>Ga0265293_10000347_pt1 | contig 111928 bp, 110 predicted proteins | sample Munlanlewell138R_FD_192505 | JGI IMG/M metagenome (GOLD analysis project Ga0265293, IMG submission 192505) | Leachate microbial communities from a municipal landfill in Southern Ontario, Canada - Leachate well 138R | ecosystem: Engineered > Solid waste > Landfill > Unclassified | place... | reverse complement strand
TAGTTTTTTATCTAAAATTGACCCATAAAGCGGTAAAATGATTAAAAGTTTAAAAGATCTGCTTGATAAGTTTAGTAGGTTTACAAATTCACTAGTTTATGATGGTGGAATTTGCAAGCGGCTCAATCCATTACTATTATCTTATTACTTTTCAGGGTTTAATGATAAAAATCCATTAAATAGCTTTCTTGGATATTATAATGTTTTGGAATACTATTTTGAAGAAGCTCCAATTATACTAGGAGTAATTGCTAATAATGAAAAGAAACAGTTAGAAGCAGTTATAACTTTAATAGTAGACCATAATACAATAGATAGTTATTTACAAAATCAATCAACTGAATTTATAAATAAAATCAGTCAAAATATTGTCACTTCTTCAACAATAAACATTTCAGCTCTAGATATAACTAATAGTGATTTAGTCAAAGCATTATCAGAGTTTTTATACAGTATACGCTGTGCTACTGTTCATTCAAAGAAAACAAGAAGAGGTCAACCAACTGCAATCATAAAGCCATATTCTAATGAAGCAAATAATATTAAAATTGTTTTACCTATTATTCATTGGTTGGCGATTCTATGTATAAAAAAAGATTATAATCTAGGAAATGGTCTTACAAGTTTAAATAATATTTAAGGAGATTTTATGGGATATCATTTTGAATTAGAACATGCAAATATAGTAGCTTTTGTTACTACACCAAATACAAATAGAGGTTATAAAGAGCCTAGCATTACAGAATCAGAATTAGAATCATTTCTAACAAGTTTAAATACAAATAATTTACATAGTTCAAGTAAAGAATGGTTAAATGATTTAATATCTACTGCAAATAGTTCTTTAGAGTACTATAAAATGATAAAAAGAAGAAAACAGGAAAAAGATGATTTTATATATAGAATGGAAATACTCCATGATAGGGTTATAGATTTACATGAACCTAAAGATATCGTTGAAAGAAAAAATGATGAAAAAAAAGAATTTGAATTAATTGAAAAAAGAGTACATGAAAAAAATATTTATGTAGAAAATAGAGAATTAAAACAAATACTTGAGCCAATTAGACATTTTTTATCTGATTTTGAATTGTTTGCAGTAGCTATTTTTAGTAATAACGAAAGAGAGAATTATGACTTATTAGATTTAGCAACACAATATGCAAAAGGTGAACTAGAAAATGCTTTAATTTTAATTCCCAATAATAATTATCAGGACAATTCTTATATAGAAATTTTATCTGCTGCAAAACCTTTTAGTATACTTAGTAACATTAATTCAACAGGTATGTTATTTTGGGACAAAAAAAATAATAGTAAGTTTATACCTTTAGAACAATTAAAAACTTTTATAGGTTCCAATAGATATGAGCTTCATAATTTTATTGCTAATTTTTTAAAAAATAAAACTGAAAGTTTTTCTGATGAAACTTTAACTCTATCTACAATATTACATTTAAGTGATTTACATTTTGGAAATGACGATGTAAGTACTAATTTAAATTATCTATTATCTCACATAAAAAATATTAAAGGAATAAAACATATTGTTATTACTGGTGACTTGATAGAAAATCCCGACACTTCAAATTGTCATTTGTTTAAATACTTTATATCAGAATTAAATAAATATTTAAACATTCCTATCTCAATGGTTGCAGGTAATCATGATCATAAAAGAGATGGATGGAGAGAATTACAAAGCTATAGAAATTGTGATATAAGATTAAGTGATAAAGTAGATGTTAATCATAATATTAAAACAATATTTTTTTGTATTGACTCAACAATTGATGGAGATACATATTTTGCAAGAGGAAATGTTTCTAGAAAACAATTAGTTGAAATAGGGGAAGAATATGAACATAAAAAAAGTGAATATGGCAGTAAAATTGAAACATATAATAAAATTGCATTAATTCATCATCACCCTTTTCCATTCACATATGAAGATACTACAAACTATATCAAAAAAGCAAAGTTTTATATGCATGATAAAACTTTAGAATTAAGAAATGCAGATAAAATAATTCAATGGTGCAGTGATATGAATATAAACCTGATATTACATGGACATAAACATCTTCAAAGATATGTAGAATGTGAAATACAAAATAATGGTATAACAACAAATAAAATAGATTCAATAGGTTGTGGAACATCAACAGGAACAAAAGGTAATCATTTATCATATAATTTAATTTCATTGAATAGCAACAGAACATATAACTACTCTTTTTTTAGAGGTAAAAATAATGCTAGTGGTTTTTATCCTGAATATTTAAAAATATATAAAGAAAAAAGATGGGCAAATTAATTTTAATTGACAGAATTTATTTCTGTCAATTTTTTAACTTATTCAAGTTTTATAAAAACTTATATCATTTAAAAATATACACATCTAATCTATTTTAACATTCTCTAATCTCCAGACTTTCCAAATATATAAAAATGGGCAAAGATTACTATTTTGATGTTTAAGTAAATTTAATGGATTATTTTTACAAATTGCTTCTTTAAAAAATTCATTTTGACTTTGACAACAATGTTCTATTAATTCACAAGATTTATCACTTTGGTAACTTAAAATTTTAAATACTGTAGCTATCGCGGGAAAGAATACAGGTGAAGTTAGTTTCTCCGTTGTAATACTTGAAAATGTTTCATTATTATTTATAATTAATGGTAAACCTATAGTTTCAAAAACTTTTATAAAAGTATTAATATTCTTATCATAGAATAAGCTTGTAATAAATGCATTTTTATTAATTCTAAATATTTTATTAGCATTTTGTACATAATATCTTCCAAGTTTTTCTTTATGATAAGGCTGAAAAGCTATTAAATCATCTAATTGTTTTGAAGTTATTTCAACTAAACTTGAAAAATGATTTAAAATATGTTTATCATCAACAGTAAAATTATTCAATATAAAATTGTAAGTATCACCCATTACTAAATGTTTAAATTGTTTTTCTTTCATTAATTTCAAACTATTAATTAATATTTCTCCTGGATGATAATACATAAGAGAAGCTTCACAAAGCTCTGAAACAGCTAAAACATTTTTTAAAGGATAAATATATTCTACTATCATTGATACAGCATCATAAGGATAAGTTCTAAAATCTATTTCTTTATCAAACAACCAATTTTCTAAAATATTTGCCATACTTTCTAAAATTGCTAATGCACCAAAGTTAAAATATTCTTTAGAATCTATACAATTATTACCAAAAAACAAATGTATTTCTTTTACATCATAATCAATCATTGATTCTTCTTCAACAATTTTAATTATTTTAATAGAGTTATTAAAAGTTTTATATTTATTAACACTATCTCCTTGATAATATGAAAATAAATCAATATTATCTTGATGAAATTTTGAGTAATTTTTATGAGTATTTGAATCAATTAATTTCTTATCAATTGCAATTTTATTCAAATCTTTAATTCTATCTACAGTATTTGAGATATTAATTAAACCAAATGTTGTAGAAATATCTTGTAAAAAATGTACTAATTCATGAAATAATATTCTGTCAATATTTTTTTCTTTATTAATTTTAACTAAAAAGAATGAAGGAAAATAAACTCCTTCATTACTATATATTTTCATAATTTGTACCTTATCTCATGAATTTTTATAATTAATATTTATAATTTTTTATATAACTGTTCCATTTTTTCATAATAAATTATATCCTCACCTAATTCAACACCTAGTAATTGATGAATTACATAATCATCAATCAAATCATCAGCTAATAACACAAAATCTGATTCTACGCTAATATCAACTTTATGTTTTTCTTCTTTTGATTTCAAGTAAGATTTAATTAGTTCATTATCTACTACTTTATCCAAATATTCTAAGTTATTAAATAATTCATTTACTGCTTCTTGCATTTCATTACATTCTTTTAGTGCCCATTTTAATAAATTATCTTTATTAATTTCATTTTTATGAGCAACTGCAATTGCTTGAGATAAACATTCTTCTCCATTATGATAAAGATAAGCACATAATCTGTCTTTAACACAATTTGTAGGAGTAAGGAGTTTTAAAGTTCCTACATGAGTTTTTAACTCTTTATGAACTTTTGGTTCTTCATTTCCCAAACTAACAGGACCAGTTGGGAATTCTACAAGATATTGAGTATTATTATGTTGAAAATACCTTCCTTTTGTCACTTCAAAACCTGCATCAATCATAATTTCTTTAATCTGGGAAGCTTTTATTGAAGGATTAGCAATAAAATCTAAATCATATGAAGAATAATTAGAGTGTGTATATATCTCCATACAACTTCCACCAGTTAAAACTACATCAATACCTTTTGTTAGTAACATTTCATAAATTATTGCCGCTGTTTCTTCTGGTGTTTTTACCTCTTTTAATAATTCTAAATTCATACTTAATTATCATCTCTTCTTTGTATTAATGGTTTATTTTTACTTCTTGGTCTGCTTCTGTCTTTTCGAACTAACTTTGCCCGTTCTTTTGAATCATAAGTTGATCTCGATTTAATTAGTAAGGCACTAAGTTCTTTAATAAAAGGGTTTCTTTTATTAAGTTCGTAGATTCTCATATTCCCAATATCTCTACCAACAATTATACTTCCGGTTTCAAATTTTTCTAATTGCTTTTTTATTACAGAAGGACTTACATCATAAAACAATGCTATTTCTCTCGCATATGCATTATCTCGTGCTAACAAAAACTGTAATACTCTTTCTGCATTTTTACTACCAAATAATATGTCTAACATGATTAATCCTTTCCTCTATATTCTATATAATAGAAATTATATTCTACTAATTGATATATGTATTCTATATTATAGAATATTAAATATATATTAAAATATTAAAATAATCCCTATATATTGGTATTTTAATATTTTATTTAATCTAATAAATATATAAATATTAAGTTCTTTTTAATATTTTATATATAATTTTTGAGTTATCTATAAACACCATAAAACAAAATTTCGTATGTAATATCTTAATGAATATTTATTTCATCAATTTTAAATAACTATCTACTGCATCAGCTGCCATTTTCTCTTTTTGATTACTATAAATTTGAGTAGTTGAAATTCTGCTATGTCCAAGTGCTCTTGATACTTGTTCAATTGGAACATTATTATTGATAAGTGTATATCCGAGAAGATGTCTAAAATCATGTAATTTCATATTCTCTATTCTACACTTCTTTTTTAAATTATTCCATTGCCTTTTAGGGAATGAGTAATATTTTTCACCTGTAATAGGTGAAGGGAATAATAATCCCTCTGCTTTTACTTCTAAGCACTCTAATGCTTCTTTTAACTCTTCATCTAATATAAATGTCAAAGTCTTTCTTATTTTACTTTGTGAGTCAATAATAGTGTATTTATTATTCTTTAAATCAACATTTTGCCATTCTAAAGATAAAACTTCTCCTGCTCTTCTTCCTCTTAATAAAAACAAGAACATTGCTCTAATTTGATTATCTGCAATATTTAATATCTCTTTATATAAAAGCTTTGCTTTATCATCATCAAGTGTGAAATATCTATTTCTATCAAACTTAGGAAACTGTAAACCTTTAGCTACATGCTTATCAACATAATCTAATTCCAATGCATAACTTAACATTGGACCAAATACATCTTTTAAAGTTAAAATAGTTGAGGGCTTATATCCTTCATCAAGCATAGTATTAATGATTTTTTGTAAATCATCTTTTTGTAGTTCCTTGATTTTTTTCTTTTGTAGTTTTTCACTAACATGTTTGTAAAAAAACTTTTCATAGAGATAAATCTTACCATTTGAAATTTGAGGTTTTTTATATTCAATATATTCTTTGAAAAAATCAATTAATCTTGGATTTTCAATTTTTTTTATTGATTCACCATTTTTAATTTTATTTATAAGTTCTGTACGTTTTTCATAAGCTATTGACGGATTTGTTTTAATAGCATCATTAGAATAACCTACAATTTGTTCAGTATTAATTACACCTGCAATATTGATACGTGCAATATATGTTTTAACTTTTGTTAATGTATCTTGTTCATAATAGATACCAGGAAATTTAGTTTTAATTAGATTCTTTCTCATTAGTACACTTTACCGCAAATTTTACCGCAAGATTTTAACAGTATTTTTAATATTTAAAGTATATCCCAAAAGTAATTAAAAGTAAAATGATAGTAACAAAGTCCATATTTAAGAGTATTTAGTAGTAATTTTGATGGTGGAGACGATCGGGTTCGAACCGACGACCCCAACGCTGCCAGCGTTGTGCTCTCCCAGCTGAGCTACGTCCCCATAAGGTAAAATGTGTGGTGCGGCTGGAGAGATTTGAACTCTCACACCCGTGGGGCACTACCACCTCAAGGTAGCGTGTCTACCGTTCCACCACAGCCGCGTTTTAAGAATTGAATAATAGCGAATTAAAATTAAAATTGCATAAAATAAAAAAGGTTAAGAGTAAAATCTTAACCTTTTTTGTATCAATCTGTAATAGAACTAACTATTAAAGGAATGGGTTTGCATATAATGCAATCATTGCAACAACAAGTGCATAAATAACTTGTGCTTCGATCATCGCTAATGCAATGAACATTGTTGTCATTAATTTTCCACCTAAACCTGGGTTTCTAGCAGTACCAGCAATAGTTGCAGCAGCAGTATTACCCATACCAATAGCACCACCAAGTGCAGCAAGACCTAAACCAATACCAGCAGCTACTACAGAGTAAGCTTTTAACGTTTCATTTACAACCGCTTCATCAGCAGCGAATACAGCACCAGCAAGAGCCAGCATTAAAAGAACAATTTTTTTCATTCTATATTCCTTATTATTTGTTTTCCAAAGTCCGTTCGGCTTGCGTATCCCTACTTAACACTTTGTTAGGCGAGATTATACATCAATAAATTTTAAAAAAGCTTTATGCTACTGTTTTTTTGACAATAAAAATAAATAAATTTAATTTATTTCAAAAAGTAACATATTATAAAGCATCGCCTTCTATATCAATGCTAATACGAACTGTATCACCAACAACCACACCACCTGTTTCTAAGGCTTTGTTCCATGTCAAACCAAAATCGGCTCGATTGATTTTTGCACTCATTGAAAAACCTGCTTTTTTGACACCATTGGGGGCAATGGCACTTCCTCCGTTTTCAAACTCAAAAAGTATATGTTTACTGATACCTTTTATGGTTAAATTGGCTTCAACACTTTGGTCATTGGCTCGAATTAACTCTAACGTCATGGTTGGAAATTTATTGACATCAAAAAAGTCAGCACTTCGTAAGTGATTATCTCGTTTGTCAACAGCAGTATTAATGCTTTTGACACTGACTTCTCCGTTTAATGCTTTTAACACACCTGCTTTTTCATCGTATTGAAACGTGCCTTTAAACTCATCAAAATGACCTGTAACATTGCTTATCATTAGATGTTTGATTTTAAAAGCGACTTTGGAATGAGAGGTATCAACTTTGTAATTTCCTGCATATAAACTGACTGCTGCTAGCAGTGCTACTGTGATTATTTTTAATCTCATTGTAACTCCTTTGTGTATAAAATGAATTACAATTTTATGGCTTTTTGAAAACTTTGTCAAGTTTATGTAAAAATTAGGAGTTGGTTAATCTTTATTTTGTATAATTAAGCTTTATTTTGTAAGGAGATTATTTATGAAAAAACTGTTTATTGGGCTTGGACTATTTATTGTTTTGAATATTTCAACGGCATATTTCTTTTTATTTACTTCTTTTGGAAATGGTTTAGTGTCCTCCTTTATTGAAACAAAAGTCAATGAAAAAGGGGTGGTGAATTTTAAATTTGATGAATTTGTTCTCTCTTTAGACACATTAAGTATTAAAGCCAATATTGACACAACTTCAACCATTCAAATTGCAGGAGATATTTCTCCTTTTTCTTTAAAGCTGGATTTAAAATATTTGGTGAATATCACCGATTTGTCCAAATTAGAGAAGTTTGTCAATCAAAAACTTAATGGCAAATTTACAACTAACGGAGAGATTAAAGGCAACAAAGATTTACTGCTTATTAATGGAGTAACTGATCTTTTTGGAAGCAGTTCCAAATACGATGTTGTCCTAAAAAACTTTGCAGTAACCAACATTGACTTTTTATTTAAACAACTGCATATTGAACAACTTTTGCATACTTTAAATCAACCTTTATATGCTAAAGGTAAAATAGATATTGAAGGAAATATTACCGATATTTCACTTGAAAATCTTGCAGGAAAAATGGTTACAACGATTTATGAAGGAGAACTTCATAATAACACAGTCAATGAAGCATTTGAGCTCAAACTGTTAAGTCCAAAAAAATTTGAAGGAAAAATCAATACGCTGCTAAAACCTTTTTTAATTGATAACAACATTGATTTTAAAACATCTGTGGCAAATTTGGCGGTAAACAGTGCAAAAATTGATTTAAAAAACAATGCCATTAAAAGTGATTATGAAGTGGTGGTTGAGGATTTAAATCATCTGTATGATTTGACTCAAATGAAACTTTTAGGCGATATTAAACTCAACGGTGAAATTAAAAAAGCCAAAGATTTAGAGGTTACGGGGATAAGTAACACCCTTAATGGAACGATTAATTTTACCCTGTTTAATGATGATTTTAATGCCAAAATTAATGCGATTGATGTTGTAGAATTAACAAAAATGATGCTCTACCCATCTTTCTTTGATTCAAAAGCTAATGCGGTTTTGGATTATAATTTAGTCACTCAAAAAGGAGTATTAAGTGCAAACTTATCCAATGGGCAATTTTTGAAAAATGAGTTTTCTACGATGGTTAATACTCTTGCTCGATTTGATTTGACCAAGGAGATTTATAAAAATGTTGAAATACGAAGTCAAATTAATAAAAAAATCATTCAATCTGTTGTAGCTATGGAGAGTGCATATACTTCAATTGATGTGCCTCAAAGTAGGGTTGATTTAGAAGCTCAAACCATTGATGCTGACCTTAATTTAAAAATTAAAAAACTCGAAGTGGCATCTAAAATTACTGGAAACATCAAAAGTCCTAATATAAAAATTGATGCGTCAAAACTTTTAGAAAATAAAGCCAAAGAAAAACTTGAAGAAAAAATCAAAGAAAAATTAGGCGACGATGAAGATATGAATAAGCTAATCAAAGGGTTGAAGTCACTTTTTTGACCCCTTGCTTGGCAATACACCCCACTAAAACCTTCTTTCAATAATTAATAATTGTTATCAATATTAAGTTAAATTAAAGTTAATCTATGTTTTAATTCCAAATCACAATGATAATTACTATCACAATTAAGGAAACATAATGAAACAATATCGATTAGTTCTTTCAAGTATCAGTGTTGCAGCAGCACTATTGATCTCAGGGTGTACAAAAAATGAGGTGAGCGTTGCCACACCAACTAAGCAAACCGTTTTAAGTACTTATGCAAATGTTGCAACAGCCAATTACAGCGATGCTCTAAATGATGCCAAAGTATTAGAAGCAGCTGTTAATGCGTTTGCCAATAATCCAACGCAAACAGGATTAGACAATGCCAAACAAGCATGGCTTGATGCCAGAGAGAGTTATGGGCAAACTGAGATTTTCAGACTTTCTAATGGTCCAATCGATGCAGAAGAGGGATGGATTGCCGAAGCGTATGGTGCTTTAGAAGGACAAATCAACGCTTGGCCATTGGATGAGAATATGATTGATTATACCATCGATGCACAAGGAAAGAAAACCAGTGGCAATATTATTGATACCGTAGGTCTGTTTAATCCAGGAGGAGAAGAAGCCACACCTATTGATGTGACAACCATTACAAAAGATGCGTTAAGCCAGTTAAATGAAAATGGTGGAGAAGCCAATGTCAGTACAGGGTATCATGCCATTGAGTTTTTATTGTGGGGACAAGACCAAGACTATTCAAACTTTATGAAAGACAGCATAACAAATGGTTCTAAAACGGCAGGTCAACGACCTTTAAGTGATTTTACTACGGATGAATTTGCACCAAGACGTTTGGCGTACTTAAAAGCAGTAACGGCAAAATTGGTTGAAGATTTACAAATTGTTTCTGGTGCATGGAGCAATGATGTTAGTGGCAATACAGGATTATATAAAGCCGCATTATTAAACAAAGCAAACGATAAAAATATTGATTCAACGCAAGCACTACGACAAATTCTTGCAGGAATGGGTGTCTTTATCAAATCAGAACTTGCCAATGAGAGAATTGCTGTTGCAGTGTTAACCCCAAGTGAAGAGGATGAACATTCGTGCTTTTCAGATAACACTCACCGAGATATTGTAACCAATTATCAAGGATTTAAAAATGTTCTTTTAGGTACGTATAATGGTAAAAAATATGGAGTGGCTCCTCTTGATTCATTAGAAGGTGAAGAGAAAACTAAAATCATGAACTTAATGGCATCAATTGAAGAGAAAATCGCTTTAGTTGATGAAACGGCAAAAACTTCACGACACTTTGATTATCAAATCAGACCCGATGACAGTATGTCAAAAGTGATTGTAAAACTTAAAAATGAGATGAGAAAATTGGGTGATGAAATGGTCAATGTTGCACGTGCCAATGGGATTGAACTCAATGTTGAAGATGTAACTGACCCCGAAGAGACCCAAATATAAATTTAACATAAAGAAACACCATGAATCTTTTTAAAGCCATGATTGTTGCAGCAGCTACTGCTGTAACAGTCTTAGCCAATGTACAAACAACGCACCCCTCAAAAAAAGCTTTTTCAACACTGGTTGAAAATTTAGGCGATGAAGAGCTGGACCAAGCAATTTTAGGAAAAAGTTTTTTTAGAATTCCTTGGGTTGAAGCGCCCAGTGCCACAACAGCACGAGATGGTTTAGGACCACTTTTTAATGCCAATACCTGTACAAGTTGCCATCCCAACAATGCGTATACTAATGTCTTTACTTCAAACAATGAAGTTCATCGAGCCATGGTTGTTCGACTTTCAATTCCTTCAGATAATTCAGTCCAACATCAAACCTATGAACGTACACTGGGATTTGTTCCTGATTTTGTCTATGGAACACAACTTTCTATTAATGGTACCCAAAATGTTCCTTATGAGGGGAAACTTAACATTACGTATACTCCTAAAGAGATAGTGTATCCCGATGGACATAAGGTTGTGTTGAGAGTTCCTTCGTATGAGTTAATTGAATTGAATTATGGAAAGTTGCCCAAAGATATTCGTATAAGTGTACGAAAAGCTCCTGCTTTGGTTGGTTTGGGTTGGATTGAACAACTTGATGACGCAGCTATTTTAGCCCATGTGGATGCCGAAGATAAAGATGGTGATGGTATTCGAGGCATACCCAATTTTGTGTATGACATAAAAAAGCAAACAATGGTTTTAGGAAAATATACCTATAAAGCCAGTGCTCCGACGCTCAAACAACAAATTGCCAGTGCGTTTCACAATGACATGAGTCTGACAACAACCTATTTCCCCCATGATAATTGCACATCAACACAACAAGAGTGTTTAAATGCCAAAAAAGCACGTGATGCCATTGATGTACCTGACCAAAGAGTTGATGCGATTGATTTTTATTTAAAAAATCTTAAAGTGCCAGTCATTGAAAATAAAAACCCAAAAGGCAAAGTGTTATTTTCACAAATAGGATGTGCTTCGTGTCATACCCCTTCGTTTACGCTTAAAAACAATCAAAAAATCGAAGTGTTCAGTGATTTTTTATTGCATGATATGGGGGAAGAGTTAAGCGATGGAAGAAGTGAATTTGCTGCAACAGCACGTCACTGGAAAACAACCCCACTGTGGGGAATAAACAGTTATCAACACACTGTTGGAACAGATGTTGAATATTTGCATGATGGACGTGCTCGAAGTTTAGAAGAAGCGATTTTATGGCACGGAGGTGAAGCCTTAAAGGCACGAAATACGTTTATGAATTTAAGTAAAGAAGAGCGAAACAATCTCATTGAATATTTAGGAGAGTTATGAAAAAAATTATTTTTGTCTTATTGACCTTTTTAACCGCACTGTTTGCCAGTGAAAATGCCCAAGAGAATATCTTGAACAAAGTATTGATTGTAAATACACAAAAAGCCATTCAAAGCAGTTTAGAACTGGAAAAATCCTTGGGGAAAAAGCCTTTGAGTCAAGAAGAGATTCAAAAAAAGTTTTCTCGACTGCTTTTTGATTGGAAAAAAGTTGAAGCTTTGTATATTGCAGGTGAGTTAGACAACGATTATTTGGATACACCACGATACATTGATGTCTTTCATAATTTAAAAGAGAATTTACACGAACAAATGCAACGCGTAAGGCAATCCCGTGATGAGGTGAGTGTGGCGTTGTTTAAACACTCTTTTAAAACCATAAATGCGTTGGAGTATATGCTCTATTCGTCTGATACTCTTATTGCTCGTGATATTGAGATTTCCAAAGCCATTGTTCAAAATATTCAAAAACAGTTAAAAGAGATTTTGGAGGTGTATCAAACCAAAGGCAATAATTTTACCAGCAATGAAGTTTTTGCCAATGGGCTTATAATGAATACCTTGGTTCAAAGCATTTACAAACTCAAAGAGTGGAGAGTTGCCGATGTGGCAGGATTGTCTTTAAAGTATAAAAATAATCCCAATGCCAACAGAGCGGAGTATTTTTTAAGTCAAAATTCCACTGTCGCCATAGAAGCGATTTTATTGGCTCATCAAGAAGTGTTAGATTCTAAAACTTTTTTTGATTTTGGAGATAAATATGAACGTGATTTAAAAAACAATGATATTAAAAAAACAAGAGAATTATTAAAAAATGCACTGAGTAAATTGGAAAAAATCCCACAAGATGATTTAAGTTCAAATGAGGCACAAGCCTTTTATGAAAGTGTCAATGAGATTTACAATCATTACTTTTTTACGCTCATACAAGATTTGAAAATTACCGCTAAAATTTTAGATGCTGACGGAGATTAATCGTGGAGTTATATGGTTTTGATTATCTTTTTGATCCCAATAAACGACTGTTTTATGGGTATTTGTTGAGTTCAATGTTTATAGCATTGATCTATTTATTGTATCATCAAAATCAAAAACGGCTTATTTTGAGTTCAAAATTGTGGTTGCACGCCAGTGCAAAATTGGATTATACCTATTTTGTTGTTAATATTTTAATCAAAATGGTGCTGATTTTTCCTATTGTTCTAAGTGCCAAAACCATTACGATTTTTATGTATGAACAAGCCACTTACTATTTTGGGTTAAGTCCTTTTCATCTGTCGTACACGGCAGTGATGATTTTTTACACGTTAGCAATTTTTATCGTCAGTGATTTCACTCGGTATTGGTTGCATCGATTTTTGCATACTATTCCCTTTTTATGGGAATTTCATAAGGTTCATCACAGTGCAAAAGTGTTGACACCTTTTACTTTTTATCGTGTTCATCCCATTGAAAATATTTTGTTTGGATTTCGATACTCTTTGAGTATTGGTGTGGTTACGGGCATCTTTTTTTACTGTTTTGGGGCGGTTTTGGATTTTTATTCGGTGTTAGGAGTCAATGTTTTTGTTTTTGTTTTTAATCTTTTGGGTTCAAATTTACGGCACAGTCATATTAAAATAACCTATTTTCCTTTTTTAGAGAAACTTTTTATTTCGCCTTATATGCATCAAATTCACCACAGTTCAAAACATTTTGATAAAAATTATGGGGGCTATTTAGCCATTTGGGATCATTGGTTTGGTTCATTGGAACTTTCAAAAAATGTAGATAAATTGCGATTTGGGCTACGAAAAGAGCAAATGAAAGAGTACACAAGTATCATCAAACTGCTGTGTGTCCCTTTTTATAATTTAGGTAAAAGGAAAAAACGTGCAATACAGTAAAAAAAGCTTAAAATATCTGGGTGTAATAGGCTTAGTAACTCTTTTAGTCGGATGTTCTGCTAAAAGTACAACACAAAATGACAATCAAAAAGAGAAAATAGCGTTAGGACAAGCTCTGTTTTTTGATAAAAATCTCTCAAAAAACAGAACACAAAGTTGTGCAACCTGTCATAATCCCGAACATGGATTTGTGGACGACAGAGACAACGGTGTTTCAAAGATGGCATCTTTGGGTGATGATGGACACTCTTTGGGCGACAGACAAGCTCCCAGTGCAGCTTATGCAATGTTTAGCCCAAAATTTCATTACGATGAAAAAAAGAAAAAATATGTCGGTGGTCAATTTTGGGACGGACGAGAAGGTACATTAGCGCAACAAGCAGGAGGTCCTCCTTTAAATCCTATCGAAATGAATATGAAAGACAAAGAAGAGGTTGTGCAACGATTGCAAGAAAACCAATATTATGTGGATACGTTTAAAAAACTCTATGGAGAAGATATCTTTAAAGAAGCCAATTTGGCATATGATGCCATGACTAAAGCTTTGGAGAGTTTTGAACAAACCAAAGAGTTTGCACCCTTTGATTCCAAATATGACCGATATTTAAAAGGAGAGTATGACTTAACCCCTTTAGAAGATTTGGGGCGGTCACTGTTTTTTTCCAATCAAAATAATTCGTGTGCGACATGCCATTTGTTAAAAGCAGAAGATCAAGAGGGTGAGACGTTTACTAATTATGAGTATCATAATATAGGAACACCTATTAACCATGAGTTACGAGCCAAAAATGGTGTGAATGCGATAGATGAAGGATTGTTAGCCAACCCCAATGTCAATGATGTGGCACAAAAAGGCAAATACAAAGTTCCTACACTAAGAAATGTTGCCGTAACGGCTCCTTATATGCACAACGGGGTTTTTAAAGAGCTAAGAACCGTAGTAGAGTTTTACGACAAATACAACAACCCTGAACGAATCTTAAATCCTGAAACAGATAAACCCTGGGATAACCCCGAAGTTAAAGAGACCATCAGTTTAGATGAACTTAAAGCCAACAAACAAAATGACCGAAAAGTTGAAGCTCTCGTAGCCTTTATGAAACTATTAACCGATCAAAAATACGAACATCTGTTGGAAAAATAATAAACAGTTTTAACTGTTTATTATTCCACAAAAATTACGAAAACTCTTTTTTAATCATTGAATCTGCTTTAATTATTCGATATAATTAATTCTTACGCTAAACTTAAAATACATAGGAGTTAATATGCAAAAAAAAGTATTAATCACTGGTGGAAATAAAGGAATTGGTTTAGAAACAGCAAAGATATTTTTAAAAATGGATTACGATATTTTTGTTGTGGCTAGAGATTTCAGCAATTTTGAATTGGGTGGCTTGCCTAATGTCACCGAAATAGAAGCGGATTTATCCGATTTAAGTGTGATTGATGATATTGTAAAAGTTGTAGGAGATATTGATGTATTAATCAACAATGCAGGTTTTATGCAACCTCACATAACGTATGATAAATACACAGCACAAGACCGAGAAAAAATGATGAACGTCAATTTGTACGCTCCCGTTGAACTGATGAATGCCTTTAGTGTAGGGATGAAAAAAAACAAGTGCGGACGTATTGTCAATGTGGCTTCGATTGCAGGACAAGTCGGACACCCTGATGTGTGGTATGGGATTGCTAAAGCAGGGCTGATTAATGCGACAAAAATTTATGCTAAACTCTTAGGCGGTGAGGGAATTGTGGTCAATTGTATTGCCCCAAGTCCTGTGGAAACCAATATGCAAAGCAGTAATTCTAAAGAGCGAATAGAAAGTTTTAAAAAAAGTGTCATCACCGGTCGTTTTGCTACACCCAATGAAGTAGCACGTACGATTGTATGGTTAGCCGTAGGAAGTCCTGAGTATATTAATGGTACGTGTATTGATATTAATAATGGATCGTATCCGAGATAGTGAGTGGTGAGTGGTGAGTGGTGAAGTAATGTGACTTTGCCTTTTACCTCTCACTACTCACTTCTTACTACTCACCCACTTTGTCTTGAAATTTATCTCGAATGGCTAAAAATTCGTCAAGGTGTTCAAAGAAAATATCCACGAGTTTTGGGTCAAATTGTTTGCCTTTTTCTTCTTTAAAGAGCTTAAAAATCTTTTCATCTTCCCATGCTTTTTTATAAATTCGGTCACTTCCTAAGGCATCAAAAACATCCGCAATTGCAGTGATTCTTCCGTAAATATGAATCTCTTCCCCTTTTAAACCATGAGGATAGCCTTTGCCATCCCAACGCTCATGGTGTTCATTGGCAACAATGGCTGCGGTTTGAAGCAGTGGTCGTTTGGATGATTTAAGCATATTGTACCCCAGTGTGGTATGTTCTTTCATTTTGGCATGTTCTTCTGGCGTGAAGAGTCCGGGCTTATTTAAAATCGAATCCGGAATTCCTACTTTTCCAATATCATGCATGGGACTGGCTTGTCTGAGCATTTCAGCTTCTTTTGCATCCAAACCATAATACAAAGCAAACAATTTTGAGTATTCTGCCACTCGTTTAACATGAAAGCCCGTCTCTTCACTTCGTCGTTCACCAATGGCTCCCATGGTAAAAACAACTTCTTTTTGAGTATCTTCAATTTCACTCATTAACTCTTCAATATGTGAAGTGGCTTTTTTGACTTTGGTTTCGAGATGTTTTTTATAGACATCAAGTTGTTTATTAAGTTCAACAATCTCTTTTTGTTGGGTAATATCTTCTCGTATGGCACTGTAACCTGTGATTTCATTGTCTTTATTTAAAATGGGGGAAATGGTGGCTTTAACGTAATAATAATCTCCATTTTTCTTTCTGTTTTTAACTTCACCTTGCCAAGACTCGCCTTTTTGAATCGTTTTCCACATATGTTTAAAATCTTCTTGTGTCATATCGGGATGTCTTACTATGCTGTGCGGCTGACCGATAAGCTCTTCTTGTGTATAGCCTGAAATCTCTTCAAAGGCTTCACTGGTATAAGTAATAATTCCTTTGGTGTCTGTTTTTGAAGCAATAACATTTTTGCTGTACGATTGAATTAAAGACTCAAACTCTTCATTTTTTCTGGTGAGTTCATTGTGCAGTTTGCTGGTTAATTCTATATTTTTATTGATGGATTTTGCCATAATACCAAATTCATCGTTGGTATTTAAAACAATGGGCTCAATGGTATATTTGCGGTTGGATAAGAATTTGAAAAAAGAGATTAAGCCTTTTTCAATTTTAATCAAAGGTTCGATAACCGTATTTTCTAAAAATCGCTTAAAATAAGCCGTAAAGAGTAAAATCGAAAGTACAACCATAATGGACAAATAGTAGACATACTCAATTGTAGAGTTGATTTTTTGAGAAGTTTCAAGACGCTTTTTTTCAAAATAAATGGTTAGCGTAGAGAGTGCATCAATTGCTAAAGAATCATCAATGGCTTGATTTAATCTGTTATTATCCAAATTGGTTTTATACAAAGAAACCGTTTGGGTTAGTTTTTTGATTTGTTCGCTTTCAAGTTTCGTAATATTTTTAAAAGAGAGATAAGCATTGCAATGAGTTAAAAAATTTTCATAACTTTGATTAAAGGCATTACGATGAGTGTTGTCTTGAGTGAGAAGGTAATTTTTGTAGTGGTGAATCAACCCATTGTAACCCAAATCTGACATTATTTTTGAAACAATAATATTTTTTTCTTGGATATCTTGATTGTAAATATCCCATTTGGTTTTGATATCAGTTGCAAATATAAATAAAATAATATGAAAAATAATATACGTAGTTCCAATTATACTTGCAAGTGAATAGAGCTTACGACGTATACTTGTATCTTTTTGCATTTCTGCCCTTTTAAAATATAATTTGAATTATTTTAACAATTACATCTTGTAATTAAGTGTGATATGCTATCCAAAAATATATTATGTTATTATGAAATAATAAAAATAATATTTATTTATATTTTAAAATGACTAAAACATGATTCTTAAAGAAGTTGTGATAAAACTTCTTTAAGTTCTTCAGGATGAGTGAAGTGATCGACTTTTTTAACAAAATCACCTTTTTTGTTAAAAAGATAAATATAGGAAGTATGAGAAACAGAGTAGTCCATTTTTGACCCCTCTAAATATATTTTCTCATAAAATGATTCATAACGTTTGGTAATATCATCGATGTTTTCTTTATGGCTGGTGGCACCTATAAAGTTTTTATGGAAATATTTGGCATATTCATCAAGTTGTTCCAAGCCATCACGTTCGGGGTCAACACTGATAAACAGACCTCTAAAATTTTTAAGTTGTTCTGGTGAAAAATTTTGCAATGCAAAAGCCAAAGAACTCAAACTTGTAGGGCATACATCAGGGCAGTACATATAGCCAAAATAAACAGCGAGTACTTTGCCTTTAAAATCCTCTTTTTTAATAACACCATTGAGTGAAGTGACTTCGAAATTGTACTTTTGTGTCTCTTTTTGAGCGTTGATTATGGGTTCGATAAAAATAATCGCAACTATGGCTATGGCAACAGGAAAGATATATTTAAAAAAAGGTTTCATCTATATGTCCGTTTCAAATTGGAAACGAGCTCCAATTATTTTACTGAATTTGCTGATTTGAACATCGGCATTCCATTTCATACCGCCCACAGGACACGTAGGAAGAGTGCCTACGGTGGTATAATTGCCGTTGCCATTATTTTTAAACTCTAATTCATACGTTCCCATCATCATATTGGTGGCATAAATTTTAAGCGTAATATTCTCCAAAGATGGATTGGAACTTTTAAGTGTGAAGGTCAAAGGCTTCATAAGAGGAATATCTTTTTGAACAATTTCGAACTCCAATACTGTACCATCTTCAATGGTAACCACACACGAAGACTCTTTTAAGTTGCACTCTTGATTTTGAACAACAAAAGAGCCTTCCCCTTGAAATTTTTGATACAAAGCATTAAAGTCAATGACAAAATAGCCAACAACAATAGCTATGACAATCAGTGCTTGAAATATCAGTTGCATTTGTGGTTCATATTTCCATTTTGTTTCATCATTCCACCCATAACGGTTTTAACAGGTACTGTGATGGTTTGTTCTTCTCCATTTGAAAAGCCTAATGTTAACGTAACAGGATCATTGGGTTTAAGTGGTTTTTGTACTAAATCAATTAACATAATATGAAAACCACCTGGTTTTAATGTGGTCGTACTGTTAGCAGCAATATCAATTTTAGGTACTTGATACATCATCATAACACCATCTTTCATGTCGTGTGTATGAAGTTCTACCACATTTGAAGCGGTTGATTTTGCCCAAAGCAGTGAAATATCTTCAGAAGTTTCGTTTTTAAGTTCCATAAACGCAGCACTGTTAGGTAAATTAGGAGGCGTTGCCCGTACATAACCATTCTCAACTTTAATACTTGAAGCAAACAAAGAAGAGACCAATAAAAGTGAAGCAAAGAGAAGTTTTCTCATAGAAGTTCCTTTAAATTAAAAAAATTTGCAACAGTATAATACAGTTGTGTTAAGTAAGTGTTAAATTGGTCGTTGGTTATTAGTTATTGGTTATTGGTTTATTGTTTGTGTTTAATTGTTGAGTTACTTTAAAGTGCCTAAGACTAAAAACTGAACACTGAATTCTGAACACTGAATTCTGAACACGTTTTCTATAAACAACTTGGGCATATTCCTTTGATAATAATATTTTCAATTTTATATCCCTCAAGATGGATATTTTGCTCTTTGATACACTCAATTTTTGAACAGTTAGAACAAATAAAATGTGCATGAGGATTTTTTTGGATTTCGTAGTAACGTTTTTTGTCATTGGATTCAAACGAATTTAAAATATTCTCTTCTTCAAATTTGGCAATATTTCGATAAAACGTTGCTTTATCCATTTGAAGCTGGTTTTTAATATCCTCATAACATAAAGGCTTTTTAGCTTGTGCAAACAGTTCTAAAATTGCAACTCGTGCGGTGGTTAATTTAAGGTTGCTTTGGTTGATCAGATTTTCAATTTTACTCATGAGGCGAGTATAACGTAAAAACAATAAAAAGCAACTAAGTTGCATTAAAGTTTTATTGTATTAAGATTTCAAAAAATATGCAACCAAGTTGCAAGGAGATGGTATGAAAATTATTTTCATGGTCTGCGTGTCATTGATTACGTTATTTGCCAATAAATTAGAAGTTACAGTAAGTATTGTTCCTCAAAAATATTTTGTGGAAAAGATTGCACAAGATAAGGTCAATGTTAATGTTATGGTACTGCCTGGATTTTCACCTGCAACGTATGAGCCTAAAACCTCACAAATGAAAAGTTTAGCCCAATCAAGTGTCTATTTTTCTATTGGAGTTCCTTTTGAGAATGTTTGGTTGGAACGATTTAAAAGTGCCAATAAATCGCTTAATATTGTTGATACTTCAAGAGGCATTACCAAAGCTTTAATGCAAGAACATCATCATGAAGAAGAGGATGAAGAAGCGCATGAACATGACCATGAAGAACACCAACACCATGAACATGATAACGAAAAAAAAGATGAACATGATGATCATGCTCATAATGGCTTAGACCCACATATTTGGGTTGATCCTTTATTGGTTAAACAACAAGCTAAAACGATCTATGAAACATTAGTGGCATTGGATAAGCGTCATGCTGCTTTTTATCAAGCCAATTATGAAAACTTTTTAAAAGAGTTAGATGCGTTGTATTTAGAACTTAAAACCATTCTGGCTCCTGTTAAAAACAAAGCATTTATGGTGTTTCACCCCTCTTGGGGATATTTTGCAACACGATTTAACTTAGAACAAATAGCGGTTGAAGTGTTGGGAAAAGAGCCTAAACCCAATCAGTTAATTGGACTCATAGAAGAGGCCAAAGAGCATAACATCAAAACAGTTTTTGTGTCACCTGAGTTTTCACAAAAGAGTGCTAAAGTGATTGCTTCTAGTATTGGAGGAAAAGTGGTTTCCATTACCTCTTTATCGTTACAATGGAAAGAAAACCTTATTTTTGCTGCACACAGTATTGTAGATTCTCACCGATAATGTTTCGATATGTTTGTGCTTTTTTACTCACACAAAGCCTTCTTTTCTCTTGTGCTTTGTGTGTTTACTCTTCTCCTTTAACCAACGTCTCTTTTAAGGTTCACTCTTCTCATCACACCATTAAAACCATTGATTTTAAGTGGGAAATTGCCAGTGAATTTACGCAGCAACTTTTTGATATATACGATACCAATTTAAATGGGAAACTCGATGAGAATGAGTTGGAACTTATTGAAACGGCGTTGGTTGATTATGGGAAACCTAAAAATTTTATGACCCATATCTCTTATGGTAAAGAGGCATCACGCAATCAATTTTTAAAACTTCAAACATCAAAATATAAAACCAAAATTGAGCAAGATAAACTTATTTTTTATTTTACTGCAGAGATAAACGTACCCTTACAACCCAATTACAAGTTATACATTTACGTCAATGATGAAGAAGATTATTTTTTTATGCAACTGAATCAACAACTTTTGGTGTTTAACAACAAAGTGCCCATACATAAAAAAATTATAGACAAACAAGTGGTGATGTTTACCATTGATGCAAGTTACAATGAAGGCATTGAAAAACCGCTTGAGGAGACAAAAAAAGAAGAAAAGCCTGTTTTTGTAGAAAACACTTTAACTCAAGATGAAAAAAAAGGCGACGAACCCTCTGCAAATAAACAAAGCTTTCTTGAGTGGTTTACTCCCAAATTAAAAGCACAACTTCAAAAAGTTCAACAAGGTGATATACTGGCATTGCTGGTGCTTTTGTTTATTTCATTTGGGTATGGAATCGTTCATGCTTTGGGACCGGGTCATGGAAAGGCATTGGCTTTTTCTTATTTTTCTTCACATAAAAGCAGTTTTTCTAAGGCCTTTTTTATCTCATTGGGAAGCTCATTGATTCATATCATTGGTGCGTTGATTTTGGTTTTGGTCTCTTTGTTGATTTTAGAGTCATTTTTTAATCGCTTTGTTCAAGATTCTGTGACTTTATTAACTCAAATATCAGCAGGAATGATTATGGCATTAGCCGCGTATTTGTTGTTTAATACACTTGCCAACAAAAAATGCGCGTGTCAATCCTGCCAAAATAGCACTGTAACATGGAGTGCCACAAAACCAACCTCTCCTAGTATTAAATCAAAATTTCTTAAAAAAGATCTATATTTTGTTCTTACAGCAGGACTTATACCTTGTCCTGGGACGGTTGTTTTGTTTATCTATGCCTTTGTTCTGAAAACCTATTTGGCTGTTTTTTTAGCTGCAATTTTTATTGCGTTAGGAATGGCTGTTGTCATAGTGGGGTCTTCTTTTTTAGGAATAGGAGTGCAACGATTAAGTCAAAAATCTCATCAATACACTCGAATCTTAGAGATTGGTTCACCCATTGTGATGTTTATTTTAGGGGCATTACTTCTAGTGTCCGCAATGGCTTAGAGCATTAACTCTAAGACCACAGGGCAGTGATCACTTCCGTGAATGTCTGGCATAATGTAGGCATCTTTAATTTTATGTTTTAAATCATCACTGACAAAAAAATAATCGATTCTCCAGCCAACATTGTTGGCTCTGGCATTGGCTCGATAACTCCACCAACTGTAATGATGCGGTTTATCGCCTTTTATATGACGAAAAGTATCAATGTAGTTATGCTTAATCAGTTTATCCATCCAAGCTCGCTCAATGGGTAAAAACCCCGAAGTCTCTTCATTGGCTTTGGGGCGTGCTAAGTCAATTTCTTTATGTGCCGTGTTGACATCTCCACATACAATAATGGATTTTCCTTGCTTTCTTAACTCATTAATATAATCTAAAAAACGCTCATAAAACGCCAGTTTATACTCTAAGCGTTCAGGGCTGCTTTGACCATTGGGGAAATAGACATTAAAAAAAGCGATGTTCTCAAAATGAAACTCATTGATTCGTCCTTCATTTAAAATATCGACTTCTAACGTATCACTGCTGTAAATGGGAGATAAATGAGAAAACAAAGCAGTACCTGATTGTCCTTTTTTTAAAGAAGAACTCACTTGTAAATGGGGAAATTTTGTCTCAAAAAGAGTGCTTGGGATTTGCTCTTTTAATGCTTTAATTTCTTGAAGAGCTAAAATATCAATGGCGTGTTCATCGACCCATTTTAAAGCCTCTTTTTTATCCACTGCTCGAATACCATTGACATTCCATGAAACAAGTTTTAAATACATTGTTAACCTTTTTTAATCATTTTATGAGTATTATATCCAATGAAAATAATAAACGTGTAAAGGCTTTTTATGAATATTGCAAACATTGAAAAAATTGAGTTAGAGTATTTGAAAATAGAAGATCATAACAATATTGCCGAAATGATGCACCATGAGTATCGACATTTAGACGATTCAGCATGGACACATAAAGAGTTTAGTGATATTATTACCAAATTTCCTAAAGGACAAGTAGGCATTAAAATTGATGGTGAGTTTGCTGGATTTGCTTTAAGTATTGTCGTTGATTACACTCATTTTGAAGACACCCACTCGTATAAAGAAATCACGGCCAATTATACCTTTGATACCCATGATGATAATGGTGATATGCTTTATGGTATTGATGTGTTTATCAGTAAAAAATTTCGAGGTTTACGATTGGGAAGACGACTCTATGATTTTCGAAAAGAGTTGTGCGAAGAGTTGAACTTAAAAGGAATAATTTTTGGTGGACGTATTCCAAATTATGGGAATTACTCAAAAGAGATGTCGCCTAAAGAGTATATTCAAAAAGTCAAAGATAAAGAGATACACGATCCGGTGTTAAATTTTCAACTCTCTAACGATTTTTACGTTAAACGAGTCATAAAAAATTATTTAGAAGGCGATATTCAAAGTGGTGAATTTGCTGTGTTATTGGCATGGGATAACATCTATTATGCTAAACCCAATAAAACACCTATCTCTCAAAAAACGGTTATTCGTTTGGGGTTAATTCAATGGCAAGTACGACCGTATAAAACGATTGAAGAGGTACTTGAACAAGCTGAATATTTTGTCAATGCGGTTTCCAATTATCGCAGTGATTTTGCTTTGTTTCCTGAATTTTTTAATGCGCCATTAATGGCAAAATATAATCACTTAGGTGAAGCTGATGCCATTCGTGAATTGGCAAATTATACCGAACAATTCAAAGAAGCCTTCTCTTCTTTAGCCATTAAATACAACATCAATATTATCACAGGCAGTATGCCAAAACTTAAAGAGGGTGAGCTGTATAATGTCGGATTTTTGTGTAAACGAGACGGTACAATTGAAGAGTATGCCAAAATTCATGTAACACCCGATGAAGAAAAAGTATGGGGATTAAAAGGTTCAAATAAAATCAAAACGTTTGATACGGATTGTGGAAAAATAGGCGTTTTAATTTGTTACGACAGTGAATTTCCGGAGTTAAGTCGATTACTGGCAAAAGAGGGGATGCAAATTTTATTTGTTCCTTTTTTAACCGATACCCAAAATGGGTATTCTCGAGTCAAACTTTGCGCACAAGCAAGAGCGATTGAAAATGAGTGTTATGTTGCCATTGCAGGGTGTGTGGGCAATTTACCTAAAGTACGTAATATGGATATTCAATACGCTCAAAGTGCAGTTTTTACCCCTTGCGATTTTGCTTTTCCTGCCAGTGGAATTAAAGCAGAGTCAACGCCTAACACAGAAATGATTTTAATCGCGGATGTTGATTTAGAACTGCTAAAAGAGCTACACAGTTTTGGAAGTGTTACCAATTTAAAAGACAGAAGAGAAGATATTTACGAGATAAAGTTTAAACAATAATAGTGCCTTTGTGGCACTATTTAATCATAATTTTAGGAAGAATATTCAGTTCGACTTCTTTGTGAAGTACGGATTTAAAATGCGTTTGAATCTCTTCATACTCTTTTGTGCTTAATCTTTCTTTTGAAATCACTTCAATATCGATGTTGGCACTATGGGTTTTGGACTGATTGATTTTTAGAATATTTATTTGAACATCTTTTTGATTAATAACAAGGGTTTTAAGCGTTGAGAGTTTTTTATAATCATTGCTTTGAAGAACCAATGAGTAAAAAGAGAGTGCCAAAGGAATGGAAACGATTAACAATAAAATCGTTGAATAGGTCAAGCCTTTTTTGGCCTTTAATATAGGAGCAAATCCCAATACAATAAAAGTCAAAGAAGCCGCTAAAATCATGCCAAAAAAGTTGGTTAAAAAAAGTAAAAATGAGCCGTATATAATGCTTAAGTCTCCCCAACCAATCCCTATACCTGTAACAGCAAGTGGCGGTACAAGAGCAACGGCAATTGCCACTCCTGCAAGTGATTTGGCAACTTCTTCTTTGGAACTGGCATAAGCACCTGCCATGCCTGAAAAGATTGCCACAAACAAATCAAGTAAATTGGGATTGATTCGTGAACTTATTTGAGAGGTCATAACTTCTAAGGGTAAAATAAGAGTTAAAAGGGCTGAACAGATTAACGCACTTATAATACCCACAGCGAGTGTTTTTAAACTGTTTTTAATTATGTGTTGATGATTTCGCGTGAAGCCCATTGCCAATGAGATAATAGGAGTCATCAGTGGGGCTAAAATCATCGCTCCTATAACCGTAGGCGTTGAATCTTGAAAAAGACCAATGGTTGCAAGAAGGGTGCTTAAAATCATTAAAACAATAAAAACAGAGGTGGTTTTTGCCCCTTCTTTTAAACTAACAAGCGTCTCTTTAATATCGTCATCACTGACTTTTTTAAATAAAGGAATGTTTCCATCAACCAAAAGCTCTTCTATGTCGCCTTGAGGAAGTGATTTGATATCAATGACTTCTTCTTTGGAAGAAGGAACGGCTTTGTCTTCAAGTATGGTTTTAAAGCCCTCTCCATAATGGATTTTCAGTTGACTTTGCGTTACGGTTATGTGAATGTGTTTTGAACTTAACGCCGTATCATCAATGGTAAAATCAAAAGAGACATTACTTGAAATCTCTAATTGTTGAGTTGAAATAAAGCCAATATTTTTAGGAAGTGTTCCAATGGAAAATCTGTGATATAAAAAAATAACGATTAAATAATAAATATAGGAGATTAAACTGTACGGAGCAATTAAAAAAGCGTTGAGTTTGCCATCATGAAAGGAACTGTTTTCTTGTGTATTTAAGGTGGAATAAATCGTATAATCTTCCAAAATTAAAATACCACTGAGAGCTTTTTTAAAGCTTTTTGTTTGGGTTTTAAGCTCAATCGTTTGGTAGGTGAGTTGTCGTATATTGCTAAAAAAGTTTAGAATACTTTTAAAAAAAGAGAGTTCAAGGTTTTGATTTAAATTTTGAACATTGCCAATGGATATTTTTTTGAATGAGACTTCATCGTTGCATAACAGCAGTTCATCTTCTATGCGTAAATTTTTATTCATACCATCATCAAATGCTTTGGTGATATTTTTTTGAATCCCATAACGTTTAAGTGCATTATGGGACTCTTCATGAGGAAGTAATGCCACATTGATTTTTTTATGGGCATGGTGTTTTAAAAAGTGCTTAATGTTTTTTTCACTCAAAAAAAGAAAAACAATGCTGTTTTTGTTCTCTTTTAACGTCATTGAGCTTTCATCAAAAAAGAGAATATGTGGGGTAAAGGCATACTGCTCTTCACAATACTGAAGCACTTTTTGAAGTTTTTCTTTGTCCTGTTTTAACGTAAGAAGGGTAACTTTGGAATATGCTTTCAACGTGCTTTTTCCTTTTTATTGATATTGTATCAAAAAACAAAGAGGATTAATTTAAAAGATTAACTCAACAAAATAAAATGTGCTTAAAATCTACGCAGTATAATTGAAAAAAAATATAAAGAGAATTTTTATGACACTCGAACAATTAGAACTTACCGTAGATTATTTTGAATTTGATAAGCAATTTTATCAACAATTAAACGCCACGCCCTTGAATAATCCTTTTCTTATTTCATACAACAAAAAAGCCTTTGATTTAATTGAACTGGATTATGATGAAGCGACAAAAGAGGCTTTTGTATCATTTATTAATGGAGAAAAAATTCTAAAAGGAAGCACACCTTATGCCATGGCGTATGCAGGGCATCAGTTTGGTTATTTTGTTCCCCAATTAGGGGATGGCCGTGCCATTAATTTGGGGCAAACCCATGGATGGCATTTGCAAACCAAAGGTTCAGGATTGACGCGTTATTCCAGACAAGGCGATGGACGAGCGGTGTTACGTTCAAGTATTCGAGAGTATATTATGAGTGAAGCCATGCACGCATTGGGTATTCCTACAACCAGAGCTTTAGCACTGATTGGCTCAACGCATGGCGTGTATCGCAGTTACGAAGAGGTTGAAAAGGGTGCTGTGGTAATGAGAATGTCCCCTTCATGGATTCGTTTTGGTACGTTTGAATTTTTTGCACGACAAAATGATGCTAAAGAACATTTGAAACAATTGAGCAATTATGTGATAAAACAATCGTATTCTCATTTACAAAATGACAAAGCCAAGTATGAAAAAATGTTTTTTGAAGTGGTGGATAACACAGCACATTTGATGGCATATTGGCAAACGTATGGTTTCATGCACGGTGTGATGAACACCGATAATATGAGCATAGCGGGATTGACCATAGATTATGGACCGTTTGCGTTTATGGATTATTTCCAAGCCGATTGTATTTGTAATCATACGGATTATGAAGGGCGATACAGCTTTTCCAATCAGCCTTATGTGGCACGATGGAACTTAGAAGTCTTAGCAAACAGTATGGGAAAAATTTGTCGTTATGGCAATTTGATGGAATATTTGAACACCTTTATGGTTACGTATAAAAAAAAGTATTGGGCTTTGATGTCAAAGCGTTTAGGACTTGATATTAATAGCAGTTCAAATTCATACTCTTCTTTAATCAAACAACTCTTAGGTGCAATGGAGTCAGCAAAAGTTGATTACAATCTCTTTTTTTATACGCTATCAACGTTAGAATCACTTGAAGATATTACGCCTATTTTAGATAGTTGTGTTTATAGACAAAGTGTGCAAGAGTGGTTTTTAGAGTATCAAAAGGCACTTAAAAATGAGAGTAAAACATTTCACGAAGCCAAAGCGATTATGATAAAAATTAACCCTAAGTATATGATTAAAAATTATATGCTTCAAGAAGCCATTGAAAAAGCCACAGCAGGAGATTTTAGTTTGGTCAACGAGTTATTACACATTGCTCAAAACCCTTTTGATGAACACAAAGCCTTTGAACACTATGCCAAACCAACGCCCATGCAGTTTGCCAATTTACAGTTGAGTTGTTCTTCTTAAATAAGTGAGAAGTAAGAAGTAAGAAGTGAATAGAAATTTTACCACTCACTTCTCACCACTTACTACTTACCTGATTTACTCTTTATCAAAAGAGAGTTTCCCTGCTCCTAAAAACATTAAGGCTAAGGCACTTAATAAATACATCATTTGAAGCTCAATTGCCCAAGCTCCTGTTTTTGTAATTTCAAATAAATCGTTGGCATGAACCAAATAAATGGCAAATGCCATGGTTAATACGACAATAAAACTGGCAAATCGAGTTTTAAGTCCTAAAATAATCAACAAAGGAGCAACCACTTCTCCTATGTAAACACCATACGCTAAAAATTCAGGAAAGCCCTCTTGTGTAACTTTAGTGATAATAAAATCAATGCCCCCATTGATTTTTGCAATACCGTGAAAAAGCATAAGCCCACCAACCATCAATCGAAGTAAAAGTTTACCAAAATCAGAACTGCCTGTCATTTTTAAGTCCTTATTTATGAGTTGAATTAAACAAAAATCCTATCTTAATTTTGTTAAGGTTACGCTAAAGAGTATGATGTTTTTGAGATAATTATCTGAATGATTCACCCTTAGAATATGAAATTAAAAATTTATTTATGGCACTTACAAATGCTTGAGGTTGTTCGATCATACTTAAATGTCCGCTGTTTTGCAGTTGAACATAATGACTGTTGTTTGTTTTTGATGCCAGTTTTTTCATCGTATCCGTTGGAATAACAGCATCGTCACTTGATTCAATAAATAACGTAGGTAACGTTTGTTGGTGTAAATGCTCTGTGGTATCCGTTCGGCTAATCATGGCTAAAAGAGCACCTTTGACACCAATGGGATTAAATTGTTGAATTTTTTGTTTCAAAAGATTAACGCAGTCAATATGTTTTTCTTGGTAGTTTTTGGAAAATGCAACACTAAAAAAATTCTCTAAAAAAGGATTTAGACCCTCTTGGGTGATTTTTTGTATGGCATTGGCTCGTTTGAGTTTGGCTTCATCATTATCACTGCTGGTTGTGGTATTAGCTAAGATTAAGGCGTTGATGTTGTTTAGCCGTTGACTGGCTCTGAGTGCAATATATCCACCCATAGAAAAACCACACAAAATAACGTGAGTAAGATTGAGTTGTACAATGATTTGTTCAAGGTCATCCACATAGCTCTCCATGGTGTATTGCCCATGACCAACCTCAGAGTTGCCCAATCCTCTTAAATCATAAGAGATGCAATAGTAGGTTTGATGCAGTTGTTCAATGATGGTATCCCACAGTGTATGGTCAAAAGGAAATCCATGAATAAAAACAATAGCGGGGTTGCTTGGATTTCCTTTGGTGTAAACGCTTAGATTATCAATGAGAGTTTTCATGGCTTCTTCTCCTGCTTAAAATGAGTAAGAGGTATTATACCCTATAAGCAGTATTATAGTTTAACTCAATTAAAATTACCACGTTCTAATGCGTAAATGACATGACGTACATTGTCGTAACACATACAAATATTCGTCCATTGCCGTTAGTGGGTCATTGGCTTGAAGGGCGTCTAAAATACCTTGTGCATGCGCTTGTGTTCGGTTGGCCATTTTTTGAGCAAATTTATGTGCATAGGCTGTTTCTTCGGGTAAAGCACTCTTTAAATCTTTAGTAGCAATAGAAGAGGATGTTTCTAAAATCGCTTGAGCTCCTTGTTGTATCATCTCTTTATTGTTGTATAAAAAACCATTTTGTATGTCGTCCATGGCTTTGGCAAGTATTTGCATGTTTTCAAGTCGATGTTGTTTGTTTTCTTGTTCATTGGCATACAACAATGTTGCAAACAGTACGACACAGATCAGTATTTTTTTCATGTTTAACCTTTTAATATGAGATAACTTCTTTTGAGAATTGAGTTAGTTCAACCACTTTGGCACTCTCTTCGGCAAGTTTTTTACCTTTTCTTTTCCCTCCATAGTATTGATCCAATTCATCTTTAAAGGATTTAAAATAGTCTTGAAATTTATCCGAACCTAAAACAGCAACTGCATAGAGTTCATCATTGATTTCATTGTATTCAAGCACAACAGATGCCAAAGGTTGTCTGGCTTCTCCTGCAATATTTTTGCACCCTTTTGCTGCATCAAAGGCACTTAAATGAGAAGAACATACAATCACACCACGCTCTTGACAGGCAATACTTTTTTCAGCAACAGGAACATATTTAATAAAACTGTCATCGGGAGTAGGGTGAGTTAATTGATGGGAACAGATTCCTGAATAGGCCACAATAGAACTGTTTTTGCCCACGCCTCCTCTCCAAAGGTATTCTTCGGATGTTTCACTTTTTAAGGCTATATTTTTATGGGTAGGTTTTTCTAAATCAATGAGTAAACAAGGTGTTGAAACATGTGGATATAAAAAAACATACGTCACCTCTTTTTTTAAAGAGGATGCTTTAAGAGCGTTGCCTTGTGCGTCTAAGAGTTTGACCTTATTATAAGCAATAAATAAGTTCCCATCATCGGCTCGTAATACACCATTAATAAGTGAAGGGTTAATGGCAATAATTGCACCGGTACCTAAAATCTTTAAAAAATTTCTTCTTTGCATTGAAAACCTTAATAAATTAGTCTACTGCAAAAGGAGAATCCTCCTTTGCAGTTATATTTTTTATAAGAATAAATCTCGTTTAACACCGTTAAACCATTCAGTTGTGAGTTTTCCCACGCCTTTAGAACGAAATTTTCCGTTACCATCATTGGGTTTTGGAACATTTCCTTTGCTTTTTAGATTGCCTGTTGTTGGATTGATATCAAAATCGTGTGTGACCATAATGGCTTCATTGGGATTTCCATTGACCATTGAGTAACATACGTTGGCACTTTGTGCAGGAAGATTTGATTTAGAATCAAAGGCTTTCCCTCCCAATTGAGCAACGATTTCACTTGCCGCTCTTTTGGCTCCCCAAATAGCGGTTTGACCACTTGGTGGAACACCATGTGTTACACAATCACCTAAAACATAGATGTTTTTATCACTGATTGATCGAAAACTTGTACCCTCCATCATGGCAAACCCTGCGGCATTGGTTTTAATCCCTGCCATGGCAATTACAGGAGAAGCTTTGTTAATAGGAATAAAATTACACACTTCATAGCTAACGGTTTTTTCAACACCTATTTCATCTTCTACATCTTTAAACTCTTTATAGGTTACGATTTTCTTTTGGGTGTCAATATCAACAATTTTTGTGTTGCCTTTGTATTCTATGGTATCAGCAAAAAGGTCTTGCCATGACTCTTTAAAGGCTGCTCCTTTGGCAAATGCACCCCCTCTGGTATCCAAAACAATCACTTTGCCTTGGATATCTTCACTTTTCATGTATTGTGCAACCATGGATGTTCGCTCATAAGGAGCAGGTGGGCATCGATATTTTCCAGAAGCAGGTGGAATTATGACAACATTGCCATCGTCCATATTTTCAAGTTGTCGTTTAAGCGCTAAGTGTTCACTTCCTGGCATTAATGCAGCAGGACACGCTCGTGAGACTTGAGCAATTTTCTCTTTATTCCATGTAGGAAATTGTGATTCATAATCATAGACAATTCCCGGTGAAAGTACTAAAATATCGTATGAAATCGTACCACTTGTCGTCGTAACGATTTTATTGGCTTTATCAATGGCAGTCACTTCCGTTTGAATAAATTCATACCCATGAGCTTGTGCAGGAGCATAAAAATCGTGAGTAAGTGTTTCAAGTGTTACGCCTTCAATTCCACCTAAATAAGCATTTGAATAAGGACACGCCATAAAAATGTCTTTTTTCTCTAATACAATAACCTCAAGTGAACTCTCTTTTTGTCGTAACTGTTTAGCAACCGTTAATCCACCAAATCCTGCCCCTACAACAACCACTCGTTTGCCATTTGATTTAGCTTTGATGGGTTTTGCAGCTTCTACTGAAGCCGTACTTGAACTGCATCCGGTTATAGCAGCAGCTGCAATACTGACACCTGCTAGTTTAAATAAATCTCTTCTTTCCACGTTGTTTCTCCTCCAATTTTTGCTTAAGTTGAGCAATTATATCAACAATGATTATTTTACAAAACTTAAATAAAATAACTAATATTTATAAATTTGCTTTATGAAAGCAAGTATTTAAAAGCCCTTAAAATAAGGAGTATAGCAATAAAATAGCAAAAATATAAATGACACAAAGTGACTTTAATATAAAAATATAATGATTTTTGTAAATTCTTTTAAGGTTAGAGTATAAGTTTTTATTATGCTAATTATTCCATATGAACGCTATAAAAGCATCTGGGGTTTTTAGATTTTTTTCTTTTATAAAAAGTATGCTCATTTTTAAAAATACAAATATGCGTTTAAAAAAATCAATTCTTTTTTACGCTTAAATCTTCTTGATTTTCATTGTAAAATGAGTGTAAAAAGAATAAATAAGTTCAGCTTATGGTATGAATAATAAAAAACAATGAATCTTTTTTTGTTTTTTTACGAAGAGTAACACAAAAAAAGAATTTTTTTGTTGACTTCGAGTCAATTTTAATAAGCAATTAAGTTCTTAAGCAATATTCTTTCATTGACTTACGGTCAATAAAAAAGAGGTGAATTTTGCCAAAGATTGTGAATAAAGAAGAAAAAAGAAAAAGAATCGCTCAATCAAGTATTGAATTGTTGTTAGAAAAAGGGATACGAAATTTAACGGTTTCGGAAGTTGCCCAAAAAGCCAATATAGGAAAAGGTACGATTTATCAATATTTTCAAAGTAAAGAAGATATCGTTTTTGAAATTATCAGTGCTTATACCAGTGAAGTCATTTTAGAATTGAATGATTCGTTACAAAAAGCAGCAACATGCCGAGAAAAAGTACTGATATTTTTTGATTTTTTTATGAATGATTCTCAAAAAAACAAAGATGCGTTAAAAGTCTATCAAGAGTATTTAGGCATTAATCTCTCTTCAAAAAATGAGCCAATGAGTTGTTACAACACCCAATGTTCACAACAATTTGAAATTATTTTTGAACAAATTATCCAAGAAGGGATTGAAAAAAAAGAGCTAAACTCAAATGCTATAAAGTTTGTTCCTATATTTTTATTGAGTGAAAGAGGAATGATTCTTTCTCACGCAACGCAATTGGATTTTAATTTAAAAGAGCAGATGTTGCATATGATTCATACTTTATTTGATGTATTGGAGAAAAAAAATGTTGGATAAGAAATATCAAAGAGTGGTCTTCTCTTTTTTTATGTCAATGTTCATGAGCTTTATTATGAGTTTTATTATTACTTATATTAACATGGGGTTTATTGAAAATTTTATTGCTATGTGGCTTGAAGCGTTTGCAAAAGCCTTTGTGTGTGCATTTCCTTTGGTGTTTATTTTTGCACCCATTGCTCACAAAATTTCACTTAAATGTATAAAAAAAGATTAAGGAATTTAAATGATACGAAAAAGTCTATGGGTGTTATTCATTGCCCTAAATGTTTATGCGAACCCTTCACTGGTTGAAGTGGTTCAAATTCAAAAAGCACACATCAATCCTTTGCAAGAGTTTGTTGGGACACTGCGATTTGATAAAAACTCTGTTTTAGCAGCACAAAATGAGGGTATTGTTAGAGCCATCCATTTTGAAGTTGGAGATTTTGTGAAAAAAAACCAAGTGTTGGTACAAATTGATTCCCAGCTTTTAGAAGCTCAAATTAAAGCAGCTCAAGCCAATTTAGAGAGTGCAAAAAGTCAAAACAACAATGCCTTGAAAGATTATGAACGATACGAAAAGTTATTGGAGAGTAAATCCATTACACAAAAAGAGTATGACGATGCACTATTGCAATCAACTTCTGCACTGAATCAAGTCGAAGCGTTAAAGGCCAGACTCAATGAGTTGTACATTCAAAAAGAACAAAAAAGCATCAAAGCACCTTATGATGGTATTATTGTTGAAAAAATGATTAATTTAGGTGAGTGGGCAAGCAGCGGAAAAGCCCTAGTTAAAATGGTTAATACCCAAGTGGCAGAGTTTAATTTCAGTGTACCTTTATACATCATAGAAGGATTAAAACAGAACCAAACTTATGAAATAGTGGTCAATAATCAAATAATTCAAGCAAAACTATTAGCAGCCATTCCCAATGGAGATACGTTGACACGAACATTTCCCATTAAATTTAAAGCCACTTTAGAGAAGGGCTTTTTTTATGATGGTCAAGAAGCCAAAATAGCACTCTCAAAAAAAGGAGAAATCGAAGCATTTATTGTCCCTCGAGATGCGGTGATTAAACGATTTGAACAAACGGTTATTTTTGTGGTTAATGAAGAGTTACAAGCGGTGATGATACCTGTACGAATTGTGGGGTATTTGGGTTCTAATGTAGCGATTCATGCTCAAGGAATCAATGAAAATATGCGCGTGGTATTTAAAGGCAATGAGCGAATATTCCCCAATTCACCGTTGCAAATCATCAACAATAAATAGGAAAAACAATGGATTTAATTAAATTTTCAATTAAAAATCCTGTTACGATTATCGTTTCGGTTTTAATTGTTGTTATATTTGGTTTATTGTCTTTAACCAAATTGCCTTATCAATTAACACCCAGTGTCACCAAACCTGAAATTAAAATTACTACCGTTTGGCCCGGTGCAACTCCGTATGAAATTGAAAGAGAAATCATTGAAGAACAAGAAGATGTGCTTAAAAGTTTAAACAATCTTTTAACGTATGAATCTTCATCTCAAGATAATTTAGGTGAAATTACTCTGACGTTTAAATTGGGAACTGATTTACGAGCTTCCTTGCAAGATGTTTCGAATAAACTTAATGAAGTCAGCTCTTACCCCGATGATGCCGAAGAGCCCATTATTGAAACCGCAACAGCCAGTCCGGTTATTTGGTTAATGCTTCAAACTCTGGAAAATAATCCCCGTCATATTGATGAGTACAAAACCTACTTTGATGATGAAATTGTTCCTGTGCTTAAACGTGTGGATGGGGTCGCTGGAACCATGAGTGGAGGAGGCCGTGAACAACAAATGGAAGTGGTGTTTGACAGTAATAAACTCGCTTCTTATAACTTAACCATTTCACAAGTGATTCAAACACTTCAAAGTGAAAATGTCGATGTTTCAGCAGGAATCTTAAATTTAGAACGTCGTTCTTATCGAATACGAACGGTACACAAATTTAAAACGATTAAAGACATCGAAGAGGTGATTTTAGTTTCAAATCGAGAACAACGCATTGTGCTTAAAGATGTCGCTACGGTGGGATTTGGTTATGAAACATCCAGTACTGTGGCAATGTTTTTGGGCAAAGATGGTATTTTTTTAGGAATACAACCCAGCAGTGAAGCCAATATTGTGCAGTTGACCAACGATGTTGAATCAGCCGTCAATGAACTCAATGAAAAAGAACTTTTAAACAAAGAGTTAAAAATTCATTGGTTGTATGACCAACGACCTTATATTGTGGGTTCTGTTGATTTGGTTCAACAAAATATTATGATTGGTGGAATTTTAGCCATTATTATTTTAATCACATTTTTACGTTCAGTCTCTCCTACGGCGGTGGTTTCTGTGGCGATTCCCATTTCGGTTATTGGAACATTTATTGTGCTTGAAATTTTGGGGCGAAGTTTAAATACCATTTCACTTGCTGGAATTTCATTTGCAGTGGGGATGCTTGTGGACAGTGCCATTGTGGTGTTAGAAAATATTGACCGACATCGAAAAAATGGTGACTCTATTTCAGAAGCAGCCTATAAAGGAACCAGTGAAGTGTGGGGAGCTTTGATTGCCAGTGCTTCAACGACGATTGCGGTATTTTTGCCCATTGTCTTCTTGCAAGATGAAGCAGGACAGCTTTTTAAAGATATTGCTATTGCTGTAACGGCAGCAGTAAGTTTTTCTCTTTTTGTCTCTATTGCAGTGATTCCAATGTTATGGAAAAAATTTGCATCTTTTTCAAAAAAAGAGCCTAAAGATGCAGGAAAGATTGCTCAATTTGGTCATAAAATGGTGGAACTGATTATGTCAATTGTAGAAGTTTCACTCAAAAATACCCAAACAAAAATAGTAACCATTCTCTCTTTGGCAATTTTTTCAGTGGGAACCATTTTTCTTTTATTTCCTAAATTGGACTATTTACCTCAAGGCAATAAAAATTTGATTTTTAATATTTTAATTACACCACCGGGTCTTTCGTATCAAGAGCGTTATGATATGGGGGCATATTTAATGCAACAAATTGAACCTCATATCAATACCGATGTAGGAGAGGTTCCTGGTTTAAGTCGAGCGTTTTTTGTCTCCTTTGGTGATTTTAATCTTTTTGGAGGTACTTCCATGCATGAAGACAGAGCCAAAGAATTAATTCCTATGTTTCAACCTATTATTAACTCTATGCCCTCTATTTTTGGGGTATCGATTCAATCAGGAGTATTTGAAGATGGAGTAGGTGAGGGCAATACGGTTGATATTGATATCAGTGGAGAGAGTATTAAAGATATTGCTAATGTTGGGGCACAACTTTTTGGTGCCACCATGCAAACCATTCAAGGAAGCCAAGTAAGACCTGTGCCCTCAGTCGAATTGTTATATCCCGAAATTCGAATTTATCCTAATGCTGATGCGTTAAAATCATTGAATATGAGTTCCCAAGAGTTTGGGGTAAATATTGATGTGTTAATGAGTGGTGCAAAAATTGGTGAATTTGAAGAAGATGGAAAGAAAAAGATTGATTTGGTTTTAAAAGGCAATGACAATTTAATTAAAACACCTCAAGATATTATGGAAGCACAAATTGCATTAAGCAATTCAAGAGTTGTTCCTGTATCGTCGTTATCGAATTATGAAAGTACAACGGGAATTTCAGAAATCAGACACTACAATGGGAAACGAACCATTACCTTACAAGTTACCCCTCCTGTAGGTATGACTATTGATGAAGCCATGAAAATGATTGGTGGTATGCTGCAAGGTATGAAAGCACAAAATATGATTCCTCCTAGTGTTGAAATTGGAATTTCAGGAACGGCAGATAAGCTCAGTGAAACCATTGGGATGTTGACCAATAATTTTATTTTGGCGTTGATTATTGTTTATTTACTTATGGCAGCACTTTTTGGAAATTTTTTGTATCCTATTGTCATTATGTTTACCGTCCCTTTAGCAACAGCGGGAGGGTTTATTGGGTTGTGGCTTACCAATGCTTTTATTTCACCACAGCCTTTGGATGTCTTAACCATGTTAGGCTTTATTATTTTAGTGGGAATTGTGGTAAACAATGCCATTTTAATTGTGCATCAAAGTTTGAATTATATTCAAAATGAAGGTATGGAGCATAAAAAAGCGGTTATTGAAGCGACTAAAACACGGATTCGTCCCATTTATATGAGTTCATTAACTTCAATTTTTGGTATGTTACCGTTGGTGCTTATTCCCGGACCAGGAAGTGAATTTTATCGTGGATTGGGTTCCGTTATTACAGGAGGCTTAGCCTTTTCAACCATTTTTACTATTTTTGTAACGCCTGCGTTATTGATGTTTTTTATCAAACTTGAACAAAGAGTAGGAAAAAAACAAAATGATTTTGATGCCAGAGCATTAAATAAAGCCTAGAAGGATAATTGATGATAAAACAGAGCATAGGCATACTTGGTTTGATGGGATGTTTGATTCAAGCCCATGCCATAAATTTGCAACAAAGCATTGAGTTGGCCTTGTTGCATAATTTTGAAATCAAAGAAAAAGAGTATATCAAAGAGGAAAAAAATGCCTTAGATAACTCAAGTTATTCTGCTTTTTTGCCCAGTGTTGATTTGGAATATTCGTATGAAAGACGCGATAAAACGATTGTCAATCAAAACAATGATGACTCCATTGGCAGTGCTACGGTTTCGTATAATTTATTTAATGGATTTTCTGATGTAGCTTCTTTATTGGGTACAAATTATGACTATAAAGCCTCAATTTACAATTATGAGGCGAGTAAACAAGACATTATTTTAAATACCAAAGTGGCATATTTGACGATTTTAAAAGAGCAAAAAAATGTTCAAACTCAAAAAGATGCGTTAGCGCTTTTTGATAAACAATACGAAGATGCGTATCATAAATTTGAACAAGGATTAATTGCTAGAAATGATTTATTGGAAGTGGAAGTTCAAATGCTTCAAGCCAGACAGAGGTTATTAAGTGCTCAAAAAGATTTGAAAGTAGCACGATTGAGTTTAAACAATATTTTAAGCAATCATTTGCCTTTTGATGAAGTTCTTGAAGAGTTATCGTATGAAGAAGCCTCTTTTGATTTTCATGAAAATAACTTTTTGGAAAAACGCAGTGAAGTTCAAGCATTAAAAATGGTATTGCAAAGCTACAATGCACAAAAAAACGGTGCGTTGGGAAATTTTTTACCCAGCATTGATGCTTCTTTGAGTCGTATTGAATATGGCGAAAGTGAAAAACTCGATGGAAAAACAGGTTATCCTGATGACCAAGAAGTAATTAAAGTTACAGCCAAATGGAATTTGTTTGCAGGGGGAAAAGATGTCAATGAAGTTATTGTCTATACTCAAAAGAAAAAACAAGTTTATGCACAACTTGAAAATATAAAATTGCAAATTCAATTGCAGTATGAACAAGCGTTAGAAGAGTTGGATGTGGCAAAATTAAACTATGAAAGTGCTTCTAAAGCACTGCAACAAGCCAATATCAATTATGAAATTGTCAACAATCGATTTATACAAGGGATTTCAAAAAGTTCAGACTTAATCGATGCCAATTTTTTACTCAGCCAAGCCAAACAAAACTTTTATACAGCATATTACGACAAATTTTTAGCCATAGCCACTCTTCAAAGAGTGCTTGAAAGCAATCAATAATGTCGGGTTGGGTTTATTTAATCATTGCAGGGGTTTTAGAAATTGGCTTTGCCTCCACACTCAAACTCACTGAAGGTTTTACCAAAATTGCCCCTACTGCAGTCTTTGTTTTTTTTGCCATTTTTAGTTTCTATTTTTTAAATAAAGCGGCACAAACTATTCCTGTAGGAACCGCATATGCCATTTGGACAGGTATTGGTGCTTTTGGCACGATTATCGTAGGCATATTTTTTTACAGTGAACCTGCTTCATTGTTACGATTATTTTTTCTTATGACGTTAATTGCCTCCATTATTGGGTTGAAGTTGGTTTCTTAAGAAGTAAATAGTAAGAAGTGAGCAGTAAGTGGTGAATGAAAAATATGACCACTTACTACTTACTTCTTACTTCTCACGTTTAACAGTTGTTACCTTTTGGACTTTCTTACTCAAATAAAGCGTACGGCTTTTTCTTTCCTAATAAAGTTTTTGCTATAATCTTGCGTATAAAAATTAAACATAAAAGGTATCAAATGGGAAAAATTACAGAACAAGATATTATAGACAGCATCGCTGATGCCTGTCAATATATTTCATTTTACCATCCAGAAGATTTTGTCAAAGGAATGGTTGAAGCGTATGAAAGTGAAAAATCAGAAGCGGCTAAAAATGCCATTGGACAAATTTTAATTAACTCTAAAATGTGTGCAATGGGTCACAGACCTTTATGCCAAGATACAGGAAGTGTTAATATTTTTGTTAAAGTAGGGCTCAATGCCAATTTAGACATTAAAAAAGAGTTGGTTGATTTACTCAATGAAGGGGTTGCAAAAGGATATACGGATCCAGATAACACATTAAGATATTCAGTTGTTGCCGATCCTGCAGGTAAGCGAATCAATACAAAAAACAACACACCGGCTGTTATTCATGTAACCGTTGACAACTCTGATGAATTAGATATTACTGTCGCTGCCAAAGGGGGCGGAAGTGAAAATAAATCAAAATTTGCAGTATTAAATCCAAGTGATTCGATTTATGACTGGGTTATGGCAAATGCCAGAGAGATGGGTGCGGGTTGGTGTCCTCCTGGAATTTTAGGTATTGGTATTGGTGGAAACCCAGAAAAAGCAATGTTGCTTGCCAAAGAGTCTTTAATGGGACACGTTGATATCCATGAATTAAAGCTGCGAGGTCCTCAAAATGCCATTGAAGAGTTAAGACTTAAATTGTATGAAGACATCAATAAAATTGGAATTGGAGCACAAGGTCTTGGGGGTTTAACAACGGTTTTAGATGTTAAAATTTTAGATTATCCTTGTCATGCAGCATCACTTCCAGTTGCTATGATTCCAAACTGTGCAGCAACACGACACATTCACTTTAAATTAAAAGGCAATGGACCAGCTGTATTTAAAAAACCATCTTTAGACATTTGGCCAAATATTGAATTACCAATGGATACCATTAAAAGAGTAAAAATTGAAGATTTAACGAAAGAGAATTTATCTCAATTTAAATCAGGAGATACATTATTAATTTCTGGAAAAATTTTAACTGCACGTGATGCTGCTCATAAAAAAATTGTTGAATACAAAAATGCAGGTAAACCACTTCCAAATGGAGTGGATTTAAAAGACAGATTTATTTATTATGTCGGACCAGTAGATCCTGTAAGAGATGAAGCAGTAGGACCTGCGGGACCAACAACATCTACACGAATGGATAAATTTACTAAAGATATGATGGAAATTGGAATCATGGGTATGATTGGTAAAGCTGAAAGAAAGCAACCTACGATTGATTTAATTAAAGAGTACGGTTCAATTTACTTAATTGCTACAGGTGGGGCTGCATATTTGATTTCTCAATCAATCAAGTCTGCAAAAGTTTTAGCATTTGAAGAGATTGGTATGGAAGCTATTTATGAATTTGAAGTAGAAGATATGCCAGTTACTGTTGCTGTTGATACCGAAGGAAATTCTATTCATACAACAGGGCCTGCAAAATGGAGAACCATTTAATTATAAAGAGGAATTTCCTCTTTATAATTTTTAATCAAAATATTTAAAATCTTTATCTTCACTTCCGTCTTTTTTTCTGTTTTTAAAACGCCACATGGTATGAGTATATTTAAGTGTTTGATAGATTAAAACAATCACAATAGCTGCAATAAACAGTTGAAAAACAAAAATTAAAAAGTCCATAGAATTCTCTTTAAAATATTATTTCTTTTTTTCCATAAAATTAGGCTCATGCCACTCAACACTCGGTGGTAAAGAAGATGTTTGTGAATTTTTATCAGGCAACTTATACCCACCAAACGCACTGCTTTCCATTTTTTGTTTTGAAAAAATATTACTGTTAGGAGCAATGACTGCACCCACAATTAAAACAATCCCTATAATGGCATAACCCACATATTTATAATTATCTTTTTTCACTACAAACCTCCTTAAGGGGTCTTGTTAAATTATTTTATTGTTGCATTATTTTATTTAAAGCAAGGTTAAGCCTTTGAAGTAATCCTTTGAAGCCTGTTTTTTAGAGAAATTTGAGTATAATAATTTTTTAAGGAATAAAAACTGTATGATGGATTTTTTGCAAGGTATGTTATTGGGTTTAACGGCAGCTGTTCCTCTTGGACCCATTAATTTGCTTATTATGAATGAAGCACTCAAAGTGTATAAAAATGGTGTGAGTGTGGGATTTGGTGCGATGAGTGCCGATGCCACTTATTTGTTGCTTATATTGTTTGGATTAAGTACCTATTTTAATCATCAAGCTCTTTTAAATGGCTTATCTTTATTGGGTTCGATGTTTTTATTTTATATGGCATATATCATTTATAAAAATCGTAATGAGAAGATTAAAAAGATGGATGCCCATGTTAAAAGCTCTTTACTTAAACACTATTTAAAAGGGTATGCTTTAACGTTATTAAGCCCATATACGGTAGTTTTTTGGTTGAGTGTGGCGACATTAAGTCTGAGCAAAAGTAATCCAATGTATATTATCAGTGGAATGCTTTTTGCAATATTTCTTTGGATAACGCTGATGCCCTATTTTATATATAGAACAAAGCATCTCATTTCGCAACACATGTATTCAAAAATTGCATTAATTTCAGCAGTGGTTTTTTGTTTATTTGCTCTTGGGATGATAATTCGGCTCTTTTTTTAGAATTTTTTAATTAAAGATTCTAATTAAGACAATTTTTATCCTATTTGCACTAAAATGTCAAAATAAATTACTAAAATTGATGTAAATGTAAAAATTTACACTTTAAAATAGGAAACAAAATGGAAGTATATTTAGACAACAATGCAACAACAATGGTCGATCCAAAAGTTTTTAAAGCCATGGAACCGTTTTTTTGTACACTTTATGGAAATCCCAACTCGTTGCACAAGTTTGGTGCAGGAACTCACCCAAAAATGGTTGAAGCCTTAAACTATTTGTATGAAGGTATTAATGCAGCAGACGAAGATGATATTATTATTACGGCTAATGCCACAGAGAGTAATAACACTGTTTTAAAAGGTATTTGGATTGATCAAATTCTTAATGGCAGTAAAAATCATATTATCACCAGTGAAGTAGAACACCCCTCAATTACAGCTGTGTGCAAATTTTTGGAAGCTCAAGGGGTAAGTGTAACGTATTTACCTGTTAATGAAGAGGGTATTATTGAAGCTCATACCGTAAGAGATTTTATCAGTGATGATACGGCATTGGTTTCGATTATGTGGGCAAACAATGAAACAGGAAAAATTTTCCCCATTAAAGAAATTGGTGCTATTTGTAAAGAAAAAGGGGTTCCTTTTCACACCGACGCCACACAAGCCATTGGAAAAATTGCAGTGGATGTCCAAGCGTGTAATGTAACGTATCTCTCTTTTTCAGCCCATAAATTTCATGGACCTAAAGGTGTAGGTGGTTTGTATGTAAAAAAAGGGTATGAATTGACCCCTTTATTGCATGGTGGTGAACAAATGGGCGGACATCGAGCAGGTACAGTTGATGTGGCTTCAATGGTAGGAATGGGCGTTGCTATGAAATTAGCTGTTGAACATTTAGAGTTTGAAAACACCGAAGTAAAACGACTGCGAGATAAGCTTGAAGATGCTATTTTAGAACTTCCTGAAACCATTGTTATTGGTGGTAAAGAAAATCGAACACCCAATACCACGTTGATTTCAATTCGAGGTGTTGAAGGAGAATCAATGCTTTGGGATATGAACCAAAAAACCATTGGAGCAAGTACAGGAAGTGCCTGTGCCAGTGAAGATTTGGAAGCCAATCCGGTTATGAATGCATTTGGAAGTGACAGTGAATTAGCCCATACAGGGGTAAGATTTAGTTTAAGCAGGTTTAATACAGAAGAACAAATAGATTATGCAATCGAAGTGATTAAAAATGCAGTAAAACGATTAAGAACCATTTCAAGTTCTTATGCGTATACGCCTAAAGATCACAAATCACAATTATAAGAAAAAAAGAAAAAAGGAATTATTATGGCTAAAGGTGATTTAATTAGCGGTTCAATTTGGGATGAATACTCAAATCAAGTTATAAGAAGAATGGATGATCCCACTCATCAAGGTGAAATTACAGAAGAGATGGCAGCACGTGCAGGTGGGAAACTTATTGTGGCAGATTTTGGTGCAGAGTCATGTGGCGATGCCGTAAGACTTTATTGGGTGGTTGATGAAAAAACCGATGTGATTTTAGATTCAAAATTCAAATCATTTGGTTGTGGTACAGCCATTGCTTCTTCGGATGTTATGGCGGAGTTATGTATTGGTAAAACCGTGGATGAAGCGGTTAAAATTACCAATATTGATGTGGAACATGCCTTACGAGACCATCCTGATATTCCAGCCGTTCCTCCTCAAAAAATGCACTGTTCTGTTATGGCATATGATGTAATTAAAAAAGCAGCAGCCCAGTACAAAGGGGTTGATATGGAAAGCTTTGAAACAGAAAAAATTGTGTGTGAATGTGCCCGAGTTTCATTGGCTACCATTCAAGAAGTCATACGATTAAATGACTTAAAAACAGTAGAGCAAATTACAGATTACACCAAAGCAGGGGCATTTTGTAAATCGTGTATCCGACCGGGTGGACATGAAGAGAAAGACATCTATTTGGTTGATATTTTAGCCGATACCAGAGCCCAAATGGAGCAAGAGAGATTAAAAGAGGCAGCCGATGCGAGTGCTGAGGGTCGTTCATCTTTTGACAAAATGACCATTGTTCAAAGAATTAAAGCTTTAGATGAGGTTCTTGATACGGATATCCGACCTATGTTAATTATGGACGGTGGAAATATGGAAATTATTGATATTAAAGAAAATATGCCACACTATGATGTCTACATTCGATATTTAGGTGCGTGTTCAGGATGTGCTTCAGGAAGTACAGGAACATTGTATGCCATGGAGTCCATTTTAAAACAAAAAGTGGATGAAAACATTCGTATTTTACCCATTTAAGTAAGGGGTATAAAACGAAAAGGGAGAATTGAAAAATTCTCCCTTTTTTATTGATTTGAATCTAGAAAATCAGAAAATATTTTTTGTATAATTTTTTGAAATCAAGAAATTATTGTAAGGAAATGTTATGGCTGAAACAATTAGTTCATTTTTGACAAAAGATCACAGAGCCTGTGATGAAGTTTTTGCACAAATGGAAAATGAAGTGGCGTCTGAAAACTGGGCAAATGCCAATAAAAAGTTTGAAGAGTTCCGTGGGGATTTAGAACACCACTTTAATATGGAAGAACAAGTGATGTTCCCTGCTTTTGAGCAACAAACAGGGATGATGGGTGGTCCAACTGCAATGATGCGAATGGAACACGAACAAATGAGAAATGTTGTTGAGCAAATGAAAAAAGATTTGGATGAGAAAAATAAGAATCATTTTTTTGGTTTATCTGAATCATTAATGATGATTATTCAACAACACAACATGAAAGAAGAACAAATGTTATATGCCATGGCAGATAATCATTTAGGTGCTTCAAGTGCACAAGTGGTTCAAAAAATGAAAGAGCTAGAAAGATAAGTATGTTTAACCAAGGATTGTCATTAGACCAAGCACCGCCTATTAGTGTGCCGTTTCGATTTTTTATCACGGCACCTTTATTTGGTATTGCCTTGGGCTTACTTTTTTTCTTTTTTCCTACAGATTTACTCATTAACCGATATTCATCGGTTGCTATTGGAGGAATTCATCTGTTTACTTTAGGAATATTAAGTATGATAATTTTTGGTGCCATGCAACAAATGATGCCTGTTTTAGCAGGAGCAGTGATAAAAAAACCTGTCTTGTTTGCCAATGTGGTTCATACGTCTTTAACCTTGGGAACGCTGTTTTTTAGTGCCAGTTTTATTTTTGAAATTAAAGCCTTATTGCATGTGGGCGCAAGTTTGTTAGCCATTGCTTTTTTGACTTTTTTTGCCGTGTTAGCGTATTTAATTTTTAAAGTAAAATTTTTAACTTCTACGGTTAATGCCATGAAACTCTTTACTGTTGCAGGAATCATTACATCAGTGTTAGGACTTTATTTAGCCTATTCTCATATCTCAAATGAAATCGGAAGTTTACACTATAACTTTATGTATTTACATATCTTGTTTGGACTTTTTGGGTTTGCCACTATTTTAATTATGGGAGTTTCCTTTCAGGTTATTCCCATGTTTTATGTGGCATTGGATTTTCCTAAATTTATACAAAACAAGATTCCTCTTTTTGTTTTAACCGTATTGGTAGTATTTGGAATGTTTCTTTTTTTAGAACTTGATACCTATGTCTTAAAGGTTCTGTTTTCAGTTTTCTTTGTTCTTTTTTGTGTTCATGGACTGAACAGTTTAAATAAAAGACGACGACCTGTTTTTGATGTAACGTTATGGTATTGGAAACTCTCTTTAACTTTTTTATTGCTTTCTATGCTCAATTGGCTTTTTGTTCCTCAAGACTCTTACTTCTTGTTGGCAATTATGTTTGGCTTGGGCTTTTTATACTCTTTGCTTCAAGGAATGATTTATAAAATTATTCCTTTTTTGGCATGGTTTCATCTTAATTCCAAAGGGCATATGATTATTCCCACCATGCGAGAGATGATCAATGAAGATATGATTAAATTGCATTTTTTTATCTATACGGCATCGGTTTTTTTCTTTATGATTTCTCCTTTTTTAAGTAATTTCTTTGTGATTATTGCTGCATTGTTGTTTATTATCTCTAATATTTTGTTTCTAATGAACTGTATTATGGCAGCCAATAAATATGCACAAATTGCTAAAACCAATCCCCTAGACGCTTTTACTCAAGTGTAATATGTTATAATACGCCAAATTTATACCTAAAGGCGTTACCATGACAGCATTAGATAAAGAGTTAGAACAACTTCAAAGTGACATCTATTCAGATGTATATAATTTGGTGGATAAATATTTGAATATTACGAGTCTGGATATTCCTGAAAATGATGAACAAGAAGCCAAACGACGAATTGTTTCTATTATTAAACAAGCCATTAATGAGATTGAGGAATAGCATTAATGGCAATAAACCAAGAACAAATCTTAAAAAATACCAATGCTCAAATTTTGGATGAATTCAATGCATCAGTGATGTTTGATAAAGAGCTATATGACCAGGATATAAGAGGTTCAATTGCTCACTCTAAAATGTTATGCTTGCAAGGGATTTTAAGCCAAGAAGACCAAGAAGCGATTGAAAAAGGGTTATGTCAAGTTAAAGAAGAGATAGAATCGGGACAATTTGAATTTAAAATTGCACATGAAGATATTCATATGGCAGTGGAAAGCAGACTCACTGAAATTATTGGAGAAGCAGGAAAGCGACTGCATACTGCGCGAAGTCGAAATGACCAAGTGGCAACGGATTTTAGATTGTATGTAAAAGAGAAAAATATTGCCATAATGAGTGGACTAAAAACATTGGTTGAAACCTTTGTTACGTTAGCTTCAAAACATACAACAACACTTATACCAGGCATGACCCATTTGCAACATGCCCAACCCATTAATTTTGGGTATCATTTATTGGCATATGCTAATATGTTTAAGCGAGATTATGAACGATTTGAGAGTTCGTATGAACGCAATGATTATTCACCGCTTGGAAGCGCTGCTTTAGCAGGAACTCCTCATAGTATAGACCGATTTAAAACGTGTGAATTTTTGGGCTTTAAAGAACCTACCATTAGTGCCTTGGACACAGTAAGTGACCGTGATTTTGCGTTAGAAATTTTGTTTAATATCAGTACGGCTATGATGCACATCAGCCGTATTTCTGAAGAGTTGATTTTATGGTCATCGTATGAGTTTCAGTTTGTTAAAATGAGCGATGAATATGCAACAACGTCTTCGATTATGCCACAAAAGAAAAATCCAGATGTACCTGAACTCTTACGAGGGAAAACAGGACGAGTTTATGGTAATCTTATCTCACTTTTAACAGTAATGAAAGGCTTGCCATTGGCGTATAATAAAGATACACAAGAAGATAAAGAGGGAGTTTTTGATTCGGTTAAAACGATTGAGATTTCAATGTCTATCTTAAATGAAGTTATTAAAACGATGACAGTAAACTCTGATAAAATGCTTCAAGCGTGTAAAATCGGACATTTAAGTGCAACCGATTTGGCAGATTATTTGGTGCAAAAACAAAATATGCCTTTTCGAACAGCGTATTATATTACCAAATCAGTGGTAGCCCGAGCTAATGAACTGGGCAAAGATATGAGTGAATTATCTTTAGACGAAATCCAAAGTTGCGACAGTGAAATTGCCAATATCGATGCAGAGATTTTGAATTATTTGAATTTAGAAAACTCAATGAATGCCAGAAATTCTTATGGAGGAACGTCAACCGTTCAAACAAAAATGCAAATTGAGTATTTCCAAAAGTGGCTAAAATCAGTGAAAAGTAAATAGAAAACAGTAAGTGGTGAAGTAGTAGGAGATATTACTTCTCACTTCTTACTTCTCACTTCTTACTTAATATTGTCGTTCTAAGAATTTTTTACAAATGGCGTACATTCTTGGAATATCGGTTTTACCAATAAATCCATCTACCCCAATATTTTTCATTTTACCTACAACAGCGTCGGTGGTCATTGAAGAGTTTACAACCAAAGGAATGTTATTGAATCGGCTGTTTTCTTTAACAAATGAGGCAACTTGGTAACCGTCTTTTTCAGGCATTTCAATATCAGTAATAATTAAACCAACCTCTTTGGGGTCAATTTGATTGAGTCGATTAATCAGTTCTTGCCCATTATTAAAAATCTCATAATGCACTTCAATTTTTTGTAGGAATTTTTTAATAATTTCTCGTGCAACAGCTGAGTCTTCTGCCACTAGGACAACTTTATTGGTATGAATAGGTTCATTAACATATTTATTAACTTCTTCGTCTCCACTGCTTGTCCAGCCAATATCTCGTAAGAGTTGTTCGGCATTAAAAACGGTACACAGTTTGTTTTCATTATTAACTTTTACATACGTTGTGTAAGTGATTTTTGAATTTTGTTCTTCTGAGTTTCGTAACTCTTCAGTTGTTTTTTCAACAATATTAAGCATATCTTTAATCAAAAATCCTACTTTTTTGTGATTAAATTCACAGTAGATGATTAATTTATAATCCGTAATATCTCGTTTAACTTTATTTCCCAACCAAATATCTAAATTGATTAAGGTAACAGGCTCCCCACGAATGGTTGCAATACCCGCAATAACATCAGTATCAGTAGGTGTTTCAGTAATGGTGACTTCTTCTGTTATGATAAAGGCTTTAATTTTTGCAATATTAATTGCATAGACATTTCCAGCACCTGTATAAAATACCGCGAGTTGTTGAACGTTACGCAAATGCGCTTGTGTCATTTGTTCTACATCTTTTCCTATACTCATATGATTCCTTTTGAGATATTTGTAAATTATATATCTTTTTATCTTATAAATTACTTTTGATTTTAGAGAATTGAAAGTTACAAACTTATTCTATCATTTTTTTGCTAAAATCTTTTGCACCGTCACCGATGCCATCATTAATCCAAATGAACCTGTAACCCCCTCAAAGCTTCCTTTTTCTAGGCACATAGGATTTTCACTTGAAAATATTACCTTAAACTTCTTTTTAAATCCCGCTTGTTTAAGCTCCGTTCGAATTTTTCGTATAAAGGGGTCATTGTAGGTGTCCCAAATCGAAATATATTCGATTTTTGAAGGGTCGATTCGTTTTGCTCCACCACTGGTGCTGATGATTTTGTGGTAATATTTTTTAATCAAATGTACTTTGGGTTTAATATCATCAATGGCATCTAAAATAAAGTCATATTGGTTAAAATCATGTTCATCAATCCATTCTGGGGTGATTTTTGCATGAATGGCTGTTACGTTGGGATACTTTTCTTTTAATGCTTCTACTTTAATTCGACCAACATTTCCGACACTTCCTAATTGTCGGTTTAAGTTTGATTCCTCATAGGTATCAAAATCAACGATTGTAATATCTGTAATTCCTGTATTATACAAAGCATCTAAGGCAAAACTTCCAACGCCACCAACGCCTAAAAGAATAAGTTTTGTCTGTGAAAAACGTTCAAAACTATTTTCTCCAAAAAGTTTAATGGTTCTATCGTATCTTGACACGGCTGTTTTCTCTTTTATAAATTTTTGGGTATTATATCATAAATACTTTTGGAGAATCAGATGGATAAAGAACCAATGACGAGAGTCGGATATGAAAAAATTACAAACGAATTAGAATTTTTAAAAAATAAAGAGCGACCTCAAACCGTAATTGCTTTAGATGAAGCCAGACAATTGGGTGATTTAAAAGAGAATGCTGAGTATCATGCTGCAAAAGAGAAATTAAAATTAATTGATATTCATATTGCTGAATTAGGCGGAGTGATTTCTAAAGCCATTATTATTGACCCAGAAAGTTTACCTCATGACCGTGTCAGTTTTGGCTCAACGGTTAAACTGATTGATACAAAAAGTGAAGAAGAGTTTGAATACTCTATTGTGGGTGGTGTTGAAAGTAACCCAGAAAAAGGATTGATTTCGTTTAATTCTCCTTTAGCAAAACAGCTTTTAGGTAAAGAAGAGGGCGATGAATTTACAGCACAACTGCCCGGTGGTGCAAAAGAGTTTGAAGTTTTAGAAGTATTTTATAAGGAGTTAAAACTATAATGAATGTTGCGATTATTGGAGCTTCTGGATATACAGGGCTTGAACTGATAAAAATCTTAATCAACCATCCTAAGTTTAATATTACGTATATTGCTAACTCAACGGGAGAGCAAAATGTCAATGAATTGCACCCATGTTTACAAAATGTACTCTCACTGCCTGTGTCTAAAGCCAGTGCCGTAGAAGTTGCGGTTAATGCTCAACTGGCTTTTTTAGCCCTTCCTCATCAAACTTCAATGAGTTTTGCCAAAGAGTTATTAACGTTGGGTGTTAAAGTGGTGGATTTAAGTGCCGATTATCGTTTGGAATTGGAAACCTATGAGAAAAATTATTGCCCACATGAAGATAAAGAGAATTTACCTCATGCGGTCTATGGTTTGCCTGAATACTACAAAGAGCAAATTAAAACAACAAAATTGGTGGCAAATCCAGGGTGTTATCCCACGGCGACACTTTTAGGACTTTTACCGTTTGTAGAGTATATTGATGAAAAGGTTCCTGTATTTGTTGATGCCAAATCTGGTGTGAGTGGCGCAGGGAAAAAACTTTCAGAAACCACCGCTTTTTGTACGGTCAATGAAAATATTTTTGCTTACAATCCTTTTAAACATCGACACATGCCAGAGATTCAAGAAAAAGTGTTAAAGCTAAAGCATAAAGAACTCAGCATCAATTTTGTACCACATTTAATCAATGCAACACGTGGGATGTTGGTCAGTACGTATGTAACACTTAAAAAAGATATCAACCCACAAGAGATTTTACAAAAAGCGTATGCCAATGCTCCTTTTGTGCGAATCAAAGATAAACCTGTTGATATTAAATCAACGGCAGGAACAAATTTTTGCGATATTTTTGTGGCTAAAAATGGTAATGCGCTCTTTATTAACTCTTCCATTGATAATTTACTCAAAGGGGCTTCCAGTGCAGCGGTTGCTAATGCCAATATCATGAGTGGATTTGATGAAGCTTTAGGAATTCCCAATATTGCCTATGTGCCTTAATTCTTTACCTATCCAAGAGTCTGCAATTTTTGTTGCGGACTCTCATTTTAATCAACAGCGTGATGCCTTTTATCTTTTTTTAGAACAACTCAATAACAATACAATCACGACAACACAGCTTTTTTTGATGGGCGATATGTTTGAGTTTATCACTCAAGAATCACACTATTTTGTTGAACAAAATAGAAAAGTCATCACCCTTTTAAATGAACTCTCATTACGTATTGAGATTATCTATTTAGAAGGCAATCACGATTATAATTTAGAAAAACTTTTCCCCAAGATAGCAGTAATAACAAGAAAAAATCAGCCTTTGATGGCACAATACCAACAGCAAACAGTCGCACTCTCTCACGGCGATAACTTCACTCCTTTTTTTTACAATTTGTATTGTGCAATTATTCGAAATAAACCTTTATTGCTCTTTTTAAATGCCATTGATTTTAACCATTGGCTTTCTAAAAGAATTGATAAGGCGTTAAGTGCTAAAAACATTTGCCATACCTTTACACACTTTGAAAAATGGGTTGAAAAACGTTTGGAACATTATGATGCTAACTTGATTATTGAAGGGCATTTTCACCAAGGCAAAGAGTTTGTATTTACAGACAAAAGGTACATTAATGTGCCCTCACTGTTTTGTTCAAAAGAGTATGTGGTGTTGCACAACAATCAATTTATTAAAAAAGGAATCTGATATCGCAAAGTTTCAAGTCGTTAGCCAATATGAACCCGCAGGTGACCAACCTCAAGCCATTGAAGAACTCAGTCAATCCATTTTAAGTGGAAATCAATATAACACCTTATTGGGAGTTACGGGTTCAGGTAAAACGTATACCATGGCAAAAGTGATTGAGAAAACTCAAAAGCCCACACTGATTATGACACACAATAAAACGCTTGCGGCACAACTTTACAGTGAGTTCAAACAGTTTTTCCCTCACAATCATGTGGAATATTTTATCTCATACTATGATTATTATCAACCTGAAGCCTATATTCCAAGAAGTGATTTGTTTATTGAAAAAGACAGTTCTATCAATGAAGAGTTAGAACGTCTGAGATTGAGTGCCACTTCATCTTTGTTATCGTTTAATGATGTGATCGTTATCGCTTCTGTTTCAGCAAACTATGGTTTAGGAAACCCCAGTGAGTATAAAGCCAATGTACAAAAACTGCAAGTGGGATTTGAGTATTCACAACGACAAATGCTTTTAAAACTGGTAGAAATGGGATACAAACGCAACGATAAGTTCTTTGACCGAGCTGATTTTAGAGTCAACGGAGATGTCATCGATGTTTTTCCTGCGTACTGGGAAGATGAGTTTATTCGTATTGAATTTTTTGGCGATGAGGTTGAAAGTATCAGTGTACATGAGTATTTAACCAACAACAAACAAAAAGATTTGAAAGATGTTACGATTTATTCGGTGAATCCTTTTGTGGTTTCTCAAGACCGATTAGCTAAAGCCGTTAAAGAAATTGAACGAGAGTTGGATGAACGCTTGGCATTTTTTAAAGCCCAAGATAAATTGGTCGAATATCAACGCCTTAAACAGCGAGTTGAGTTTGACTTAGAGATGATTGAAGGTACGGGAATGTGTAAAGGCATTGAAAATTATGCCCGACTTCTAACGGATAAAAAACCGGGAGAAACACCGTATTCGCTTTTGGATTATTTTGAACAACTTGATGAAGACTTTTTACTTATTGTCGATGAATCTCACGTTTCATTGCCCCAATTTCGTGGAATGCATGCCGCCGATAGAAGCCGAAAAGAGGTCTTAGTTGAATATGGTTTTAGACTTCCTAGTGCGTTAGACAACCGTCCTTTGATGTTTGATGAGTTTATTCATAAAGCGCCTTACTATTTATTTGTGAGTGCAACCCCCAATGAATTGGAAACTTCTATGAGTTCTGTAGTTGCACATCAAGTTATTCGTCCAACAGGACTTTTAGATCCCGTGATTGATATTAAAAACAGCGAATTTCAAGTGGAAGATTTACACGATGAAATTAAAAAAGTCGTATCACGCAATGAACGAGTATTGGTTACCGTACTAACCAAAAAAATGGCAGAAGAGTTAAGCTCTTATTACAGTGATTTGGGGTTAAAAGTCAAATACATGCACTCTGAAATTGATGCCATTGAACGAAATCAAATTATACGAGCTTTACGAAAAGGAGAGTTTGATGTGCTTGTGGGAATCAATCTTTTAAGAGAAGGTTTGGATATCCCAGAAACTTCTTTGGTGGCAATTTTAGATGCCGATAAGGAAGGCTTTTTACGTAGTCGTACATCTTTGATTCAAACCATAGGAAGAGCTGCACGAAACCAAAATGGTCGAGTCATATTGTATGCTAAAAAAATTACAGACTCCATGCAGTATGCCATTGATGTAACCAATGAACGACGTGCTATTCAAGAAGCGCACAATAAAAAATACGGCATAACCCCTAAAAGTACCATACGAACACTGGATGAAAATCTGAAAATGGAGGAGTACGATACGGTTGCCAATAAATTGGATAAACTCAATAAAATGCCAGCAGCTGAACGAAAAAAAATTTTAGTTGAATTAAATAAACAGATGAAAAAAGCAGCACATGATTTAAATTTTGAAGAAGCCATTCGCTTAAGAGATGAAATAGAGAAGATAAAGAAGCTTTGAGTTAATTTTTTTTGTTACAACAAATACAATTTATAATTTGAAAGTGGGGTATTTCAGAGTGCCTCTGGCTTTCCGAAATAGTACCCTTGAGAATAATCGACTCCCAGTTCATTTAAAATATTAAAGATGTGTTCATTTTCCACATATTCAGCAATGGTTTTGATATTTTGTGTTTTGGCAAACAGTACAATCGTTTCTACAATACTTTTACTGTATGCATCGTGAACAATATTTCGAATCAATGAGCCATCAATTTTGAGAATATCGGGTTCAAATTCAAGCAATCGTTCAAAGTTGGAATACCCTGAACCAAAATCATCAATGGCAATTTTAACACCACGTTGTTTTACATGTCGAATAAAATCTTTGATAACAGTAAAATCATTGACATTTTCATCTTCCAAAAGTTCAAATACAATTCGATGAGAATCTTTTTTATACTCTTCTAAAAGCCAATATATTTTCTCTCGGGTATGGGTTTTTTCTATGTCTGTGACTGAAATATTGATTGAAAGTTCGGTGTTGATTTTATGAAGTATTTTAAAGGAGTTTTCTAAAACTCGCTCAGTGATTTTGGTATAATAATCCCCTTTTTTGGAAATATGTAAGAACTCAAAAGGGGAGATAATATCTCCCTTTTCATCAATAAGTCTGACAAGAGATTCATATTTTTCTATCATTTTGGATTGATTATTAAAAATGGGTTGAAAATATGAAACGATGTTATAGTTCTCTAAAGCAATCTTAACGGTTTTAATCATATTGAGGTTGTTTTTGGCCTCTTGAGAGACTGAAATGGATAAATCATTTGAAAAGCTCAGTTGATTTTTTTTCTCCATGGTGTGTTCAAGCCCTGCTTTTGCATCTTCATATAACATATAATGACCAATGGCATAACTGACTGAAATATTTAAATCAAACTCCAAATCATCAAAACATAGTGTCGAGTTTTTGACATTGTTTACAAACTCATTTAAATAGGTTTCAATATTTAATTGGGTTGCTTCAAACGATTGAAAATCGGTTAATAAAGCAAACTTTCCATCGCCCAAAGTATAAATATAATCAAAAGTATACGTAGTGGGTAAATAAGAGATAAGGTTATAGGCAAAATTTCTTTCTACTTGATTAACCGTAAGAGGATTGTAAAATTTATCCAAAAGTTCAAATTCATCAATTTGCATCATAACCAAAATAGAAAAATCATTTTTTTCAATTCGATCGAGTAAATATCTTTTATCATCAATGGAAGTATCCAAACTGTCGCGCATGGCAACAAAATCGATAATCTCACCATCAAGATTTTTAATGGGAGTAATAATGGTTTCCACCGCATAGGTTGTGTCAAATTTGGATCGGTTTTTAACCAAACCTTTCCATGGCTTTTTTTTAACTTTAATGGTATCCCACAAATTTTTGTAAAGTTCTATTGGATTATCATCGTGCTTTAGTATATTATGATTTTTCCCCAAAATCTCTTTTTTTGAATAGCCACTAATTTTACAAAAAATATCATTGACATACGTGATAGTCCCGTTTAAATCGGTTTTAGAAATCATATTTCTTTTTTCAAATAATTTAAGATATTGATTTGCATAGGATTGATACTTTTTGATTTCAAGTTTATATTTGTTGATGATTTTAAGTATCTCTTTTGTCAATACTTCCAATGTAAAAGGGGTGTGAATATAGCCATCAATGTTGTGTTCGATACAGTGTAATAAAATATTGGTATCCTCTTGAGAAGATAATACCAAAATAAAAAGATTGTGTTTTAAGCTTTTAAGTTTTTTAATCGTTGAAAATGCGTTTGATGTTTCATTGGGAAGATTGACAATCACAATTGAAATATCGTGTTTCAAAAACTCTTTTATGGCATCTTTTTCATTTTCTGCTACAACAATATGAGCAAATAATGTTTCCAACTTATCTAAAATGGTTTTATCGGGTTTGTTTTGTACATATAAAACGGTAAAATTATTTGAAAATTCTTTGATGGCATCTATTTTTTTTGACACGGATAAAACCTTTTTTTGATACATTTTATTTTCATGGTACTCTTTTATGTACTCTTGTGAAGTGCTAATTTTTTTTGGATCTCTTGAATGGCATTTTCTAAATGTAGTGTATTAAATCCAAAACTCTTTGCTTTTTCTAAACCTTGTTGGATACTTTTTGGACTGAGTGGATTTTCTATGTTGCATATGGTTTTAACAATGTTTAATATTTGAGTCGATACAAGATAGTTGTTGGGACATGATTCTATTTTATCAACATACTCAATCGAATTGATGAGTTTTTCATGCAAATTCCATTTTTTAAAAATGGAAGCCGTAATTTCAGACGTGGTGGTATTGACATATTTTTTTTCAACATTAGCAATATCATCATTTGTATGTAAATCGTGGGAAAAACTCTCTTTTTTATTTTGTTCCATAATAATTTCTGAAATAAGAAATTTCCCTGTCTCTTGTAAAAAAGCAGGCAACAATAACTCATCTTTTAACTCGGTATCAAATTGTGAAACCCAATTTAAAAGCAAAGCTGAACTCATCGAGGTTATCTCAAAAAAAGCATCACTGTTGACATCATAGGCCACCAAATCGGTTTTGATAGTGTTTTTAATGCTGGTACTAAACGCAATGGATAACGTAAAATTAATTCCAAGAAGATGAATGGCACGGCTTACGGTTTCAACATGACTTTTAAAACCAAACATTGCTGAGTTGGCAATTTTTAGAATAGTGGCAACAATAAGAGGGTCATGATTGATAATTTCCAATAAAGTTTCAGGCTCTTTATCTGAACTTCTTTTGAACTCTTCTAATTCTAATAGGGTTCGAGGAAGGGGAGGTAATGCATCTATTTTTTCATACAATAACTCATTCATAAAGACCTCTTTTAAGGGAGTATAGGCTCCCTATTTTTTTAATAAAAAAGCAAATATACTCATATACTGCTGAAGATTAATTATATCAAAATTATATAAAAGAGGCAGCTTTATTAAGAGCGTTTAATACAATATTTAAAAAAATACAATACAATTTCAAGATGAAAAAAGCCACTAAAGCAGAAATACAAATTATTAAAGAACAGTTTCAAAAACATTTTAGTCAAGCTGTCACTGAACTGAATTATCGTAATGACTACGAACTTTTGATTGCCATTATTTTATCGGCTCAATGTACGGATAAACGAGTCAATATTATCACTCCTGCTCTTTTTGAAAAGTATCCAAGCGTTCATGAGTTGGCAGTTGCTGAACTTGATGAGGTCAAAGAACTTTTAAAGTCATGTTCATTTTTTAACAACAAATCACAAAATATTATTAAAATGGCACAAAGTGTAGTCTCGCAATACAATGGTGAAATACCTCACAATCAAAAAGAGTTGATGAAACTTGCCGGTGTAGGAAATAAAACCGCCAATGTCTTTATGATAGAGTTTGAAGGTGCCAATTTGATGGCTGTAGATACTCACGTATTTAGAGTTTCACATCGTTTGGGATTAAGTTATGAAAAAACGGTTGAAAAAACAGAAGCAGAATTGGTGAAAAAACTTAAAGATGATTTACACATCTTTCATCAAGCCATGGTGTTGTTTGGGCGATATACTTGTAAAGCAGTGAAACCTGAGTGCGAAAAGTGTTTATTTCCACACGTGTGTAAAACCACTCAATCGTTTAAACCATAATGAGTGAGAAGTGAAAAGTAAGAAGTGAATAGTTAATTCACCGCTTACCATTTACTACTTACCACTTACTTTTCTATACACTCTTCTTGTAAAGTATTAAAATTGGTGAAAATAAATTCATCGCCAATTTTGTTGATTTCTACTTTGGGTGCGGTACATAAATACTCTTTTTCATCTTTTTGGATGATGTACATAAATTTATAGATAAATTGTGTCCGTGAACTGATATTTTTATTGTTGAGTAACTCATAAGAGAGTTTTTCAATGGCAATATTTTTATCGGTTAAATATTTTTCTTGAAATAAATTGGGGAAAAATGTCTCTTGCTTTTTTTCATATAGAATATATCCTATAATCATAAGAACAACAATACCTAAGAGAATTATAAACTCTTTTTTTTCGAATTTCTTATTGACTTTATAAATAATATAAACGACCAAAGCGAAAAGGGCGATAAAACCTAACATAATTTGCATAAAAATCCTTTTGTATTTATAGGGAGTATAGCATAATAATCACTTAATCAATAATGAGAAATTTTCCTGCTACTTTATCTTTTCGTATTTTCTCATAACTGACTACAATACCGTGCATGGCAATGTAGACACCATTTTGAATTGGGGCATTTAAAAAGCCCAATGCCAAAGAAAAATTCATGGTGGCTTCAACAGGGTTAATACTCATAGGAATCATGGCTCCTGTTAAAATAATTTTTTTATTTAAGGTATGGTATGCAATAAAATTTGCACTGATATCCATCGTATCCGTACCATGAATAATAATGATATTTTCATTTTGAGATTGTTTAATCGTATCAACGATGGTTTGTCGATCTTCTTTGGTTAAATCTAAACTGTCTTTTGCCAAAATATTAATGACTTCAATGTCTGCATTATGGGTATTTTGTAAGATGGTTTCTAAAGCTTTTGCCCCCGTTGGTACATCCAAATTGCCAGTGAGGGGATTATAGACTTTATTAAATGTACCCCCTGTGTTAATAACCGTGATTTTCATGATTTCTCTTTGAGTTTTTGTTTAAATTGTTCAGGGGATAAATAGCGTGATGAAGTGGCTTCACTGCTTTTAGGCAATTTGTATTTGTCTTTATAGGTTTGTTTGTTGATGTATTTTTCACCTAAGCTATTTTCTGCTTTTGTTTTGCTTTCTACGTCTATTTTATTCACCATGCCATTTTTCAAACTTTTTAAAATCGTCAATACGTCAGATAAATGGTTGTCATTGACTTCCAGTGTGATTTTACTCATGATAAACCTTGAATTAAATTAGGCAATTATAGCATATTAATGGTTGAAGAAAAATGATTAACACTTATTTAACACAACTTGGCAATAATTCATAAAATTTTTTTAAAGGGAAGAAGATGAAAAAAAGAGTTTGTTTATCCATGTTATGTGCATCTGTTTTATATGCAAATGAAAATATTACCGTAGATTCAATTGAAGTGAATGAAACCATTACAACAAAAGTGGTCAGTAATGTCAGTTCAGATGAGATTAAAAGTGCAGATTTAGCTGAAGCATTGAGTAAAAATGTCTCTTCAATTTCACTGGTCAGACGAAGTGGAATTGCCAATGATATTTTGCTACGAGGACAAAAACGAGATAACATCAACGTGCTAATAGATGGAGCAAAGATTTATGGAGCGTGTCCAAATAGAATGGATCCACCTACTTCTCATATTTTATCAAATAACGTAGAGTCTGTGATTGTCAATGAAGGACCTTTTGATGTTGAAAACTTTGGAACATTAAGTGGGGTTGTTAATGTTCAAACAAAAGCACCTCAAGAGGGAATCCACGGTGAAATTAACTTAAATGCTGGTAGCTTTGGATACAAAAAAGGAAGTCTAACACTAAGTGGTGGAAATAAATTTGTCAAAGCCATGGTTTCAATGTCTAAAGAAGAGAGTGAACAATATAAAGATGGAAATGGAGATACTTTTTATGAACAACAAATTAAAAAAAGTGCACTTACCGCAAATCAATACAAAACAATCTATCAAGATATGGATGCCTATGAAAAGAAAACACTTTTAACAAAACTCTATTTTAATTTGACCGATGACCAAGATTTAAAACTTTCATACACAGCAAATAGAAGTGATAATGTTTTATATCCCAATACAGGTATGGATGCTTTAAGAGATGATTCTGATATTTATACGGTCGGATATACGGTGCGAAATTTGGGTGAATTATCAAAAGAGTTAAATCTGGATTATTATTATTCAAAAGTAGAACACCCTATGAGTACAGAGTACAGAAACGCTTCTTCTGGAGTGATGGGTGCGATGGTTAATGATATGGAATCAAAAATCCAAGGTTTTAAAATCAAAAACAGTATGACTTTAAACAGTGCTTTGTTAAGTTATGGGATTGATACAAGTAAACGAAGTTGGGAAGGGGAATACAGCAATAAAAATGGGTATATAAGAGACAGTATTTCCCCAACTGATACAAAAAATAAAGCCTTATTTGCTAAATATGAGAATGACTATGATAAATTGAATGTCAGCGTAGGTGTGAGATATGACGACACTTCAATTACAACCCAATCAACACTTCAAGACAATGATTATAACGCCTTTTCAGGAAATGTATTTACGACATTTAATGCCGATGAAAACAGCAAATATTTTATAGGAATAGGAAAATCAGTTCGTGTTCCAGATGCCAGAGAGTTGTATAATATTGCCAGTGGAGGCGCAATAACAGGAACGCCAACATTAGACCAAACAAAAAACTATGAGATTGATTTAGGATTTGAAAAAAATATCGGTGATTTATCGATTAAAACAAAAATGTTTTACTCTGTTTTAAAAGATTATATTTATTATAACAAAAACAAAGCAAGCAATAAATTCGAAAATATTGACGCAAAGATTTATGGAATAGATATCAGCGGAGTTTATTTTATCAGTGATTCAATGAGTTTAGATTATGGAATGGCATATCAACGAGGTAAAAAAGATGAAGCACTTGCTGGACAAAATGACAGAGATTTAGCCGATATTACTCCTCTTAAAGCCAATATTGCAGTTAACTATGAATATGAAGCCTCTAAATTCACAGCCGAAGTTGTTGCTGCAAAATCTTGGAGCAGTTATGATGAAGACAATGGAGAGCAAGAACTATCTGGCTATGGGATTTTAAATTTAAAATACAATCATACCTTACCTAAAGGGTTTGATGTAACAGTAGGAGTAGATAACGTATTTGATAAAACCTATGCTGTTTCAAATACATACAGTGACTTAACACTTATTTCAACAGGAACTGACCCTATGTTGTTAAATGAGCCAGGGCGATATGCGTTTTTAAATTTACGATATAAATTTTAATTTAAAGTAAGTGGTGAACAGTAAGTAGTAAATGGTAAAGAATTATTTCTATTCACTTCTTACTTGTCATATTCATTAAAATTTGAGAATGGATTTTTTATATAATATTTACTGTATATTGGAACTTACAATATAATTGGTTGAATATTTGTATATTAATATGTCCATTAAAAATTGAGAATAGTCATGATTAAATTGTACTAATTCACTGAATATGCAAATGGGAAAATCTTCTTTCTTCTATTTGCAAATATTGATAAAACCATATTAAACTTAAATAACACAGAATATCTAAATATTCTGTGTCCTAATTACTATAGCCAGATCAGTTTTTTGATTGGCATATTATTTGTGTATATAGTGGTAAAAAATAATCTGTTTAATATATTAATAATATTATTATTGATACTATTGATAAGAAAATATTTTATTAGTAGGTTTTGCTTGAAAATAATACACTTTAGCGATACACATTTAGGATATAACGATTTAGATATACTAAATGAAGAAAATATAAACCAAAGAGAAGCAGACTTTTATGATGCTTTTACCCAAGTTATAAATGATATAGAAAAAATCAAACCAGACTTTGTAATTCACACAGGTGACCTTTTTCACAGAAGTAGTCCAAGTAACCGAGCAATAATATTTGCTTTAAAAGAATTCAAACGACTGAATAACCTTAATATTCCTATAATAATGATTGCAGGTAACCATTCAACACCACGAACAAATCTAAGCAGTCCTATTTTAAAAATCTTTGAAGACTTTGAAAATGTGTTTGTATCGTATGAACAAAGTTATAAAAAAATAGAGTTTGATAATATCATCTTTCATACCCTGCCACATATGAATGATGAAACAAAAGCAGAAAATGAAATCAACCTATGTGAAGAAAACATCGATTCTTCTAAAAGAAATATCATGATGATGCACTGCTCTGTTGGTGCTTGGTATTTGATGCAAGAGTTTGGAGAGTGGGTTTATCCAACGCACAAAGAGTATATCTTTGAAAAGATGGATTACGTAGCTCTTGGACACTGGCATGGTTTTGGAAGCGTCGGAAAACATGAAAATGTATATTACAGTGGAAGTACAGAGCGTACAAGTTTAAATGATAAGCGAAACTCAAAAGGCTATGCTCTTATAAACTTAGATGAAAAACTAACTGTAGAATACAAAGAGATAAAGATTCGACCTATCATATCTAAAAGTATTGATTGTGAAGAGTATCAAACTTCTATTGACAGTTTAGATACAAGCGATACACAAGATGCTATTGTAGAAGTAAAACTTCAAAACCTTACAACCATGCAATCCATTGATATACAAAACCAAGAGATAAAAGCTCTTTTCCCACTTGCTATGAGTGTGACTGTAAAAAGAGAGTTCAAAAAAGATTCCAATGAAGGTAAAACCTTAGATGATATTCAAGCACTCTCTTTAGAAGAGTACTTTTTAGACCATATTAAAGAGCAAAGTGAAGACAAAGAGTTTGATAGGCTCAAACCAAAAATCCAAGAGTTATTTAGCAAGTATGAGGAGGCTTACGATGATACTTTGTAAGCTAAAACTTGAAAACTTTAAACGATACAAAGCTTTTGAGCTGAACTTTGAAGAGGGTTTGGTTGGAATCATTGGAAAAAATGGAAGTGGAAAGTCCACCATATTTGAAGCAATTCTTTTTGCATTGTACGGAGAGTTTAAAGACAGAGGATATAAAGATATCGTTCGAAATGCCCATGCATCAGATAAAGATGCTGTAGTTGTTGAATTAAACTTTGAGTTTGACTCAGTAGAGTATAAAGTTGTACGAGAGTTTAGAGGGAAAACACTCAGTGCCAATGCCAAACTTTTTAAAAACGGTGAACTCATAACCAGTGGTGCAAAAGAAGTTACTGCTAGTATTATGCAACTGACCAAGATGAGTAAAGAGGCATTTTTACATACTCTCTTTGCCAGTCAAAAAGAGCTTACAAGTCTGAGTAACAGTAAGCCTGAAGATAGAAAAAGAATGATCAGAAAGCTTTTAGGCTTAGAAAAAATTGACTATATAGAAAAAGAACTCATAGAAAAAAGCAGAGAGTTAAAAAGAGAGATTGCAGCTTTTGCAGAAGTACTTTTAAGTGCCGAAGATATACAGAGTAAAAAAGAGCAAATAAAAGCAAACGAAGAGATTAAAAAGAATCTCAATGATGAGATGGCAACTAAAAGTAAACTTATCGATAGCCTAAAGTTAAAAGAGCTTGATATAAAAAAAGAGCTTGAAGCATTTGCTAAAACAAAAGAGGCAAAGCAAAAAGCACTGGGTGAACTTAACCTTTTAAAAAACAGTATCAATTCAAATACAGAAAACCAAACCAAACTCTCAACTGAACTTCAAGATTTAGAACAAAAGCAGCTTCAATACAAAGCATTAGAACCTATAAAAAAAGAGTATGAGACACTACAAGTAAACTTAAAAGAGCAAGTTCAGTTAAAAGAGTACAGTCTTAAAAAAGAGGGTTTAATCAAAGAGCAAGTGCAACTTCGAGAGCAATACAAAAAAGCTAAAAATGACATAGCCCTTTTAGAAAAAGAGTGTGCAGGATTTGAAGTACTACAACAAAAAGAGCAAGAAACAAAAAAACAACAAGAGCATATCAAACAAACTCTCATTCAAATACAAGCAAAAGAGAAAGAGCTAAATTCACATATCTCTGCTGAACAAAGAGTTATAGACGATACCACAACCAAAATCCAACAAATCCAAGCTTTAGGAAAAGAGTCGAACTGTCCTACTTGTACAAGACCTCTTTTAGATGAGTATGACAATGTAATAGGTTCACTCAACTCAATCATACATGAAATACAAACAAATAAAATCACCAAGTTAACAAAAGAGTTAGAAGAAGTAGAATCAAACAAAAAAACTGTTGAAACTCAAAAAGAACAAACAGATAAAACTCTCAATGAACTAAACTCTCAACTGGCACTTATAAACAGTAAACAAAAAGATTTACAAAATCTATCAACTCATTTAAAATCTGTAGGGCAAAAAGGCAAAGAGAACAACGACGAAATTGCAAAACTAGAAACTTACAACTATGATGAAGTCAAACATAAAACACTAGAAAATAGTTTCAATCAACTCCAACCTAAATATGAACTGATGAAATCATTAGAAACCATGCTTAAAAGATATGAGAGTGTCAAACATGACTTAGAAAATATCACTAAAAAAATTGAAGAGCAAAACACTACTTACAATACAAAAGAGATAGACTACAAACAAATAGCTTATGATGAAACAGCACATACAAATAAACAAAAAGAGTATGACGAGCAGCATCAAACATATGAGTTAAAAGTTGCAGAACTAAACGAAGTAAAAGTTAAAATAGCTCAATGTGATGGTGAGATTAAAACCATCCAATCAAACTTAGATAACAATGAATTACAACTCAAAAAAGTACAAACAAAAAAAGATGACCTCATAGACTATGACAAAATTAAAGTAAGTCTGAGTGAATTTAAAACAAAACTGAACTCAAAAGTTGCACCAAGAATATCTGACATAGCTTCAAGTATGTATGCACAAATCACCAAAGGCAAGTACCAACACATAGAAGTATCAAATGACTTTGATTTTTATATCTATGATGAAGGTAAAAAGTACCCAATAGAGAGATTCTCAGGTGGAGAAATAGACCTAGCAAACTTGGTTCTTAGAATTGCTATTTCAAAAACTTTAAGTGAATTAAGTGGAAGTTCTCAGATAGGTTTCTTAGCTTTTGATGAAGTGTTTGGAAGCCAAGATGAAGCAAGAAGAATGGAGATACTAGAAGCCTTTCACATGATAAAAGAGCAATATCGACAGATATTCTTAATCAGTCATGAGATGGAGATAAAGGAAATGTTTGAGAGAGTTGTAGAGTTATAGGTGTGATTTCCTATTTGGAAGCATTAAAAGGGAGAATTCCATTACAGATAAAGATTGAGCCTAAGGGTGATGGGACAAGAGTGTTGGAATTAAGTTAGAAGGATATAAATGAAAAAAATTGATTTACATATACATACTGTTAGTACTATAAGTGATAGTGATTTTATATTTTCAATTGATATTCTAAAAGAATATATTGAAAAATCAAAATTAGATGTTATTGCAATTACAAATCATAATATTTTTGATTTAAGTCAGTTTAAAATTATTCACTCTGAAATACCTGTAGTTACTTTTCCTGGTATTGAAATTGACCTTCCAACTGGACATTTATTACTAATTTCAGATGGAAAAGATTTAGATGCATTTAATGATAAATGTAAAAATGTATCAGATAGAATTCAATCTAATACGGCCTCTATAAGTGTAGAAGAACTAAAAAGTATTTTCGGAAATTTATCTGATTATTTATTAATTCCACACTATGAAAAATCTCCTAAGGTTAGAAATGATGATTTTATCAAGTTAAAAGACTTTTTTTCAGCAGGAGAAGTTGATAATATAAAAAAATTCGTAAGAACTATGAAAGATGAAGAAAAACTTTGTCCTGTTTTATTCAGTGATGAAAGAATGAAAGAAGGATTAGAAAAGTTTCCTTTGAGACAAACATATATAGATTGTGGTGAAATAACATTAAATGCTATTAAATCAACTTTCAAAGATAGAACAAAAGTTTTTTTATCAGAAAATGATGGTAATGAACTATTTCAAGTTTTTAATAATGGACAACATCTTTCAACTGGTCTTAATGTAATATTAGGAAAAAGATCATCAGGTAAAACATATACATTAAATCAATTAGAAGACTCTTTTAGTAGAGTTAAATATGTAAGACAATTTGATTTAGTACAAAAAGATGATGAGACTGATGTTAAAAGTTTTAAAAGTGAAGTGCAGCGAAAAAGAGGATTATTTGTAGATAAATACCTTGAAAGTTTTAGAACAATGATTGATGATATTTCTCAAATTGATTTAATTAATGATGAAAAGAAACTTTCTTCTTATCTTGAATCACTACTAAAATCTGCAGATGAAGTTGATAGAAAAGATGCTTTTTCTAAAGTAAAACTTTTTGAAGAAGAAGAGTTTACAATTAGCTCTAGCACAGGACTTGAAAAACTAATAGATTCAGTGATTTATATAATTGATAATGAAGAATATAAGTCGACTATTGAAACACATATTGAGATAGATAAACTTAAGTCGTTAGCAATTGATTTAATAAAAAAACTATGGGCAAAAAAAGAAAAAGATAGAAATAAACATTATATAAATTCATTAGTCAATGACATAAAAGATAATTTAAAATTTAGAACTTCATCAACAGCTATTGAAAGTGTTGATATTTTTGATACATTATTAAATAAACAAAGAGTGAAAAAATTTAATACTATTACAAAAGCTATGCAAGAAGATGGAATTATATTTGATGAACCTATTCAGGGATTTAGAGTTGTTGCTAAAAAGTTACCATTTAAATACGTAGGAGAAATTAAAGAATCGATACCTGGACAATTATCATTTAAAGATGCATTTGCAAAATATAATAATCCTTTTGAATATTTACAGTTACTGAAAGATAATGATAAATTAGATAGTTCGTATTATTATAAAGCATTTGTAAGAATACAATATATGATTTTAAATAAAGATGGTAATGAAGTTTCTGGAGGAGAACGTTCTGAATTTAGATTATTACAAGAGATAAAAGATGCACAAAACTATGACTTATTACTATTAGATGAACCTGAGTCTTCATTTGATAATAAGTTTTTAAATAGTGATGTAAATTCATTAATAAAAAGTATCTCAAAAGAAATGCCAGTGGTAATTGTTACACATAATAATACTGTTGGTCTTTCTATAAAACCTGATTATATTTTATATACAGAAAAAATATATGTAGATAATAAAACGATTTATAAACTATTTTCAGGTTATCCAACTGATCATGAATTAGTTTGTTGTAACGATGGAACAACAGTAAAGAACTATGACATTCTGCTTAACTCTTTAGAAGCAGGGTATGAAGCATATGAATATAGAGGAGGAATATATAATGATGTTAAAAATTGATAAAAGCCAAGGATGGTTTCAGAAACTTGATGGTGGATATGAAGAAATTGATAAAATTACAAAAGAAGATTTACTTAGAATAATGGAAAAAATTTTAGATAGTGATATTGAGATGGAGGAATATAATGAAGAAAAAATAAAAAATCAAGCACATCAAGTTGTTTATAAAAGTATATATAATAATTTGAAATCATTAAAAGATAGAAAAGAAGAATTTAAAGATAATACTGAACGCCTTTATCATGAACAATATAATAAATATGTTGCAAAATAAATAGAGAGTTTTTAAATTAATATATAGAAGAAGAATTATACACAAAAAATAACGATATAAAAGAGGAAAATATGGAATTAGTTTATCTTTGGATTGAAGAGTATAAAAACATTAAAAAACAAGGTTTTAATTTCTCTTCAAAGTTTGATTGTAATTTTTTCCCAAGATATGAAAAAAATTGTGAAGATATAACTTGTGATAAAATGATAGATGGGTGTAAATTAAAAATAACAGCTAAAAATAATATCAATATATTTCCAGAAAAAATAAATTTAACTACTATAGCTGGAGAAAATGGTTCAGGAAAAAGTAGTTTACTTGAAGTATTGTCAAACAAGTATGCTCCTATATATTACAGACATGTGTTTTTTATTTTTTTTGATAAAGTCAACAGAATATTATCTTTACATGGTGCATTAAGAGGAGGTGTCTTTGATTTTATTTTTATTGATGAGTTAGAAGGTAATAATGAGTTTTATATAAAAGTTGTAAGTCACATGCAAAAAGTGGAGAATACCAAGAGTGTTTATCTCAGTAATTTATTAAATGAAAATGATTTAATGTTACCAATTTTTTCTGAAAATAATAGTTATAGTAATATGGTAAATATATCAACTAGTCATTTATTAAATCAAAGAAAATTAATAGAGACAAAAACTCAAGGAGCTAATTCTGAATCCATGACAGGTTTTGATAAAGTTTATCGCTCTTATAGAATACAGCAGATACAAAGCGCAATTATTGCTATACAAAATGGACTAATTGTTCCTTTTAAACTTCCAGAGAAATTAGTTATAAAAAATATAAATTTTGAAGGACTATTTGAAAAAATAATAAAAGATTCAAATAATATAAAGTTTAATAAAATTTTAGAAGTTATTAAAAACCATAATAATGAAGAAACCATTTTTAAAAATTATGTAAAAATGAATTTAGTAATTGCTTTATTATTAGAAAATAAAGATTTAAATAATCCAATTTCAGAAGAACTTGTTGATATAGTATTAGGTTTAAAGATGGGAAGTACATTAGAAGAATTTTATGATAATGTAAGTATGACATTAAAAGGGTATGAGTTTTTTATAGATGAGAATACTAAGGCTACAACAGAATATACGGAAAATTTTTTTAAAAATGCTGATAAATTATTAAGAAAAATAGAAGAATTAAATATTCGACATACTCTAGTTCGTAATCGGTATGAAATTGAGTTAGATATTAAAAGTAATAATTTTGACTTTCTAGAAATATATGAAAAAATGATTCAACAATCTGAATATTTTTGGGATATTAGCTGGAGAGGTTTAAGTAGTGGTGAAGAAACATTTTTATACCAATTTAGTAGACTTTTCTTTTTGGAAGGTAATTATAAAGATAATCCATTTATGAATTTAAAAGTTGAAAATAAAGAGGTAGAAAATATTATACTATTGATTGATGAAGGTGAAGTAACTTTACACCCTGAATGGCAAAAAAGTTATATAAAATATTTGATTGAGTTTTTAGAAAGAAACTTTACCCAAAATATACATCTTATTTTGACGACACATTCTCCCTTTATATTATCGGATATGCCAAAAGACAATATAGTCTTTTTAGAAAAAGGTAAGCAAGTTTACCCTGAAATAGATACTTTTGGAGCCAATATTCATACTTTATTATCTCATGGTTTTTTTATGAGAGAAGGACTTATGGGTGAATTTGCTAAGCAAAGACTAGAACAAATATTAAACTATCTTACAAAAGGGATAGATAATATTGATTTATCTCAACAAGAAATAAAATATATAATTGATTTAGTTGGTGAAGAACTTTTAAAAAGAAAACTTGAAAATTTATATAATGAATTTTATGGAATTGTAATAAATAAAGAAGATGAATATTTAAAAAGAATTAAAGAGCTTGAAGCTCAATTGGAAGAAAGAGATAATGATTAATATTCCTATTGATAGTAAAAACATAAAACTTCGTGATACACATATACAAAAAATTTATTTTAGGATTTTACGTCCATTAATAAGAAAACGTAATTCTATACCAATTGTTAGAATTGAATATCAACTACTAAATTGGATAATTTTAAATATAAAAGATATATTAATAGGAGATGTTAGTACACTACGAGCATTAATATCAAATTACAATAATTTATTAACTAGTTTTCCTATTGTCTCTACTTTCAATTATAAAAAACTTACAGTAAAGGATTTAGAAACGATTTTAGAAGAAAATAACTTAAATTTTAGAGGGAATAAAAAAAGAGCCTACCAAAGATATTTATTGCAAAATAGAACTAGAATTACTTGTTTAAATCATATCTTAACTATACAATATAGAGATAAATTCTATGAAATATTAGAAGAATTTTTTATAAAATTTTATAATGATAAATGGGATAAAATAAAGGGATATGATAGATATTTTTTTGTTATGAACCATAATTTACAGACTTGCCCATATTGTAATAGAAATTACATTTTTACTGTCAATAAAAAGAAAAATAGATTAAGACCTGAAATTGATCATTTTTACCCAAAATCAATTTATCCATTTCTAGCTATGAGTTTCTACAATCTGATTCCATGTTGTCAAATATGTAATCATACAAAAAAAGACAAGGATGCTTTTAAAGATAATTTAAAAAGTCCATATGAAATGAATTTTTTTGATTTTAAATTTAAATATAAACCTAAAAATATCAGCTTTTATCAAATAAATAAGAATAAATACGTGGAAGAAAGATTTGATATTATACTTAATAAAACAAATAGTGTTGAAACAAATGATGAGTATTTTAAATTAAATTTATTGTATGAGCAACATAAAGATATTGTGTTAGATTTATTATTGAAAAAAACAATTTATACAAAGTCATATATTAAAGAGTTAAAAGAAAACTTCAAATTGAAAGATGATGAAATTTATAGGTTTTTATTTTGTAATTATTTAAAAGATGAAGATTTACATAAAAGACCATTAAGTAAGCTAATTAGAGATATTAGTAAAGATATTGGGTTAATATAATATGAACCTATCTAAATCCCTCTACACAAAAGGCATCCAATGTCCTAAAGCACTTTGGTTTAAAAAATATAAGCCAAGTGTATTAACACCACCAGATGAGCAAGCACAGACAATCTTTGAAACTGGAAATATAGTAGAGAACTTAGCTTGTAAGCTTTTTCCTGATGGGAAAGAAGTACCTACACTACAAACTATGATGAGATGATATCTACTACAAAAGAGTACTTAGAAGAGGGTGTATCAAATATCTACGAAGCTACTTTTAACTTTGAGGGCATACTTATCATGGTAGATATTTTAAAAGTAGCTAGTGATGGTGTATCTATCAATGAGGTTAAAAGCTCAACTGAAGTAAAAGATATCTATCTTCATGATGTATCTATTCAGTACTATGTACTTAAAAACTTAGGCTTTAGTATAAAAAGTGCTAATGTAGTACATATAAACAATGAGTATGAAAGAGGTGAGAGTTTAGAACTAGACAAACTGTTTAAAATAGTTGATGTCACAAGTGAAGTACAAAATCTACAGTCAAATATCCCAAGCATATTAAAAGATTTTGGAACTATATATTTTGAGAAAGATTTTTTTGAACATCCTAAAGGCGAGAATAAAGGTAGCTTAAAAGAATGGCATAAAAGATTAATTAAAGTAATTAAATAAATATATATTTTTTGCAATATATATTAATTTAATATATATTTAAGCTATATAAATATATAATATTATATATTTATATAGCTTAAAGGTTTTATAATGCAAAAAATTTTTGTAAAAAATGAAAATAGTATTATTCAAAAAACAATACCTAACCAAGATGAAATTTTATATTCTTCAATAAAATGGGGTAAGATTGAAAGTATATTTACTCCTGCTTTTTGGTTTTCACAAGTTTTGATGCATCATGCAAAAAAAGATACTTTTATATATAAAATTGGACAAAATTTAGAAGAAGAAGTTGTTGTTTGTTTGTTAGGTGGTTTTGGAATAAAAGAAGAATTGTGCTTAGCTTCTTTTAAAGCATTAATGCAACATAAAATAATTGAAAACATTGAAAAAATATCCATTGATGATATTAAAGATATTCTTTTAAATAAAGTTCAATTGAATAATAGGCATATCAAGTATAGATATTATAATAAAAAAAGTGAATATATATACAATGCCTTAATTAAATTAAAAAGAGATAATCTTGACATATCTTCTTTTTCTGATATTCAACTACGTAATTATTTAACTACATTTCAAGGTATAGGATTAAAAACAGCTTCTTGGATAGTCAGAAATTATTTAAATAGTGATAATGTGGCTATTTTAGATATTCATATTTACAGGGCAGGTGTTCTGGCAGGCTTTTTTGATATTAATGATTCTATTGAAAAAAATTATTTAGCAATGGAAGAAAAGTTTTTAAAGTTTGCAAAGGCCATTAATGTCAAAGCTTCTGAACTTGATGTCCTAATCTGGTCTAAAATCAGAGTATTAAACCATATGGTTATTGAATTAGTAAATGAAAAAAGAAAACTAATTAGTTGAATTTAAGTAATATATAAATATTTAATATGTAATATTAATAAAATATATTAAGGATGTATTACATATGGCAGGTGGAAATTTTGGACCTAATACTGGTGGGGGAAGAACAGAAACTTCGTTATGTGAAGATTTAGTAATAACTACTAATATTACAACACCTGAAGAAAACCTATTTAATTCTTTAGAACTAGAAGATGAACTAGATGTTAGGTTAACTGATGTGAATAAATCAATTGGTTTATTTAATAAGGATGGTGTATTAATTGGTTCAATTATTGATCCAAATGCATTAAAACTAATCAAATGCTTAAAAGAGGGGAAAAAGTTTATTGCAATCATTAAAGAGAAGAAAGAAGCTTATATAGAAGTTTTTATTTTTAATGTGAAAAAAAGTGATTAATGATGACTATATATGGTGGATTTTATCATGAAGAGTGTATTTTCCCTGAATGGAGTCAAATATATGGTTCAGCAGGAAGAGCAGCTGCGATTTTATCTAATTTTTCAGATAATATAACTCTTAATACTTTTTGTACAACTACTGAGTATTTAGAGTTCTTCTCAAATGCATATAAAATAAATTATATACATAATCCATCAACAACTGATATAACGTTTAAATACTTCCATACTTTTTCAAAACCTGAGATTATATATAATAGTCAAATTGATTTACAAAAGTCATCTTTTATTGAAATAGAGGATGATATTGTAATTTGTTATGGAACATTAGAATCAGATGCTCCTTTAATTAAAGCAAAATACGGAATATTTGATTTTCAATCAAGTAAGCTTTTTGAACTATTTAGTGAAAAAAACTCTATTGAAAATATTGCTTTCATTTTAAACTATGAAGAAGCAAAATATATTAGTTTGAAAAGTACGGTTGAAGATATACAAAAATACTTTTTTAGCTCAGTAGAAAATTTACAAATCTTAATTATTAAAGATGGGCCGTTTGGAGGATATGCTTGTACAAAAAGCGAGGTTATAAATCTTCCTGTTTATAGAAATAAGTTTATATTTAAAATAGGTACAGGAGATATTTTTACTAGTATATTTGGATATTTTTGGGCTATTAATGAAATTAATAAAATGCCATTAACTCAAATTGTTGACTATGCATCATTCTCAACTGCATTTTATACTGAAAACTATAAATCACAATATAAAAATAGTTTCTTAGATTTTTATGAGAAAAAGCCATATGACAGATTATTATTGAATCGAAAACAATTTAAAAATAAAGTTTATCTTGCAGGTCCATTTTTCAATACAAGTCAGCGATGGCAAATTGAAGACTCTAAAGTTCAATTAGAAAAGCTTGGTTTTGATGTATTTTCTCCAATTCATGATGTTGGTATAGGTGAAACTGAAGACATTGCGCAAAAAGATTTAGAAGGTTTAGATTGGGCAGATAGTGTTTTTGCAGTTTTAAATGGATATGATCCAGGAACTGTTTTTGAAATAGGGTATGCTATTGCAAAAGGTAAACGAGTTGTATTGTTTTCTGAACAAAAAGATGAAGTCAACTTAACTATGTTCAAAGGTAGTGGCTGTTTGCTGTACGATGACATAACTACAGCTTTATATAACTTAGTCTGGTTAGTGACTTCTAAATGAAGACGGCTTTATTACTTTCAGGTGGTATAGAGTCAACAATATTAGCTTACGAATATAGACCTGATATTGCAGTAACTATAAATTATGGACAAATAAGTGCAGATTCAGAGGTTAAAGCATCTACATATATATGTAAAGAGTTAGGTATCAAGCATATAATCCTAGATGTAGATATATTACAATATTTTAATAAACAACTTGAAGAATGGATTCCATATCGGAATCAGTATCTTTTAACTTTATCTGCAATGGTCCTTGCAAAATATAATGTTTCGGAACTTTTAATAGGAACTATCAATACTGATAAAATTCATCCAGATGGTACAGAAGAATTTATTAAAAGTATTAATAATCTTTTTATGATTGATAAGCCCAAAATACAAGTTAAAGCCCCTTTTATTATGTTAACAAGTGATCAACTTATAGAAAGAACGAATATCCCACTCAGTTTATTAGGTATTGTACACTCATGTACAGTATCTAATCTACCATGTAATGAGTGTAATAGTTGCAAAAAATATTATGATTTTTTTTCAAAATATAAAAATGCAATAAAGGTTATTTAAATGAAACACGATGAATTAGCAAGAGAAGTTGAAAATCAAGCTATATATTTGGCAAGACAGATTATTGTAATAGATTTAAATTTTTTTAATGGAAGTAAAATAATATATCAGAAATATGATTTTTTTGAAAAATTCAAGGATTATGCTTTAAGTGGAAAGTCTTTAAACTATACAGCATTGAGAGAGTACCCAGCTGATAAATTATTTCAACTATTAAAAGTAATTAATAGTGTTAATAGTTTTATACGTGTCAATCTTGTGTCATATTTTAGTATAGAAGCATTAAATACACTAAACAATGACTTAAAAAATATTATAAAACTTTTTAATGAAGACAATACCATTAATAAAAATAAATCTAATAAAACGGATACAAAAACTTTAGATATTATAGATATTGAGGTTCATAAATCAAGATTGAAAACTTTGAACTCAAATATTTTAAAATTAAAAGAAGAAATTGCTGATCTTGATGAAATAAAAGATAAGATACTTATTGAAGCAAAAGAAGAAGTACTGAATAGTGAACTTAAGAATAAAGAAGAAACTGAAAAAGATTTAGAATATGCTAAACAGTATTCTAAAAATGAACAAAAAATCAATAATGCAATTTATCAGTTAAATGCTAAATCTGATGAGTTAACTATTTCAAAAAAATATTATGAAGAACAACGTGATTTTTTTAATAAATATGCAGAAAGAGCATTTAATATTGCTGGTGTAATGTTTGGTTTATATGTAGTGTTTTGTTATGTAGCATATTTATTTGAACCCTCAAATCTTAATATAAAGGATGCAAATATAATATTTTATTTACTTCTTATTTTTCCTATAGTTTTTCCAACTGTTATGGGATTTCTTTTTATTAGACAATCAAATGTTAAGTCTTCTGAATTAAATAAGCTAAATGATAAGTATATATTAATTCATGATATTAATCAATCACTTAGTGCGTTGTTAATAATGAATAAAGGTACTAATATAAGTGAAAAAACTGAGAAAGTGATTTATAAATTAATTGATTATATTTTAAATAATAATATACAAAAAATTAACAAAGAAAATATTGCAGATAGTTTAGAAACAATAAATGGAAATTTGGATAAGACAATAGACACTATAGATAAAAAAAAATCTATAATTAATTGGTTTTAACAATTGATAATAGTAAAAATGATAATCCACATTTATAACAAAATGTAAAGTCTTTTTCTTGAAAAGATTTTGAAATAGTTAAAGGTGTTAAACAACTAGGACATCTATCTAAAAGTTTTATATTATGTTTATAACAAATAGTGTGTTTTTTTAATCTCCATATTTTTCTAAAATATGGTATTTCATCTTCTTTTAAACATTCTGGACAAAACATTAAGCCACCTTTTGTTTTTATATGACAATAATTTCCTAAGGCTCTTATGTTAGGTGTAAATGTTTTCCCTGTAATTTTATCAGCAACAATTCCTTCTAAACTTCTAAGTGTCATGTTAAATATTATATCTTCAGAATATCCACTTTTGAAAGATAATCTCTTAATTAAGTTATCAGGGCAAAGCCTTTTAATGAGCTTTTGAAAAAGATATTTGAAGAAGCGAGAGCAACTTATTCAATATAGAGGATGAGTATAATATTTACTATAAATTAATAATACGAAGAAATATTTTAATATTTAAATAAAAGAAAAGTTACACTATAATTTATCAAAATTACTTTGGATAAATTATGTATGATGATGCAATAACTTTTGGACAAAGACAAATTAAAAAAAATTATCGTTCCGTAACTGGACATTTTCCAAGTGTTAAAAATAAGAGATCACTAGGTTTTGAATCCTTACTTGAAAAAACACTTTATCTTTCTTTAGAATTTGATAATACTGTAGAAACTTACCAAGAACAACCTAGAATTATAATAATTAAAAAAGGTAAACCACAAAAATACGATGTAGATTGCTTTATTAAAAGATATAAAAAATCCAATCTCAAAGATGCCCTCATTGAAGTTAAATACCTAAATGAATATGAGAAAAATAAAGATACTTATGAAAAGAAATTTGATGCTGCAAAAATCAGATGCCATGAAATAGGAGTAGACTTTAAGTTTCTTACAGAACTTGATTTTAATGAAATTTACATATCAAATATTGACTTTTTATACAGATTTATTCTTCATCCCTCTGAAGATAAGTATGATTCTACTATAGTAAATACAATAAAAGATAAAAAAATATCAGCACTTGAACTTGCAAATTTAATTCTGAAATCTCCAAGTGAGTATCAAAGAGTTTCAAATAATATTTGGAAACTTGTAGCTAAAAATATTTTGAAAACAAATCTAGAAAATGAAAAACTTACTATGAAATCAATTGTGGAGATAAATAATGGGAGTAATTAAATTTAATATAAATTCAAAAATATTTTACGAAGAAAATGAATATATCATAAAAAGTTATCCGTCTCCCGATAAGGTTTTATTAAAGAAAAATACTACTCCATTTAAAGAAATTATTGTAAAAGTGAATGATTTAATAAAAGATTCTAAAAATGCAAATGAACCTGAAAAATCACAAGTTGAATATGGGGATAAAGCTTTAGATAAAGCAAACGAAAAGTACGAAATAATTAAACCTTTACTTCAAATGGAGAATAGAAAGACCAAAGATGTAGAAAAAAGAGCAAAGAAATTTAAAAAGAGTACAGCAACTCTTTATAGATGGATTGAAACTTTTGAAAAATTTGGCACAGTTAGTTCTTTAGCAGGAAATAGAGAAAATTGTGGAGCTAAAGGGAAAGGTAGATTTCCTGAAGAAACCGAGGAGATAATAGGTACAATAATTAGTGAATTGTATTTAGATGAACAACAACTGCCATTTTCAAATATTTACAATGTAATAGCTAATGAATGCAAAAAATTTAATGTTCAGATTCCTAAACATGGAGCTATAAGAAAGCGACTTAATAATATTAGTCCTAAGTTAATTGCAAAACATAGAAAAAATATAAATATAAGAGAAACCAGAGGAATGCCTGGAAAATTTCCAGAAGTAAAATTACCTCTGGATATTATACAAATAGATCATACGAAAGTTGATGTAATTTTAGTTGATGAGGAGACGAGAGAAGAAATAGGGAGACCATTTATTACAGTTGCCATTGATATGTATAGTCGAATGATTTATGGGTTTTATATTTCTTTGAATGCTCCAAGTTATTTTAGCGTAGGGCAATGTTTTCTGAATGCAGTCTTGCCAAAAGATGATTTTCTGAATCAACATGGTATTAAAGGAGAATGGCCTGTATATGGATTGCCTCGTAAAATTCATATGGATAATGCAAAAGAGTTTAGATCAATAAGTTTATATGGTTTTTGTAGTGAATTTGGTATAGAGGATATCTATCGTCCAGTTGCACGTCCTGAATTTGGTGGGGCAGTTGAACGTGTTATAGGTACTTTTATGACAAAAACACATGAATTACCAGGAAGTACTTTTTCAAATATCTTTGAGCGTGGAAAATATAAATCTGGCAAAAAAGCTGCGGTAACAGTTTCTGAATTAGAACAGTGGTATGTTGATTTTATAGTAAATATCTATCATAAAACCATACACAGTTCTTTAGGTATGACACCTGAAGAGAAATTTTATCAAGGTTTATTCGGTGTGGGAGAGGATAAAGAAATACCATTTTTACCAATAGTACCCGCTGATACTATAAAATTTAGAATGTCTTTACTACCAAAAATAAAAAGAAGTGTTCAAAAAAATGGCATCACAATTGATTATATTACTTATTTTTCTGAAACTCTTAGAAAATATATAATTCCATCTCAATATAAAAAATTAAAACCTGATTTAGTAAATGAAGTTGAGTGTAGAAGAGATCCAAGAGATATAAGTAAAATATATGTTTATGATGAAGATATCAAAGATTATATAATAATACCATATGCAGATATACGAAAACCTGCTATGGATTTAACAGAATTAAGAAGATCTATAAGTGAAGCAAAAAAAGCTATTACAGGTAGGGAACTTGAACCTCACGATATTTTTGAAGCACATGAAAGATTAAATCAATATATTTTAGATGCTAAAAAAGAAACTAAATCTGTTAGACGACAAAAAAGTACAAAAAAACATCAAGAGAAAACAATGGAATATGAATCAAAAGTATTAGATGTTACTCCTAAATCTGAAGCTAAATCAGAATTAAATAACCAATTTGATGAAGAAGATGATGGTTATGAAATTTATCCAATAGGCTAATGTATGAATGAAAGAAACTTAACAAATGAAGCATTTGAATACTTAAGTAAAAGTGATGAAGAAAGAATTATATATTGTAAAAAAGATAAGTGGATAGGCTATGGAGCAGCAGTAAAACTTCTTGAATTTTTAGAAGATAAATTCTATGATCCTCCTCAAATTAGGCATGAAGGTATTTTAATTTATGGAGATTCTATTAATGGAAAAACGGCAATATTAAAAAGAATGTATGATTTACATAAAACTAAATTAGAACCTATAGAAAATGAAAATGAGATTACTTACAATATTCCTATTATATATTTTCAAGCACCAACAACACCCGATGAAAATAAGTTGTATGGTCGAATTTTAGATGAATTGTGCGTGCCTCATAAACCACTTGATAAAGTTGCTGTAAAAGAGAAACTTGCAAAACATTATTTAAAAAAGCTTGGAACTAAAATGATTTTAGTTGATGAGATACACAGTGCTTTAACTGGGAATTTAAATAAACAACGTACCTTTATAGATGATTTAAAACAGTTAAGTAATAGTTTGTCATTGACCATTGTTTTAGCAGGTACAAGAGCAGCTCACTCAGCTTTATCAATAGGAGAAGAGACGGCTACGAGGTTTCCATCAATAGAATTGCCACGCTGGAATAATGATAGAAAGTATCGTTCATTTGTAGCAACGTATGAGCGATGTTTACCTTTAAAAAAGGCATCGAATATGGTAGATAATCCCGAGATTATGAATGCCTTGTTTCATCGTTCTGAAGGACTTATTGGTAAGACAGTTAATTTACTAAAAAAAGCAGCTGTTAAAGCTATTAAATCAAAACGTGAATGTATCACTGTTGAAGATATAGGTTATTTACCAAAGCTGTAAGATGAAAGAGATTAAAAGAAATAAAGATTGGATTCAAGACTATTTCTTTTTAATTGTACCAAAGCCGTTAAAAGATGAATTGCTCAGTTCCTGGTTAACACGAATGGCAAAAGAGCATCGACGTTTATTATCAGAATTTATTTCTTTATTTATTCGCCATGATGGCAGTGCTATTGCAAGAACAGATATAGACTTTTTATATAATGAAGAATTATTTGAACATTTAGTTCAAAAAAGTCATCTCTCATATAAAGGGATATTCAATCTTTCACTACGAAGTGAAGAAGGGTATCTATATACTTGTTCTGAACATGATTTATATCCGCCTTTACAAATCAGAAAACTTACAGATAAACGTATGCATAATGGGTTGATGTATTGTCCTCAATGTTTGGCTGAAGATAATGTACCTTATTTTAGAAAACAGTGGCGATATCATTCAATCAACGTTTGTACCAAACATAGGGTTTTGTTACTGGACAGGTGTTTAAAATGTCATTCAAAAATTGAGTTATCAAAAATCAAGCATTTTAAAGAGCTAAGTATTTGTCATAAGTGTGAAAATGATTTACGCTTAGGTATGTATACTTATTTAGAATCAAATTTTGAGTATGCTATTCAAGCTACAAAATGGTTTGAGAATGGTTTAAAAAATGGATATTTTATTATCAATCAAGAAAAGGTATATTCAGTTTTTGTATTTGGAAGTTTCCAGTATTTGCGGTGTTTATTGGATAAAAAAGAGAAATTAGTTTTAAATTATTTTCCATTAATTGATGAATATAAGAGAATATGTAGTAATCTTGAGCATTACAATTTTAAAGAAAATTTATCTATTAAAAAAGAATTAATGCTTACTTCAATGGTATATTCTTTATTTCAAAACTATCCATATAATCTTATAGAGTTTGCTTTAAGCAATAAATTGACACACAGAGCATTTGTTCATAGAATCAAAGATATACCATTTTGGTATAAAAAAATGATTGATGAACTTATTCCTATATGTAATAACATAGGAAGAGAGATAAGTGAAAGTGAAGTACGTGGAGCAATAAAATATTTAAAAAGTACAGGAAAAGTGGTAAATCAAAAAAATGTTGGAGGTATTCTTGGCTGTCATTTGTCTCTTCATAGAGGATTTATATCTATATATAAAAGTTTAAAGATATAATAATTGTCATTTACAACCTGACACTCTATGATAAATATTTTTACACTCGTACTCTTTTTTAAATACAACTACATTTATAAATTTGTAAATGAAATAGCATAGATATATACAAATCACAATGATTGATATGAATATTGATATCAAAGGTGCTGTTTGCAATATGTTTTTTAATAAGAATGAGATTATATTCATAACTAAAAGCCATATCATTAATAAGCCAAAAAACTTTGCTTCACATGATATAAACTGTTTAAACATTCTTACTCCTTTTATTTATGTGATAGTATAAAATAATCTAACTTAGTAACGGAAATAATACTTTTTATCTATGGAATTAAATTTGTAAGTTTGATTAATTATTATTGAGTTCTATTTGTTCTTGTATATAATATTTATCTTGCTAGAAATTTTAGGTTTGGATTATTGTCCTATTGGAATTGAAATAAATGTTCGTAAATTTATTGAAGTTTAATTTTTCCCAATAATCTACCTCCCCAATTTAGTAAATTATTGTCTGATAACTCTTTAACATGTGCATGATTTTTAGTAATAAATTTTAAAGGGGCATTGTTATATGCTTTTTCAATATCGTCAATTTTTATGTCCTCTTTAAAGTATAAGTTTATGAAAATATCAAAAGTTGATTCTATTATAGGTTCTGAAGAAATTATTACCCAAGTACTAACTGATGATTTAGTACCATTTTCAATATCCAATAATCCTACGTATAAATTCTTGTATTCAAAGGTGGCAGTAATATACTCTTTTTCTCGTTTTTTTATTTTACACTTATACTTAACTTTTTGTGTTTTATCATCAATAATTTGGGGTAACTTCTGAGGATTATTTTTTCTAAAATTCTTAATAAGATCTTCAGTTTCTAAGAAATTAACATACTGATTAAATACATCAAAGTTGTCAATATGTTTTTTAGGGGTAGTTTCTTTCTCTAAATCTTCTTTTAATGCAGTACTAACAACGACTTTTCGTACTGTTTTAATACCAGTTGCAGTAGATTCCGTTGTACTTTGATCTATTGGAGTATCAGTGGGTACTTCTTCATTAATTTGCAATATCTTAGTGATCGTATCAATAGTAACTTCATCTTCTTCAACTTCTATATTTTTTAAACTACCACAAATATTATGTTTGTCTTTTTGTATTTGGTTGTGAGAGTAGGTTCCTTTTGCAGCAGCTTCTTTTAAAATTTCTGTTGTATTCTCAGGAGTTTCAGATTGTATAACAGGTAAAGAAGATAGATCCTCTGCATCAGTAATTGTTTTATTTTTTTGTAAAAGTTTAGTAAGTTTTTTAAAACCTATATTTGAAAAATCATTGATAATCTCATGAATAAAATAAGTTGGTTTCTTATACTGTTCACCTTTAAATTCTGTGGCTCTAACATCAATTCTAAATTGACCTTTTATAGGAAACTTAATTTTTATTGGAATATCGATTATTTCTTTATCTGGTTCAAGGTCTTTCATAAATCGTAGGTAGCTATTAATATATAGACCCACATCTTCAAAGGCATTTTTAGCATCTTCTTGATATGCAAAGCGATGAATAAAAGCTGCATCTACATCTGTTCGTTTTTGTTTTAATACAATTATTGCATTATCATCTTCACAAATTGCTGCTTGATATAAGTCCTTTAAACAATTTTTAAAAGCTGCTTCTCGTAAATGTGTAAATCGAAAGTAATAATAGACAGCTATAGCGTAATGAGGAATAACTAGATCATATTCAGAATGTTGTATATGAAAGCATTTTATGTGCTTAGCGAAAGATAAATATGTTCTTTTATATCCAATCAAAGAAAAGACTATATCTTTTTCTTCTAAAAGTTCATGTAATGCAAAAATATTTGATTCACCTAATATTGTGGTATCAATATCAAAGCTTAGTTTCTGTATACGTTGATTGGTGTAATAGTTTGTTTTTTTACCATTTAAAAAAGGCTTCTCTACTGGAAAATGAGTAAAAAGAAGCTCGGGAGAAATATCATATATAAAGAGTTCTTTTTTTGAACAGTTTTGTACTATGACTTCAAATTTATTGTTGGCAGAATTCTCAAAATTAAGTTTAAGTTTCAAAGGAAGTAGGAGTTTAAAAATGTCATTAGGATTATTCTTCATAAACTCTGGAATGATATTTTTAGACTTTTCCATATCCTTTTACTCTCCTATTCTCAATTTATAGTGTACATATTCTCAATTTTTAATGACCATTCTCAAATTTTAATGAATATGACATTACTTCTCACTTTTTACGAATCAAAACTCAATTGTCGTTTGAGTTTGTCCTGTCGTACCAAAAAATTCATCAATATGGGTGGCAATTTCTTGAAAATCAACACTCTCGATGGTTTTGAGTGTTTTTATGATTTGTTTTTTTCCATTAAGCAGTTCTTTGGATTTAATCCCGTGTGAAATGGAAAGACTGGCTTCTATAAAAGCGGAGAGTTTATCGCACTGTTTTAAGGCTTTTCCATCGATGGCATTAAACTTATCGTAGTTATAGGCACTTAATCCCTCTTTTACGACTTCTATTTTTTTCTCATTGATTTTATCCAAAAACTCATCTTTGACTCCGTCATACAATCCCAGATAATACGAAAATTCTTCTTTTAGAATTTCTGGTACACAAGGCATGATGTCGTCCTCAATTTTTAAAATTTCATATTCACTGATGATTTCTGAAAGCTCATCGACACTGTATTTAACAGGCGAAACAATATCTCGAGTAAGTGCTTCGGGTAAATCATGGAAAAGTGCTGTAAAAAAGTTATTTTGGATACGTTTATTACACGCATTGACTTTTAAAGAGTAAAAATAGCCAAAAAGTGCAACCGTAAGCATATGCCCTAAAACTGAGGTTTCTGGGATTCTTGGTGTTTGTGCCCATCGTTTTTGAAAACGCAATCGTCCGCTTAAATCCACCAGTTTGGAGAGTTTTTTGTTTAAAGCAATTTTTCGCACACCAATTAACTCATAATAATCTTCAATCTCTTCATCCACACTTTTTTTGACATCGTCTATATCACTTAAAAAAGCACTCGTTTGATAAACGATTGAAAACTCCCATTTCGTAGAGAGGTATGAAGCTGCTTTTAAAATAAATCGCTCTTTTTTGTACATGCTGGCATCGTTTAAATACTCTTCAAACTTTTTTAAAAAGTTGCCATTATCAATATCTTCAATGCAATCTTTGAGTTTAGAAATCACCCAAGAATTAATTTCGGGGGCTTTTTTTTGTAAAGCTTTTCTGAAAACATCGGGACGAATATCGGTAACTACCACACGTCTTAAAAATTCAAAAATTCCTGCTTCAATGAGGTGCGTCATATTGACATCGTCTTCAAGTTTGGCAATAAAATAAGCAATAATAAATTTATGAGCTTGTTTGTCCAGTTCTACGAGTTCCACCATTCGTGGATAATCGTTCCAACGTTGAATGGAAGCTGAGGTAAAAATATAATCAACAATTTTAGGATTTATCATGGGTATCCTTTTTATCTTTTGATTCAAAGAAAATCATTTTTTTACCCAAAAGCATGAGTGCAACGACACTAAAAACGACCACATAAGCTACCCAATCTTCACGCATTTTACGCCTTTTTTTTGTTTTGATTATTCCATAATATTGATAAATAGCCACTTACAGAATTTTTTTTTATTTTTGTTGCAAAAAGAAAAAAAAGATGTATAATTTCGAAAATTTATCATAAGGATAAGAAAAAAAATGTCAACTTTGACAATCAACAATCACAACTTAAAGCACTTTGATTTAAGAGCAAAAGAGATTATGAATGAGTATTTAACACTGATTAATGTTGATGTAAGCGATTACACATTTGCGGGTAATTACATATGGCTTTCAACGGCAACGGGGTTTTATACGATTGTAAATAATACCTTTTGTCTGTTTATATTAAACTCAGGGGAACTCTCCATGCTGTTACCTCCTATTGGAAAAAAAGAGAACACGTATGATGCCATGCTTCAATGTTTTGATATTATGAATTCACATAACAGCAGCCGAAATTATTCTAAAATTGAGTATGTTCATGAAGAGTTGCTTGAAGGATTTGTTGATTATTTAGAAGAGGGCACTTTGGTGTATGAGATGCTCAAAGATTTTATTATTGAAAAAAAACTGGTGGATTATATTTATAAAACCGATGATTTAATTGAGTTAAAAGGGGATTCTTATAAATCCAAACGCAATGAAATCAATAAGTTTAAAAAAATCTATCCCGAACATCGAATTGAGATTATGGATAAAGAAAAACATGGTCAAGCCGTTTTACATCTGTTTAATAAATGGGTTAAAGACAGAACCACCTATATGCCAAAAGAGGAAGTTGAAATCTTTTTAGATGGAATCTATTTTGAGCGATTTGCCATAAAACGATTGATTAATGATTACGATAATTTAGATATTTTAGGCTTGGTCATTTACATCAATGATGAAATCAAAGGTTTTACAGTAGGTGAGCGAATCAATGAACACACTGCCAGTGTGATTATCGAAAAAACCGATTTCGAAATATTGGGATGTGCTCAATTTATTTTCAGAGAATTCACTAAGATGTTAAAAGACAAATACGGTATTGAGTACATCAATGTTGGCGATGACATGGGATTTGAAAACCTAAAAAAAGTTAAAATGTCCTATCGACCCAATAAACTGGTACCTAAGTACACCATTTATCAAAAATGATAAGCCAAGCTACCTTAGAAGATTTGAATCGTTTGCACGATTTAGAAAAAGAGATTTTTGCTAAAGATGCGTTTGCGTTGAAAAAAGAGTCTATTAAATATCATTTGGAACGAAATTTAATCTATAAAATTGAAATCAATGAATCTTTAGCTGGGTATATTTTATGGTTAAATCGGAAAAAATATTTTAGATTGTATTCATTGGCAATTTCAAAAAAGTTTCAAAACCAAGGGTTAGCTAAACGACTTTTGGACTACAGTTTTGAACATTTAAAAGAGAAATCTTTCTCTTTGGAAGTCAAAGTTTCCAATACAGGTGCCATTAAATTGTATGAAAAGTTTGGTTTCAAAATCAAAAAAGTGTTGCAAAATTATTATGAAAATGAAGATGGGTATTTAATGGAGAAGAAGTGAGTGGTGAGTGGTGAGTGGTGAAACAATGTGACTTTACCTCTTACTTCTCACTACTTACTATTTACGAATTAATTTCTACAACTTCCAAACAACGCATTAATCTTCTCAACTCGACTTGTGTGTCGTCCCCCTTCAAATGAAGCGTTTAACCAAGCTTCAACGATGGCTTCAATCATTCCATAACCGCTGACTCTCTCCCCTAAGCAAATGACATTGGCATCGTTGTGTTCTCGTGCCATTTTTGCACTGTATTCATTGTGGCAAAGTGCGGCTCGAATACCGTCAAATTTATTGGCAGCCATGGACATTCCAATGCCAGAACCACAAATTAAAATCCCTTTGCTTCCTTCATTTTTAAGTACTTCTTGACATACTTTTTGGGCATAATCAGGATAATCCACTCGCTCTTTAGAAAAAGGACCCAAATCAATGACTTCGTGTCCTTTGGCTTCAAATAACTCTTTTACATAGTGTTTAATATCAATTCCTGCATGGTCAGCACCAATAAAATATTTCATCAATAAATTCCTTTTTCATGTTGAATCTCAAACTCTTTTCCAAACATATCTTGCTCTAAACTCTCCACGGTTCTAAAAACTCTTTCCCAACGTATCTCTTTATTGTCATCCCAAGAAAAATAGACAAACCAAGGTTTTCCTACAATAAATTTATACGGAACGGTTCCCCAAAATCGTGAATCGTTGGAGTGGTCACGATTATCTCCCATCATAAAAAACTCATCTTCTGGGATTTGTATGGGCATCATATCAAAGAGTTGTTGTGGGTTGTAACCATTGTTTTGTACGGTTTCATCGTTGTGAATGCCGGGGTGATCTTTTTTATAAGGATCAACAACCCACATTTTCCCCATAATAGAAACCACACTTTTTTGGTCATAATTTTTAAGCACATACTCATTTCCCTCTTTAGGATGAAGCAATAAGTGTTTATCTTTTAACGCAACCAAATCGCCCCCTGTGGCAACACATCGCTTGACATAATGAATGGCTTCATTATGTGGGTATCTGAAAACCACAATATCTCCACGTTGGGGTCTATTGCCTTCGATTAAATGTCCGTTGTCATTAAAATCAGGTAAGACTTGCACTTCCAACCAAGGAATACGTGGCGTTGGAATTCCGTAGGAAAATTTTTTAACAAAAAGCATATCTCCGATTAAAAGAGTATTTTTCATACTTCCGCTGGGTATGACAAATGCCTGTGCGACAAAAAAAATAATGGTTAAAACAATGACAATTGTACCTGTCCATGAAGAGGACCAGTTGAAGATTTTTTTAATCATCTATTTTTTTTCTCGACTTTCTCTCATTTTGGCGGCTTTAATGGTGTTTTTTAATAACATGGCAATGGTCATCGGACCCACTCCACCAGGAACTGGAGTAATATAAGAGCATTTGGGTGCCACATTTTCATAATCAACGTCACCTACAAGTTTGCCATTGTCAAGTCGATTAATACCAATATCAACCACGATGGCATCTTCTTTTACCATATCTTCTTTGATTAAATTAACCACACCCGCACCCACACAAATAATATCGGCTTGAAGCGTATGTGCTTTTAAATCTTTGGTGTAAATATGACAAGTCGTAACGGTGGCATTGGCATTTAAAAGTAGGGTTCCCATAGGTTTTCCTACAATATTTGAAGCCCCTACGACACAGACGTTTTTACCTTTTGGATCAATGTGATACTCTTTTAACAGCTCCATGACGCCATAAGGTGTGGCAGGAATAAAACAATCCAAACCACTCACCAAGCGACCGACGTTGTACGCATGAAAACCGTCCACATCTTTTGAGGGTTCAATCGCTTCTAAAATAGCAGTGGTGTCAATGTGTTTAGGCAAAGGAAGTTGCACTAAAATTCCATCAATATTGGGGTTTTTGTTCATCATGGATAAAATTTCTAAAATAGCATCTTGAGAGATGGTTTCTGGCATTTCATGGACAATAGAGTAAATCCCCGCTTCTTTACACGCTTTACTTTTCATACCCACATACGCAGCACTTGCAGGGTCATTTCCCACTAAAATTACGGCTAAGCCCGGAGTGATTTTTTTATCGTCTTGAAGTTTTTTGGCTTCAAGTTTGACCTCTTCTTTGATTTTTTGTGATAATGCTTTTCCATCAAGTATGTTCATAGCAGTTTAAACCTTATAATGTTTTTTAAGACAGATATATTAGCCAAAAAGAAGTTATGAAAAGGTTAATTAAATTTTTTAGAAGTTATAATAACACATTACAAAAGATACCAAAGGCTTTCATGTTATTCAAACTGCTTTTACTCATAGCGTACACCTCTTTTATCCATGCCTATTCGGTCATTGATTATTCATTTATTACCAAATATGAATATGGGCAAATGTTGTATGAAAATCCTCGTGGAATTGGGTGCAGTAAATGCCATGGTAACAATGCTCAAGGTTCGTTGATTGCTTCGTATAAAACTTCCAAAGGGGAAGAAAAACGCATATTTGCTCCCAAAATCAGTGACGTATCTTGGGAAAGATTCAAAACGGTTTTAAGTGCTAAACAGAATAAATCGTCTGTTATGCCAACCTATTTTTTAACCAACGATGAGTTGATATCCATTCATTTTTATATTACGAATTTGAAAAAATAGTTTAACTTACAGTTCATCGTCATCGAGTTCTTCAATCAATTCAGTGGTAGTTTTATAACCATACAACGCGTAGAGTTCTTCTTCATTTGTTGCATCAATTAAATACGTTGTTGGAATATATCGTGGAATAAACTTTTCAGGATAAACGCTGTTGTCTTTATTGACACTCAAAAAAATATAATTTTTTTGAATAAATTCAATGGTTTTTTTGTGGCTTAATGTATTTTTCTTCATTTTATCACACCAAGGACAATAATCAGTATAAACAAACATCAAAAGAGGTTTGTTCTCTTTTTTGGCTACGGCAAGGGCTTGGTCGTAATTGGTGTACGTGATTAAATTTTGAGCCAAGACAAAATAAGAAAAACCAATCAGTGTGAAGAAGAGTTTAAACATTTAATTTCCTTTGTAAAATATGGGTAATTTACTCAAACTTTTATAAAAGAATGATAAAATTCATTATGAAAAAACGACTCTTATTTATCACTTTTTTATTCATAGGTTTAGGTACGATTATTTTAATTCGTGTGAATCATACCATTTTTTTGGATGAACAAAAATCAGTGTATGACAACATAAATAAAATGGTGCAATCAACGCTTAACAGCATTAAGCAAGATGCGTTGTCGTTCAGTTTGGCAGCAACGGCTTTTCCAACGCTTAAAGAAGCCATTGTTTCAAAAAATCAAAAAGCAGTGATGGAAATTTTAAGTGAGCTTAATGATAATTTGAATAAAAGTTTTAAAAATAACAATATACAAATACAGATTTTAACAAAAGAACAACTCTATTGTACCCATCAAAAAGAACACTTCTCTTTTGAGTCCTATCAACACTATTTTAACACCATTTATAAAGAGCTTGAACACAATAAAAGCTCCATTGTTCAAACCCATAACAGCATAAAAATCACTACGGCCATTGTGGAAAAAGGGGAAATCATTGCTTTTTTTGATATTCGTATTTTATACGATGTTTTGGTACAAAATATGCGAAAACACAAAATTGAGATTATCACGTTATTGGATAAACACGAAGTGCCCAATGTACCAAACCAACACCCCATACCCTTTAATGATGCGTATGTTATTGGCAATAACAATTACAATCAAACATTGCTTAACCAATTGACAACTCTTTTGCCCAATGCATTAAACGAGCTTTTTACGCATGAGTATTTGTATAAAAATGGTTTATTTTATGCCTTGTATGATATTAAAAACAGTAAAACCAACACAAAAAGTAAGTTTGTGGCCATTGTAAAAGAGGAGATTTTTGATGAAATTAATAACAAACAAGACTCTTTTTTAAAAAATATTGTCACGATTAACAACACCTCGGAAGATTTTTATAATTTTGTAAAACATAAAGATGAGAATATGTTTTTAAATATTGAAAAAGGGTACATTAAAAATTTAAAAGATGTGATTGATGAAAAAGATAAGTTGGAGTTTGAAGAGGTTGCCCGACAAAAGCTGCTGAATCTTTCCAAAGAAGAGTTGGTGGATTTTATTTTACAGCAATCCAAACACAGTGAAATTAAAGGGCAAATTCGATGAAAATTTTATTACTTGAAGATGAGTACAGTTTGAGAAAATCGGTCAAAGAGTTACTTGAAGATTGTGAATACTTGGTGTATGATTTTTCCAATGGAAAAGAGGCCCTCGATGCCATTTATGCCAACAGTTACGATTTGTTGTTATTGGATGTGAATGTTCCTGGGATGAACGGATTTGAATTGGCGCAACACGTACAAAAAAACAATATCGTGGTACCCATTATTTTTATGACTTCATTAACAGAGATTGATAATTTAGAACAAGGATATGAAAGAGGGTGTTGCGATTATGTTAAAAAACCTTTTGATTTAAGTGAGTTACGCCTTCGAGTTTCAACAGCATTGCGAACATCAACGTTAAACTCTGTACAACACACCTTGCAACTTAAATTTGGATATGAGTACGATACAAAGAATTTCAAGCTTAAAAAAGAGAACGAAGAGGTGCAACTAAGTAAAACAGAGAAGATGATTTTGGAACTTTTTATTAAAAATAAGAATCAAATCGTTACCCCTGAAATGATTACACAATATGTTTGGGATGATTATGTGGATCCGGCGAATGTACGAGTTCAAATTAATAATTTGCGTAAAAAGGTGGACAAAGAACTGATTGTCAATATCCGAGGTTTAGGATATAAACTTGACTCTTAAAATCAACGAACAGAAATTTGCGATTAAATATGCCGTATTTTATACGGCTGTTGTATTTGCTATTTTACTCTTTCCTTTTTTAATTTATGCGAACTATATGTACTCTTTAGAAGAGGCGAAAACAGAGATTGCGTTAAAAAAAATTGGGATTCAAATCATTAATGAAATGGAAAAGTATGATGAGACAACCAGTGAATATTTTAGTTTTCCTCGATTTAAAAAGTTTAATGCAGGTCTTTATGATGTCAACTATAATCCTATTTTTACACTCATTAATGCCCAAAAAAAATCCATTACCTATATGAATGAAGGGTATCATACACTCAATAATGACCGAGTTTATGTATTTGAATTTAAAAACAGTCGTTATTTTGGAGCAAAATATTTGGTGGTTTTAACCCAATTTGATACCTTTTCAATGTTTAAAAATATGATTATAGTGATGTTGTGCATTGTTAGTATCACCTTTTTATTGTCTTTTATTATTTTAAAGAACTTTGCAAAACCTTTTCAACAAATGAACGATGCTTTGGATAACTTTATTAAAGACTCCATGCACGAGATTAATACGCCTTTGTCAATTATTAACATCAATGTAGATATGTACCAAGAAAAATTTGGAGCCAATCGCTATTTTTCACGGATTAAATCGGCTTCAAAAATTCTATCAAAACTCTATAACGATATGAACTACTTAATTAAAGAGCAAACCATCAACCGAAAAGCGCAACGAAGAGCAATTGATTTTTCATCGTTTGTACGTAAATCGGTTGATTATTTTAAAGACATTGCTGAACTTAAAGGCATCACAATTATGCAATATATTCAAGACGATATCGTAATTGATTTTATCCCTGCAAAACTGCAAAAAATTGTGGACAATACCTTGTCTAATGCGATTAAATATGGAAAAGAAGAGCGCGAAGTGATTGTGGTTTTAGAAACAGTAGAAGAAAATATTATTTTAAGCATTGAAGATTTTGGTATTGGAATTAAAGAACCCAATAAGATATTTTCACGCTATTATAGAGAAGATGAAACCAAAGGAGGGTTTGGTATTGGGCTTAGTATTGTCAATAAAATTATTCACGATGAAAATATTAAAGTCAATGTCTATTCGCAACTGAATAAAGGAACAAAGTTTGAGTATATTTTTGCCTCTAAAGCTGAAAATTCTTAAACTATCTTTAAAGTAAATTTGAGTAAAATTCGCGACTTAAAACTAAAATAAGGAAAACATATGTTAGAGGGTATCGTAAGAGATAGTATGACAAAACAAGCTTCTAAAAGCTTAAGAAAAGAGGGTTACTTAATTGCTAACATCTATGGAAAAGGTGTAGAAAATATTCACGCAGCGTTTAAAAGAAATGATTTTATTCGAACGGTTAAAAACAAAGAAGAAGTTGCTTTTGATGTAAAAGTAGATGGAAATGTGTTAAAAGTAGTTGTTCAAGAGTACCAAAAACATCCAGTAACATCGGATTTATTGCACGTTGATTTAATGATCGCACAACCCGGTGTACGAGCTACATATAAAGTGCCTGTTACAACAGAAGGAACTCCAAAAGGGTTAAAAAACAAAGGTTTATTTATCTACCATACTCCAAGAGTTGCAGTAAAATGTACCATTGAAAATTTACCAAAATCTTTCCACTTAGTTGTTGATGATTTAGATACAGGGGATAATATTCTTGTAAGAGATTTAGAAATGCCTGCTGGTGTTGAGTGTTTCTTAGACCCAAGAGTACCAATCGCAGGTGTAATTAAAGCAAAATAATGTTTTTGATTGCCGGATTAGGTAATATTGGTGAAAAATATTCACTGACACGACATAATGTTGGGTTTATGGTTGTCGATGGGGCAACTAAAACTCAACAACACTCTTCTGCTATTAGTAAAGCCAACTTTAATTCTGATGTCATAAAAACAGACCAAACCCTTTTTGCCAAGCCCAAAACATATATGAACAACTCAGGAATTGCTGTTCGAGCAATTAAAGAGTATTATAAAATTGAAAATAAAAATATCATTGTCATTCATGATGATTTGGATTTGCCTTTTGGCTGTGTAAGATTTAAAATCGGTGGTGGACACGGTGGACACAATGGATTGCGCTCTATTGATGCACATATAGGAAATAACTACATTCGTGTGCGAATTGGTATAGGAAAACCTGCTGTTAAAGATGAGGTGGCAAATTATGTCTTATCGAACTTTTCAAAAGAAGAATTAAAACAACTTGAAGATATAATAACCCATACTTTAAATGCAATCAAAGCCATTGAAAATGGCATGTGCATTGATGAAGTTAAATCAAAATTTACCCTAAAGTAAGCCATTGAATTTACTGACCAAATATATATTAATTAAATATTTAAGAAATTTTATTATTGTTTTAGTCTCCTTAGAACTTTTTTTTGTAGGAATTGATTTTTTACAAAACTTCAAAGAGATTCCTGCTTCTGCAAACTTACAATTGCTTTATTTATTTTATAACTCATTTTTTACATTAACACTTACTTTGCCTTTATCTTTGGTATTTGGATGGATTTTAACATTGATTTTGCTTATAAAAAACAATGAATTTGTTGCTTTTTTAAGTGTTGGAGTTCGTCCTAAAAATATTTATATTCCTGTTACTCTTAGTGCATTAATTATGTTATTATGCTTAATCGCACTGCAAGCTACTCCGTTGGCGTATTCTTACGAACAAAAAAGTAAAATTATGGATGGGGAGTATTTTACCAATACCAAATCCGATATTTTTCTTAAATACAACAATCATTTTGTCTATTTTAAACGATTTTTTCCTTTAGAAAAACGAGCGGAAGAGATACATATTTTTAAAATTGATGGCTACGATGTGGTGGAGAGTATTGTGGCTTCAAAAGCCTATTTCCAAAACAATCGTTGGTATGTTTTGGATGCTAAAATTACGAGTAAACCCAAATTGATTGATTGGGAAGTCTCAAAAGTAAGCGTAAAACAAGAACGATTTTTACACACACTTGAAGGGTTCAAACCTAAAATTCTTGACAATGTTTATGAAACCAAATCCAATTTTTCCATTATTGATGCTGTGTATGCCTTGGTTCTTTTAAAAGCGCAAAACATCAATACTGAGAGTATCAGAGCTTCATTGTATTACCAAGTATTTGTTCCTTTTTTTATTTTCCCCATCATATTGATTATTTTTGTCTCAACATCAATCAACAGTCGTTTTTTTAATATCGCACAATTTTCATCATTGACCATATTTTTTACACTTATTTTTTGGGGAATATTTTTTATGTTGCATAAATTCTCAAAAGGTGGGGTTGTAATGCCTGAAATTGCTATTTTGATTCCTTTGGGCTTATGGTTTATTGTGGGTTATTTTATCTTTAAAAATCGAATTAATCATTATTAGGAATTGTAAAGTATGAGCAAAGAAAAAGCGTATGGACTTTGTATTTATAAAATTAAAAACAAAAGCATAAAAATTTTATTGTGTAAATCCATTAACAGTAAAGAAAAATGGGGTTTTTTAAAAGGGATTGCTTTTAAATATGAACAACATAAGCGGTGTGCCCAAAGAGAGTTTTTTGAAGAGTCGAGTATTTTTGTTCATCTTGATGCGTATGAAGAGTATTTTGAACAGATTAATCCCACTAAAGATGTCGGCATTTGGTTGGTCAACTATAATAATGTTGAAGAGATAGAAGATTACTTTTTTGATGATGTCTTAGGCAGTAATTTCTTATCCAAAGAGAACAGCAAAGTGAAGTTTTTTGACATCGATAATTTACCCAAAATTCGAGCTAAACAAGAAAAAATTGTAAAAGAGATTAGGGCTTTTTTGAAAAAAAAAGGTGAAAAGTAACGAGTTTTAATACAATATTTTCTTGTTACTCGTTACTTTTTACCTTTCACTAATTCAATAATTATTTTTTGCAAAATAAGTTTCAATCCCATTGGCTAATCCTTTTGCCAACTGCTTTTGATAGCGTGTTGTAAAAAGACGTTGAACCTCTTTGGGATGAGATATGTAGCCCAGTTCCACTAAAACAGAAGGCATTTGTGCTCCTACGAGCACCCAAAAAGGACCTTCTCTTACCCCACCATCAACCACATCTTTATAGAGTTGTCGAGCTTCATAGAGTAAGTTTTGCTGAATATCAATAGCAAGTTTATTGGAAGCCGTGATTTTACTTTGATTAAGTACGGTTAAAAAAGTCATTTGAGAGTTGTTATTCATTGAATTCATATCGGCTTTGTTCTCTAAAGCAGCTACTCTTTTAGCGCGTTCACTTCGTGCAGGGCTTAAGAAAAAAGTTTCAATGCCTTGTAGGGTATGGGCTTTATCTTTTCCAATGGCATTGACATGAATGGAGACAAAAATATCGGCATTTTTATCGTTACTGAGTTTGGTTCGGTCTTTTAATTCAACAAACTTATCACTCTTTCTTGTTAAATGGACTTCATATCCTCTTTCTTTGAGTATATCGTGCAAATATTTACTGACTTTAAAGACAACCACTTTTTCATAACGTTTGTTGTTCCCCACCGCACCAGCATCTTTTCCACCGTGGCCGGGGTCAATGACTATGGTTCGTTTTTTCTTTTGGAAAAAGTTTTTTTCTAAACTGCTGGAGAGTTTCTCTTTTAAATCCAAATCCAATATTTTGATAATAATTTGTCGTTTGTTGATGATATAAATGGTTTTTAAATTAAAATCATGTGCAATGCTGATGCGTAAAATATTGGGTTTAAACTGTCCTACGGTGATTTTTTTAACTTTATTTATGTGAAGTTTTGTTTCATACGCATGTTCAAATGCTCCATCAATATCAAAAACATCTTTATATAAGTTGCCAGAATGCAACTCAAAAAACTTAATGTCCTTTTGGGTAATATTTTTGTTAAAATCAATAATAATAGAATTGTCATTGGTTCGAACAGAGGCAATAGAGGAAGAAGCAGTATTTTGAGAATGTTTCAAAGAAGTAGAAGAGGTTTTTTTTTCAACAGCAACAGCGTTTGAAGTGACTGCTTTTTTGTTTTTTTCTTGTTTGAGTTTGGCTAACTCTTCTTTATACTTTTTTGTATTTTCGCCAATTTTAGAACCGGTTGCAATAAGCTCTTCTAAGTGTTTAATCTCTTCTTCTTTATCGCTTTTTAATACGGCTTTTAAATATTCAATCTTTAAATTGCCGTAGTGAGATTTCAATTCACTGATCGTAGCCGCATTCAAAGAAAAAAAGATTAAAAAAATAAGAACGAAAACTCTTAAAACAATAATTTTACTCTCCTTGAGTGAGTTTTTCCATTAACTCTTTGACACTGATAATCTTATTTAAACGATAACCTGTAGCCCCTGTAAAGAAAAGACCTGTTTCAACATCTCCTTCGTATGCTGCACTTAATCGATCCGCAATACAATATCCAACTAACTTTGCCTCTTCTCCCTTGTTACAAGGCGCAACACAATTAGAGATACATGCCACTTTGGGAGCTTCATTTTTTTCAATTAAATCTTGTAAATTGGTATGAACACCCCGTGCAGGTAACCCAACGGGTGATTTAAGCAATTTAATATCTTCTTCTTTAGCATCAAGCAATACTTTTTTTAAATTGGCATGAGCATCACACTCAAAAGTTCCTATAAAGCGTGTTGCCATTTGAACACCTGCGCATCCCATGGCTAAAAATTTATCGATATCTTTTTTATCCCAAATACCTCCTGCGGCAATCACAGGGATATCACCCCATTGTTTAACTTCTTCAAGAACAGGAGGAACGATATTTTCCAATTGAAACTCTTCTTTAAAACAATCGTCATACGAAAATCCTTGGTGTCCACCACTTAACGGACCTTCAACGATAATGGCATCGGGCAGTTTGTTATAGCGTTTCCATTTTTTGCAAATAAGTTTAAGCGCTCTGGCACTTGATACAATAGGAATAAGTGCAACATCAGGATACTCTTTGGTAAATTCTGGCATATTCGTAGGAATACCCGCCCCTGTAATAATGATATTAATACCTGCTTCACATGCATCTTGAACAATTCGACCATAATCATTACAGGCATACAAAATATTGGCAGCCAATGGCGCTTCACCACAAATCTTTCGTGCATTTTTGACAATTTCAAAAAGGGCGTCTCTGGAGTAAAAATTAATCGCATCTACAGGCTTGTCTCGGGCGAGTTTCTTAGCAAACTCTTTGTTTTGATAATAACCTGTACCCACAGCACTGATTACGCCTAAACCACCCTCTAAGCTGACAGTGCCTGCGAGTTTGTCCCAGCTAATACCAACACCCATTCCACCTTGAATAATGGGATGTTTAATTTCATATTTACCTATTTTCAATCGTTGCCCTTTACAATAACTTTTGCGAAACTTTTTTTACCTTTTTGTAAAATATATTCACCTTGCGTTAAATTCATTTTTTCATCGGTTATTTTTTCTTGATTGATTTTTACTGCCCCTGCTAAGATATCTCTTCTGGCTTGCGATGTTGAGCTCTCAATTCCTGTATCCACAAGAACTTGACATATCCAACTGTTGTTTTCAACTTCGTAAGCTTCGATGTTGCTGGGTATCTCTTTATGGGCAAAAATCTTTTTAAACTCTTCACAAGCGGTTTGTCCTGCACCTTTTCCATGGTATCTGTCTACTAATTCTATCGCCAAGTCATCTTTAACATGTTTGGGATGAATGGTACCGTTTTGTACCCCTTGTTTTAGGTTCTCAATCTCTTGCAGTGTTCGAGTTGAAAGCAGTTCATAATATCGCCACATCAAATCATCACTGATGGATAACACTTTACCAAACATATCATTAGCATTATCTGTAACACCAATATAATTTCCCAAAGATTTGCTCATTTTTTGAACGCCATCAAGCCCTTCTAAAATAGGCATCATTAAAACCGCTTGTTGTTTGTTACAGTTATATGCTTTTTGCAAAGTTCGTCCCATAAGCAAGTTAAATTTTTGGTCCGTTCCGCCAATTTCAATGTCCGATTTTAAATGCACCGAGTCATACCCTTGAAGCAAAGGATAAGTAAATTCACTGACGGCAATAGGAGTATTCGCCGCATATCGTTTGGCAAAATCGTCTCGTTCTAGCATTCGTGCCACGGTTAAGTTTGATGCTAAGGCAATTAAGCCACCTGCACCTAATTCATTGAGCCATTGTGAATTAAATACCACTTCTGTTTTATTTTCATCCAAAATTTTAAAGACTTGGTCTTTATAGCTTTGGGCATTTTGAAGCACTTGTTCTTTGGTCAAAATTTTTCTGGTTTCACTTTTTCCTGTGGGGTCACCAATACTGGCGGTAAAATCACCAATTAAAAATTGAACAATGCCTCCAAATTTTTGAAAGGTTGCCAGTTTTTGTAAAAGAACGGTGTGTCCTAAGTGTAAATCGGGAGCTGTTGGGTCAAACCCTGCTTTGATATAGTAATGAGTGCCATGTTCATAAAAATCTTTTAGTAGTTTAATTATGGCTTCTTCATCAATGATTTCAAAGCTTCCTCGTTTTATTTCTGCTAAAGCAGTGTTGATTTGTTTTTCCATGTAATCCTCAAAAAATATTATTTATAGGCATCTTTTTTTGAAAAAAAGTCAATGACTTTAACTTTCTTTTGAATGAGTTTTTTGACCTTTTCAAGATTGCCGTTATTGATTTCAAACTCTATATCACAATATTGTACATAGGAGTGTTTTTCTCTTCCATACTCTACGCCCAATATGTAAATCTCATATTGTGCCATATATGAAAGCAGTTTTGCTAATTCGCCTCGTGTATTGGGTAAACTGACCACCATTTTATATTGATAAATGGTATCTTTAATCCAAGAACAAAACAGCATAGGATGATCTGTTTTAATTTTTGCGTAAGCTTTATCACACATCTGATGGTGAATTATGGCTTTATTGCCCTCTTTAAACGCCACAATATCATCACCAAATTTTGGGTGACAACAATGGTCAAATAATACTGAATTTATACTAAAATTTGAATATATTAAGATATTGTCAAATTTATACTCTTTGAGTTTACGGTTAATTAACGTCAATCGTGCAACAAAACTTTTGGTTTTTGAGATATTCGTTTCAATACGTTTTTTAATGTGTTTTAAATAATCAATCGTTGAAGGGACTTTATGCAACGATTTTTGTGGAAACTCTTCTGTAATATGTTTGGCGTATCGTGAAAAAAGGGTATCTATAATATTTTTACCGTACAATTCATTGATCTCTTTTTGTCGATGAGAGCATAAAAGTTTGATGTGTTTTTTGGCTCGACTGGTTTTGACCATATCCAACCAAGAACAACGAGCAATCGCATAAGGAGCGGTTTTAATACTGACAATATCGGAGCTTTTTAATTCAGTCAAAAGAGGTTTTTTGACTTTATTAATAAAACATTCAATGGCATTGCTTCCCACATCAGAGTGTATCGCAAAAGCAAAATCGTATGCCGTTGCTCCTCTTGGAAGAGTATAAATATCACCTTTGGGAGAGTAAACAACAATATCTTCTGAGTATAAGTCTTGTTTGGTATCGTTGTAAAATTCTTCAATGTTTTGATTGGAAAATTCCAATGATTTCAGCCAATTTAAATTGGGAGATTGCCCCACGCCATTTTTGTATTTCCAATGGGCAGCAATACCAAATTCTGCCACTTTGTGCATATTAAACGTACGTATTTGCACTTCATAAATTTTTGAATTGTAAAATACCGTGGTATGTATCGTTTGGTAACCGTTTTCCTTAGGTGTGGCAATATAGTCTTTAAAACGTGCGATTAAGGGTTTATATTCTAAATGCATAACTCCTAAAACTTTATAGCAATCAATATCATCGTCCACTAAAATACGAATGGCTAAAAGATCCAATACTTCATCAATATTGACTCCTTTACGTTGCATTTTCATATAAATAGAGTAATAGTGTTTGACTCGAGAGATGATTTTTATTTTGCTGGGGTCAAAGCCATTTTTTTCCAACAAGCTTGTTGTATTGGAGATAAATTTGTTAAAAGTGAGTTGAATTTTATGTTGATGCTCTTTAATAAAAGTGTCAATCTTTTCATACTCTTTGGGATATACATAAAAAAAGGATAAATCTTCTAACGCATTTTTCAAAGCTGAAATTCCCAGTCGATGAGCTATAGGAACATATACAACCAAGGTTTCTTCGGCGATGCGTACTTGTTTTTCTTTAGGAAGAGCATTGAGTGTAAGCATATTGTGCAATCTATCACACAATTTAACAATTAATACTCGTACATCATCAATGGAGGCAATTAACATTTTTCTAAAAGTTAATGCAGAAGAGATCAGTTTGGTGTTATTGCTGTTTGCAGGGGCGAGTTCATGTTCTCTGATTTCCACAATTTTGGTTAAACCATCGACCATATGAGCAATATCTTCACCCCAAGTCTCTTTAACAAATCCTAAGGTATAAGGAGTGTCTTCAACCACATCATGTAATAAGGCTGTTGCTACAACGGCTTCATCTTGACTAAAATGTGCTGTAATGGTAGCAACCAAAAGAGGGTGAACAATATACGGTTCTCCACTTTTTCTGTGTTGTCCTTCATGGGCTTTAATACAAAAATCAATGATTTCATACAGTTTTGGGGTTAAGGTTATTTGGGACTGTAACTCTTCTAAAGCTCTTTCAATTGTTGTAATTGATTGCAGTTTTTTTAAAAATGGATCCATAGGGTGTCAACGAAGTCATAAAAAAGAAGGCAGGGCCTCCTTTTTTATTTTTTGTTTACGATACTTTCAATAACAAGTAATCCACTTGCAATCTCATCAATCGCAATATCGGTGTATTTCATATTTTGTGTATTTTTTTCTAACAAAGGTTTGGCACCTTTGCTTAGTTCATCAGCTCTTTGACCTACTGCTACAGATAAAATATAACGATCATTATTCACTTTTTCTAACGCTTTTGACATTCTTTCTTCTAATCTCATGTGTTCCTCTTTACTAATTTATTTAACAATTGAGCATTTACTGAAATCACCGTTAATGATTTTTAATAAATTGCCTTTTTCATTCATATTGGCAACTACGATTGGCAACTTGTTGTCTTTTGCCAAAGCAATAGCCGTATCGTCCATGACTTTAATATGATCTTCTAATGCTTGATCATACGTAATGGTTTCTAATTTGATGGCATCATCATATTTCATTGGGTCTTTATCGTAAATGCCATCCACTTTAGTGGCTTTAATTAACATCGCTGCATCAATTTCAGTTGCACGCAATGTTGCGGCTGTGTCGGTTGTAAAATAAGGGTTCCCTGTCCCTGCACTGAAAATTACCACTCGTCCCTTTTCAAGGTGTCGTCGTGCTTTTTTTACAATAAAGGGTTCAGCAATTTGCTCCATTTTAATCGCCGTTTGCAATCGTGCATTTAAGCCTTTGTGTTCCAATGCCTCTTGCATAGCAATACCATTAACAACGGTTGCTAACATACCCATATAATCAGCACTTGTTCTTTTTATTACGCCATCAGCTGCGGCTGTTACGCCTCGAATAATGTTTCCACCACCAATAACAATGCCTACTTCAATATTGTTATCGACCAGTTCTTTAATCTCCTCAGCAATGTAGTCTAAAATTTGAGTATCAATACCATAACCTTCTTCGCCCGCTAATGCCTCACCAGAAAATTTAACAAGTACTCTTTTGTTCATTGATATCCTTTGGTCTATTTGGTATATATTGTGCGATTTTATCTAAATATTGATTAACAAATACTTACAGAAATAACTAACTTAAAGCCCATTCATAAAAAGGGCGTACTTCAACTTTAATAGAATCAACAAAAAAGGTTTGAGTGTTGGCAATTGTAACAATAAAGACCTCTTTGATTTCACTCTCTTTGGCATGCAGTCTTACGCGTTTTTTAATCGCATCAATTTGTATGTCATTAAAAAAAGGGATTGAAAAAATAGCACTTTTTTTAGATTTTATGTAAAAATCAATAAAATCCAAATAATAAATCTCTTTGTGTTTATGACACAGCTCCAAAAAAACCATATTGGTAAACTCATGTTTAAATTTTTTGGTGTGAGAAATGGCACCCAAAAATCCATGATTATAACAATACAATTTTTTGACTGCTTTGGGTTGATTGTATTTTTCAATAAAATAAATCAGTCGAGTCTCTTCATAGGTTTTGCATAAAGCATAAAAACTGTCTTTAGAAATTTTGATGCTATTTTTAAGTACAAGAAAGAGTTGATTGAGTGATTTTTTTTCATCAATGGCATCAAATAAAGTGCGTAAAATCTCCAAATGAGAAGCATTACAAGCAAATGTTTTTAAAATATCTTGAAGATGTTTGATTTTTTTGTTTTCATCAATGGATAAGATTTCAGGTAAATTGCCGTATTTAAAAAAATGGTTAAACGATTGGGTGATATTTTGATGTTTATTATCATGCAGTAAAAACTCTTCAAAATCTAACGCATTGAGCCATACATTTTTAAAACCCTTTAAATTTTTAATAATAGAAGTGGTAATAATCACCGAATCAATTAATGGAAACTCAAAATCAAACTCAAAATTTTCCAAGACCAAAACTTTGATGGGATGTTGTTTGATAAACACTCTTAAGTTGTTTGCAATCTCTTCTTTGTTGTTACGCAAATCACTTAAATCCAAATATAAATAATGTTCACTTTTAAAGTTGGATAAATAATCGTAAATCAGATAACTTTTCCCACTTCTTAAAGGACCACTTAAAATGGTTTTAGGATGAGTGATTCGAGTTTTTCGCTCTAAAAAGTTTATTTTATTAAATTCAATTTCATAACACGCTTCTAATGTTTTCATCTGTTTTTGGCTAGTTTTACCGCTTCTTTGACAGCATTTAAATAACTTTTTGCATGGGCTTTGTGTTTATACGCAATATCAAATGCGGTACCATGATCTACCGAGGTGCGAATAATGGGCAAATTCAAACTGATATTAATGCTTTCTTCAAAGTAGAGTGTTTTTAGAGGAATTAACCCTTGGTCATGGTACATCGCAATAAAATATTTGTAATTTTTTCTTGAATGTGGTGTAAACGCAGTATCCGGAACCAAAGGTTGGGTAAATATCTCTTTATTGAGTTTGGTGTTGACCGCTTTAATGGCTTTTTTGATTTTTTTTTCTTCATTGCCCAAAACCCCATTATCACTGGCATGGGGATTTAGCCCTAAAACGGCAACCATTTTTTTGGGTTTGACACAAGAGTAAAAGTCCAACAAAAAAGTGATAAGTTTTTCAGTTTTAACCAGTTTGGGCACATTTTTTAATGCCGTATGCTCTGTAAACAGTGCCACAAACATCTCTTTGCATCCCAACATCATAATGGCATCTTTTTTAAAATATTCTCGCAAAAGCTCGGTGTGTCCTTTGTACTTGATATTAGCTTTACTCCAAGACTCTTTGTTAATAGGTAAAGTTACAACGGCTTTTGCTTTTTTTTCTTGGGTGAGTTTAATGGCATCTAAAAATGAGTTAAACGAATACTCTCCACTTTTAGCACACACTTTGCTGGGACGAACTCTAAAAATCCCTTGTGTTTCATGCAGTTTAAAATCATGGGGAATTTTAACATTAAGTAAATTGGCAGCTTGTTGAAGTAACGAAGCGTTGATACAATACAAAGGATGAGCCCATTTTTTGATTTTTTCATGATTGAGTAAGGCTAATTCAATGCCCACACCATTTAAATCACCTATACTAATTGCAATGGTGGGTTTGCTTGGTAGGTTATGTTTCATTATTTTTCTTGCACCAAGGTTTTCATGCTAACAATGGCTTCTTTTAACCCTGTAAAGACCGAACGTGCAATAATGCTTTGACCAATATTAAGCTCACTGATGGCTTTAATGGAGGCAATGGGTTTTACGTTTTGATAATTTAATCCGTGACCCGCGGCAACCTTTAAGCCCAATTTTTTTGCCTCTTTTGAAGAGGTTTTAAGAGTATTAAGACTGATTCTAAGTAACTCTTTAAGTTCTGCTTTACTTAACTCAAGTTCTTTAATGCTGTGAACACTGTTGTTTAAATTTAAGTTTAACATGGCGTAAATATTGGCATAACTGCCTGTATGTAGCTCAATCCACTCAACCTCTAACTCTTTAGATAAGCCAATGGCTTCTTTATACGGGTCAATAAATAAAGAGACTTCGATTTCATGGTCGTGCAATTTTTGAACCACTTTTTTGATTTTATCAAAATTATTTTTTACATCCAATCCACCTTCGGTGGTCACTTCATCTCTGTTTTCAGGTACAAGGGTTGCTCGCATAGGTTTTAGTTGGCACACAATATCAATAATATCATCGTTAATCGAACACTCTAAATTGACAGGCAAAGGACTTAATTGAATAATGTTTTTGGCATCAGTGTCATTGATGTGTCGTCGGTCTTCTCGTAAGTGAATCGTAATTTGATCCGCACCGCTGAGTTTACAAATGCCCAACGCGTCTATGGGATTGGGGTCATTAATTTTACGAGCTTCTCTTAACACCGCAATATGGTCAATATTTACACCTAATAACATACAAAATCCTTTAAAACTCTTTTCGTTATAATATCCAAAGTTTTATAAAATAAATAAAGGGCGTTACTTTTCTTGAAAACAAAAACCAAAAAAATCCTTGTCTATACATTGACGTTATTAGTAAGTATTGCTGCACTCGTGATGCTTTATGTTTTTTTCCCAAAATCTTTGGAGAGTATTGATAATCGATTTCGAGATTATATGTTTATTTTAAGAGGAGAAATTCCTCAAAATAACCAAGTGGTAATTGTCGACATTGATGAAAAATCTTTAAAACAAATAGGGCAGTGGCCTTGGAGTCGAGATGTCTTATCGACTCTTTTAGAGAATTTAACCGCAGCAGGTGTGGGCATTATTGGATTTGATATTGTGTTTGCTGAAGAGGACAGAACTTCACCTCATAAAATTTTAAATCAATTTGATATTCAAAAAGAGAATATTCCCAATTATGATGAACAATTTGCTCAAACCATTGCTCATACTCCTACGATTTTGGGCTATCAATTTCAATTAAATGAGACAGAATTTTTAGAGAACAGAACCCCTCAAATTCCTGCTATTTTTGTTGAAAAAAATCGCAATTTAAATCAAGATTATGTTATCAATGCCAAAGGAACCATTTTAAATATTCCTTTGGTACAAGAGAACTCTTATTCAAGTGGTTTTTTTAACAATGTCCCCGATGAATCGGGTATTATTCGTTCCGTACCTTTAATCATTCGTTACAATGAACAACTCTATCCTTCTTTGGCATTTGAACTTTTAAGAGCCGCTTTGGGAGTGAAAAAAGTGGTGGTCAATTATAACGATTTGGGTGTACAAGATGTTTCTTTGGGGGATCTTACCATTCCCACAGATCGATACGGAAGAGTCATTGTCAATTATCGAGGCAAAGAGAGAACGTTTAACTATTTAAGTGCGGCGGACATTGTCAATAATGAGTTTGAAGCCAGTGAGGTTGAGGGAAAAGTGGTTTTAATTGGTACGAGTGCGGCAGGATTGTTTGATTTACGTGCAACGCCTTTTGAATCGGTTTTTCCAGGAGTAGAAGTGCATGCCAATGTCATTGACAATATTTTACAAGGGGATTTTTTGTACAAACCCTCTTGGGCAGATGGTGCGAATGTGGTGCATATGGTGTTGTTGGCTATTGTGGTCTTTTTTATTATGATTTATTTGAACATCTATCTGCTTCCTTTGGCTTTTGGGGCATTTTTGTTTGCAGATGTTTATTTGATTTATTATTTGCTCTTTAGTGATGGCATAATTTTAAATATATTTTTCCCTCTATTGACTATTGTGGTCATAGGAGCTGTGGCAATTTTAGTCAATTACTTTTTTGAAATACGACAAAGTAATGTGATTAAAAATAAGTTTGCTTCTAAAGTCTCTGCAAAAGTTATGGAAGATTTACTTAAAAATGAAGATAACAGTTTACATGGGCAATCCAAAGAGGTGACTGTATTTTTCTCTGATGTCAGAGGTTTTACCAATATTTCAGAAGCCATGCCCAACGCAAAAGCGTTAATTGAGTATTTAAATGAGTACATGGAACCCATGAGTGATATTATCATGCAAAATGAAGGCACGATTGATAAGTTTATTGGCGATGCTATTATGGCGTACTGGAACGCCCCAAGTGATGTAAAAAATCATCAAGATAAAGCTCTAAAAGCTTCATTGGAACAAATCAGTTATTTAAAAATACTTAATGACAAACTTCAAAAAGAGAACAAACCGCTTATTGATATTGGCATTGGGTTAAATTGTGGTGTCGCAGTTGTGGGTGAAATGGGAAGCAGCGGAAGAAGTGATTATACGGTTATTGGTGACCCCATTAACTTAGGGGCACGATTGGAATCGTTGTGTAAGTTTTATGACTCTAAACTTAATATTTCTAATTTTATGAAAGAGAATTTAAAAGAGACGTATATTTTTCGATTTTTGGATTTAGTCAAAGTCAAAGGCAAAACAAAGCCAGTAGAGATTTGGCAAGTGTTGGGTTTTGGAACGGCAGAAGCCCAATTAAAAGAGGAGTTAGACACTTATCATCATGCCATTGAGTTGTATAAAACTTCACACTTTGAAAACGCTTTGGAGGTGTTTAAACGTCTTGAGAGTAATCCTTTAAAAACCAATAAAAATATTTATAAGATGTATATTCAAAGGTGTGAACACTATATTCAAACTCCACCACTTGATTTTGATGGGGTGTTTGAGCATACGAGTAAGGGGTAGGTTTGGGTGAAAAGTGAGAAGTAAGAAGTGAGTGGTGATTAGTTGATGGTTGATGGGAAGAAGCTAAAAAACTTATTGTTTTTTAGCTTTGAAGACACCACTGACTATATTGTCTGAATAGAATCCTATTTTAAAGTCACCTCCAATTGAGCCTGCGTTGGTTCCATAGAATTTACCATTTGCACTGATCCATGCAGCTCCTCCTCCACTAGCAGTATCCATTGTAAAACCACTGGAGTCAAGATTTGAACCACCTACATTTATAATAGAGCTATCTAAAGTAAAAGTTCCTCCTATCGTAGACTCCCCAAAATCAATTGAGAGTGAAACAGATGAATTTGTTGAGTCATAAGTATAACCTCCTCCACCAATAGGAGCAGGACCTTGTTGTCCTGCTGAATCATGTGCTAAAACATAGCCACTATATGTTGCGATGATTCCACTATTGATTAATGCTTGTACTTCTGATTCTTTTGTTTGATTACCGATTAACCAAAAACCTTTGAGGTCAAAGGTTGAACTTATATCCAAATCGTTAAAAGTTGCATTCCAACTTCCCCATTGTATGTCATCATTTGTGTCAAAATTTGAGGAATTGTCTTTTACAGAGGTATAGATTCCTGATTCAAAAGAGATATTTGATGCATAGTATAAAGATTGATTACCACTTGATGATAAAGTACCACTGTATAATCCATCGGAGTTATATTTTGTAATAAAATCATCTAATTTTAGATTTATAATATTTCCACTATCTTCATAAGCCAATTTTTCATCACTGTACGTTCCTATGATAAATGAATTGAAATAATCTCCACCACTTGGATCATACATACTTGTGTGTCCTGCTAAATTTAATTGTGTAGTGGAAGTAAGCTCTTCTAAATCATCATACGTTGAAGTGTCATTGATATTTGATGTGGTTTGGTTGATTTGTGTTTGATTGTCTTGGTTATTTGTCTCTTCTTGTGTTTCAACGGCTATGGGGTCAACTTGGTTTATAGTCACACCAAAATTTTCTAAGGCTTCTTCTTTTTCTTCATCATTTAAAAACTTGGTGTTGGTATCGGTTGTATTAATGGTTTGAGCATCAAACTCTTGTACGACAGCGGGTTCCCCTTCTCGTATTTGTACAAATTGTCCGGCTTGCAGCGTAATGGTTTCACCTGTTAATTGTGAAACAATTTCAATCTCCCCTTCGGTACAAAAAATGGTGTCGCCTTGTATTTGAACGTTGCTTAAAATTTGAGTACCACGAATCCCAATTGAAGAGGATTTTGAATTCAATTTAAATTTTTCAGGAGCCACTTTCCCAATTTTTCCCGTGATGGTTCTAAACGTACCTTGTACTAAACCTAAGTTGGCACTGTATTGTTGATTGGCTTCATCAAAAATATAGTCATTGATTTTAAATTCAGAATTTTTCCCAATGGTTACAATGGTTTCATCTTTGAAAATAATTTGAATCTTAGTATTCTCTTTGGTTTGAATAACATCATCTTTTAAAAGTTCATTTCCCACAGCCAAAGTGATGGTATTATTGTCTCTTAAAACCGTTGCTTCGCCATTCATCGCAACAATTTTTGCAACGTTGGCAAAAAGCAAAAGATTGAAAGTCAGTAAGAGTAGAACGATTTTTTTCATAATTTAAATCTCCAAGTATAATTAAGCATCACGCTGTTTTTGTCATATTCATAGGCCGCTTGATTGGAATCATTATCCGTATGTGTGTAAGAGAGGGTTACAAAATCTTTTTTGTTGATGATTTTGGTCAAGCCCAAATAAATATTGCGATTAATGTCTTCTCTTGTATTATTAAAAAAGAGGTCATCATCGACATAATCAATTTGTCGATATTGATATTGGGCATTTAAAATAAGAGTTGACTCTATGTCATAACGGTATGAAAAACTGTTTTCGATAATGTGTTTGTCCACATCGGTACGTGTACCTCTTTTCTTGTCATCTTCTTCAAAATTAATTGTATAGGTAAATTTTTTGTACTCCAAAGAAAATCCACCCCCTTTTTTGATGTAGTCTTTGTTTTCATTAACATTATCATCGTGAATGACTTGTTTATAATTGGCAAAGGCTGTAAAGATGGTGTCTTTGTCAATGAGTTTTTTGTACATGGGCATCAAAGAGTATGCCATAAAGTCATTATGGTCACCGGGTAAAATTTTGTCAATGCCCAGTTGCAACGAGTACTCTTCTTTGTTTTTGACATTGTTGTAATACAGTGTTGGCTTATAAGAGTAAAAATTAAAATTGTATTTGTTGTTTTCGGTTTGATTTTTATAATACACAAATCCCGTATGTTTAACAATAAAAGGAGAATCTTTGTGTAAATTATGAATATGATTGAGTTGCAATGACGTAAAATAGGCTGTACTGGATTGCGGTTTTTCCCCATTAACCGCCAAGTTAAAAAAGCCTGGCAAGTTATAGGTGCTTGAATCAATTCCGCTGTTAATATTGTCGTCGTAAATATATCCAAAACTCAACGCCAAAAAGGTTGAATCGACGGTATTGGCATTATCAATTTGTTCAATATATTTGTTGATATTGGCACGCACATTTTCAGGAATAGGGTATTGAGCCACTTTGAGAAACTCTTTTTTAGCCTCTTCTTTAAATCCCAAAAGAAAAAGGACTCGTGCATATTCCAGTCGTGCTCGGTGAAATTCAGGTTTGACAATTAACACTCTTTCAAATGCAGCCGTGGCATCGTCATACAACTTAAGTGACATCGCACTCATCGCTAAGTAATAATTGATTTCAACATTATCACTGTATTGCAAAAAGAGCTTTTTAAACTGGTTATATGAAGTGGTGTAATTGCCAAGCTTATATTGTGAAAGAGCAAGAATATAATCATTGGAGGTTAAAACAGACGTGGAGCTACTTGAAAAGGTCTCTTCTAAAGTGGACTTTTCATCTAAATTATTGGCATAAACATTTAAGAGCAACAAGCTCAGTAGAAGGATTTTTTTACACATATTTTTCCTAGTATTTTAAGTGTTTTTAAAGAGTTGTGTCATTGTGACATATTTTTGTTAAAAAAATAATTAACAGAGTTTTTTTATTCTTAAAAAGAGTATTCAAAGAGAATTGAGTGTAAGAGTTTCTCTTACACTAAATCGTTAAGCGTAGCAATATTGGCTGCAAGTTTATTGTGAACTTCTAAATATTCCAATTCAGGAATGGAATCCGCAACCACACCTGCTCCTGCTTGGAAGATGACTTTATCTTTGGTTAGCATGGTCGTACGAATGGTAATGGCACTGTCCATATTGCCATCAAAACCAAAGTACGCAATGCTTCCAGAGTAAAAGTTTCGTTTGATGCCTTCAAATTGGGCAATGAGTTGCATGGCCCGAATTTTGGGCGCACCTGTCATGGTTCCTGCGGTAAACGTAGCAGCAAATAGATCAAACATATCATACTTTTCATCAATAATGGCTTCGACATCTGAAACGATGTGCATGACGTGAGAATATCTTTCAATTCGCATTAAGTCCGTTACTTTTACGGTTCCTGCATGGGCGACTCTTCCCACATCGTTTCGCCCTAAATCAATAAGCATAATATGTTCGGCTCTCTCTTTGGGGTCATTGATAAGCTCTTCTTCCATTTCCAAATCTTTATCAAGCGTTTTCCCTCGTTTTCTTGTTCCTGCAATGGGTCGAAGTAAAATATGACCATCAACTAATCGAACCATAACCTCAGGTGAACTGCCTGCAATGGAAAAATCTTCAAACTCCAATAAAAAAAGATACGGACTGGGATTTTTACTTCGTAAAGCTCGATAAAAACTAAAATGATCCACAACGGCTTTTTGCGTAAATCGATTGGACATTAAAATTTGAAAAACATCTCCACTTTTGATCATCTCTTTGGATTTTGCGACCATTTCAAAGAATTGTTCTTTGGTGTAGTTAAATTTTCCTTCGTCTAACAGTTCAGCTTTTTTTAATGGAATAAACTCATAAGAAGACATCAAACTTTTTTTAATGGCAGGAATTTTTTCGTTAAACTCTTTAAGAGTGGTGACCATAACCAGTTTTGATGTTTTGTGTGAAAATCCCAAAATCATTTTAGGGCGAATTAAATCCAAATCAGGAATATTTAAATCATCTTGAAGGAGATTCATATACGGTTTTAAACTGGGTTCAAACTCTTTTCCTATATCGTATCCCACGTTTCCAATAAAACCATCAATCAGCCCAATGCCCAACTCCAAAGCTTTTTGTTTGTAGAAAGCTTTATCAAAATTGTTGTAATATTTTTGCAAAAATTTCAAGGGATTGGCATCGACTTCTTGGGTTTGGTTGTGTTCATTTCTGAAAAATGTTTTTCCCTTTTCATGCCACACTCGCTCTTTATCGCCAATTAAAATATAAGAGTAGTTCCCATCGCTTGAGTTGATGGTACTTTCAAACAAAAAAGTGATTTCAGAAGAAAACAACTCTTTAATTTTGGCGTAAATGGATACGGGCGTAAACTGGTCTAAAAACAGTTCTTCAGAATAAATTGTCATTGAAAACCTTATTAAATTTCTAAAATATAAGCACCAGAGGCACCCAGTGTAGTTCGAACACTGTTTAAATTTTCTTGAGCTTGAGTTCGACTGCTGTAAGGACCTACTAAAACTTTAATCAACTCTTTGCCTTGTACGTTCATTTTATGAAGTTTAAAATTGTACCCTTTCGAGGTTATCTCAGAGAGATATTTATCTGAAGGTGTTTTTGAAAAAGCACCAATTTGAATATAAACTCCTTTGGTTGTGGCTGTTGAAGGAGAAGTTTTAACAGGCACAGGCTCTTTTTTGATTACAGGTTTTGCCATAGGAGTTTCTGTTTTTACGGGTTCAACCACAGGCTCTTCTTTGACAATATTTAAAGGGTTAGGTTGTTGTTCTTCTTGAGCAGGTAAGGCTTCTTCTTGTTCTTGAAGTTGTTTTAAATCCTCTTGTGTCTCTTTGGGAACTTCTACAACACTGTTTTCATTGACTTTTTTGAGTTTATCGTTAAGAATTTGTTGATACTCTTGTTGGATTTTTTCATCGTTTAAGGCTTTATCTTGTTCCAAGGTGGATTGCTCTTGAAATTTAACGTCATTGGCGCCATCACTGGTAATTAATCGAATAATAACAATGGTAATCACAAAAAGTAAAACCAATGCAACACCTAAAATAATGTATTTTTTCTTATTCTCTTTTGAATCATTTTTTGCCGAGTTTTGCAATAATATATCCCCTAATTCATTGTCATCATAAGGTTGTTCGTTATTGACATACTCTTTATATGGGTTCGATGCACTGTTTTGTTGTCGTAAATTCTCAAATTCATTTAACTTTTGTTTGAGTGTCTCTTCTTCTTGTTTCACTTTTACATTTTTTAAAAACTCATCACCTTTTATTTCCATAATAAACCCCTTTTGTTAAGTAAGAAGTAAGTAGTAAGAAGTAAGTAGTATTAAATATTAGTACCATTTACTTCTCACTTCTTACTTTTCACAATGTTAATACGTAGACTTAGTATACACCACAAAATTAGAAGCCAGTTCTTCTAACTCTTTATTAAT
>Ga0265293_10000346_pt1 | contig 112156 bp, 98 predicted proteins | sample Munlanlewell138R_FD_192505 | JGI IMG/M metagenome (GOLD analysis project Ga0265293, IMG submission 192505) | Leachate microbial communities from a municipal landfill in Southern Ontario, Canada - Leachate well 138R | ecosystem: Engineered > Solid waste > Landfill > Unclassified | place... | reverse complement strand
CCTCGCCCAGGCGGCGCTTGTCCAGCTCGGGCCGCGAATAATTCTTGGGCAGAACGCCTTTCAGGCGTTTGTTCTGGTCCTCGATCTCCATCATGGCTTCATCCACGATGCGGCCGATCTCCGGGGACAGCGCGTTCGCCCGGATATATCCCCAGCGCGCGGCGGGCGGCACAAAGAAAATGCCCTGCATGGTGTATTCGTCCTTGTCCTCCTCAAAGCCCTCGCCCTCGGCCTGCAGTTCCCGGTAGCGTTCCTCGAAGCGGTCCGAAATATATTTCAGGAAGATCAGGCCCAGCACCACATGCTTGTATTCGCTGGCATCCATATTCCCGCGCAATTTATCGGCCGCCGCCCAGAGTTCTTTTTCGAAGTTCATGGTGTGATCTCCGTCACTTTTTAAAATCCTGCAAACGTATCTTTATTAATTCTTTACAAGAAGAAAATGTAAAGGTTTGAAAGCAATATTACAAACAATACTTGCCATTTGTATTTCCATAACATACGCTCCCCAACCATAACAGTCAGGGAGCCTGCTCCAGCAACCCCAAATAATCATCCATAACCAAATCCTTATCATACTCCAAAACGCCGGCATTATGCATGCCAAGACAATACAGAGCCAGATCTTTCCCTTGTGCAGCCGATTGTTCCAATAGCCTCAGTGCCTCGTTAATGTCTTTGCCTACGCCACGGCCAAAGTAATAGAAGAGCCCAAGGTAGCATTGCGCATGGGCATTGCCCCGATCCGCGGCAAATAAAAACCATAAGGAAGCAACATGAGGATCCGCAGGTATCCCAAACCCAATATCGAGACAAATGCCCAGATAGCACATGGCTTCCGGATCTCCCTGCTCCGCTTTATCCAGTGCGCTGTCGATTTGTGGAACGATCATGTGGAAATTTAATAAGGATTGCCGGGTTGGGGGGTGTGCATAATTTTGTGTAAACGGTCTTTCAATCAAAGTTCCTCATACGCTCTTGAGAGCTGCTTCCCATTTATCCTCGCTTTTATTTATTAAGCAGTGAAAATTACTGATAACGACAAGTATTGTCAAGACGTTTTGCGGCGGGCTTCTGGTGGCTTTTTATTTGCAATCAATACTCTGCCACATATCGAGAAAAACTAATAATATAGCGACTTTCGTTAAAAATAACTGACCAAAAACTGACCATGAATGTCCAAAACTGTTCAAAAACGCCGTTTCCCGCAATATATCCCAAGAAATGCTGCGCACAGAAAAGCCCCTGTATCTTGTTAAATGACAGGGGCTTAAGTGGTACGCCGTCAGGGAATCGAACCCCGAACCAACGGATTAAGAGTCCGGTGCTCTACCAATTGAGCTAACGGCGCGAATCAGTGAGCGGTAACCGGTGATCAGTAATCTGTAGTGAACAATGAAAAGTGACCGGATACTCTATGTCAAACTTTTGTCAGCCTTCGCCCCGATCCTTCGGGGCTACGGCTGACCTGCGTCCACCTTCGGTGGACTTGGTACGCACGGAAGGAGTCGAACCCTCGGCCTACGGAACCGGAATCCGTCGCTCTATCCAGCTGAGCTACGTGCGCAAATCCGGACCGCCGCAAGGACGGTCCCTATCAAATAGCGGGGAAAATATAAGGGATATGCCCCGTTTTTCAAAATTTAAAAACGGATTTTTTTAAAAAGCGCCTAGCGGATCTCCATCCGGTACTTGGCGGCTCCGCGAACCAGCTGGCGGCTGACATAATCCGGGTGGTATTCCCCGTCCAGATATAAACGGGTCTGGTCACAATAATAAGGACTCTTGGGAATGCCGGAGGTTCCCGTGGGGATCACCGTCAGCGAGCGGTCCCAGTCGTCCGTCGTATAGATATGCCGGTGCGAAGGCCCGTGCACCACCTTGAAAGGATTGTAATAGCGGTAAGCGATCTGCCCCACATTGAAACAGTCGCCGCTCATCGGGAAGGGTCCGCGGTTCAAATTGAAAAGCCGGCTCAGGAGCTTTACGCCGCCCATGGGATGTTCCAGCGTCAGCTGATGGATAGCGCCCCATTTCCATTTATCGGGTTTTTCGCCAAGCTGTCCGGCAAGTTCGGCAACGGCCGATTTGTATGCGGCGGTGATGATGTCATCCATATTTTCCGTGATCCCCGGCGTGCGGATATCGTCCAGCCAGGGCGAGCTTTCGTCTTTCCAGACGTTCAGCATAAAATTCCGGACAAAGACGGTACTGCGCAGGACCTTGTCGTAGTGCAGGCTGTCAAGTTCGTCACCCATGCTGTGTTCCAGAAATTTCATATAGAACATGTTCAGAATGGCGGGTGCTGCGGCGTCCTTGTCCAGATCGCCGTCCCAGGTTTTGAACAGGGTAAAGGCTTCCTGCTCCAGGGGACTGAGATCCGCGGCGTTGAGGGCAAGCGCCATGCGGGGCTTGATATCGCGGAAAAGCAGGGAATAGCGGTCCAGCTGCAGCGCTTTCATGTCCTCGACGCCCAGATAATTCTTCTGTTCCAGCAGTTCACGAATGCGTTCGATGCGGTAGGGGGCTTCCGGCCACTGCGCAATGGGAAAAGGGTACGGTTTCCCGGCGATCTGATTGTTCGCCGAGGACAGCATGCCCGTTTCCGGATTAAAGCTGAAAGGTAATTGCTCAAAAGGCATCAGCCCCTCCCAGTCGAATTCATCCGTCTCGCCGGGATACAGGGCATAGGAATGGTCTTTTTTCAGGGGCACGCCCGCCGCCGTCTGCAGGCCGATATTTCCCTCGATATCCGCATAGGCGATATTCTGGCTGATGGCGCGGAAAAGCGCGCAGGCCTCGCGGAAATCTTCCCAGTTCTGCGCATAGTTCAATTTGTAAATGCCCAGAAGCTCGTTGCTGCTTTCGTTCCCGACCCAGCGCATGGAGATGGCTGCTTCCTCAATATTCTGGAATTGCGAAATAATGGGTCCGCGGTGGGTAAAGCGGATCTTACGGGTCAGGTCGTTGCCCGATTTGATCCGGATCTTCTCTTCACGAACCTCCAGTCCCGCCCAGCGCCGGTTGAAAAAATACATCGTCGAATCGGGGTTCAGGCGCTCGATATAAAAATCCGTGTCGTCCACGCCCACATTCGTCATGCCCCAGGCGATCTTGTCGTTATGTCCGCAGATAATAAAGGGCTGACCGGGAACCGAGAGGCCGGTAATATTGAGTTTTCCTTCAACCACGCAGTGCATCTGATACCAGATCCCCGGAGCAAAATAGCCCAGGTGCATATCGTTGCACAAAATCGCCCGGCCGCTGCGGGTCTTAAAGCGGTTGACCGCCCAGTTGTTGCTGCCGTGAAAAACGCCGCCCAGGCCCAGTTCCTGCATCTGTTCGTAAGCGGCCTGCAGGCGCGAAGAAACAAGCGTATCCTTCAGTTCCGGATAGACCAGGGTCCGGTGGATCTCCGTTTCCGGCAGGAATGTGCGGGTTTTTTCTTCGCCCGCGAGCTGCTGCAGCTGGTGCAGGGTGATCTTGCTGCGGTAGCCGGAGGTCAGGTCCCAGGACATATAGCCGATCATGTTGACCGAGTGCTTGGGCTCCCAGGGTTCCGGTTCATAGCCCAGGATGGTGAATTCGGGCGGAAGTTTCTTTTTATGCGTATCGATGAACTGGTTGACGCCGTCGGCAAAGGCCATCAGGCAGAGCCGCAGTTCGGGATCGAGGGTTTTCAGGATCTCCTCGGATTTATCGGAAATGCGCAGGGCGCGCATCAGGACGTCCGTTTCCACCTGTCCAGCGCCGAAGATCTCGGAGAGGCGCCCCTGCGTGCCGCGGCGCATCAGGTCCATCTGCCAGAGCCGGTCCTGCGCCATTACGTAGCCGACCGCCCGGTACAGGTCTTCTTCGGTCTCGGCATAAATATGCGGAACGGCATATTCGTCACGGAAGATTTCCACCCGTGCCGTCATATTCCGCAGGTCGACGTCTTTGTTGTAATCCGGCAGGCTTTTGGACGCGATGCGGTCCACCACAAAAAGTCCCGCCAGCAAAAGAACAACGACGACCAGCAAGGTGATCTGAATAACGCGCAGAACAACTTTCATATTGCGCTCCTATGGCTATTTAAAGAATTCGTCAAAGATCAGGAGTTCATCGTCCGGAGGAATTCCTTATTGCTCTTGGAATTGGACATGCGGTCGATCATGAATTCCATGGCTTCCATGGGACTCATTTCGTTCAGGAATTTCCGCAGGATCCAGACGCGTGCCAGCTCTTTTTGCGGCAGCAGCAATTCTTCCTTGCGGGTGCTGGAACGGTTGACATCGATGGACGGGAAGATGCGGCGGTCGCTCAGGCGGCGGTCAAGCACCAGTTCCATGTTGCCCGTTCCTTTGAATTCCTCAAAGATCACGTCATCCATGCGGCTGCCGGTATCGATCAGGGCGGTGGCGATAATGGTCAGGCTGCCGCCGTTCTCGATATTTCGCGCCGAACCGAAAAAGCGCTTGGGCTTGTGCAGGGCGTTGCTGTCGATACCGCCGGAAAGGATCTTGCCCGAGTGCGGTACCACGGCGTTGTGGGCGCGGCCCAGACGGGTGATGCTGTCCAGCAGGATCACGACGTCATGGCCGTATTCCACCAGGCGCTTGGATTTTTCCAGGACCATTTCCGAGACCTGCACATGCCGTTCCGGGGGCTCGTCAAAGGTGGAGCTGATCACTTCGGCGTTGACATGGCGTTCCATATCGGTCACTTCCTCGGGACGCTCGTCGATCAGCAGGACCATCAGAATGACCTCGGGATGATTCGCCAGAATGCAGTTGGCGATCTTCTGCAGCAAAATGGTCTTGCCGGTCTTGGGCTGCGCCGTGATCAGTCCGCGCTGTCCCTTGCCAATGGGCGCCAGCAGGTCCACAATACGCATGGAAAGATCGTTTTCGTCATAGCGTTCAAGGTGCAGGCGTTCGTCGGGATACAGCGGCGTCAGGTTTTCAAAGGATTCCAGGGTCTTGGCATAGGAGGGATCCATATTATTGATGGCCTCGACCTTCAGGAGAGCAAAGAACTTTTCCCCTTCCTTGGGCGGCCGCAGCTGGCCGGCGACCAAATGGCCGGTCTTCAGCCCGAAACGGCGGATCTGTGTCGGAGCCACATAAATGTCCAGCTCGCTGCCCAGATAGCTGAAGCGCTGGCTGCGCAGAAATCCGTAGCCGTCCTGCAGGATCTCCACCACCCCCTCTTCAAAGACGTGTCCCTGGCTTTCAGCCTGACAAGCCAAAATCTTGAAGACCAGCTCCTGTTTTTTTAGGTTTTGTGCACCCGGGACTTCAAAATCCAGCGCGATTTCCTGAAGATTTTTTAAATTGAATTCGAGAAGTTGAGAAATAGTATAATGCGTTTTCTCTTCCTCGTTTAGCGTCGTAACTGTTTCTGTCACAGCAACCTCTATTTATAATCGTTGAGAATATGATAACTACGATGTTGTCACGTATTTTAATTAAGTTGCATCATCTTGTCAAGCTGAAACTTGAAAAAATCATCGAAAAAAACGAAACCGGCAAAAACGCAATTTTCCGGAAAGCGGGCGAAAATAAAAATTTTTGCGGTTCATAAGAAATTGTATTTAATGTAATTGTGCCATGCGGCAACAGCCCCGGGAAAAAAATTAATTTGATTTTAATTACTACATGTTGTATAATCTTTCGTGTTGATTATACCATATGTTGTGTAATTGCTTATTAATCAAGTAAATGTCATAATGAGGACCAGATGTCGTTTAAAAACATGTTCAGGTATCGCGGCAAGTTCACAAAAATGGTCGGAGAAGAAAAGATCAAGACCTATGAACAGTTGTACGAACATCTTCGCGGTGCCGTCGAAAGCGGGGACCTGCCGCAGCACGAGAATTATTTGAATGGCAATGAGCTTGCGGAAAACATTTACAGTAAAAAATACTACTTGCGCGATTATGACGGCAATCCCATTGAAGAGCGTCCGGAAGATGTTTTCATGCGCATTGCCTCTTTCGTGGCGGCGCAGGAAGTTTCCAAGATCAAGCAAAAGGAATGGGCCGAGCATTTTTACCGGGATCTGTACAACGGATACTGGATCGCGGGCGGCCGCGTGCTGGCGGGAGCGGGGGACCTTTACCGGCTGAAAACGCTGGCAAACTGTTTTGTGACGGGCATTGCCACGGACAACATTGAATCCATTTACAAAACGGCGGCGGAGTGCGCCCGGACCTATTCTTACGGCGGCGGTGTCGGCGTGGATATCACGCCGCTGCGTCCCCGGGATTCCATTGTGCACAACGCCGCGGACAGTTCCACCGGCGCAGTATCCTTTATGGAGCTTTTTTCCATGACCACGGGACTGATCGGTCAGTCCGGCCGCCGCGGCGCGCTGATGCTGACCATCGATATCAAGCATCCGGACATTTTTCATTTTATCAGGGTCAAAAAAACGCCCAACTGGGTCACCCGGCAGATCGTGGAACAATGCAGCTGGAGCGGTAAATTCAGCGAAGAACAGCTGTCCGAGATCAAACGGCAGGTCATGGACAACACCCAGATCCGTTTTGCCAATATTTCAATCAAGGTTTCCGACGAATTCATGCAGGCGGTCTGGGAAGAGAACGAATACAAGCGCGACAGCATTCTGGTTTACCGCAAACGCCATAAACTGCGCTTGACCGAAGCGCTCCAGGATAAAGGTTATTACTATTCGCTGGGGATCCCGAGCAAGGACGTTGAGGACTACGAATTGCTCAAGACCTTTGCGGATACCGAAAAAATGAACGCCTGGCTCGAGGAGCAATTCGGCCGCAATGTCCGGGAAGAGGACCTGCGGGACAAGAACAAGCGGGACGTTTACGGAGATTACCTGCTGGATGTGGGGAAGGGGGACTGGGAGCTTTCCTTGCGCTACGCCGGTGATTTTCTCCTGTATTTTGCTTCGGAACCTTCCGGGGAGATCCGGGATCTTGTCAAGGCCCGCGATATCTGGAACCTTTTCGTGGAATCGAATTATCACTCGGCGGAGCCCGGACTGATCTTCTGGAGCAAGATGAGCAAATATTCGCCGTCCAATTATGTGGACCGGCCCATTATTTCCACCAATCCCTGCGCCGAGGTTCCGCTGGAAGACGGCGGAGCCTGCAATCTGGGATCCATTAACCTGAGCCGCTTTGTGCGCGACGGATTTACGCCGAAGGCAAAGATCGACTGGGAGCAGCTAAAGATATCGACCGGGAACTGTGTGCGTTTTCTGGATAATGTGGTCAGTTGGAACGAACTGCTGAACCCGCTGGAAAAACAACGCATTGCCGCGCAGGCCACGCGCCGCCTCGGACTGGGGATCATGGGGATTGCCGACATGCTCTTCCAGCTCGGGCTGGATTACGACTCGGAGCAGGGTGTTGAGCTGATGGAAGAGGTAATGAGTTTCATCAACGACATTGCCTATATGACCTCTTCGCAGCTGTCAAAGGAAAAAGGCCACTGCGAGAGCTTCGATTATGATAAATACGAAAAAGGGCCTTTTTTCCGGGAATCGCTGTCCGAAGAAACCCGCGAGCATATCCGGAACTTTGGGCTGCGCAACATCGCGCTGACCTCGATCGCACCGACAGGTACCATCAGCAATATAATCAAATCCTTCGAGATCGGGAAAACCAATTACATCGGCGTCAGCGGCGGCATTGAACCGCTGTTCGCCCTCTTTTACAAGCGTCGCGCGGAATCCTTCGACAACCAGTTTTTCCAGGTCTTCCATTCCACGCTGCAGGCCTATCTGGACCTGAACAATCTGAACGACAAGATCAAGGACGTCAAAAAGGAATTCGATCTGGAGGAAATTCTGCCCGCGTACTTTTTTAAGACGGCGCATACCATATCCTACGACAAACGGCTGCAGATCCAGGCCGTCTGCCAGCGCTATATCGACCATTCCATTTCTTCGACCATCAATCTGCCCGAAGACATCGAGCCCGAAGTGATCTCGACGATCTATCTGGAAGCCTGGTCCAAAGGGCTGAAAGGCATTACCATCTACCGGGACGGCAGCCGCTATCCTATTCTGAGCCGGGAGGAGAAAAAGTCGGATTTTCAGGAATACCGTGAAAAGCGCTTTGAAATGGAGATCGGCAAAGACAAGGTGGTTGAATTCACCGGTGACGAGGTTATGGTCCTCGAAGACGGCACCCTTTCGACCCCCTTCCATTATTTCCGCAAGACCCTGGGTGTGAGCGATCCCAAAGAGATCGAGGTGGTCTGATGTTAAATTACAGCAAAGAATACCGCATCCGGGAAAAGAAAACGGAAAAAAAAGACGCCGAACGGCAAGCGCAGCCGCTGGTGCTTAAGCGTCCCGACGTGGTGGATGCCAAAGTCTATAAGATCAAAAGCCCCTTTGTAAAATTCAACGTGTATGTTACGCTTGGATACATCATGGAATACGGCCATAAACGGCCGATCGAAATTTTCATCAACTCGAAAGACCTGACCCATTCGGCGCAATATGCGGTGCTGACCCGCCTGATCTCGGCGATATTCCGCCGCGCCGGCGACGCCCAGTTCATTCTGGAGGAGCTGCGCAGCATCTACGACCCCAACGGCGGATATTTCAAGGACGGCAAATACATCCATTCCTTTTATTCCGAAGTGGCGGACGTGATCGAGCGCTTCTTCCGGGACGAAGGAATTTTACAGGCGCCGGAACAGGGCGAACAGATCAGTCTGCCCATTAAGACCCAGCTGAGTTCAGTGCATACCGTTACCGACGAAGAAGACGATCCCACCATGAACAATACTTTCAAGATCTGTCCCGAATGCAACAATCGCACCATGAAATACGATAACGGCTGCGAGTTCTGCGTACAGTGCGGATACACGAAATGCGATAAGTGAAAAAAGTAAAAAAGCAAGAGACTGAAAAGGGATGAGAGTCCCTTTTTTAGGTATTGAGCGGAAAAAGACGGCAAATTCATGTTTAAGATCCGGAGATCATATTGATCAAAGCCCGTCGCGTCTGAAGGAATGTCGGGGTGCCTGTCCGCCGAAGTCCCGACGAAGGCGGGTTGATTTGTTGATATTTGTTTTGATTCAACATTTAAGACTCAAAATTCAAGGTAATTCCGCTGACCAGGCTTCCCAGGTTCCCAAGTTCCCAACTTCCGGCTTCTGCCTGCGCGCCGCAGTCCCGACGAAGGCGGGTTGATTTGTTGATATTCGTTTTGATTTAACATTCAAGATTCAAAATTCAAGGTAATTCCGCTGACCAGGCTTCCCAGCTTCCCAGGTTCCCAACTTCCGGCTTCTGCCTGCGCGCCGCCGTGCCAGCCATAGCGTTGCTGGGGTTTCTGACCAATTTTCCTTTTGTCTTTTTCTGCTAAACTTTTTACTTTTCGTCTATGGAACAGCTGCTTTTTTTATTCAGCGTTTTTGTGATCTCTTTTTCCGGAGCGATGATGCCCGGACCGGTAACGGCGGTCGTGATCGCCAATGCCCGGCATTCCCGTTTTGCCGGTTTTGTAGTGGCTGCCGGTCACGCAATGATCGAGATCCCGCTCATCCTTTTTCTGGCTTTTTATGCGGCGAATTTTATGGAGAACCCGCTTGTTCATGCCCTTATTGCCTTTGCCGGAGCCGCCATGCTGCTTTACGTGGGCGGGGATATGATCAGAAAATCCGGCAGGGAGGAAGACCTGCAGATAAAAAACTATTCCGCCTTTCTGGGTGGTATTGTCAGCAGCATCAATCCCTATTTTATTGTCTGGTGGGCAACGACCGGCCTGGCCATGATCCTGCAGGCAAAAAGTTTCGGTCACGGATTGCTGGTTTTTTTTATCATCGTCCATTTATCGGTGGATTTTTTCTGGGACGGCATCCTGGGCTGGCTGATGAACCGCTCGGGTGCGTACAATTACCCCAAAGTCCGCAAGATCGTAACGATCCTCCTGGGCGTCTGCCTGATCCTGGTAGCGCTTTATTTTGTTTTTTCCGGGATCCGGGTACTTGGCAGCCGCTAAAAAAATCCATTAAATATTTGACATTGCGACAAAAATCAACGATATTAATTTGCTTAATTGGTGTTCATTCATAAGAGGTATTTCTGAACATTGAGAATCGAACTTTACAAGGTTTCCGTAATGCGGGAGCCGGGAAAATAACGCACATCTGAAGGTGTGCGTTTTTTATATGCAATAAAAAAATGAGCGGAGGGCATGACTTCATGCAAAAAGTACTTCAGCAGCTGATTGAACTTCAGGAACTCGATACACGCCGGGATGTGCTGATCGCACGGCTCGGGGATCTGCCGGAAACGGTCAAGACCCTGGAAAAGCAGATCGGGAATGAAAAAGAGCAGAACATTATCCGGCAGACCGGGATTGAAGAAAACGAGAGTTTGATCCAAAGCAATAAGGCAAAGATCGAAGACCTGAAAGAAAAGATCGTCCGCTACAAGGAGCAACTTTATCTTGTTACGACGAACCGCGAATACGATGCATTGACGGCGGAGATCGAGTTCAACGAAGAGGCGGTGCGGACGGCCGAAGGCCAGATCCTGCAGGCGGGGGAAGAAAACGACCGCCTTCGCGAGGCGCTTGAGCGCAGCGAAAAGAACGTTCAGGACATGGACGCCCACCTGGTTGAAGTCAGGAACTCGCTGGAAGAGACCCAGAAGCAGACGGAAGAGGAAAAGGCCGTGATCGAAGCAAAGCGCAGTGAGCTGAGCGCCGCCATCCCGCGGAATTTTATCAGCATGTATACGCGTGTCCGCAATGCCCGTAACGGTCTTGCGGTCGTAGCATTGGTCCGCGACGCCTGCAGCGGCTGCCATAACCGGGTCATTCCCCAGAAACGGGTGAATATTTATAAAAGAAATCAGGTCATTACCTGTGATTATTGCGGCCGTTTTTTATACGCGTCGCTTGAAAAAGAGGAAGAATAGCTTAAAGTCGGCGAGATGACCGCTCCATCCCGACCCCGAATTCCGGGGCGGGACCGGGGAGGAAAGTCCGAACTCCGCAGAGCAGGATGCCCCGTAACACAGGGAGCCCGTGAGGGCTGGATAGCGCAACAGAAAGCAAACGTCCCCGATTCGTCGGGGTCACGGTGAAACGGCGAGGTAAGAGCTCACCAGTTCCGGCGGCAACGCCGGAAGCTCGGCAAGCCCCATCCGGAGCAACACAAATCGGAAAGTATGCCCTGCTCGGGTTAACGCTTTCCTGGTCGTGGCTGGACCGGCCCGGAAACGGACCGGCAAGATAAATGGTCATCGTCCTTCCGCCATTTGGCGGACAGGGCAACAGAATTCGGCTTATGACCGGCTTTAAGCTTTTTGACCTTTCAATGCGAAATGAGCATAAGTATGAAATGGATCTATCCCGAAACATCCGCGGAAGATGTGCTTGATTACAGCAGACTATTCCGTCTGCCGCTGCTCTACACCCGCGTTTTACTGAACCGGAACATTCGCTCCCTGCCGGCCCTGGAGCAGTATTTTGACAAAAAGAACGCTACGCTCTATGACCCCTTTCTGATGCTGGACATGGATAAAGCGGTTACAATAATGATCGACGCCTGCAAGGAAAAGAAAAAGATCCTGATCTACGGCGATTACGATGTCGACGGTGTGACCTCCACTTCCATATTATACCTTTTTCTCCGGACCCTGAACGAAAATGTCTATTATTATATTCCCGAACGGGAAAAAGAAGGTTACGGGGTTTCGATGGAAGGCATCGACCATGCCATCGAGCAGCAGATCAATCTTGTCATAACCTGCGACTGCGGCATTACCGCAAATGAAGAGATCGCTTATGCAGTCCGCAACGGAATATCGGTCATCATTACCGACCATCACGAGCAGGGGGAATTCCTTCCCGAGGCCAGTGCCATTCTTGATCCGAAGCGCAATGAAGACAACTATCCCTTCCGGGAACTTTGCGGTGCCGGCGTGGTTTTCAAGCTTTTGCAGGGCATTTGTATAAGCTTGTACGGCAATGCGGATAAAACAACGCCCTACCTTGATTTGGTTGCTATCGGCACCGCAGCGGATATCGTACCTCTGACCGATGAAAACCGCTGCATGGTACGGGCGGGACTGGAACGTATTCGCGGGCAGGTATGCCGCCCCGGCATCCTGGAACTTTTTAACGTCTGTAAAATGTCCGCGGAGGACATCTCGGTCGTCAATATCGTTTTCGGACTTGCGCCGCGCCTGAATGCCGTCGGCAGAATGGGAAACGCCAGCCGCGCCATTACGCTGCTGACCACCGAGGACCGCAAGATCGCCCGGGAGTTCAGCATTATCCTGCACCAGGAAAATGCCGAACGTCAGCGTGTTGAGCGGAACGTCACCCGGGAAGCGGTCGCACAAGTCCGCGAAAAATACGGGGACAAATTACCCAAAGCCCTGATCCTTGCCGGCGAGTGGCACCCCGGGGTGATCGGCATTGTCTCATCCAAGATCAAGGACTGTTTTAACCGGCCGGTCTTTCTGATCGCACTCAGTGACGGAGCGGGAAAAGGCAGCGGCAGAAGCATCACGGGATTTGATCTTCATGCGGCGCTCACCGCCTGCTCCACCCATTTGAGCGCCTACGGCGGACATCAGATGGCTGCGGGACTCACCATAGACGCAGAAAACATTCCGGAATTTGAAGCGGAATTCCTAAGTTATGCGGAAAGCAATATCAGCGAAACCATGCTCGAACCCGCCATAGAAGTGGATGCCCCTGTCACGCTGCCGGAAATTGGCAGCCGCCTCCTGGATTTTCTGCACGACATGGAACCTTTCGGTCCCGGCAATATGCGGCCAAAATTCAGTCTGCACGGGGTCAGCGTTAAAAATGTGTCGCTGCTGAAAGACAAACATCTCAAATTCACCATTAAAGAAGACAATATCACGCTGAACTGCATCGGCTGGAATATGCTGACCAAATATGAGATGGTCATGGATAGCAGCCAGCGGGTTGATCTGGCTTTTGTCCCTACGATCAATGTCTGGAACGATATCAAACGCATTCAGCTTGTAATTAAGGATATTCGTCCGCATAGGCCGTGATTTTCGTTGATATAACACCCAAACTGTCTTATTTTCAATTTATGTATTTTACAGGATGACATTTATGATTGCAAAAAAAAGAAAATCGATGTTTCGCGACACTTTGAAAATTCCCTTCTGGACCATTTCGGTTCTGATCATCATGGTCCTCTTTTCCGCCCTAATGGCACCGAAAAAACAAAGTTACCGCTACAATTACCAAATGGGGGAAATTACCCGTACGGACATCATTGCGCCCTATGATTTTGATATTCTCAAACCGGAGGAACTGATCCGGCGCGAGCAAGCCGAAGCCCTCAAGAAAGTCGCGTATGTCTTTACCCTGGATGAAAGCGTCCGGGCCGAACAGGCCGAGCGGACCGAATTGTTCTTTCAAATGGCGAAAACGCTGGAGCAACGTTACCATAAATATCAGCAATCCCTGCAGACCCGGAATCTGGAGCGTTATTCCGCGCCCGACCTTAATAAGCTGAACGAGACCGTGCGAACGGACAGCAATGCCTTTGTCGCTATCAGCAACGCTTTTCGGGAACAGTACAACATCAATGTCGCCGAATCTCCCTTTACGGAGTTGTACCGCCCCAATGACGGGAACCCTGTCAATCTGGAAAAGGTGCGCGAAAGCTTTATAACGCATCTTTATTCCCTGTATGAAAGCGGCATTTCCGACATTCCCATGGATTCGATTCGTTCAACCCAGATCGCTGTCCGCATTCAGGGAGTGGAAAAGCCCGGCATGCAGAAGAATATTTATGACATTGCCTCTGCAAACGCACAGCTAACCGAAAATCTGGCAAAGGATTTCGAAGCCCACTCCCAGAAAATCCTTATTGCGAGGATTGCCGGGATCCTGATCAAACCCAACCTGGTCTATGACAAGGAGCGCACCGTTACACGCCAGACGGACATGATCAACCGCATCCCGCTTGTGGCCGGCAAGGTATTCAAGGACGAAAAGATCGTCGGTGCCAACACGCTGATCACGGAAGAGATCTTTCAGAAGATCTATTCCCTGAACGTCACCGAAGAAAAGCGCAATGCCAGCATGGAAGGCTGGAACGCCGTACTGAAAGTTCTGGGCGATATCCTGGTCATGATCGTGATCTACATGATCTTTGTCATTTTCCTTATCCTTTACGATAAAAGCATTTTTAACGATGTCAACCGCTTTTTACTGCTGATCATTTGTATGCTGCTGAGCCTGGGGCTGGGTTCGGTGATCGCCATGCTTGCACCCGCGAATATTGCCCTGGTTCCGATGACGATCACGGCCATGCTGCTGATGGTCTTTTTTGACGAGCGCATCGCGATGACCGGCTCGGCCGTGGTTTTGCTGGTGCTGACCTATGTTATGGGCGGTTCCTTCCGCTTTATTATTCTGCACGTATTCCCCGTCATGATGGCCATCATCTCCCTGCGCGGCAACCGTAACCGTGAAAACGTTCTTCGGCCCCTGCTCTTTGTCCTTATCGGCTATGTTGTCGGCATTGCCGCGACCGGGATCTCGTCACTGGAGTCTCCTTCGCAGCTTATGAATATGAGCGCGATGGCGCTGGGGAATGCCGTGGTTTCCGTGCTGGTTACCAACGGACTGATGATCATGCTGGAAAAGATCTTTGGTGTAACGACCAGTCTTTCGCTGCTGGAACTTTCAGACATGAACCGCCCGCTGCTGAAACGCTTGTCCCTGGAAGCGCCCGGAACCTTTAATCATTGTATCGTTGTGGGAAATCTTCTGGAAACGGCGGCGGACAAGATCGGCGCCAACAGCCTGCTTGCCCGTGTCGGTGCCTATTATCATGATATCGGCAAACTCAGTAAAGCCGAGTATTTTGTGGAAAATCAGGCTTCCGGCAACAATAAGCTCGATCAGCTCAAACCCCACATGGCGGCAAAAGTGATCATTTCGCATGTGCGCAACGGCATGGACCTGGCCGAAGAAGAAAAACTTCCGAACCGCGTTAAGGACTTTATTGCCATGCATCACGGTACGATGCTGGTGGATTATTTTTATCAGAAAGCCAAAGAAGAATCCGGCGAAAATGCCGTTCAGGAAAACGAATTCCGCTATCCGGGTCCCAAACCCAACAGTAAAGAGACCGGACTGCTCATGATCGTCGAAGCGGCGGAAGCGGCGGTGCGATCACTGGTCAAACCCAGTCCGCGGAACATCGAGGCCAAGATCGACGACGTGATCGAAAAACGCCTTTACGGCGGCCAGCTGGATGAATGTCCTCTGACCATTGCCGATGTACAGAATATAAAAAAAGCCATTTATCCGATGCTGGTAGGACTGTATCACGAACGCCTGCCATACCCGGAAGATAAAAAAGACGAAGAGAAAAGCGGCGATAAAAAAGAGGAGCATAAGGACGAAAAAAAGGAAGACAAGAGCGAGAGCAGAACGAATCTTCAGGAAGTCAAAGCATGAGTTGCAGCATTCGAATCTTTAACGAAAGCAAGGTCAAACTTCCGCTTCCGGATCTGCGCATACGGCAATTGCTGAGAAACGTTCTTCTTGCCCTGGAGCGCAGGGATTTTCAGATCAGGCTGATCGCCACCGGAGAGGAAGCCCTGCGCGAAATGAAGGTCTCTTATTTTAACGAAGATGTGTATACGGATATTATCAGTTTCCTGCTGGAAGACGAAATGACGCTTGAAGGGGAATTATACTGCAGTCCGGAGCGGATCCGCAACAATGCGGAAAGCTACGGTGAGCGACCCGAGCGGGAATTTGCCCGGGTGCTGATCCACGGAGCCTGCCATCTGTGCGGTTACGAAGACGGCAGCGAAGCGGAGCGCCGCAGTATGACGGAACTGGAAGATCGTTTCTTAACGCAATTTTTTGACGGATAGCCATGTCCCCGGGTTTAAGCATTATCATTTTTATCGGCCTTTTGGTACTTTCCGGAATTTTTTCCGGTTCCGAAACCGCGCTGTTCGGCGCCAGAAAGGACGTCCTGCGAAATATGAAAAGCAAGGGTGCCAAACGCACCCTGAAACTGCTTGGCAAGCCGCAAAAATTGCTGATCAGTATTCTGGTCGGTAACACCCTCGTCAATATCGCACTTACCGTGCTCAGCACCGTAATGGTCTACCGGCTTTCCCGGGAGTACGGAATGCATCACCTCGTGACGGCATTTCTGGAAATTGTGCTTGTCACGCTGCTGGTGCTGGTCTTTGGCGAGATCATTCCCAAGACCATTTCGCTGCACAATGCCGAAAAGACAGGTGTTCGGATGAGCATGCTGATCGCTATATTTTACACTGTATTTTTCCCGCTGACCATTGTGCTGTACCTGATCAGCCGTATTGCCGAAAAAGCGCTGCGCATCAAACAGGACAGCCTGATCCGTAACGAGGATGACATTAAAACCCTGGTACAGATTGGCGAGGAACGCGGAGAATTCCAGGAAAAAGAAATCGAAATGATCACTTCACTGCTGGAATCCACCGAAACCTGCGTACGCGAGATCATGATTCCGCGGCCGGACATGGTGGCTGTGGACGCCGATCGCCCGCTGGAAGATATTTTTAATTTTGTCAGCAACCAGCGCTTTGCGCGTTTTCCCGTTTACCGGAACGACCTTGACAACATCATTGGATTTATATCCGAAAAGGATATTCTTGGATATCTGGACGGAAAGGAGAAGGTTACGATCGAAAAGCTCATTCGTCCGCCCTTATTTCTCCCGGAACAGTGCTCCGTTTCCAGGGCGATCACGGTTTTTCAGGAAAAAAAGACCAAGATCGCCATTGTGGTTGATGAATACGGAGGCACCAGCGGACTGGTTAGCCTGGAGGATGCCATTGAAGAGATCGTGGGGGACATCCGGGACGAAAACGAGGCCGGCAGCAATATGCTCAAATGGCTGACGCGGAACGAGTGCGCCGTAAACGCTTCCATCAATCTGGACGAACTCGAAGAGATCCTGGATATCCGTTTTCCGGAAGAGCGGGCTTACGACACACTTGGGGGTTTTGTGATGGATCGTCTGGGCCGCATTCCGGGAAGGCATGACGCTTTCCGCTATCAAAACCATATTTTTATCGTCGATGAGATGGAGCATAAACGCATACAGCGTCTCCGTATCATCCGTGCCCACCATAAAGCACCGGATTTTAATGAAAAGTCTCGATGAACTCATCGCCATTGTTCGCATTTTGCGCTCTCCGGAAGGTTGTCCCTGGGACCGGGAGCAGAATTCCCGTTCGCTGTTGCCGTATTTTCTGGAAGAAGTTCATGAAACCATCGATGCCGTCAACGCGAAAAATTACGAACAATTGAGAAAGGAACTGGGGGATGTGCTCCTGCATGTGGTGTTTCAGATACTGATCGCGGAGGAGGAGGGACAGTTTGGTTTTGAAGAGGTGTTTGAGGGAATCAATGCAAAAATGCGCCGCAGGCATCCGCATGTTTTTCAAAAAGACCGCGAATACAGCAAGGAAGAAGTAAACCGGAACTGGGAGCGGGACAAGCGCAAAGATCCCGGTGAGCACCTGCTGGACGGCATTCCGCGCGCTTTGCCGGAATTGCACCGTTCCTTCCGCATGCAGCAAAAAGCCGCGGCCGTGGGTTTTGACTGGGATGATGTCTCGGAGGTCTGGAAGAAGCTGGACGAAGAGCTAGAGGAATTTCGCGAGGCAAAAACGGCGGGGGACAGAGCGGCCATGGAAAATGAAATGGGGGATATTTTGTTCGCACTGGTCAATCTCAGTCGTTTTTACGGTCTGCATCCCGAACAGGCGCTTCAGCGGAGCAATGATAAATTTTACCGTCGTTTTACCGCCATAGAGGATCATTATAAGAAAAAGGGCGCTTCCATAAAAGATGCAGGTCTTCAGGAGCTGGACCGGCTTTGGGAAGAGATAAAAAAGGAAGAATTCCGATAAGCCGGGGGCGGTCTTCGGGGCTTCCCGAAGTCAATCCGACCGGAGATTGGATTGACTCAAATAAATTGACTCAAATAAATTGACTCAAAATATTTGACTCAAATAATTTGCCCCAAACAGATTGCCTCATAAAAAATACGCATTTATTTATTCTTCATAATGATAAGTAAAAGCTTCCACGTATTCCCTGTATTTCTGTGAGTTCGGAAAACAATTCTGACGAATATCAGGTAAAAATAATTTACTTTTACGTGCATTGATCCACTCCCGGTAATTTGAGTAAGGCCAGTCTTCCGGTTTTTCAGCCAGGTTTGCGTACACCGGATTCATGTGGATGTACTTGCTGAGCTTGATCATATATGTTTTTGTTTCCACGACGGTATGCTGCAGTGGTGACCTGAAAATAGGACCTTTCCGATCGTGTTGTTTGTTGAAATACCTCGCATAAGAAATGAAGGTGTAATTAAACAAGCGGTAAATCTTTATGTCACTATCTTGTCTGATCAAAAAATGGTAATGATTGGGCATCAGACAATAGCTGATAATACCCGCAGGAATTTTATTGATTCGATCCGTGAAAATTTGCAGGAAATAATTGTAATCCTCATCATCGTAAAATAGTTTCAGATCATCAATTGCATGATTGAAAACATGGAAAACCCTTCCTGTTGTAAAATCATCCTGTGAACATCGCATCTTCGTCCTCCTTAATTTTATTTTATACGGTAGTAATTTAATATAAAAAATCATTCAGCCTGTGCCGGTAAATAAAAAGTGTGATGAAGGTTATAAATTTGAGTCAAAATATTTGACTCAAAACATTTGCCCCAAATAAATTGACTCAAATAAATTGACTCAAAACATTTGCCCCAAAACATTTGCCCCAAAACATCCCCCCCCCATTTTTCCCTTGACTTCTCACGCGCTTTTCGTATATTATTATTGGCATATGCCAATAATAGGAGCAAGAATGCCCAGACCGCCAAAAACACGATGGATATACGGCGACTTCGAAGCGGAGTATTTCAAGCCGCGCGGCCGCAGAATGAGCGAAATAGACGAGATCAGCCTGGAAGCCGATGAACTCGAAGCACTGCGGCTTGCGGACCTGGAAGAATTGTATCAGAACGACGCCGCCGAAAAAATGGGTGTTTCCCGGCAGACCTTTGGAAATATCCTGAAACATGCGCACCAAAAAATTGCCGATGCGCTGATCCATGGGAAAGCCATCCGCATGTTCCCGCCCTCCGGCGGACAACAACACTGCCATCGCTGCGGACAACCCTGGTCGGAAACCATCCAGGGACCGGCAGCCGATGAATGTCCCGAATGCGCAAGGGATCGGCACGGGTATGGTCACGGGCACGGGCGGGGCAAACGAATAAAATAAGAACAAACATAGAAAGGAGAATATTATGCCACGAGGAGACAGAACCGGACCCGACGGAATGGGCCCGATGACGGGAAGGGGATTGGGACTTTGCAGGAACTATGACAGTCCCGGCTATGTTCGGCGCGGATTTGCCAGCGGTCGCGGAGCGGGATTCGGCAGAGGATTGGGACGCGGCCTTGGCTGGCGCTCACGCGCTTTTTATGATTCCCGTACTCCGGCAGCCGAAACCGACGATCTGCAGATGCTGAAAGAAGAATCCCGGCGCCTGAACGATGATCTTAAGTCGATCAACTCCCGGATCAGGGAAATAGAAAAAACCTGAAGCCGCTAAACAAATCGGCAGAACACACTGACGAAAACCGCAGTTGATATCGGCCGGCAATGGGAAATTTATCTATGAAAATCAGTATTGCGAGCGGAAAAGGCGGAACCGGAAAAACAACACTGGCAAGCAATCTGGCGATGTACCTGTCGGAATTTCAGGATGTCGTTCTTGCGGATCTGGATGTGGAGGAGCCGAATTCCGGACTCTTTATCCGGGCAGCGGCTTTGCACGAAGAAATATTCAATACCATGATACCGGAATGGCAGCAAGAGGTCTGTACGCTCTGTGACCGCTGCCGGGAAGTCTGTAATTTTAACGCCATTACCCGCATCGCGGATGAGATCCTGGTATTCCCGCAGCTCTGCCATTCCTGCTATGCCTGTTCGGAACTATGTCCGGTCAACGCCCTGCCGATGAAACCCAAAAAATGCGGGATCATAAGGCATTTTCGGCGGGAAAAGCTGGATTTCATCGAAGGCGTTCTGGATATCGGCGAAGAACAGGCCGTGCCGCTGATCGCAGGAACCCTGAGCTATATCAGCGAACATTTCCCGGCCGGGATATTGCGTATTGCCGATGCGCCGCCCGGAACCTCCTGCCCCATGATCGCGGCACTTAAAGATGCCGATTATGTAATATTGGTAACCGAACCAACCCCCGTGGGGCTCTATGACCTGGGCCTGGCGGTCGATACCGTGCGCGCACTCAAAAAGAATTTTGGGGTTGTGCTCAACCGGGACGGGATCGGGAACAGCGATGTGGAAACCTATTGCAAAAAAGAACATATTCCGCTGATCGCACGTATCCCCCAGCAGCGCCGCATTGCGGAACACTATGCCGAAGGTAAATTGCTCTATAAAAACATCCCGGAGGTCCGCAGCGCACTGGAACAAATCAGCCGGACACTTGGCCTTGTAATCGGAACACGCAATACGGAAAAGGGCCGCCAATGAAAGAAATAGTAGTCATCTCCGGAAAAGGCGGGACCGGGAAAACCTCGGTAACGGCTTCTTTTGCCGTGCTTGGAGAAAAGGATCTGGTGGTTGCGGACTGCGATGTGGATGCGGCGGACATGCACGTGTTCCTGGATCCCGATTATCGGGAGAAGCATGATTTTTACAGCGGCGAACTGGCGCAGATCGATCCGGAGACCTGTATCCAGTGCGGGAAATGCGCGGAGGTTTGCCGCTTTAATGCGATCGATATTGTTAACGGGAGCCATCATGTGAAAGAACTCGATTGCGAAGGTTGCGGCTACTGCGCCAGGGTTTGTCCCGTTAATGCCATTAAGAATATCCGGAATCATGTGGGCTACTGGTACCGCTCCCGGATCAAGACCGGAGCCGGAATGATCCACGCCAGAATGAAGGTAGGTGCCGAGAATTCCGGAAAGCTGGTGGCCAAAGTCAAACAGGAAGCCGCGAAACTCGCGGAAAGCACGAATAAAAAATATGTCCTGGTCGACGGTTCTCCGGGCATCGGCTGCCCGGTGATATCCTCGCTTTCCGGAGCCGCCTATGCCGTGCTCGTCACAGAACCCACACTGTCGGGCTTGCATGATCTGGAACGCGTTTACAGCGTGGTCGAGCGGTTCAGAATTCCGGCGGGATGCATTATCAATAAGGCGGATCTGAATATCCGGAACCGGGATAAAATACGGGAATTTTTAAAGGACAAGGCCATCGACTTGCTGGCGGAACTGCCTTACGATCTGCGTATCTCCACCTTGATGGTCGGGGGAAGGACCATGGTGGAAGATCCCGCGATCGAAAGCGGAGCAATGCTCGGGAAAAGCTGGAATTATATCCTCAATAGATTAAAAATGAATTGAAAAGAAAGGAAAGACCATGAAAATAGCTTTCAGTGCAAGAGGAAAGGAATGGGAGGATGCCATTGATCCGCGTTTCGGACGCAGTGAGTATTTTCTTGTTTATGACGAAGAAAGCCAGGAGCTGTCTGTCATTGATAACCGCGACGTTGTGCAGGAAGCGCATGGCGCGGGTCCGAGGACCGCTCAGCGCCTGCTGGATGAAAAGGTTTCCGTACTGGTCACCGGAAACGGACCCGGCGGCAATGCGGCCGGTGTGCTGAGCCGCGCCGGTATCAAGGTTTATGCGGGAGCCGGAGCTATGAGCATCCGGGAAGCTTACCAGGCATACAAGGCCGGAAAGCTGCCTTTGTATTAAATCCGGCCTTGTTAATAAGGACAGGAACCTGTAAGTTAATTCCGGATCATTCCGTCCGTTGCGGAAATATATAAATGAAATTAAAAAAAAAGAGGAGTATCAGAATGATCATTGCAGTACCGGTTAAGGGAGGACTTTTATCGCAGCATTTCGGGCATTGTGAAAGTTTTCGGCTTTTTCATACGGACAAAGATAAAAACATTCTTCGCAACGAAGACCTGACGCCGCCGCCGCACGAACCCGGGGTTCTGCCGAAATGGCTTGCGGAACAAAAAGCGAACGTGATCATCACCGGCGGCATGGGAATGCATGCGCAGCAGCTGTTTGCGCAGAACGGGATCGAAGTTGTGCTCGGTGCTCCGGCGGGTGATCCGCTATGTATTGCTGAGGAGTGGCTGAAAGGTTCCCTGGAAAGCGGAGCCAATCCCTGCGATCATTAAAAAACGGGCACCAGGAAAACACCCCGCCATCGGCGGGGTGTTGTATCCCCTAGGGGATTCGAACCCCTGTTGCAGGAATGAAAATCCTGAGTCCTGACCACTGAACGAAGGGGACAGATGTCAGAGCCCGAAATTATAAAATGTTTTGCATAGAGAGGCAAGTAATATTTCATCTTTTTAAGGAGAACGGCATGAATTTTCCGATAATACGAAGAATAATGCTTTTATTGCTCTTTTCGGCCTTTTTTGCCGCCGCTGAAAACGCGTTGCGGGAGGATATGGAAAAGGATATTGTTTTTCTGAGTTCGGAAAAATGCCGGGGTCGGAGTTATTCCGCCGGCGGTATTGTTCATGCGGAGCGCTATATTGTCCGCCGGCTCAAAAACAGCGGTATCCGGGCTTTCCGGCAGACAGTGCCCTACACCCTGAACGTAACCCTCGAAACGCCGCTTTGCATTCTTAACGGCGATACGCTGCGGCCGGGTTATGATTTTATCCCGCATCCTTACAGCGCCTCTTTCCGCGGACATTATGGTCCGGAAAATATCGAGCTATTCGGAGAAGATACGCTGAAAATACTGCAGGACTCCCTGGACCTCTTCAGTATTTCCACCGTGCGGCGCCATATCATGAAGACCCGTGACGGCAAAACGGGATCCGCTCTGCTGATCTTCCCCGAAGAAGAGATTCTGCAAAGCAAACAGGACAAACGTTATCATGCTGCCGGTCTGCAGATCCGTGCCGCCCTGCTGGAGGACGGTATTGATAACATTTTCCTTTATCACCGCAGCGCTGTTAAAAAACTCCGCGGCAAAAACCTGATTGCCCTGATCCCGGGCCGCGCGGACAGCGATTCCCTGATCATGCTGACGGCACACTATGATCACATGGGTGCCTTGGGGGATATCTGGTATCCCGGTGCCAACGACAACGCTAGCGGCGTTGCGGTCCTGCTGGCGCTTGCCCGCCATTATGCCGAAAATCCGCCGCCATTTTCGCTGGTATTCTGTTTTTTGAACGGTGAGGAACAGGGACTTCTGGGAGCTGCGCATTACGCCGAAAATCCGCTTTATGATCTGTCCCGGGTCATGAGCCTGGTCAATCTGGACATGGTGGGTTCCGGCAGAAAGGGATACGGCATGGTGAACGGTGCCGCCTGTCCCAAAGAAGCCGCCATCCTGCAGGACATTTGCCGGAAAAATGAATTCGGGGAACTGCGCATACGGGACAATAGTCCGAACAGCGACCACTATCCCTTTACCGAACGCGGCGTACCCGCTTTTTTCCTGTATACCTCAGGCGGGGAACAGCCCTACCATCATCCGGATGATCTTGCCGGAACACTGGACTGGGATGTACTGGAAAAGACCGTTTTACTGGTCCGGGAATTCATCGCGCTGCGCTCGGCAAAATAAGTCCGGCACAGTGCATTAAGGACTTTCCAGATAGCCAATACTAAAATACCTGTCCGGTACATCCGGATTGTAATGATATTCCCGCATGATCATTTCCGAGCTGCGCCCGTCCAACGTATTTTCAATTTGCATATGAGTAACCAGATAGCGTTGTTTTTCCGCATCGATTTGTTCATAATCCTTAATGGTCAGTACCTTATGCAAGTGTCCTTCAAAATCGTATATTTCCGAACGAAGGCTGACAAACTCGCTTTTTGTAACCCAGCTGATCTTATACAAAAAACCGTATTCATCCTCTTTGGTTCTGCTGACCGGTGTGGATTTGATCTTCCAGCACAATCTGTCACCCAAATATTCTTCTCCCATGATCTCATCGCGAAAATCATCGGGATTCGGAGCGGACATGTCGGCATTGGAAAATTCCGAGCCCATAAAAGATTTGCTTTTTTCGCTTGATACAATGCGCCGCGATTTTCGGCTTGCCGGCATGTAAACCCACATATCGTCATCGCGGTCCCCGTAATCGACGATCAGCATTCCCATACCGCGTACATCGGCGGGTTCCAGAAAGCGGATAAGGCGTTTTTCGACATCTCCGGGATAGCTCTTTGAGGCAAGCACGGTGGTGCGTACCCGCTCATTGCCGCGATCATTCCGGATGATCAGCGTCGAAACCGCTTCAAGTCCGCTGAGCGTTGTTCGCAGCCGCAGCGTTTGCATAATATCCCGTGCGCTTTCTGCAGACAGGGATACGGACAGGATCAGTGTAAAGAACACAAATAATATTTTCTTCATTTTATTCTCCTTTTTTCTAAGAATGCGGGTTTCCAGACCATGCACATGGCCGGTACAAGCACCAGGGCGGCGATCAGGCACACGCTGATCGAAATAATGACCAGGAATCCGAAATACTGGATCGGGCGGAAGGCAGAAAAGATCAGAGCTGCAAAGCCCACGATGACCGACCAGGCATTCAGGACGATCCCTTTCCCGGAACCGAGCAGGGTATTGCGGACCGCTTCTTCCGGCGTTTTTCCGCTGAGTTGTTCGCTGCGGTATCTCCATAAGAAATGAATCGTATAATCCACGCCGATACCGATCATCAGCGATGAGAGCAGTGCGGTTGCGGCATCCAGACGGACACCGGCGTAGCCCATAATGCCAAAGAGGATGAGCTCAGCCAGCAGAAGGGGAAGCGAAGCAAAAAATCCGGCGCTGAACGAGCGGAAAACGATCATAATGATAAGCGCAATTGTAATAAAGGCAAAAACAAGCGATTTGACCTGCCCGTTCACGATGGACAGATTCATATCCGATGTGATCAGCGCATGTCCGCCAAGCATTGCAACGGCAGTATCGTTTTGTGTGAGCTCTTCAATAGAGCGAACCACACCCCGGATGATATATCCATCCGCCTTATTGATACGGACGATCATCTGCGCATGACGGTAATCAAAATCAATGAGCTGTTCAAAATCATCCGGATCGCCATTCATGTAATACAATTCGAGATATTGCGCAGCCGCATCCCGGCTTGACGGGATCTTGTTATACAAGCTGTCGCCGGGATCGTACAATCCCCGGGATATTTCGCGGATTGCGGAAACGATCGAGGTCACGTCGCCGACATCGGCATGCTGCAATAATGTTTTTTCGTATTCATGCATACGTCCCAGAATTACCGGATCGAGGATATCACCCTCAAAAAATACGGACAGATTCTGCGAACCGCCGAAGTGTTCATTGATGATCGCCGAGCTTATCTTCACCGGATGGGTTTTCCGGAAGAAATTCTCCACATTTCCGTCGATCTTCAGCATAAAAATACCGCTGCCGAGCCCACATGCCAGGATCAGAGAAACAAGAATGATCTTTTTCGGATTGCGGACCAGATGGCCGGCGAGATAATGCAAAAGACGTTCCAGCAAAGGGATGCGTTCTTTACCGTTACGGTAGCTTTTCTTTTTTGCTTTTACCGGCAGATACGAGAGAATGGCCGGAATAAAAAAGAGGCTCAGCAAAACCGCCCAGACAATGCCGATCGATGTCAAAATACCAAGCTGCCGGGCATGGACGATAATATGCAGCATCAGGCCGAGGATACCGAAGATCGTAGTAATGCCGGTGACCAGGATCGGGCGCTTTAAATATTGAAAAGCACCCAGCGCCAGGCCTTTGTTGTTCCAGTCCGGATGCCGGTCGCGGAGCTCATGATATTTTGCGATCAGGTGAATGCCGTAATCGTTCGCGACGGCGATCAAAATGACCGGCATCAGGATCGTTACGATGGATATTTTCCAGCCGAGCAGGGGCATGAGTCCGAAAGAAATGATGATGGACATTAAAACGGCAGAGAAAGGAAGGATAACGCCGCGCAATTCCCTGAAAGAAAAATACAGCATCAGGGTCATCAGCAGAAATCCGATCGGCAGCAGATAGATCACGTCCCTGGAAATGTCACGGATGATCAGCGCGTTAACCACGGGAAGACCGCCCCTATGAATATGCTCGCTCCCCGGAATTTCTTCCAGAATATTGTCGATCGTTTCTATAAGTTCGTTCTCTTCGTTTCCGGGTCGCACCGTCAGCAGGATAGCGGTTTTTCTGAGGTCTTCCGATAATACCGTTCCCTTTACAAAAGGATTGTTCAGCAGTTCTTTACGAAGGATATCCAATTCTTCATCGCTGTCGGGTATATGCGGCGGTACCGCCGGATCCACGACCATCATTCCCGCTTCGTTCCGGATATGTTTCAAGGTGAACAGCGAGGTAACGCGGTCCAGCTCCGGACGGCGCTCAAAAGCCCGTGTCAGTTCCCTGACACGATGCAGGGTCTCCCGACCAAGCTCATCGTCACTTTCCAGAACGATCACGATCAGCTTATTGCTGCCGAATACCTTTTCGATGCGGCTTGTCTGCACGCGCGAGGGCATATCCGCGGGGATCAGGTCGTTAATGTCTCCTTCGATCTGCAGCCGGGTCAGTCCGAAAACAAACAACAATGTAAGCAGAGGAAAGATCAGGATGATCGCCAATCTGTACTTTCGGATAAATTGTTCGCTACGCATGTGAATATCCTTTAAAAAACAAGTTTAAGTTCAGCAAAAATACCGTTATATAAATGACCGGTGAGATCAAAAAGCGTGTTTTTATCACCCTTATAGAATCCGGCGCCCAGGCGCAGGCTGAGTGCATCGGCCAGTTCCAGACGGATAAGCGGCTGGAATACATATTCATTTGTCGTTAAATAGTACATAAAGGGAAATTCAATCTCAAAGGTATCATGAAAAAGGGAAAGCGATACACGGAAAAACATTTGATGCTGGATCTTTTCACTCTGACGGAACAGGAGCCGGTTATACATTGCCAGCTGATGATTAATGATCTCCCCGGGGTTCTGCGGCGCCTGCGCTTCCCGATAATCGGGGACATATTTTCCGTTGTACTCTGCAAGAAAACGTAAAGCACCCAGGGAACGGTCCACACCGAGTGTCCACTGTGCTTCGCTCAGCGGTATATGTTCTTCCTCCGCTGATGAATCCGGCAGCATCAGGGATGTTTCGAAACGGAAGCTCCAGGGACCCGCATTGAAAGCGGCATCAAAGGCAAAAAGCTGCCGGCGCCAGGGTAACTGGTAAAACATGTAAAAAGGACCTGTCAGCGGATCGAGGTGTATTTCCGCCGAGAAAGCGGGCTGGAGTCCGAAAGCGTTAAGATAGGAAAAAGCCGCATCATATTCCCCGGTGTAAAGATCCAGGCGCAGTCCGGCGCCGCTGTTCGCAAAAGTTCTTGCAGGCGCACGCATCCCGTCGTAAAAAATATTTTCCGGCAGATCGAACATACTGAGCGGCACTTCGTTTGCGCGATAGACCGGAATCCAAAGTCCCTGCAGATGGACAGGTGCTCCGAAGCGGATCTCTGTATTCAGCAAAAAATTCGCAAGGCACATATCTTCAGGGTCGATAAAGGCGCGCCGCAGGTCCTTTGCCGTGATCTGGTCCGCAGAGGAAAAGGCATCGGTACGGCCCCAGGCCTCGATCTGTTTTCCCAGCCGCACATGAAAAGGTCCGCGCTGCAGATCAAAATAGGCTTCACGCAGCCGAAAAGCGCTGATATTTTCCATGCCTGCAAATCCGTATTCGAATGACAGGTCCGTATAGGCATATGCAAAGCTGCCGGCCCGGATTTTCAGTTTAAGTCCGCTGCGAACATAAAGATCTTTACTGTAAAGGGAATCGTTCTCGCTGCCGGCCCGGATACCGCTGCGGACCTCACCGCCCAGTTCATAGGCAGGCGATGCGGTGCTTTGCGCACTTTCAAACAGCCCCTGAGCAAAAACGCAGCTGCTGAAACACAAAAAAAAGATAAATTTCATAAACATACCCGAGTCATTTTTCGACATATATAAGATGTATTTTACAATAAAGCGACCGATGTCAGCGGTTTGGACCTCAAGGTCCGCTTTCTGCATTAACAGACTGGAACAATAATAGATATCAGGATGTGAATTGAGTTTTACGGTATTCGGATGGCGTTACGCCGACATACTTTTTAAACAGTGTATTGAAGGAAGATTTCGAATTGAAACCGGCATCAAAGCCGATCGCAAGGACGGTCAGATTATTGTATTCGGGATTTGAAAGGCGCTGCTTGGCCTCTTCAATGCGGTAATTGTTGATAAAAGTATAAAAATTTCTGCCCATTATTTCATTCAGAATATGCGTTATATGATGCCTCGGGACATGCAGGCGCTTGGCGACATCGACAATACTGAGTTCAGGCTCGCGATAAAGTTTTTCCGTTTCCATCAGTGAAATAAGTTTATTCGACAACGCTTCAATATCTTTTTTCTTGAGTCCCGATCGTTCATATTTCGGTTTTTCCTTAACGGGTGTTTCCGGGTAAATACGATCCTGCTGATATCCGAATATACTGAAGGCAAAGGAATAAAAGACCAGAATGATATTTCCCAGAAGCACCGGATCGACCGGAAAATTGCGGACCAGCACCCGGGTCAGGCCGATAATGAACAGCAAGGCATAGAGAACAAAAAAAGAAATGGAAACAAAAAGCGCCCAGCCCAGCGTGATCTTTTGGGAGGTGTACGAGTACAGATCTTTGATCCTCAGCTTGTGTTTGTGGAGTTTGATAAAGGTCAGGATGGAATAGGCAAGGAAGGAAACCATCAGCAGAATGGCGTAAGAAAGCCGCAGCGCCTGCAGGGAGTCCCTGGCCAGGAAGCTGTCCAGCGTCAGCACGGGTTCCCGGCGGTAGATCAGCGAAACAATAAAGAAAGCAATGACCGGTACCGCCAGGGAAGGATAATAATAGCGCAGCTTCGGCCGTTCCGATATCAGGGTGTCAATATAAATAAAGAGCAGCGGACCGTAAATAAAGGGCAGAAAAGGAAAGGCGGTCACCGGGAAGCGCGTATTGAACAGCGAGAACAGCATCTGCAGGGAAATAAAAAAGAGCCAGACCGCCAGCACCTGATCGGAAAGCCGTGCGTTTTTTTTCAGTAACAGCATGATCCCCGCATACAGCGAATGTGCAAAACCGATTGCCATAATGGCAATATTCAGATCATGTGTGGGTGACATAGCGTTTTAGGGTTATTTACAAAGCCTTCAGTATGGAATCTTTTTTACTTATTTTTAAAGCTTCGGGCGTGACCGGCACAACCCGGAGGCGCAATTCCTGTCCCTCTTCCATAATGTTCTTTAGCGGATCCCCGTGAATGCGCAGAAAGCGATAGCCCAGCGTCTGTGTAAGATAAGGTTCAAATGCCTGCATATCGTCGGGGTACAGTTCGTTATGTGCCTTTCTTCCGGCATTCAGCATCTCGATCTCCGCATTTTTTTCCGCTTTTTCGGCATTTGCCGCCATCAGCCGCTGTACCAGTTCCGGGAAATCCTGTTCAATGACCTTCGGAGCCGTGGAGTGCAAAAAGTTTACGCCGCCGTCATCACCGACCGTCACAAAGCCGTAATGGCCGACCCACTTGTGATTCTTATAGCCCCGTACCACATTGACAATATCTCCCGTCTTTAGATGCCCGAAAACCTGTGGCATGATCTCGATGGGGATATAGGTCCAGATCAGAGAATCTTCCGGCATCGTATAAGGGACCCCGCGTTTTTTGAAAAATTCCCCTTTATTGACCTTGATGGTGTCAAGACCGATCCGTTCACCCGCAAGCTGCCCGCTGATATTCGCCGCCAGCCAGGTGTTGTTTTCGGGCCAGTCGTATTCGCCGTAATGGTTCCGCGTAGTATACCCGATAATACCGTCTTTATAGCGTATGCGTTGCAAAATGGCAAAAAAGCTCTGCCAGTCATGCGCCAGCGCCATTGAAACGGTATGCTCGACAAAGACCACGCAGTCGCTTTCCTTCAGTGTAAAAAGCGGCTGATCGTCATAGATCTCGGCGGGATATTCGCCCAAAAGATAGATATCGTAGGGCTGTCCCAGATTTTTCCGGGCCAGATGCTTAATGCGTTCCTGCAAGTCCGGAACGGTATACTGCAGATACGGCAGATAAATGTCCGCGTCCCTTTCGGTAAAGCGGTACAGGGGTTTTGCCAGCAGTTCGCGCAGCAGTTCACGGTCAATGCTCAGCGTATCGGCGGCTTTTGCCTGCTCAGCAGTAAGTTCGGGCACTTTTTCGCTGCAGGCGCTCAGGACCAGGAGGATGAGCAGTACAGCGATCATTAATTGGGATATTCGCAAGATCTTCACCTCGTATTGTTTTCAGATAAAGTTACAACGGATATTGTTTTTGCCAAAACATTAATTTTTTCGGTCGCTAAGAAGCGCGGCATTAGCGGAAAGGTGTTGGTGTCCTGTGCTTTCGCACATTTTGCCGGGATCGAAAATCATTGTAATTGGAAATACTTTTTTTTATCATTCAGCGATACAGTGGATGAAACATTGATAAAATGACATTATTTTTTAAATCCGCCGTTCTTTCCCGCTCGGCGCTTCGATAAAGAAAGGATAACACCATGAACATAGTCATTGTCGGCGGCGGCGAGCTGGGTTCTGCGGTAGCCGGAGAACTGATCCGCGAAGACCATGACGTTACGGTCATTGAGAAATCGGATAAAAAAGCAAAATTTCTGAATGACAGTCTGGATGCGCTTGTCATTGCCGGCAGCGGAACGGATATCCGCATTCTTCGTCACGCAAATGTAGAAAAGGCCGACCTGTTCCTGGCGCTGAGCAACGACGATAATGTCAATATCGTATCCTGCGGACTGGTGAAAAAGCTCAGTTCCGCCACGACCATCGCCAAAGTGGAAAATGTGAACCATTATTTTCCCGGTCCGCCGAATACTCCCGCCGATTTTGGGATTGACCGTATCGTTGCTTCCAAACAGCTGACCATCAACAAGATCGTAGATCTGATCGCCGAGCCGGATACCATTGAACACATTCACTTTCTAAAAGAAAATGTCCGGATCTTCGGTATTGTCGTCGGAGAGGACTTTTCCGGTAAAGACAAGAAGTTGAAAGAAATAACACAAGAGGATGCGATCTGGAATAAGATCCGGGTTATTGCTATCAAAAAGGGCAATACAGTCCACATCCCCGGAGGCGAAGACCGTTTACAGTCCGGCGATAAGCTCTACATTATCGGGAAATCCGATACCCTGCATAAATTGATCAGCTTGTATTTTGCTTCCCATGTCAAAGTCCGCAAGGTGATCATTAACGGCGGCAACCGTATCGGCAGAGAACTGGCAAGACAGCAGGAAAAAAACGGAAAGCGCGTAACCATCATTGAAGAAGACGAACGCGAATGCGAGCGTCTGACCGAAGAACTGGACAATGTTCTTATCATTAAAGGTTCAGGTACCAATCCGGGCGTATTGTCCGAGCTGGATATGGAGGATGCCTTTGTCGTCTGTGTCACTCCGGATGACGAACACAATATCATATCGGCGGTTCTGGCAAAAAAACACAAGGCATTCAAAGCCGTCTGCAATATCTCCAACATCGCCATCAGTTCCATTATCAATCAGGTCAAGGAGATCGATTCGGTATTCTCGACCGAATCGCTGGCAGTGGGAGAGATCATGAAATACTGCCGCAAAGGCGACGTTCTTTCCGTTACGCCGGTTCCTTACATTGACGCCGAAACCGTCAAGATCAAGATCTCGCAGGAGATCCCCATCCTGGGTAAGACCCTGAACGAGATCGAATTTCCCAAAGGAATGATCGTCGGTGCCCTCTACCGTGATGAACAAGTGATCATTCCGCATGGAGAAGACCGCCTCCTGCTGGGGGATGTTGCCATCATTTTTGTACTCCCCGGATCCAAACGCTTGATTGAAACGATCTTTGCCTGAGAAAGAAGGTTCCGCTGCATGAACTGGAAAGCCATATTTAAAATACAGGGGATCCTGCTGATCATCATTGCGGCAAGCATGTGCCTTCCTTTGGCTTTTTCGCTGTATTACCGTTCTGGTGACGGGATGGCCTTTGTCAAAAGCATTGCCATCACGCTGGGAGCGGGCCTGTTGCTGGCGCTTGTATTGCGGCCGGTCAAAGACCTTCGCACACGCGAAGGATTTATCATTGTATCGCTGGGATGGTTATTTGCCGCGCTTTTCGGATCGCTGCCATTTTTGTTCAGCGGGGTTTTCGGCACGAATTTTGTTGATTGTTTTTTCGAGACCATGTCCGGATTTACCACGACCGGTGCAACCGTGCTTCAGAATATCGAAGCCGCCCCCCGGGGATTGTTGTTTTGGCGCAGCCTGACCCATTGGCTTGGGGGCATGGGGATCATTCTGCTGGCTATCATTATCCTGCCGACACTGGGTCTGAGCTCTACCCAGCTCTTCCGCGCGGAAGTGCCCGGTCCCGCGAAAGAAAAAGTCAGTCCGAAAATTAAAAATACCGCGCTGATCCTCTGGGGAATATATCTGGGCCTCACCATAGCCGAGACGCTATTGCTGATGCTGGGAGGCCTGGATCTCTATACCGCACTTTGCCATACTTTCGGGACACTGGCGACCGGCGGTTTTTCGACGCTCAACGCCTCCATTGCCGGTTTCCACAGTTTGTACGTGGAAATGGTGATCCTGGTATTCATGTTTCTTGCGGGGACCAGCTTTATTCTCCATTTCAGCCTGATCAAAGGGCGGTTCAGCGAGATATTGCATAACCGGGAATGGCGTTTCTATTCACTTCTGATCTTTACATCGATCCTTATAGCCACACTGAGCATCTATTTTTCAAGGACGGAAGATAATTTCTGGACCGCTTTGCGCTATGCGGCGTTTCAGGTTGTTTCGATCACAACGACAACCGGCTATGTAACGGCAAACTTTGAACTTTGGCCGGCTTTTGTCAGAATCCTGCTTATATTTCTGATGTTTGCCGGTGGCTGTTCCGGCTCCACCGGTGGCGGCATGAAACAGATCCGCCTGATGATCGGAATGAAATTTATCGGAAAAGAAATAAAAAAGGCCACCTATCCCAACGCTAAATTCACCTTGAAACTGGGCAGTGAAAAAGTCAGCGACGATATGCTGAAAAACGTGATCGCTTTTATTCTCCTTTTTGTAATGATCTTTGCGCTGGGTACGCTTTTCCTGACCTTCCGCGGCTATGACATCGTGACTGCTTTTTCGGCATCGGTTGCCACCTTGAGCAATATCGGTCCCGGACTCTCCCGTGTGGGGGCTGTTGAGAATTATGCTTTCTTCGATAACATTTCCAAGGTCGTCCTCAGCTTTTTTATGCTGCTGGGAAGGCTCGAATTATATTCCGTGCTGATCTTGTTCTATTATCTTCTGCATCCCCGGAAGATTTACTGATACCGCAAAAACCGGCAATTGAAAAATCCCCGCAGCATATTGGGAAACGGGAACTATTTCTTCTTTGTTGACAAAGTGTTTTCTTTTATTTGAATGAATAATTAACTTTCACGATTATACCAGGAATCCTATGCCCGAAGAACAAACACGTATCGAAAAGATCATTGCACATCCGCGCCGGGCGGTATGGAGTCTTTCTTTGCCAGTATTTTTGGGTATGGTGGTGCAGTACCTGTATAATCTGACGGATACTTTCTTTGTCAGCCGCATCGGCGGAGATGCCATTGCGGCCATGCAGTTCAACCAGCCCTTTGTCTTTTTTGCCATCAGTATTTGTTTCGGGCTCGGGATCGGCATCACTTCGCTGATCTCGCAGGCTCTGGGAGCAAAGGATAAACACAAGGCAAACAACGCAGCGGAACACGCCGTGATTATCGGTGTCGTTCTGGGGGTGCTTATTTCCGTCATCAGCATTGTTTTCCGCTATCCCATTTTTCGCCTGCTGGGCGCCCCGGACAACATTATCGGACTGGCCGTGCAGTATTTTGAGGTCATTGTTTTCGGCTTTGTCTTTAACATCCTCAACGAATTTTTCCGCTCGGTTCTGACTGGCGAGGGCGACGTGCGTACGCCGGTGCGCTTTATGATCATCGGGACCATTGTCAATGTTATTCTTGACCCCATCTATATTTTCGTGTTTGATCTGGGGATCGCCGGCGCCGCCTGGGCAACTATCACGGCACACCTGGTCGTGACGGTCCTGTATGTTTTCTTCTTCTTTGTACGCAAGGGCAGTCTGGTCCAGTTCGCCTATAAGGATTTCACTTTCTCCTGGGATATCCTGAAGACCATTTTCCGTGTCGGCCTCCCGGCATCGCTGGCCTTTGTGGTCATGTCGCTGGGGCAAATGCTCTTTAATCGCATTGTGGTGATTTTCGGCAGTGACGCGGTCGCCGGTGTCGGCGTGGGGATGCGGATGGACCAGCTTTTCTTCCTGCCCATTATGGCCTGCGCATCCGCCATGGTGACGCTGACCGGCATGCTTTACGGAGCAAAGCGTTTTGATCTGATGCGCTCGACCTATCTGTACGTGATTGGCTGCGGGGAAATTATCGCCCTGAGCTTTGGTGTTTTCTTCTATCTGATTTCTCCGTATTTTATCCGTATATTCTCCACGGAACCCGCTATTACGACGGTTGGCATTATGTATGTACGTTACAACGTTTTTGCTTATCCCTTCATCGTGATCGGAATGATTTCCGGCCGCGTGTTTCAGGGTTTTGGCAAAGGAATTCCGGGACTGATCATTACCACGATCCGCATCGCGGTCATTGTCGTTCCCCTTGCCATTCTGTTTACACGGGTCTGGGGCTGGGGCGTGCAGGGCGTTTTTATCGCACAGATCATTTCATCGTTCAGCGCCGCCCTGATCGCCTTTACCTGGATGCGCGCCAGCATGAAAAAGATTGAAAATAAAGCATTTATTTCCGGAGATATCTATGAAAGAGCAACCCAGTTATCCCCTGAGCATATCGACTAAAGAAGCGCTGAAGGAAATTGCGCGCGGAGTTCCGGCACTGCTGAAACTCTTCTATCGCCTGTTGCGGGATACACGTACACCGCGTGGAGTCAAATGGTGGATCGGCGGCAGCGCCCTGTACCTGATACTGCCGTTTAATCTCAAATTCCGCAAATTAAAGACCTTCCCGCTGCAGCTCCTGAATTATGTGGATGATGTGCTGCTGATTTTTCATACTGTTCAGCGTGTGATGCGGGATACCCCGACAGAATTGCTGGAAGAACACTGGGAACACGAACGCAGTCTCGGCGAATGGCGGGACCTGCTTTTCAAGATCAAGATCGATCTGCAGAATATTTTTTAAAAAGGAGTTCTATGAGCGAACGACTGGCCGGCGTCCTGATGCATCCCGCTTCCCTGCCTTCCTGCTTCGGGAACGGCGACTTTGGTCCGGAAGCCTACCGTTTTGTTGACTGGCTGGAAGCTGCAGGGCAATCGCTGTGGCAAATCCTGCCGCTGAATTATCCCGACGGGACCGGTTCTCCTTATACCAGTTTTTCCGCCAACGCCATCAGCGAAGCCTTTATCAGTCCGGAACTCCTTTGCCGGGAAGGACTTGTTGATGCGCTGAATTGCAGCGCACTGCTCTGTCCCGGGCGAAATCCGGCAGACAGAGTGCGCGAAAAAGCCCTGGCCCTTGCCTGCGATCCCGAACGCAATCCCGGAAAAGAAACGGAATTCCGGGAATTCTGTGCCGAACATGCCTATTGGCTGCAGGATACCGCCCTTTTTATGAGCATCCGTGAGCAGTATCCGGGAAGCTGGTATGATTTCCCAAAAGCGCTGCGTAACCGCGAGACAGCAGCGATCCGTGACTGGGAAAGAAAGCATGGCGCCGCCATCCGTGATTTTAAATACCGGCAATTCCTTCTCTTCCGGCAGTGGAAAGCGCTGAAACGCTATGCCAACGAAAAAGGCATCCGCATTATCGGCGATATCCCGATCTTTATTTCCGGCGATTCCGCCGATGTCTGGGCGCACCGCGATTTGTTCAAGCTGGATGCGGACGGTTTTCCCCGGGTCTGGACCGGTGTGCCGCCAGACCTCTTTACCAAAACGGGACAGCTCTGGGCACAGCCGCATTATGACTGGCCGGCAATGAAAAAAGAGGATTACCGCTGGTGGGTGGAGCGCACCCGGGTTGCCATGCAATTGGCGGATATTATCCGCATTGACCATTTCCGCGGATTCTGTGCCGCCTACGAGGTTCCGTACGGCGCAGCGACCGCAGAAAAAGGGGAGTGGGTCGAAGGGCCTCGTGAAGCGATCTTTTCCATCCTGCACCGGGAACTTCCCGCATTGAACATCATCGCCGAAGATCTGGGCGTCATAACGCCCGATGTGGATGCGCTGCGGAAAAAACTCCGCTATCCCGGAATGAAGATCCTGCAGTTTGCCTTTAACAGCGATGCCGCCAATCCTTACCTTCCGGAGAATTTTGATCCCGAAGACCGTTTTGTGGTCTATACCGGTACGCACGACAACGACACCACCCGTGGCTGGTACGAAAAGGCCGGCGAAAACGAAAAAGCAATGTTGCGTTGCTATTTGGGTCCCTCCTACGGCTGCGTCAGTATGGAACTGATTAAAATGGCCTACCATTCCGCGGCAATGTGGGCCATTATTCCTCTGCAGGACATTCTGGATCTGGACAGCGCGGCACGTATGAACATCCCGGGGACCACCGAAAACAACTGGCGCTGGCAACTGCCGGATTTCAATCTTCCCGAAAGTCTGACGCAGGAATTGCGGGCACTGACAGAAAACAGCGGCAGAAAACCGATATCATGAAAAAGCAAGAACCCCGCATACCCCTGGATCACCCCGATGTAACTCCGAAGCCGCCCTTTTATTTTTTATCGGACATTCATCTTTCCACCCGGCGCGGAGCGGCGCAGGACGCCCGCCGGGAAGATCTGCTGAAACTGCTTGCAGAGGTCCGGGAAAGCAGGGGCACGCTGTTTATCCTCGGTGATTTTTTCGATTTCTGGTTCGATTGCCGTTCCTATGTTCCGGAAGCTTTAAAACCGGTTGTTAAAGGCCTTTCGGAACTGCGAAAGAACGGTATTAACATTCATTACATCGGGGGAAATCACGATTACTGGATCCCCGGATACCTAACCCGGGAACTGGGCATTCGCTATTACCCGGAAGCCTTGGAATTTGAATACGGGAATACCCGCTTTTACTGCGTACACGGCGATCAGGTGGTATATAATCATTGCGGGTATCCGCTGATCCGAAGGATCCTGCATGCCAAGCCGGCTATCGCAGCGCTGAAATGCCTGCCCGCAAAGCTGATTTATTACCTGGGTGAACGTGTAAGCCACTATAACCGCATGCTGGACCGCATTCCCGAAGTCCCCGGACATATTGTTATCGACATGCAGAATTTTCTTATGGAAAAATTGCGCCAAGGTTACGATATTGCACTTTGCGGACATGTACACAGGCCACAGTGCCGCCGGCAAGGGAATAAAAGCGCTGCAATTCTGGGCGACTGGATCCGGCACCGCAGTTACGGTGTTTGGGACGGTTCCGGGTTTCGCCTGGCCGGCATCAAAGAAAACGATGAAAATTAAACGGTTTATAATGCTGATGCTACTGCTCCCGGCCCTGGAATACGCGGCCGTATCCGCAGCGGATACCGTGACAATCTATGCAGAACAACTGAACCATTACTATATGTTCGGCGGCAGTAATCGTCTGCGGGCGGAATTCGGGAAAATGCTGCTGCTCGGCAATTTCCGGAACAGCAGTTCGATCTACAGCGAAACCAAACGCCTGAAGACCCAGACGGATATCGGCTTGGACGCGCTGTATGTTCTGTCACCGCAATGGCGGGCCGGGATGACCGGAAAGTACTTTCTTTTTCGCGACGGACAAACCTACCATGCCTATGATTATGATCAGAACCGCCTTGGATTGAAAGGGGAATACCGGAAAAACGCATATCGTATCATGCTGGAAAGCGGTTACGCCCGGGAAACGCGCCTGGGAATCCGCGACCCGGGCTGGTACGGAGGAGTGGAATTGAGCCGCAGCATGGCGGGTTTGTTCTTTTATCCGGAGCTGGACTGGGATTACTCGCGCATGGGACAGCGCGAAAATTATACCTTTGACAACCGGGTGCATTTCCGGATGCGCAATACCTCCGAATTCCGCAATGATCTGAGCGCGGGTTTCAGCGCCTACAACCGGGAATACTATATCAGCCGCGAGTCCGATACCGAGGAGCGCATTAATCTGGCGGCTTATCTGGAAAATGATCTGTATTACCGGATCAGCCGGCATCTGGCGCTGGATTACCGGATGCACTTCTCCGGCAGCAGCGACGGGCTGAGTTTCAATTACGATCAGGCAAAGGAAACGCGGACCCGGGAATTGTTGGGATTCGAGAATGACATCCGCTTGAAAGGCAATTACGGGGCATTCCGCGGCTATTTGGGTTTTTCCAACGATTACAAGCAAAGCCGTACCCGTGCCGCCAATCCCGCCATCAGCCTTCCTGCGGACTATATTTTTGACAAGAAGAATATCCTCGCCAGGATTTCCTGGCAATTCAGTGAAAAAGACAGCCTCAGTATCAATTATCTGGGATCTCTGCTCTATTACGATACTCCGGATACCAACAATTACGACGACCGGGACGAACTCAGCTACTCCCTTTCGCCTGCCTGGCATCGCCGGCTTGATGACTTTACAACCCTGACCCTATCGGGAAATATGTTTTTGCATCACTATGTCTACCTCCTTCATCAGCGCTCCGCCCAGAATCACTGGAACCGGGTTTTTGCACTGAAATCAGAGATCAATACACTGATCCCTGAACGTATTCACTGGAACGCCAGGCAGGAGATCTACGCGAATTACTTTGTCTATGATCACGAGGATTCGGCCTTTGTCCATGTGCAGAGCATGGTATTCCGGGGCATCAGCCTTCAGCAGAATCTGCGCTGGTATACCGGGGCGCATGCCTTTATTAACGCATACCTCTTTTTCCGGGCGGAAGACAACGGCCTGCTGGACTGGAAAGATTTCATTCAGGAACGCACCGACAGCAAGTACACGCTGAAAATTGAGCTAATGCCGGGATATCGGGTCCGGCGCAGCAGTATTTCTCTGGGGCCGGTATTTTCCTATCGGCAGGATTTCCGTTATCTGGATATCACGAACCGGATGGAGAGCTATCATTCCCGGCGCATCGGAGGACGGATCGCCCTGCAGTTAGGGAATTACCTTGTCCTGAACTACCGGCTGGAAAGTATCCGGCAGAGTTCTACGGCAGACCGCTATAATCAGTCGGGAAATTTGCGATTCAACTGGATCTTCTGAAATAATTATCACGGTCATAAAAAAAGGGGCCGAAGCCCCCGAAATAAATGCTTATTGCATCGGCTTGCGCAGTTCCTCGCGGAAAAAGAGCGGATGATTGAAGACATGCATTACGCCGAGCTCACCAATGTGGTTGATGACATCCTTTGCGCGGATGAACTGATTGTGGCGGTAAGCGCTGTAGTTCTCATGGTCGGGATTGAAACTCTCAATGGCGACAACGCCGGACTCATGAATAAAAAGATCATTCCCCAGATAAATACCGGTATGGGTAATGCGTTCTTTGCCGTTCTCCAGCACCCGCCCGAAAAAGAGCAGGTCGCCGGGTTTCAGACGGTCCATTTGTTCTTTGCCTTCGGCAACGGTCTTTCCGACAAAGACTTGCTGGGATGCATCGCGGGGCAGGTAAATGCCGTGCAGGAGATAGACAATGCGGGTAAATCCGGAGCAATCCATCATTTTGGTCGAGGTTCCGCCCCAGAGGTAGGGCCGGCCCATAAAGCTCTTGGCTTTTGCAATAATACTGTCAGTAAATTTGCTTTTCAGCTCTGACATGTATTCCATGCGGGTCGCCCAGTACTCAAAATGTTCGCAGGCCTCGCGTTCAATATATCCACTGCGGCCATCCGGCAATTCGATCCGGACAAAACCGGGTTTTATATCAAGGGCTTTCGCAAGGCTGGTTGCCGTTATATCTGTTATGGGCGCGGAGTTTTTGTCCGCTTTTTCATAGACAAAGCCCTGGTCGGCAAGATAGATGATCTTTTCGTTATTCAGCCAGTCACCGAACTGTTTTGGGGTCATGGCCGTAAAGGCGTCCCCTTCCATCCAGCCCAGATATTCGTCGGGTGTCTGGACCAGATACTGACCGCCCTGTTTTTTGTAGATGCGCAGGGGCGTTCCCAAAACAGCCTGATTTGCCATTTCGCTGCGTTCGGAAGGTTCCACACGCAGATTGGCGACCGAACGGTTAACGACCCCATAGATCTTTCCGGCTAATTCCTCTGAGGGCAGCAAGCGGATTTTGTCGGCGACCGTATATCCTTCGCGCTGCAGGCGGCTGACCAGGCTGTCATGACCGGCAATGCTGTTCATTTCACCATCGAGCGTTACGACCTTGCCGCTTTGCGAAAATTCCACATTGAAGATCATGGTCCGGCTGTCGGGAGAATATTCCTTCCGGATTTCATCCACAAAGGATCGTACCGGCCGCACCGGAATGTCGGCGCAGGCGGCGAACAGGACAAGGATAATCACAAGCAGGCTAAATTTTTTCATTGGAATTCCTTATTTTTTTCAATGAAAATATAATACATCGGGAGAATGAAGGGAAATAAAAAATGCCGGGGATGCCTGACGAAGAGCGCTTTACTTTAAAAGCAGCATTTTCCGGCTGGCCCGGATCCTTCCGTCAATTTCGAGAACGGCGACATAAAGTCCCGCCGCTGCGGAACCGGCATCCCAGTATGACTGAAAATCTCCGGTGGCATGCTGCCGGTTTACCAGATCGCAAACGAATTTCCCGCTGAGGTCGTAGACGGCGATCCGGACCCTTCCCGGCGTCGGAATACGGTAGCGCAGGGTTGTGCGGGCATTAAAAGGATTGGGATAATTCTGAGAAAGACGGTAATCGCCGGGTAAGAGGACGGTATCGGTATAAATAGCTGCGAAGTTCAGCGTGCTGTCACGGTTAACTCGGCCGATAAAATGGCTTTCCGGACTGAAGATCCAGTCCGGCTTCTCCGGACGCAGAAGCAGACTGCCGCCCCAGGGATAGCTGCGCTCAAAATAGCCGGCGCCGTTACTCAGGGTATCGGCGATCAGTACGTCCGGGATACCGTTGCCTCCGGAGCGTACATAACCGGAAAGGGTAAAATACAGCGGATCTTTCCGTTTATTGCTGCGCAGAGCGTCGAGGTAGATCACCCGGTCTTCTGTCTGCTCTTCAGCACGAAAATAAATGCCGTCGATCGTAATGTTCGCGGCATCGATGCTTCCGTTGCCGGCGGAGTAAGGTTGCCAGTCTGCCGCCGGGCGCAGGTCAAAGACATAAGAATGCCATTCTCCGTCTGCGATGAGGGCTTGCGCCAGCGAAAGCTCCGTTTCTCTGCCGCCCTTATCATCGATCAGCAAGGCCACACCAAGGCCGGGCTGATCCGTTTTGAGCGAAAGAACGATCTCCCGGTCCGGCAGCAAATACACGTTATTTTCCGGCGCTCCGCTTCCGGATAAAAGGCGGACTTGCCAGTCTTCGGCGGAGGCGGGATCGTCTTTGAGGCAGATCTTTAGAGCGCGCTCCCCCTGGAATGCGCCGGAGCTCACGGTGTCAATATAGGAATCGCTGTGAATGCCGCGGCTGGAGCCGCTGTAAGACGGCGCCCGGTAAAAATGATCGAAACCCTCCTCGAAATTATCGATCAGCAGGGAATCTTCCTGCAGAAAATTGTTGCGCAGGATCTGCCAGAGTTCCGGATTGTTGCTGTCATAGCCCAATGCCCACATGCCGGTTCCCATCAGCCGATGGGAAAAAACCAGTTTCTCTTTGGCATCCAGGCTGATGGCATCGTTACACCAGGCCTGATACCACTTCCCCTCGCTTTGATAATAGGTCCAGGTGTCTTCATAACGCTCGGAGCGGATCTTGCCCTGCGTTTCAAAAAGTCCCTTTGCCGAATAGTAAAATACGGAACTGCCGCTGCCGAGTGTGCTGGCATTTTCCACATCTTTTTGGCTTTCGCTGACCTCCCAGCGGTTGCCGTAGTAAGGAAGTCCCAGTATCAGTTTGGAGGGATCGCAGTTCCCGTATCCGCGGTCGTTACTGACCAGGGTTTGTACCAGGTTATAGGTGCTGCCCCCGATCGGTGCGCAGGGACCGGTTGTCGGGGAACCGTTGTACCAGTAGGCATACCCCATAATAAAAACATAATCGCAGGCATTGACCAGCCCCCGAAGGTCCCAGCCCGACCAGTTCACTGCGGGTCCGGCAAAAGAAACCTCCTGTTCCGGTCCGACCTCGGTGTGAATGTAATCGGTAAGGCCGCGAACGAAATTGTTCATCGGTGCACCGCGGTCCGCTGTCTTGGGCGCTTCAAAATCAATATTGACGCCGTCAAGATCATACTGCCGGATTATGGAAGCGACTTCCGCGTAAAAAGTCTGGCTCGCACTGCTGCTGTTGATCAGCGCGTGAATATCGTCGGCATTGAATTCCACGACGCACATAATGAGTTTTACACCATGGGCATGCGCCGTATTCATCGTGTTGATCCAGTCGTTCGGCCAGCCGGCCGGATAGCCGCTGATGATCCCGTTTGTTGATACGGTAAAATCAAAAAGGGCGATATGGGTCAGTACATCATAGTCAAAATACTGCGGTGCGGTATTCCGGTTCCAGTCGGGGAGATAGCCGAACACGGCATGCGTCAGCGCAGGGTCCCGTGGCTGCAGGGGATCGACCGAAACCGCGGCAGGTTTTGCGAAATAGGTATGACCCGGGTCGTTGCGGTGCGCTTCCCATTCGATTTGATGAATGCCCTTATATTCGGGTTCTTCCCCAAAAAGTCCGAAGATCACAAGAATAAAGAACAGGAATACCGGGTGCTTTTTCATGTCTCGACTTCTAAAAAAATGTCTTTGTTATAACGAATATCCAGCTTTTTCCGCGCTTCCCGGTTTTCCATTTGTTTTTTTACGATGAGCGGTATTTCGGCAGAGGAGGCATCGGCCAGCTCCCGGGTAAGTCTGTCGTATTCCAGCTTGAGATTTTGAAGTTCCAGCTGTTTCAGACTGTCAATGAATAATTTTTCTTCGTCAATGCCGTTTTGTTCTTCCATCAGCAGCTGAATAATGAACTGTTTGCATTTTGGATCGGCGATCTTATCCGGAATATGCCCGGACGGGATGCTGATATTGGTGTTCAGCACTTCCAACAGCGCATCCAGAACCTGTTTCAGGAAAGGATGCCGGTAGAGCACGGGGGAGAGGTAGCGCAGACCGGCTTTGCGTACGGGTAAAGAAGCGTTGACCAGCAGCTGAAGCAGAAAATATTCCGCCGCTTCGCCCTGGGTTTTGAAATGTTTGGGTTTTTCTCCGGTAAAAACATTTTTTTCCGCGCTTTGGCTCCGGCTGCTTTGCCGGTTGAGCTGGCGAAGCAGGGTTATTTCATCAATTTTGAATAATTTGGCGATCTCGCGGGTGAACATTTCACGGTAGACCGGATCGGGAAAACTGCGGATCTCTTCCAGCAGCTGGCCGACGGCATCGGATTTCTGGCGGATCGACATTCCGGAAGGTTGGTAATACGCACGGAGAAATTCCATTAGCGGAAGGGCTTCGGCTTCCAGCCGGAAAAAGGCTTCGGCACCTTCTTTACGTAAATAACTGTCCGGATCTTCGTCCTGCGGCAAACGAAGCACACGGCAGTCGAGCTTGTAGGCCGCCACGCTGAAAGCGGTCCGCAATGTGGCTTTCTGACCGGCTTCATCGCCGTCATAACACAACACCGCCTCATCGGCAAAACGGCGCAGAAGCTGGGCATGCTCCCGGGTAAATGCCGTGCCGGATCCGGCGACCACATTGACAAAACCATGCTGATAAAGCTGGAGAAAATCCATGTAACCTTCCACGATCAACGCTTTTTTTTCCCTGCGGATCATTTCGCGAGTCACATTCAGACCGTAAAGGATCCTGCGTTTATTGTAGATCGGCGTTTCCGGAGAATTCAGATATTTGGCGTCTTTGGCGTTTTCTTTCATCAGGCGTCCGCCAAAACCCGCCGGATTGCCGCGGTCGTCATAAACCGGAAACATCACCCGTTCACGGAATCGGTCAAAAAGCCGGTTGTCTTTCTCGGAACGCACGGCGAGTCCGCTTAGGAATATCAGTTCGCCGGAATAGGATCCGGCGAGCCGCGATACCAGAAAATCCCAGGTTTCCGGGGCATAACCCAGTTTGAAAGCCCGGATGGTCTCATCGCTGATGCCGCGGGAATGCAGGTAGTCCAACGCCGCTTTCCCGGAAGCGCTATAGAGCGTTTCATGATAAATGTCAATGGCGCGCATATGCATGTCACGCAGCTTTCCGGTATCGCTTTGCTCCCTGGGCGAAACCTGTTCGAATTCCAGGGGAATATTTGCACGTTCCGCCAGCATTTTTACGGCTTCGCCGAAACTGAGTTTTTCATATTCCATCACAAAATTCAGCACATTGCCGCCAACTCCGCAACCGAAACAGTGGTAGATCTGTTTGGAGGGGCTCACGGAAAAAGAAGCGGTTTTTTCATCATGAAAAGGACAGCGCGCCCAGTAATTGGCGCCCTTTCTTTTTAGGGGCAAATAGGCCGAAACGACATCGACGATATCATTGGCGTCCTTGATCTTCTCAATGGTGTATTCCGGTATCTTTCCCATGCACGAATTTACATTCCGCTGCAGGAAATAAAAAGTGTTAATTCAATGGAAAAATTCAGGTATCAAAATAATAAAAATATCGCTTGCGATATAAAAAGAAATTCCCTATAATTATATCGCAGGCGATATGATCGCAAACAATATAAAAAAAGGAGTCTGGAATGAAAACCTTATACACAACCCGCGTCACAGCCGTCGGCGGCCGCAACGGGAAAGTCAGCAGTCAGGACGGTATTTTGAATCTTCAGGTCCGCGCACCCAAAGAAATGGGCGGCAGCGGCGGAGCCACGAATCCGGAGCAGCTTTTTGCAGCAGGATATGCGTCCTGCTTTGACGGAGCCCTGAACCTGGTAGCCCGTCAGGGCGGAACCCCGCTCAAAAATACGGAAGTCACCTCGGAAGTGCATCTGCTTTTCTCGGATGAGGAAGGCTTCCGCTTGCAGGTGGATCTCTTTGTCCGCATTCCGGATACCGATCCCGTGCTTGCGCGTGAATTGATGGAAAAAGCGCACCATACCTGTCCCTATTCCAAAGCAATCGAAGGCAACGTGAAAGTTCAGCTGCATCTGCTTGAAAAATAAAAAAGGAACGACAATGAACCCGACATTTTACGATTTGAGTGCGCAGAGCCTTCAGGGAAAGACCGTCAGTATGGGCGATTTCCGGGGAAAAACCCTTCTGCTGGTAAACACCGCCAGCAAATGCGGCTTTACGCCGCAGTTCGAGGGACTTGAAGCTATGTACCGAAAATACAAGGATCAGGGTCTGATGATCCTGGGTTTTCCCTGTAACCAGTTCGGAGCCCAGGAACCCGGAGATGAAAAAAGCATTGCAGAAGGCTGCCTGCTGAACTACGGCGTCAGCTTTCCCATGTTTTCCAAGATCGAGGTCAACGGCGAAAACGCACACCCGATATTCCAATATTTGAAAAAAGCCCTGCCGGGGCTGGGAAAAGCGGACATCAAATGGAATTTTACCAAATTTCTGATCGACAAGGACGGGCAGCCCCGCAAACGTTTTGCGCCCGCCACAAAGCCCGAAAAAGTTGAGGTCTACTTGTTGAAACATCATTATGTGGGAAAAACCGGAGAAGAAGCGCGATGAGCTATGAACAGCTGAAACTCGAAAACCAGCTCTGCTTTCCGCTCTATGCCGTTTCACATCTGATCACACGCCGCTACAAGCCATATCTTGACATGCTCGGCATTACCTACCCCCAGTACCTGGTGCTTCTGGTACTCTGGGAAAAAGATGCGCTTACGGTAAACGAAATTGCCGGAAAGCTTATCCTGAATACCAATACCGTTACGCCATTGCTAAAGCGAATGGAGGCACTGGGGATTGTTCAGCGTCGGCGTTCCCGGGAAGATGAGCGTAAAGTGATGATTTGCCTGAATGAAAAGGGGAAAAAACTGCGCGAAGCGGCAGCGGATATTCCCCGGAAAATGGCCATCGGATTGGTTCCGGATGTGCTGACGCCGGAAGCGCTCATTGATATGAAAGAAAAACTGTACCGTATTATCGATCGCCTTCTAAACGAAGAGAAGGAAAGAGAGGATTCTGATTTATCCAAATGATCAGGCAGGCCAGTGCGCGATCAGCAGCCAGATCCCGAGACCCAGAACGGCCAGACCCACCACGATAAAAAAGATCCGCGTCCCCGTATTTCCGAGGATCTTTACAAAAGCCTGGATCTTTCCCATATTCCAGATCTTTCCGGCTTTGGCAACACTGATCCCCACAGCCATGATCCCCCATAATACCAAAAAAATTCCAAGATAGAACATAGACACCCTTTCTTGACGGTTTTAGGATAATCCCTGCCGGATCTTTTTATTGAACAGCAGGAAAAATACGCCGCTTGTCCCGAGGATAAGCGCAGATTTCCAGAACAGTTCCAGCCATACGATGCTGGAGGTAAAAATACTTTCCAAAGCATTGTAGGTCCAGAAATACGGGGACCACATGACGATCCACTGCCATTTTTGCGGCAGCAGGGTTCCGCCCAGGATCGAAAGCATGACCAGCATCGAGAGCATTTTCCCGATCCCGATGGCTTCGTTTTCGTTACCGGCGACGGCGCCGATCAGCAGACCGAATAAAATGGTGGAAACATAGGAGATCAGCGTAATGATATAAACCTGCAGGATGTTGACTCCGATCAGTCCGAGCATCAGCAAAGCAAGAATGGTATAGGCCAGTACCAGCAAGAAAGGAAAAAGGCTTTTCCCAAGATAATAATCTCCTTTGCTCAGAGGGGTGATCCGCAGGGCCATCATGGTGCCGGACTCTTTATCGTTGACAATTCCCAGGCCGATCATAAAGCCGCAAATAATGGTCATCAGCACCATAAAGACGGAGCCGCCCATGGTAGAAACGGGCGAAAGTGCGGAGCGGTCCCGCAGTTCTTCAGGAACCGTGCGGATGAAGGTGTTCATGTACCCTGCCCCGGGATAATGGTTTCGGTAGTAATGCTGACGTATCAGCGGGGCTGCAAAGGAGAAAAAGGTATTTCCCGGGAGATTTCTTTCCATGACCGAAACATACTGATCTTTTACCGGATCGCGGTATAAGCCCTCGGCACTGCCGGTTCCACGCAGTTTTTTCTCCATATCCGCAACGCTTCCATAGGTCTTGATGACCGCAAAACGGTCCAGTTCGGCGATCAGTGCGGAATCCACCCCATGTTCTCCGCGGTCGACTACGGCCAGGGTGCTGGAACTGCTTTCTACACTGGGAATAAAAAGCCGAAGCACGATCAGGATTATCAGCGGAGTGAAGACCATATAGGAATTTATAATATCCTTAAAGGTATTCCGGATATCGAATGTAAAAACTCTGAACAGCTGTTTCATAGTATTCCCCCTTTCCGGATCTGGCTGCGGAACATCCGGGCGGAGATCAGGACCAGCGGTATTGCCCATGCGCCAAGCAGCAGGATACTTTGTCCGATGATATGGGTATTGTTATCCGGAAACATCGCGGCATCCAGACCGAACAGCGTATGATAGGAAGGTATGATCTTCAGCCAGTCCGGTGAAAAAACCGGTGCCAGCAGGGATATCGCCGGGAGCGTGAAAAGCAGCATCAGCAAAAAGACCCAGCCGAAAGATGCCATGGGTTCTTCATAAAAGGATCCCAGCATTATACCCAGAGAGGATCCGATGATCACGGTCAGCAGGGTGATCAGCAAAGCCGGCAGATACCCTCCTAAACCGATGATCGGCAGATACATCACCGAGAAGGTCACAATACTTATTGTCAACATGACCAGATGTTTGCTTGCGATAAAGGCATAGATCGACGAAGGCGCGACCCGGTAAGCCCGGATCGTATCGTCAACCTTTTCCTGGGCGATCATCGAGATCATGGCAAAGAGACCCACAATACCGATCATCGTCACAATAACGATCGGCAGCAGCATACGGTTAAAAGGGATACTGTCGCGCTGGTTATCCTGCAGGGCGATCACGCTGACCGAGCGGTAAACATCCTGCGGATATGCGCCAAAGGGCGGCGAAAAAACGGAAAAAATATCCTCAAGCACGACCTCCAGATAATTCAGCTGCGCGGCATTGCTGTAGGGCTGTGTCAGCAGTTCGGTCCGGAATTTCCCCCGGGGATCTTTTTCAATGATCAGTCCGACGGCCGATTTATTCTCGATCATTCCTTCAACCACAGCTTCCCGGCTGTCCACAAAGATCTGTCCGTTCATCTGCATATTGCCTTCGTGCATTTCCGCACCCAGTCGTGCGGTCATACCGGTCTTATCATAGATAAAAACCGTATCTTCCTGTTCAATGCTCTTGGGGACAACCAGCAGGATCAGCAGCATCATGATGACGGAAAACGCGATCTCGAGCAGAATGAATACATCCTTGACGCCGAGGATCATATCTTTCTTGTAAAGATTCAGGACTCGTTTCATGGATTCCCCCTATTCAAGCCCGCGGCCGGTAAGTTTGATAAAGATCTCTTCCAGCGTGGGCTCGCCCGAATGAAGGGTTTTGACCTCGTGCTCCGCTATGAATTTTTCCAGAACCGATTTTTCATTGTTTTTCATTCCCAGCACCTGCGATTTCAGTTTGCCGTCCTCAAGGTATTCAATGGTAACGGTCGGCTGCCCGTATTTCAGCTTCAGGTTTTTGGGGCTGTCCATGGCGACGATCTTGCCGTCAACGATAAAAGCCACGCGGTCGCAGAGCTCGTCGGCGACGAACATATTATGCGTTGTCAGAAAGATGGTCGTCCCTTCTGACTGCCGTTTGCGGATTATTCGCTTGATCTTATTCCCTGTTGATGGGTCCAAACCCATGGTCGGCTCATCCAGGAACCAAATATCCGGATGGTTGATCATGGAACGCGCAAATCCCAGGCGCTGCATCATGCCTTTGGAATACTCGCCGGCCAGCTTTTTTCCTTCTTCTCCCAGACCAACCATATCCAGGAGGATTTTGGGATCTTCGGTCTTGACGTCATACAGCGCTGCATGGAATTTCAGATTATCGTAAGCGCTCAGTTTTTTATATACGTTCGGGCGCTCAAAACCGACGCCGATACGGTTAAAAAAAGCTTTATCCGGATAAGCGTTGCGCGCCTGGCCTTCGATCAGGATATCGCCTTTCTGTAATTCCAGCAGACCGGAAAGGATTCCCTGGGTTGTGGATTTTCCGGCGCCGCTGGGACCCAGAAAACCGAAGATCTCGCCTTTTTCAATGCGAAAACTGATATCATTCACGGCGTAATCTTCATTCTTTTTATACGAATGAAATAAATTGCTGACTTCGATCATACGTTTATAACCTCCATGACACATTCCGGTGATAATGCGTATTTTTGGGTTTGGATTTTGATTGGGTGCTTGATTATTGCTGATGTATTCATCGTTTGAATCACGTGTTGCATCAATTATACACAGGGCGATCAAAAAATAAAAGAATAAAAAGAAAATCAGGTCGCTTTCTTTAGGCGGCATCCTTTCGGGAAATCGTCAAAATGCTTATTCGACCCAATATCCCGGCGATCGGCGCTGCCGGAACTTTTATTCGTATGCGTAAGCGATCGGCAGCAGTTCCGGCTTACTCCGGCACGGCCAACGATGGGGACACCCGGCTGCCGGGTTTTGATAACATTAAGGGAAAAAGTGATATCCGTCCATGACTCGGTCAATGCCGTTCCTGCGGCTGCCTTCCGGCATATTGTTCGGCGCCGTAAAAGAAGAGCATGATCAACAAAAAACGTATCAAGAAAAATTCATCATAAAACCGTTTATTTTCCGGCCTTTTTTATTTGCCGCACAGCAGTATACGCGCTCAAAAGCGTGATCAGTCCGATCAGGATCCATGCCGCTGCAATAATATCTTGATGTACAATGCTCTGTGCGCCGCGTTTTATGATAATGCCGACAAAAGCCCAGATCACCACAAGGGCATAAGGCAGACAGGCATGTTTCCAGAGTATAAGCAGTGCGAGAATGGCGGCAACGACCATCACAATGATAGTCCAGGCATTGGCGGGAAGGCCCCAGGCGCCCCAGTTTAGCGATACCAGAAGCGCCGTAAGATTGGCGATCGTTGCAACGGAGATCCATCCGTAGTAAACGCCGATCGGCGTCCGCAGCACAAGCAGGTGCCATTTTTTCTGCAAAGGGATCCGGATTTGCCGAAACAGGTAAATCAGTGTCAGGAGTAAACCCAGCATCAGGAGCAGCGACCCGAAGATCTTTTTGTAGTGCCATAAAAAGATCCAGCCCATGTTCAGAATAAAATTAATGCCCAGTACAATTTGCGCTTTTGCAGGCAGCAGCAGATCATTATCCTGCCGGATGGCGGCTGAGAGTTGAAATGCCAAAAACACCAGTAAGAGCAGGTAGATCAGTCCCCAGATGGAAAAAGTCAGCCCGGCGGGGACAAAGAGGTTCGGATACAGATCCGATAAAGCACCGGTAGTCATTCCGTTGATCGGCAGTGCATTTGCCAGTCCGTTGACGGTGATCATGCCAAGAAAGAGAAGAATATTCAGCGCCGCCAGCAGAATACGCGTTGTTTTTTGATTCATCATTGGGTTCTCCATATAAATATTGATTTTTGTAAATAAATTTAAAACAAAGTTCTGAAAAATCAAAACATTTCCCGGCCCATCATTAAAGCAAAAAATCGCTCAGATTAAGAGCGATACAAATAAAAAAATCTCCTTACATATTTTCATTGGCAATGCAATAAAATAAAAAATATTTTTCTTCCCAAACGCCCAAAGGAACCTTAAGTAAATTCCTCGAAATGTAGAATTCTTAAATATCCTTATAAACACTGAACAAAAGTGACATCGCCCTATTCCGGAAAAGGGTAAAAATATTTCATATTTTTACCCGGTTTTTTTCGATTATATTTTGCAAAATAAAAAAAAGTATCTAATTTCATTCGATTTATTTCCTATGGAGGGAAAAACCATGATTGACGCCCCGCAACAAGATTGCGAACCTCCTTCGGGTCAAGACCTGTCCTCGATCGAGGTCGTGTTGGAAACCAACGTTTCCGACAATAACGTTTTTTCCAGAACCGAGCTCAACCATACCGACTTTCAGGTAATCAGTCCTGAAGCCAACGCCTTTCGGAAACGATTTTTCCCGCAGGCATCGGAAAAGCAGTGGAGCAGCTGGCGCTGGCAGATCCAGAACAGTTTTGCCAATTTCCGGAAATTATCGGAAATCCTGGATGTCAGCAGTATCGATGATTACGATTTTCTTGCAAAATCACGCAAGCTCCCGCTGCGTATCACGCCCTATTATGCCAGTTTGCTCTACGGAAAACCCAAGGATTATGCGCTGACGAAGTCGGTGGTTCCCAGCAAGCAGGAACTGATCGTATCGCCCGGTGAGGAATCGGATCCGCTGCATGAAAACGACATGTGTCCCGTTGCCAATCTGGTTCACCGCTATCCGGACCGGGTTCTTTTTCTGTCTACCGGATTCTGTTCGGTATACTGCCGCTACTGTACCCGCTCGCATATGGTCTTGAAGGATAAAAAGCACTACGGGATTAAAGCCTGGCAGACTGCCATCGAGTATATCCGGAATAATCCCGCGGTTCGGGATGTGGTTATTTCCGGCGGTGACCCGCTGACGATGCCGGACAAACATATTGAGTTTCTGCTTTCCTCACTGCGGGATATTCCGCATGTGGAAATCCTGCGTATCGGCACCAAAGTTCCGATGGTTCTGCCACAGCGCATTACCAATAAACTTGTGAAAATGCTAAAAAAATATCAACCCCTGTATTTGAGCATTCATGCGACGCATCCCGACGAGATCACTCCGGAAACCGCCGAAGCCTTCAAACGTCTTGCCGACGCCGGGATTGTTCTCGGCAGTCAGACCGTTCTGCTGAAAGGCGTGAATGACAGCGTTGAAACGATGACCGAGTTGATGCACCGCCTCCTGAAAGTCCGGGTTCGTCCTTATTACATCTATCAGTGCGATCCCATACCGGGTTCTTCGCATTTCAGGACTCCGGTGGCAAAGGGCATTGAGATCATTCAGGGCATGCGCGGCTTTACCAGCGGATACGCCATTCCGCATTATGTGATCGACGCTCCGGGCGGCGGCGGAAAAGTACCGCTGCTTCCGGATTACTATCAGGGTCGCGAAGGGAATTACGTGATCCTGAAAAATTTCGAGGGCAAGACCTTCCGTTATTACGATCCTTCGAGCTGAAACCGTATTCTGGGCAGGACCGGGAATTGGATCTGCCGGAAAAAATAAAGAGACATGGATTCAAGCCTTGTATTTTAGAACGAAAAATCAGACACAGTGCAGACGGAAAAATACTGCCTGCAATAAAGGTATGGAATGATGAAGATCGGACTTACGTATGACCTTAGAAACGAATACCTGGCTCAAGGTTATTCTATGGAAGAAACGGCCGAATTCGATAAAGAAAGCACCATTGCAGGTATTGAGGAAGCAATCCGGAATGCCGGTCACCAGACGGAGCGCATCGGTAACGCGCAGAGCCTGATGCAGGCGCTTCTGGGAAAAAAGTCCTGGGATATGGTTTTCAATATCGCCGAAGGTTTGCATGGCGCCGGCCGCGAATCCCTGGTGCCCGCGCTGCTGGATGCTTACCGCATCCCTTATGTGTTCTCGGGACCTGCAACACTGGCTTGTTCTCTAAACAAGGCCTTCGCCAAACGCATCGTGCGCGACAGCGGCGTCAACACCCCTGATTTTGCCGTGATTTCCCGGAAGACGGATATCGATAACGTGCATCTGGAATATCCGCTTTTTGCTAAGCCCCTGATGGAAGGCACCGGAAAGGGCATCAGCAAGGATTCTCTCATACGGGATCCGCAGCAGCTCCGTCAGGTTTGTCTGGAATTGCTGCAGCGTTTTGAACAGCCGGTGCTGGTAGAAGAATTTCTGCCGGGACGAGAATTTACCGTTGGCGTTTTCGGCAGCGGTGAACAGGCGCGCGTACCCGGTGCCATGGAGATCATTTATAAGCATAAAGGCGTCGGCATTTATTCTTACGAGAACAAGGAAAATTTTGAAGAGGTCGTCGAATATCAGGCGGTCCGGGGCGATATGCTCGAAGCTTGCACCGAGCTTGCACTCGGATCCTGGCGTGCCTTGAACTGTCTGGACGGCGGCCGCGTTGACATGAAGATCGACCGTTTTGGAAAAATGAGCTTTATCGAGGTCAATCCGCTGGCCGGACTGAATCCCGTGATCTCCGATCTTCCCATTCTCTGCAGGTTGAACGGCATTTCTTTTCAGGAGATCATTTCTGCGGTCCTGGAATCCGCGATCCGGAGAAATTTCCGCCCATGAAGATCCTGATCCTCCACAACGCGGTGCTTCGCAACGATCCCGATGAAATGGATGTGATCGCCCAGCGGGATCTTGTAAAGGAAGTCTGTAGCCATCTGGGATATACGGTTACTACGCTGGCAATGGGAAAGGATCTTGACGGGGATCTTGAATCTGTCCGGCAGCAAGCCCCGGATCTTGTTTTCAATCTCTGTGAAGCAGCCTATGGAAAAGGAGAGCTGATCTATTTTGCCCCGGCAATGCTGAACGCACTGAAGATCCCGTATACGGGCGTTCCGCTGGAAGCGCTGTTTCTGACAAGCAGTAAAGTGCTGGCAAAAAAGATCATGCGTCTGCACGCCTTGCCCACGGCGGATTATTTTACGCCCGGAGATGTGGCGCAACTGGATCCCGCAAAAAACTATATTGTTAAACCGGTCTGGGAAGAAGCTTCCCTTGGCATCAGCGCGGATTCCATCTTCCGCAGCGGTGATACGCAAAAAACAGAAAAGATCCGCCGCCTTTCGGCCAGGCATTATTTTATTGAAGAATATATCGACGGCAGGGAATTTAATATCAGCATGCTGGCAGCAAAGGACGGAGTAGAGATCCTGCCGCCGGCTGAAATGCTTTTCGGGGAATATTTTGACGATAAGCCCCGTATTCTCGGATATCAGGCAAAATGGGATGAAAACAGTCCCGAATACCGCCACAGCCGGCGCGCTTTTAGAACCTTGCAACCCGGCTCCGTTCTGGAAAAGGCACTGCGGGATACCTGTCTGAAATGCTGGGATGTTTTTGGGCTTCGCGCTTATGCGCGGGTGGATCTGCGCGTGGACAAAGATGCGCGCATTTACATACTTGAGATCAACGGGAATCCCTGCATTGCACCCGACAGCGGATTTGTCGCCGCGCTGCATGAAGCGGGATACGAAAATGAAACCATGATAGAACGGATCATCGAAGATGCAGAATGAACTGAAATTCCGAAGTGAACTCCGCGTTGCGGATCTTGCCGCCATCCGGGACATCCTGCGTTCCGCCGGATTTTTTTATGAACACGAGATCGACATTGGCGTAGAACTGGCGGAAACAAACCTCAGCAAGGGCGAAGAAGCCAGCGGTTATATCTTTCTGATCGCAGAAAACACGGCCGGACCGGTGGCATTTACCTGCTACGGGAAAACGCCCTGTACGGCGGACAGCTTTGACCTGTACTGGATTGCCGTGCACAAAAGCATGCGCGGCGGAGGATTAGGGAAAACGATCATGCAGAAGGTCAGTGACGCCGTCCGGCGTATGGGCGGCAGAAAACTCTGGATTGAAACATCATCACGGCCGCTTTATGAACCAACCCGCATGTTCTATCTGAAGAATGGCTGTGAATTGGTTGCCGAACTGCCGGATTTTTACGGCGAGGGCGACAACAAATGCATTTTTTTAAAGCGTCTTTGATCCGCTTGACTCCTGTGGACAGGTAGCCCCGCAGTTGTCGCTTTTCATAATAACATTCGCGGCGTTCAGTTCCGGCTTTGTGATGCGGTTTAGCATCCCGGGGTCCCCGGCTTCCCTAATCTGGAGATAATGCGGCGTAAGCCCGCTGCACATGCCGTCCTCGAATTGTTCCCAGAGTACCGGCTGTACCGTGCCGTAAAATCGTGAGGCATAGGTTTCCCGCAGATTTCTGTCCGTATCCTTCAGCAGGGTGGCGCGTTCCTTTTTCCGGGTTTCGGAAACCGGATCCTTCATTGCGGCAGCCACGGTTCCTCTGCGGGGTGAGAAACGAAAGATGTGCAGATAAGCGAAGGCAATTTCATTGATAAAATTCATCGACTCCACAAAAAGAGCGTCACTTTCTCCCGGAAAACCGACGATCACATCAGTCCCGATGGAAGCATCGGGAAGGTGTTTCCGGATGACAGCCACCTTTTTATAAAAATCTTCCGTGCGGTATTTACGGTTCATAGCTTTCAGGATGGTGTCGGAGCCGGATTGCAGAGAAAGATGAAAATGCGGCATTAGTTTTTCGGAAACGGCGGCATGACGGATCAGGGCGTCACTTAAAGTGTTCATTTCGATCGAGGAAATGCGGATTCGTTTCAGTTCGGGCAGTTTTTCGAGTTCTACAACTAAGTCCATCAGGCTTTTCCCCCTGTCATTATAGGCTCCGATGTCAATCCCGCTGAGAATGATTTCCCTGCAGCCGGTTTCACTCAAACGTTTTGCTTCTTGCAGAGTGTTCTCAAAATCGCGGCTGACCGGATTGCCGCGCGCAAAAGGAACAATGCAATAAGTACAGTAATTGCTGCAGCCCTCCTGGATCTTAAGAAAAGCACGGCTCCGTTCTGTTGCGGCGATAAAGGTCGTCTCCCAGCGTTCCGGATTGTTGACGGGAGAAATGCGCACGGTTTTTTCCCGCTCTTCGCGGAAAGTATCCAGCGCCTCAAAAATGGCAAATTTATCACGGGTTCCCAGTACAATATCCACACCGGGAATTTCCGCTGCCCCGACTCCCTGTACCTGAGGATAGCAACCGGCCAGGACCAGAATGCTCCCGGGAGAGCGGCGTTTTGCCTGAAACAGCGCCTGCCGGGTTTTCCGGTCAGCGCGATTGGTCAGTGTGCAGGAATTGACAACAATGACATCCGCGCTTTCCTGAAAGTCTACCGGAATATAGCCGTGTTTTCTGGCGGCGTGCTGCAGCGCGGCCGTTTCCGCCTGATTTAGTTTACAGCCCAGGGTAAAAAAAGAAATACGGGGAGATATGAGGGTCATTTAGGCAACCACACTTTCACTTTCATCCTCCGGTTCCCCCAGTTCATGGCTGTCGCGTGATCCTTAAAGAACAGATCGATATGTTGTTGGGTAATCTTTGAGCCGACGTCCTCAACGCGCCCGTAGCCGTAGCCTTCAATATACATGATCGTTCCTAAAGGATAGATGCTGATATCTGCGGCAATGGTGCCGGGTACGGCCTTTGTCCCGCTGGCGGTCATTCCGACCACTTTGCGCTTTCCTTTATGCGGTCCGTAGGCATAGACGCTTTCGCCGTTCGGGTTCAATTTCCAGCCGCAGCACTTTTCACAGGAGCAATACGCGGTAACCTGCATGGTAACAATTTTCGGTATGCGGGTAAAATGCGGTTTTAGCTGATTCCGGAACATACTGCAGGCATTGGTAAACGGGATGATCAGCAAAAGGATCAAAAAGAAATGGATCTTCAGACGGCGGATCTTTCTTTTAAGCTTCGGGCTCATAATGCGAATACTCTTTTTCCTGATTCTTCAGGATGTTTTCCATTTCCATGGGATGTATGATGGCGCCGTTTACGGCTGCGCTAAAACAGGAAAGGGCGCCGGCCAGATAGCCTCCGTTCTTCAGAATGCCGGCGGAGCTTGACAAACGGGTTCTCCGCCGGTCCGGATAGCGGTTCAGAAGGGATTGAAAAGCTGCGGGGAAGATCTGGAAACCGATCTCGGTAAAGATCCCGGCGATACCCATGTCCAGCAGATCGCCGTGGACCAGCTGAGAACCGGGCAGCAGGCAGGCGTTCATCTGCTCCGGCAGCATGCGGTAGCGGATCAGTTTCAGCCCGGCCTCAAAGTCTTCGTAGCGGCCGCCGGTGTCCCCGCCAATGATCACCTGTTGTATCGGCAGCGCATCTTTATCCGTAAGTCCGCCGATCTGCAGCTGGTTGTTCTCTATCCATGCAAGCATGGGAGTTATGCCGGAAAGGTCGACATTTATTTGCCGATATGCGGCCTTGGTTATTTCGGCAGGGGAATAGAATTGCGCTTCACCCTCGCTGCGGTCCTGCAAAAAGGCCATGCATTTATCATCGGCCTGGCACAGCAGGTTCGGGTAACCCAGGTCTGCCAGTACGCGCAAAAGATTGTGGCGCTCCGGAAGGGAAAGCGCGGAAAGGCCTTCTCCGCTGAACTCCAGATAGCTATGACCGTCTTTGGGAAGATCATAGTATTTTAGCAGTGCGAGCGCAATATCGGTTCCTCCCGTCCATTCGCCGGGAACGGAATGCAGTTCAATGCTGCAGATTTCAGGGACGGGAATTTCCACTTCCCCGTTTTGGATCAGTGCGGCCAGGCTGTTAGGGTCCGGCTGCAGCAGCAGTGTGCCAAAGGCGCCGAGCTCGGATAGGCCGGGATCTGCCGCGGCAACGATCCCGCCGGGAAAGGCCAGACCTTCCTCGGCTGCGACCAGGGCGGGAAATCCGCTTCGCGTGCCGTGCAAATAAGTAATGCCGCGTTTTTGCAACGCAGCGATCAGTTCGGGTTCGGGATTCCCTTCCAAAGGAAGTTCATTTTGGATCATATAAACCGGCAGGGACAGGGGTTGATTCTCCGGGAGGGAAAGCAAAAGCCCGGCGCTTGCGGTGTTAAGAATAAGGGCATCCGGCCGGACCCGCACTTTTTTGGGCAGCGGTACGGCGTTTTGCCCTGAGCGCTGCGCCAGCAGCTGCTGAACCATACTTGTATTGACTTTCATCAGGACTCCGAGATAAAGATGTTTAATAATCGCCGGTTGTTTAGCAGCATTCCCCAGTCGTAGATGATAAAATATTGGCGCCATGCCTTAAGATCATTGCGGAAATGTTCTTCGCCGTTCCGCAGGTAATTCCGCACCTGCAAAGAAGGAATGGCGCGTTTGCCAAGCGCCGCCGATTCCCGAACCACGGCCGTGAGCAGAGAATCATTTTCCGGTGACAGCTCCGGGAAAGCCGTCAATGCATAGGCATCCACAAAGGGATGCAGCGTTTTAACGTCCAGTCCGTAGATGCGCTGCAGTCCGCCGCTTAAAAATGTTTCCGGCCAGGGCCTTCGTTCCAGTAAAATGCGGCAGGCGGGGTTCGTGGCATGGACTTGTTTGCCAATCGCTTCCGCATAGGCGGTGATCATGCCGGAGCGCCATAGCGTCCATTCTTTACGATAATGACCGAGAATGTCTGTTCCCGTTGCATTCGCCGGGAGTTCCAGCCCCGCGTATCTGGAAAAATCCGCCATACAGGCGTTGCAGAAGCAGGAAGAACGGACGGACGTATTCGAAAGCGTTCCGTTGTTCTGTACATGTTCGGCGGGAAAATAACAGTTGTCCAGATATAAAACATCCGGCTGCAGAACAAGCATTACCTCGCCGATGATCTGCAGCTTGTAGTTGCGGTATTCCGGATTCGCAGGACAAACCCATTCTCGGATGCCGGCACCGTAATCGTTCACGGCTTGCAACACCGGCTGGGAACGCTGCGTATAATCGTCTTTAAAAACCGGCACTCTGGCTGCAAAACGGATATTGCGCCGCCGCAGTTCGTGACGGAAAGCAAGCAGTTGGGTTCCCTGCTCCCAGCGCTGCGGGAGCAGATCGGAGGGATAAAAGGCGATGCCGTCCACCAGGACCGGGGAGATCACCAGGGTAACACCGGCTTGTTTCAGCTCATCGGCCAGAGCTCCCATTTCGCCGCCGTAACGCTGCCGGATCACCGGGTCCTGCAGCTGCAGGTGCACGCCTTTAATGCGTTCATAAGGTGAACATGATACAAAAAGCATCAAAAAAAATGCGGCAATGCAGTACAGCCTTTTCATGCAGGGAAGATAATGTTTAATTTGCCTTCTGTCAACTTGTAAACGCAAGACTCCCGTTCTGCGAATTCCGGGATCACTCGACTTTTTTGACTTTTTTCCCGAAGCCGGGATCGATCTTCAGAAACTTGATCAGAATAAATCCCGGGATGGTAGCAATGACAACCCAGATAAAGAAATGTTCATAACCGATAATTTCCTGGAGCCAGCCGCTCATCATTCCGGGAATCATCATTCCCAGCGCCATGAATGCGGTACAGATCGCATAGTGGGAGGTTTTATATTCTCCCCGCGAAATGTAGATCATGTACATCATGTAAGCGGTAAAGCCAAAACCATAGCCGAAGGTCTCAAACGAAACGCAAGGCACGATCACCCAAAGACTGGAGGGCTGTACATAGGAAAGGAAAATATAGACGGCATTGGGAACATTGATCAAAACGGCAAACCACCAAATCCATTTTTTCAGTCCATGTTTGGCAACGGCCATTCCTCCGAGAATACCGCCCAGGGTCAGGAAGATCACGCCGACCGTTCCATAGGTCAGCCCGTACTGTCCGGCTGTCAGTCCGAGTCCGCCCGCTTCCCGTGTATCCAGCATAAAGGGCGCGGAGAGTTTGACGAGCTGGGATTCGCCCAGGCGGAAGAGCAGCAGGAATGTGATGGCCAGGCCGATATTTTCCTTGGTAAAGAAAGAGGCAAAGGTCGCAAGAAAATCCTTGAACGCCTGCAGTGCGGAGCGTTCCTGGCGGTCGGTCTCCACTTTTGGCAGCGTAAGGCGGTGCGCGATCCAGAAAACAAAGAGCATGGCGGAAAGGAAAAAGAACAATACTGTCCATGACATGACCACGTTTCCGGATTGCGCATCAAAAACGGCATTGCTTTTCGTCAGCAGTTTTTTGTCCAGCTGAATGGCTGCGCGAACGGGCTTGTTCCAATTTTCTTCAGTAAACTCAAAACGCGTACCTTCGATCAGTTTGATGCTTTTGTCGCCGCGGTCCTGTCCAAAGGTGACAATGACCGTCTTATCTTTATCCGGGGCTTTGGAGAGATGAAAAGAAACAACGCCGACATTTCCGGCATATTCACTGACGGGTACTTCCGCAACGCCGAAATTTGTCCGCAGCCATTGCTCGAATTTTTTGGGCCGGACCGTTTTTCCCTTGCTGACTTTGACTTTTTCTTTTGCAATACGGGGTGCATCGGGATCCGGTTGTCCCTGTGCCAGATTCCATTCGCGGACCGATTTGATCACGGAATCCGCATAAACCGGACTTACTTGCAGGAGAGGAATGTCCAGTACTTCCGGAGAGTAGATCAGACGCATGTCGCCGTCTTGTTCGGGAATATCGGCATTCTCCAGAAGCAGCGTTTGGCTCGCTGTGCCTTCGGGAACGGCATTGACCGCGATCTCAATGGTGTCCATGCCCGAGGCGTTGATCAGTATACTGACCAGGATCACAAAGACGCCCTGCCCCATCAGCATGGAAACGCGGTAAAAAGCCGAGCGGATGCCGTTGAAAAAGGACTGGTCACCTTCTTCAAGGCCGATCATGTAAAAACCGTCCGCGGCAATGTCATGCGTGGCAGAGGTAAAGGCCATCAGCCAGAGGAAAGCAATGCTGATGCGGAAAAAATTCGTTGTCGGAATGGTCAGGGCTATACAGGCAAAAAGAATGCCAAGGACAAACTGCATCACCAGGATCCACCAGCGTTTTGTTTTCAGATTGTCAACAATGGGGCTCCAGAGAGGTTTTAAAACCCAGGGCAGATAAAGCAGACTGGTATAAAGTGCAATGTCGGTGTTGGAAATGCCGAGCATTTTGTACATTACTACCGACACCACCATGACGACCGTATAGGGGATACCTTCGATAAAATAAAGGGAAGGGACCCAGCTCCAGGGGTTTCCTCTGGGATTTTTCTTTTTCTGATTACGCATAGTTGTCCTTTCCTGAATTATTTGTAGATCTGCTTATAAATACTTCCGGGATAGTAGTGAGCCAGGATTTCTTCGGTCGTGTAGCCTTTGAGGGACATGCCCAGCGCGCCGATCTGGCACATGCCGGCTCCGTGTCCCCAGCCGGCTCCGTGATAGACAAAGCGGCGGGGAACTTTCCCGCAACCGATATTCTCAATGATCACGGCAGAGGAAAAGAGAAATTTGGGATGCAGAACAAGCCGCGCATTGTAGTCCTTGTGTACGACGGTTTCCAGTTTTTTATCTTCAAAATTCAGATAAACTATGCCGAGCTCCAGCAGGCGGCCGCTGCCGGCGCGTTTACGGGTCTGCAGTTCCAGTACGGCTTTCACGTCCAGACCGAGCTTTTCACGCAGATTGGCGGATAATGTATCATTGCTGATCTCCACGGTCCAGCGGAAATATTCCCCTTCGTCATCACAGGCACCGATATACTGCTTCAGCTTGTCTTCGGGAACGGTGTGTGAACTGCAGAAAGCCTCTTTAGGTGTCGACATGATCCAGGCCCGCGCGTTTTTTTCAACGGTCAGGTCCGGGACGCGGTTGCCTTCCGGCATGTCCGGAAGATTCTGCATATAAGCGAGGGGTGTATCTTCCCAGAGATTCTCAAAGGTTTCCATTTTGCCGCCACAGGACTTGGAGTAGCGCGCGTCGCAGATCTTTCCATCGTAAAGAATGACCTTTCCGCGTGTGGAATTTGCGCCTTTGATGCTGATGTCCGTAACATTGTTAAGACCCTGATAGCGCTGACAGCAGTCGTCATTGCAGACATCAATACCCAGCGCCGTATGTTTCTGTTCGACATTGGCCAGCATCCAGGAACGGGCGACTACGGTCTGGGCTTCGATCAAAGCGGAAGGACAGGCGGCTCCCATTTCGGATGTGGCTACGCACATCAGGTATTTTTCCAGAGGAAGCTCATTGATCACGAGCAAGTGTTTTTCCTGAATGGTAATTTCTATGGTTCCCGGCAGGCGTACGCTGATATGTTTACGCCAGTGGAACTCCCTTCCGGAAATGACTGGATCTATGGTGAGGTGCGCGGTTTCTTTCGTTGGTCTCAGGATTACCTTCCGTACGCGTTCATATTGCTTTTCGTCAATCTGAAACAGGATTCCCCGCTCTTCCACCGTAAAGAGAATACTGGAAACTTCGCAGGTGGAAAAGGTCAGGGTATCAACCGCCATTTCATAATCACACATATTGGACAGAAATGCGCTGATCTTTTTCTGCTTGTCCTGCGGTAAAACAATACCAACCCTGATACTGGGCTCCTGCTGGGGAATAAAACCGGGTTTCAACATAATAAAACACCTTTCTAAGTTAGTCGGTAACCACCTTACTCAGTATCGCATGATACAAGTTATCTAAAATAGCATTTTTCAAAGCACTTTTCAATTCTTAAGTGAATAAAATGCAGTGAAAGCGGGATCTCCCGGCTTTTACTGTATTTTTCAAAGAAATTGTAAAACAAAAATTATTTTTCTACATTTCAATGCATGCCGGAAAATTTTCCGCTGCACCTAAAAGAAGGTCAATATGGATTATGTGCTTATCGTACTGGGTTTTATTCTGATGATCGGAGGGCTTGCCGGATGCATCCTGCCGCTCATTCCGGGACCGCCGCTGAGTTTTGCGGGGCTGCTGATCCTGCACGCAACCCAGCACCACCAGTTTTCATCGGAATTCCTGATCACCTGGGGCCTGGTGACGGCCTTGGTTTACGGACTGGATTATGTGATCCCGGTATTTACAACCAAGCAGGCCGGCGCCGGTAAACGCGGAGTTTGGGGAAGCATGATCGGACTGATCCTCGGATTGATCTTTTTTCCGCCCCTTGGCATTATATTCGGACCTTTTATCGGAGCCGTTATCGGAGAACTCAGTTCGGGCAAGGATTCGGGCGCCGCACTGAAATCGGGATTCGCTTCCTTTGTCGGCTTTTTGCTGGGCACGCTGGTGAAGCTTATTGTCTCCGGCATGATGTTCTGGCATTTTCTCAAGACAATATTCGCCTTGTAGGCGGAGGATTTTTTAAAATTAATTCCGGAGTATGCATGAAACGTTTTTTGTTGCTCTTTCTTTTGCTGACGGGACTGGCCGCAGCTGCGCCTTCCGATCTTGAAACGGCGCATCAAATGTCCGACGCTGTTTTCCGGGGGTGGACCTACGGCTCTTACAGCAGTGCAAAAAAACAGCTGGATTGCAGCACCTTTATTTCTGCAGTCATGGATACGCTGCTCAGCCGGAGAGGGATTCACTATACTGCGGAAATGCGCCGGGATGTGCTGATCAATCACCCCGATTTCGGGCGAAACCTGATAAAGGAAGGTCCCGATCCTGCCGATCCGCGCTATGCAGGTATGGTCCATATGATGGAGAAATACGGAGTAGGAATACGCATTCGCGATCTGTCGCAGGTACAGCCCGGAGATTTTATTCAATACTGGGTGCGGCGGAACAACGGCACCTGGTTCGGACACGCTTCGCTGATTGAAAGCCTGAGCCGCGATGCCGCTGACGGCCGTTACAAGGCGCGTATTTACGGTTCCCATAAATCCATGAACGGTATTGCGGTCTCGAATTTTGAACTGATGCTCGAGGGCAAGGACCGTTATGTCTATATCGGCAGATTGCAGGATAAGGGAAATTAGCCCGACAGCAGGGACGGGAGAGGAAAGAAACAAAAAAGGCGGCTAAAAGCCGCCTTTTTTGTTTAGAGCGAAAGGAAGAAGAAATAATTAACGTAAGGGGAGGAACCAGGAGGCCATTTCAACGGGGGCGTCTTCTTCAATGAATGTGGCGGTTGTCAGCATCTGAACGCGCAGGCGGCTCTGACCGCGGCCTTTCAATACGCTTCCGCTGAAAATTCTGTCATCCGCAGTAAAATCCAGGCCAAGTCCGTCATCTGCCAGCGCAAAATGGCGACCGCTTGAACCCAGAACGTTGACATCATCATTGCCGGAAATCGTAACGAATACGTTCGTCGACAATGTTCCCGGCCGTCCTCGGAAAGCACCCTGCCAGGTGTATCCGCGGGACACCGTATACAGTTTCTCCGGATCGTCAAACAGGATCTCCTCGGAGTCTTCATCGGAAACGACAAGGACCTGTTCAATTTCATTCATGATGCCTTCGGTAGCACCGGCCTCCAGGCTCTTGGCAGTCAGACGCCAGCCGCTGGTATCGGTTGCAGTGTTCGCGGCGCTGTCGGAAGAACTGTCGGCATTGTTGAAATGCGCATACTGCCAGTAAGCGGTCGTGCTGTAAACATAATCCTTTTCCCAGACCACCGGCGTATCGGTAACTGTGGTGTCGTTGTGATGAATGTACAAAGTGCCGTATAAGGTTTTATTGACCGTTACCAGAGCGGTATCGTCGGTGGTATAGCTGATGCTGTGAGAAACATCCACACTGTCAACTTCATGTTTAAGGAGCAGGTTGATGCGCTTGCGGTTCTGCTGCGGATTCGGACCCGGAGCGAATTTTGAAAATGTGGCGGGAACACTGATCTCGATCGCTTCTTCAATGGCTGTGTCGCTGTCGTATTCCGCCAGAAGTTCGCTTTCAACCAGGGTTGCAAGCGTGACGTTTTCATCATTGTCATCATCCCAAAACCCGCCGAAGTTGCATCCGCTCAGCATAAGCAGAACGACAAGCATTGAGGTAAACAGGATCTTTTTCATGGTTTTTTCCTTTCTTTTTTTGTCTTTTTCCCGGCAGGCATTCTGCCCTTCCGCATATAAGACACCACCGGGCGGGAAGAAAGTTAAGAAAAATCCGTGTTGAAATTACGGTTGCATGAAAAAAGAGATTCTGTTTTTGGATAACAGAATCTCTTTTCTGCGATGTTTTGCTTTTTCAGGGAGTGACGGACTTAAGGTATTTGTAAAAGTCGCTTTCCGTTGAAAGGATCACGGAAGTGTTGGAATCCAGAACGGATTGATAGGTCTCCATGGTTTTCATAAAGGTATAGAATTCCCGGGATTCCGGACTGCGATTAAAGGCATTGCTATAGATCGCCGCCGCTTCGGCATCCGCTTTACCCATGATCTCGTTGGCGGTACGAAGCGCTTCGGACTGAATGCGCTTCAGTTCGCGTTCCTTTTCTCCGCTGATGCGCGAAGCTTCACCCTGACCTTCGGAACGGTACTGGTCCGCAATGCGCTTGCGTTCCGTGATCATCCGTTCAAAAACAGTGGTTTGGACTTCTTTTACATAATTGATGCGCTTGATACGGAAATCCAGGATACTGATTCCAAGGTCCGCCGTACGGGCGGTTGCGGCTTTCAGGATCTCGCTTCCGATAAGACTGCGGCCGTAGAGTATGGTTTCCAGACTGTCGGTGTCCAGGTCCAGAACGGGATCACGCTGAGGCTCACGGTTCGTAGTGCGCACATGTTCGATCAGATTATGCCGCGCAAAAGCGGTACGCGTCTCTCCGTCGATAATATCATCAATGCGCGACAAGGCGCCACGTTCGTCATACAGCCGCATATAGAACAGCAGGGGATCCACAATTTGCCAGCGGGCATAGGTGTCAACCCAAATGTAACGTTTGTCCTTGGTCGTTACCTGATTGCTCTCTCCGCGCCATTCCAGAAAACGCTTGTCAAAGGTGTGCAGAACATCAAGGAAGGGGATCTTTACATGCAGTCCCGGTTCGATCAGCGTTCGTATCGGTTTCCCAAAGCGGGTAATGATGGCCTGCTGCGTTTCGTCCAGAATGAACAAGCCCGTACTTGCAAGGATCACACAAAGCAGAACGGCAAGAGCGAACCATAATATTTTTAAATTTTTCATGTCAGGCTCCTTATTCATCCAGGTTTAACAGCGGCAGAATGCCGCCGGTCGCTTCGTCAATAACGCGCTTTTTCTCCAGCTGCGGAAGTACCTGGCTCATGGTTTCTAGATAAATGCGCTGCCGGGTGATCTCGGGAGCCTTTAAATACTCCTCGAAAACTGAATTGAAACGGGCTACATTACCTTTGGCTCCGTTGATGCGGACCGAAGCGTATCCTTCCGCTTCCTGGATGGTCTGCAGGGCTTCGCCCCGGGCACGCGGGATGACCCGGTTGTATTCTGAGCGGGCCTGATTGATGAGCTTTTCACGGTCCTGCTGGGCCTGGTTGACCTCGTTGAACGAGGCCTTGACCGCATCGGGCGGATCTACGTTCTGAAGCACAATCTGTCGAATGCGAATACCGTTCTGGTATTCGTTGCAGAGATCCTGCAGCTTATCCTGAACGGTCTGGGTGATCTCTTGACGACCAACGGTCAGGATCTCGTTCAGGGTTCGGTCGCCGGTAACCTCGCGCATGACCGCCTCGCTCATATCCCGCAAGGTTAACTGCGGGTTCCGGATCTTGAAAAGATAAAGATAGGGATTCTCGATGCGGTACTGGATAATCCATTCGAGGACCACCACATTGAGGTCGCCCGTCAGCATGACCGATTCGGATTCGTAGCTGCGGCCGCTGTACTGAGTCCCGACACCGGTTTTAACGGTCCGAAAACCAAATTCTTCCTTGAGCTGACGCTCGACGGCAACCTGGTATACCTTTTCGATAAGCGGGATCTTGATGTGCAGTCCCGGATCCGTGGTCTTTGTATATTTCCCGAAACGCAGTACCACACCGACATTCTCCGCCTGGACTACATAAAAACTGCTAAGCAGCAGGATCGCCGCCAGCAAGATCAGTACCCCGCGGATGATTTTTTTGGTGTTGAGGGCTACGCTGCGTTTGAATTCTTCTGCATATGCCATAAAACCTCCTTTGATAGTTGACGTTTTTAATCTAAAAAAATATTTACCAATATGATATATATTTCTTAACTTATACTCTGGACGTTAATCATGACCGATAAAAACCGGAATCACATGGAAAGAACACCCCTGGAACTCGCTCTGGATGTCAGCAGGTCCGTTTTTATACAAGCCTGCGCCGGCGCCGGAAAGACTTTTGCCCTTACAAAGCGCTACGCGGCTATTCTGGACAGCTTTGCCCGGGAAACGCTGGCCGGTGTAAAACCGGAACAAACCGACCATAAAAAGATCCTGGTCATAACCTTTACCAAAAAAGCCGCGGGCGAAATGATCAAGCGCATCCAGAAGGATGTCAATATCCTGCTTTCGGGTGAAGAGATCCGCGAACTGAAGGGAACGGACTTTTGCCCAACCCTAAGGAACAAGCGCGAGACAGCGGTCCGGAATTATGCAAAAAAACTCAAGGATACCTTTTCACAAAATTCCATTTCGACCATCGACAGTTTTTGCGCGCGCATTCTAAGGGAATTTGCTCACAAAATGGATCTCGATCCGCAGTTCAACGTTCAGGAAGACGCGGAATCGCAAAAACTTCTGGATGAAAGTCTTGAAAAATGGCTGAAAAAAAGGATAGCTGCCGATCCGCACTGTTTTGACATTCTGCTGGAAGAAATGGGTTTTTACCAAATCCGCAGCGCGCTAAGAAAAATGCATGCCGCCCGGGAGATCCTGGAAGATTATGTGCGGGGAATTGAACAGAAAAACGAGCAGGAGATCTGGCACGACTGGTTAAGCCGCTATACGGCAAGGGGGGATATCGAAGGACTGATCCGGGCTTTTGAGCTCATGTGGCGGGAGCAAAAAGATAAATGCAAAGATGAAAATGACGTCTTATACCGCTTGCTCGGCGATATGGCCGACAAACTTGAAAACATCCGTTCACTTGAAGATCCACTGGAATTCAGAGCCGCATTCCTAAGCGAGGTGGTCAACCGGAACGGGGGTTTTATAAAAAGCGATAAAACTTATAAAGCAAAGGCACCCGGAAATAAAGACAAATGGGAAAACGGCAAGGATTTTGCCGAGGAATGGTTTGAACTTCTAAGGAATTTTGAAGTTGAAGATATTCTGCAGACACCCGGAACGGCAGATAAAAAGATCATTCCGCTGCTAAAGCAGCTGATCGCCCATTACCGGGATTTCAATGCCTTTTATTCGGAGATCAAAAAACAAAAAAATGTAATGGACTTTTCGGATGTCATTATCCGCACGCAGGAACTGCTGCAAAAGCATAAGGATGTCCGCGATCAGATCGGGAGGCGCTACAGCCATATCATGCTTGACGAATTCCAGGATACAAATCCCTTGCGCTGGGATATTGTTCGCATGATCTTCCGGGCTTCCGGAAATGCAAAACTGTTTATCGTCGGGGACCGCAAACAGTCCATCTTCCGTTTTGCCAATGCCGACGTGACGGTCATGAATAATGCCGAAACGCTTGTCAGGGACTTGCAGGGAGATGTTCTTGAGTTTAACGACAATTACCGCTCCAGCGCAAATTTTGTCGCTGAGGGCATTAATGCCTATTTTAGCAAGATCCTCGGGAACCGGGAAGAACACCGGGAAGCCTACGAAGCATTTTTTGAACCTACCAATCCCGTTTCCGGTAAAGAGCCCATACCGGATGCGATCGAGGCACACTGGCTGGAAAGCGGAGATGCCGACAGCGATGAATACCTGCCTGCACAACATGCCGCCATGCAGGTTCGGACACTCCTGAAAAAATATGAAAATTCATCCATTGATCCGAAAGACGGAACAGCGCTGATTGCGGTGATCCTGCGCCGCTTTACAAATATTAACGAGTATCTTAATGCGTTCAGAAAATGGGGTATTCCTATCGACATCATGGGCGGGAAAGGGTTTTTCGACAGTCCCGCCGTGCGCGATGTGTTCCATTTTCTGTCCGTTATGGATAATCCGCATGATGATCATGCACTGGCAGGCTTGCTGCGTTCGCCTTTTCTTGCCTTGTCGGATGCGGAAATTCACTCCCTGAGCAAAAGGGATAAAGGCGTATCGCTGTATAATGCCCTTCAGGCGCAGCCCGGCCTGGCGCAGACCAGCCGGCTGCTTGCCGCATGGATTCGGGATGCAGGCATTAAACCCCTCGATGAACTGATTACCGGGATCCTTGATCAGAATGACCGGGAACTGGGATATGTGAGTGAACTGATGCCACAACAACAGCTCGCCAACCTGGATAAGGCGGTCAATATTATCCGCGGCTTGCAGCGAAAAGGCGGTTCTTTGCGCAGTATCCGGGAGTTCTTTCGATATCAGGTCAAGGGCCTGTCCGACGAAAGCCAAGCCTTGTATCCGGCAACGGCTAAGGTCCATATCCTGACCGTTCATAAGGCCAAGGGACTGCAGTATCCTATTGTGGTCCTTCCCGAAATGAATCACAGCGGGACTGCGATCAGCACAAATATTCGCCTGGGGCGCAGCGGCGAACACCACGAGATCGCCCTTTCGCTCCAAGATGAGAAGAAGCCCGGCATTTTGCTGCGGCTGAAGGGGATCGCGAATCTTGAAGAAGAGGCTGAAGATAAACGGGTCTTCTATGTCGCGCTGACGCGCGCAGTGTACAAAGTGTTGTTTCTTGGTGAGCAAAGAGATAAAACATACAAAAACACATGGTGGAGCAAATATGTTCTGGAAACCCGGGATCTGGACATAAAAGATCCGGAAAACTGGCCGGTCGATTATATCCGCAAACACTGTATTGATGAAATTGCCGCTGAAGCGGAGAAAAAATCAATCGGTTGCGGGGACTGGATCCCCGCGCCGCAATACGCAACAGCGGGACGCTACCTCTACCGTTCGCCGCATGATCTGATGGGAGACACGGCGCTTGTCTTTTCCGGGGAGAAAGAAGGTTACGGCGCAGCGAAAGGGTCCCTGTATCATTACTGCATTGAAAAAGGCATCTATGAAATTTCCGGTACCCCGGAAACGGTCGAAACCTATATCCGCCATCAGTTCCCAGCCGCCGACAGAGAGGAACTCCTCTCTGCGCTCCGCGCCTTACTGGAGAAAACCCGTTCGCATCCGGTATATCAGATCCTAAAAGATCCCGATATTGAACAATACCGCGAATTGCCGCTGCGCGGCTGGCTGAGAAAGAAGGCCGATACCATCCAGGTCAGCGGTACGATTGATCTGCTTTACCGCACAGAGAGCCGCTGGATGCTGGTGGATTTTAAAACGGACAGTAGCAAAGATCGCCTGATGTCTTATCAAAAGCAGATCCGGACCTATCTTTGGATGCTGAAGCAGGTCTACGGTATCTGCGCCTGCGGAAAACTGTATTTTGTTGCACTGAATGAAATGATCGATATTGATTGGGATGAGCATTATTTTGATCGCCTTCCCGTGGGGCCCGGGTTCAGGCCGGGACTCCCGGATTCCGGGATGGAGATCAGCAGCCTGAAAGAAAAGATCGGAAAGGAGGCACAGCATCTGTTTTGTGTCTCGTCCTACCATGAAGAGCAAATCTACCTTGCGCTGGTAAAAGCCGGCTGCATGCGTCCGAATATCCGGATCACAACCCTGGGGAAATGGATTCGCTCCGGAAATATTCCGGGAACCCCGCATGAGCGTTTGCGCATGATGGTCCTGAAAAATAATGAAAATTTAAAGCCGGGCACGGCAGATTATCTGGCTGCGGCAATCCGGGATCACGAGCTTGGGAAAGGGGAAATACGCCCGGAATTCCGGGATGATTACCGCCGCATTGCAGCCGATCCCGCCTACCGTCCCGCTAGTGCGATATACGCTGCGGTTCCGCCCCTTCCGGTACAAGCGGTATTCATTGACCCTGCAGTGCCGGCAGCGCCGGATAAAGAGTTGATCGAAACCGTTAAAACGCGAACGGCGTATGTCGAGCTCTCGCTGAAACCCAAAGGAAAAACAGGCAGGCCCCGCCATATCAATGCCTTTTCACCGCGGGAAGAGGTTATCGCCGTAGCCGGCCATATCCGGGAACATTGTCGCGAAGAGGAAGATATTCTCATTGCGGTTTCAAGTATGGACAAGTATGCCCCGCATCTGAAGCGCATATTTCCGCAATTCGGCTTGCAGTTGCGTTTTACCGAAGCGCTGCCTTTGTCGGAGCTCCCCTGCAACATTCTTTTGCTTGATTTTCTCAATGCCATCAGGATCCCGGATCCGCAATGGCAGGATCTTGCTGCGGTCTTGCTGCACCCGCTTTGCAGACCGGATGATACGCTTTACCGGTTTGATAAGAAAGTTCGCGCCAATCCGCAGGAATGTTATGAACTGCCGGAAAAGGCAAAGGAATTCATCCGGAATTATACCGGGGCAGAAACATGGCAACTGCGAAAAAAAGTGCAGGAATTTATCAGCGATCTGGATATTCCGGAGCTCTCCCTCCATAAAAAGATCTGTAAAAAATTTCTGGAACTGCTGGATACGGTCATTGAAGATCTGGATGCCGTTTTTCATGATACCGGCTTTGCATTGCTATGCCGGGAAATGGCAGTCAGGATAAAAAACACTACGGTTCCAAGACAGGAACAATGGAACGGGATCCCGGTCGTAGGATTCCTGGACAGCCTCGGATCCGTTCCGGGAAAGCTCTACGTTATGGGCATGAACGAAGGCGACATTCCGCGTGCGGAGAACGAGAATCCCTGCCTGAACCTGAAAGGATCCTTCTCGCTGGATCTGAACCATCATTTTATGGAATACTGGCTGTCTCTGGGAAAGCGCGTAATTTTCTCCTCGGCCCGGCATTCCGAGGACGGCAGCGATCAGAACCTTTCCACTTTTCTGGAGGAGGTAGAGACCCTGCCGTTGAATCTGGAATACCCCGTGCGAAGAGACATCCTGCTTGCCTATGAGGATTGCATTCTTCGCGGTACGGATCACACCCTTGTCCGGCGGCATAATGAAATTGTCAGCGGGGAGCGCGGTGTTTTCTCCGGCCAGACAAATGAGCATAAAAATGCGTTCCGTTTGTCCGTTACACAGGTGGATGCCCTGCTTGCCTGTCCCCAGCGTTTTTACTATGACAACATCCTTTGCTGTTCGCCGGCGGATACCGAAGAACACGTCTTTCAGAAAAAGCTGCGGGGAACCGTTATTCATAAAGTACTTGAGCGTTTCGGAAGCCGGGGAGGATTTGAACGCGAAGCGCGGGAGAGCTTTGAACTCCTGCAAAACAGCATCGAAAGCACCTTTGCGGAAATGAAGATCGATATCACGGATCCTTATCAGCGGGATCTGTATCGGGACTACCTCCGTGATCTGAATCCGGATTCCGGATCCAACGCCCTTGCTCTCGCAATCCGGAATCACCGGCAATCCTTTGACGCTTACCGCATTACGGAAACGGAAAAACGGTTCCGGGATTTTACTCGCAATTACGGCGGTGTCAGGGTCCTTCTGAGCGGGGTTATCGACGCGATCCTGACTCACCGGGAAAGCAGGGATATGGTCGTCAGCGACTACAAGACCATGAAAGTAAAACTGAATCTGCTGAACGCCTGCATGCTTTCCCAGCTTTACTTCTATCTGCAGAAATGCAGAGAAGATTTTCCCGCTCACACAATTAGAGCCGCATACGAGATCGTTGGGAAAGCGGAATTCGCAAAGATCCATCAGTTCAGCGCCGAAAACGGCCGTTTTGAACAGATCGTTCCCCGAAATGCCAAGGGCTTCGGCCTTGAGGAATTTGAAGCGTATTTGGAGGATCTTTTCTTACAAATCGGCGAAGGAAAATATTATATTACCGAAAGGGCTTTCAAAGATGCCTGTGAATACTGTCCGCATGAAGGGCTCTGCCGGAAAACCACCCGCACAAGAACGGGACAGACCGGACTTCCGTGCAGAGGAAGGGGCGGGGAAGGAGATGAAGAGGATGAATGAATTTTTAAAGAGTGAAATTGAACGGGTGTTTAGCGTGGAAGAGCAAAAAGATCTGAGCAGGGAGGCAATCAAAAAGTGGCTGCGGAAAACCCGTGTTAAGCAGCTGCTTTTTATCTTTTTCGAAAGCGTGATCCTTCTGGGCTTCGGTATCGGGAACCTGATGAAGCATCCGGTTCGCTCATTTTCCTTCGCATTGGGCGTCCTCTGCCTGATCGTCTGGCCTTTTCTGGCGATCAACATCCACCGCTATCTGAAAAAGCTGGAGTATAAAGAAGAGGATCTGGACCAGATCCTGTCCGCACTGCATTCGCAGAACAATCCGGAAAACGCGGACAGGGACGAAGCCTCATAAAGGTCATTCCTTTAGTTGCAAGCGCCGGATCTTGTCCTGATGCAAAATGACAAGCAGATAAATCAGCAGCATCAGCGTCATTACAATAAACCATAATTCAAAAATTCCCGTCTGTCCCTGAATAATCAGAGAGGACATACTGCCGATCAGGATCAGCCATTCCCAGTTGCGCAGCAGAGTCCAAAGCCGGGGTTTTGTCCTGCCAAGAAAGAGGACAAAAGGGTGCAGGGCGGTCAGGGTACTCATCACATAAAAAAAAGTCGTCCATTTGTGGATCACATGCCAGAAATACATTTCATCCTGCAAAGAAGGGATCAGTGCGGTAATGATCAGAAAAAAAGTAGCCAGGCAGATGCTGACATAGGCATATTTTGGCGGATATCGTTCAAGGCGGAACATGCACAATGCTGCGGTTTGAATTGCCAGTCCCGTAAAAATTGCCCAAAGAATATACCATTCCCGGTAAGGAAAATAATTTCCGATCTTGCTGAAGGTATAGCGGAAGGGATTTTCCAGAGTGCCGTAGACCAGCGTACCGGCCAGGGCCAGCAATAATAACAACACCAGCACATTGCGTTTGCGGCGCTGCTTTTTTATTTCATTGTGCCGTCGTTCATTTTCCCGAACACCGGTGTATAAGATGTCTGATGCCTGCTGTTTGCCGGGCATGGTAAAAAATAGCTACAGATGTCCGCTTTGACAAGCATTTTGGAATATTGAGAGCATGCCGGTCCATAGCGGACGTTTAAAACGTTTGTTTCAGGTTGCGGTAGGCATTAACCTCGTACTCTTCAAAGAGGTCGGCCTGCCGGATCTCACAGTAGGGTATGTGTATTCCGAAGACGGATTCGATATTGTCATGGGTGATACGCCGGATAAAGGGATCGTCGGCACCGTTGCGGCGCAGAACGTTTATCAGATGGGGAAGGACCGGAAAACCCGGAATACCGGATGCGTAGGGCTCTTCCAGTTTTTCCTTGCGCAAATGCGGCGCGTGGTCGGTCTCAAGCCAATCGATGCGACCCTCGAGAAGCAGCGACAACAATCCGGTCTGCTCCTGATGGTCCCGTAGCGGCGGATTCATTTTAAACAGCAGTCCTTCGGGCTCTTCCATCATCAGATCGTTCAGCAGAAGATGGTGCGGCGTTGCGCCGCAGCTGATGCGGAAGTTTACTTTTTCGCGGGCTTTTTCGAGCATGTGCACACTATCCGGAAGGGTTATGTGACAAATGTGCAAGGTGCCTGAAAAACCGCTTTCTTCCGCCATCTGCAGCAATTGTGAAATGGCGTGAAGTTCGGCGATCGGGGGACGGGCCAGCGTGTGCGTGATCGGGTGAGCCGGGTCCCAGGATGCGGGAGAAAAGTAACTTTCGGATTCCGCATGTGCGGCCAGAACCCCGGTATAAGCGGCACGGGCCAGCGCAGCAAAGACGATTTTCTGTGCCGCTTCACTGATAACGGCAAGATCGCCGGTGGAACGCCCCGCGAACAGCTTTAAACCCACTACCTGCGGGAAATCCCGCGTACAGTTCACGGCCTCACGGATCTGTTCCGGATTGGCGCTTAGCCCGCAGTAAAGTCCGTAAAAAATCCCGCAGTCCGCTTTCTTTGCCAGATTTAGCCGGCGCAACACATCTTTACGGCGAAGAATGGGAGGATCCGTGTTCGGCATATCAAAAACAGCGCTGATACCCACGCGTTTTGCAACGGAAAGTCCGTGCTGCAATGTTTCCTTATGCCGCTGTCCCTCATCGCGAAGATGCACATGGGGATCGATCATGATTGTTTCCCCGGACCTGTTGGAGTACTTACTTCTTTTTAATTTTTACGGTCCATCCGTAACGGTCTTCCAGTTTTCCGTACTGAATACCCAGCAATTGTTCGTAGATAGTTTTGGCGTAGGGACCGACTTCATTGTTGTTGATGACAATATCTTCTCCCTCATCATAGCCGATGTGCCCGACCGGAGCAATCGTGGCTGCCGTACCTGTACCGAAACATTCCTGCAGCTGTCCTTTCTTTGCCGCTTTGATGATCTCTTTGAAGGCAATGCGCCGTTCTTCCACTTTCCAGCCCAGGTCCCGGGCAAGCTGCAGGACGCTGTCGCGGGTAATGCCCGCCAGGATGGTTCCCTGTTTCAGGGTCGGAGTAATCAGGGTGTCGTTGATCACAAACATGATGTTCATAGTCCCGACTTCATCGACATATTTATGTTCAAGACCGTCCAGCCACATGATCTGTTTATAACCTTTCTGCTGAGCTCTTTTTGCGGCATAGAGGCTTTGTGCATAATTCGCGGCTGCTTTGACATGCCCGGTGCCGCCCGGCGCCGCCCGGGTGAATTCCTTGGTCGCATAAATACCGACTGTCTGCAGATTGCGTCCGTAGTAGGCATCTACCGGCGTGGTAATGATCATAAAATTGTAGGTTTCGCTGATCTTGACGCCCAGGCTGGGGTCGGTTGCAAAAATAAAGGGCCGTATATACAGAGACGAGCCCCGATGCGGCGGCGTGAAATCCTGGTCCAGGGTGATCAGCCGGATCAGTTCTTCCAGTGTCTTTTTTTCGTCAATTTGCGGGATAGCCATCCGTTCGGCAGAGCGGTTCAGACGGGCGATGTTCTGCTCGGGCCGGAAAAGACGCACGATTCCGTCTTCGCCACGAAAAGCTTTCATTCCCTCAAAAATACTCTGTGCATAATGCAGGGTAATATTTGCCGGACTTAATAAAATTTCTTCATAAGGCAGGATCTCGGATTCCTGCCATGCCCCGTCCTTGTAGCGCCGAAGCAGCATATGATCGCCATAATATTTTCCAAATCCCAGATTGCTGAAATCAATTTCCGGCAGCTTGCTGACGGACCGCATTTTCACATTCATAAAACACCTCACTGATTTATTTTCGTGTAAATATCCTGAAATATCTTTTCACAATAGGCAGGATCGGTGTGAAAATCCCTTCCGTCGGTCTTGACGACCAGTACGGGGATTTCTCCGCTTGCCTGAAGTTCGGCGATCCAGCGGTCGTAGTAGATGTTGAGCCGGTGCAGATATTCAAGATCAATATTCAGCTCGTAATCACGGCCGCGCTTTTTGATCCGGGAGATCAGACTGTCCGTGGATGCCTGCAGATAGACAATCAGGTCCGGCGGCCGCAGGTAAGAGGTCATTTCCTTGAATAACTCCTGATAATTTTCCCAGTCGCGGTCATCCATTTTTTTAATATCATGAATACTGCGGGCAAAGATCTTGGCGTCTTCGTAAATGGTGCGGTCCTGGACAATCGTGTTGGAGAGCCGCTGTATCTTTTTCTGGACCTGAAAGCGCTTGGATAGAAAATAGATCTGCAGATTGAAGCTCCAGCGCAGCATGTCGTGATAAAAATCCTTAAGATAGGGATTGTCTACGACCACCTCGTAATGCGGATCCCATCCGAAACGCTGGCAGATCAGATCCGTAAACGTAGTTTTTCCGACGCCGATATTTCCGGCAATACCGATAAATTTGTGTTTCATGATCCGGTTTATGTAATACCGTTCAAACTTAGCAAATTTAAGTGATATTTGCGAACAAAAAATGCGGTCGTTTACCACGTTTTCCTTTCATCGGCAGCAAGGAGGATATTTATTGACAATGTTGCCCGCAATATGCAAATTATTTTGCTTGCAGGCAAGGAACCCGCCATTGCAAAAAAGGAGAAGAATATGAAATGTGATACTGAGCAAAGGGCATGCAAGGCCGGAAAGATCATCGGCTGGACCCTCCTGGGTATCGGACTGGCCTTTTTATTCGGATTTGTCATCAAGGGACTTTGGAATGCCTTGATGCCGGAGATCTTCGGGCTGAAAGCGATCAGTTACTGGCAGGCAGTAGGACTGACCATCCTTTCGAGGATCCTTTTCGGCGGTATGCCCAAAGGCGGCTCGGAAACGAAAAAAGAAGAAAAAGTCTCCGCTCCCGCCGCGCAGGAAAACGCAGAATAATCAGCCGGAAAAAGGAATCCGGTCCGGGAATGCCGCGGAACGGCGATTTTGACGAAAAATGATTGCATGCATGGGCTTCTTCAAGTATTTTTATCCATGTTTTGGGCTCAAAAAAGATTATCTGCCGTCTTTCTTCTGCTTCTGTTGTCCGGCAACGCCGTGCTTTTTGCGGAAAGGGGACATTTTCTGATCGCACAAGCCGGCCTTGACCATGCCGCTCAGCGGGACAAGAGCATGTCGCCGCTGGCTTACGGAGGAAGCGGAATTGCCACCGGGATTGCCTATGAACATGGGGGCCGCTCAAGCATGGATTTTTTTCATTTGTCTTTCCAGAGCGGTGAAATCCGGAACCGCTACGGGAATTCCTGCTCTTATCAGAGCGTTGCTTTCCGGAATTACACATTCTATCCCAAGCAGGGTGAATCCGGCAATGCGACGGTCTTTGGCTGGTCAAATATCAACGCCTTTCACCGTTATGTCAATGCAGCTTACGGGAATTATGCCGATCGTTTGAATTACTATACGCTTTTTGGGCCTGCCTTCCGTTATGCGCTGCCCTTCCGGATCGGGAAACTCCAATTTCATATGCAGCTTCCGGTCGATCTGCAGATCCTGGGCTTTTATTTGCGGCCTTCCTATATCTCAAACCGCCCTTCGGGATATCTGGATCCTGAGAATTCCGCTTTTATGGCCTGGCTGCGTTCCGTCGATCTCTTTATACCGGGTCGTGACTGGCATTTTTCGCTGAATCCGCAACTTAACCTGATGCTGGGTTCCGGAGGGAGGCTTTCTCTGACGTATCAATATCAGTTTGTCAGGATTGCCAAACCGGAGTTATTCGTTCAAAGCAAAGGGACCTGGTATATCAGCCTGGTGACAAAACTATGAAAAAGCTTCAAATCCTTGCCGGACTTTTTGTGCTTTTGCTCGCTTTTTCCTGCGAATCTTTGCTGATCCCGGGAGATCCTGCCGGCGACCCGGTTGCCAACTTTGAATTTCTCTGGCGGGAGGTAGACAGCAAGTATGCATATTTTGAATTTAAATCCATCGATTGGGATTCTGTATACAACGTTTACCGTCCGCAGGTCCGTTCGGATATGAGCGAACAGGAGTTCTTTGATCTGCTTGCGGATATGCTGTATGTACTGCGCGACGGGCATGTGAACCTGACATCCGCGTTTGACCGAAGCCGCAACTGGAGCTGGTACCTGGATTATCCGGAGAACTTTAATGGCAATATTGTTTCCCGGAATTATCTGGCCGAGGACTACCGCATCAGCGGTCCCTTGCATCATCAGGTCATTGATTCGGTCCTCTATGTGTATTATGCCTCATTTGCCAATGAGATCAGTCAGGCCAATTTGGATGCCCTGATGGATGCGGCACAGGATCTGAAAGGGGTAATCATTGATATCCGCAGTAATGGCGGGGGCTCCAGCGCCAATGCCCATGCCCTGGCCTCCTGTTTTACTCCGGACACCCTGCTGTACGGATGGCAGCGGATAAAAAGCGGGCCGGGCAAGGAAGAATTTTCGCCCTGGTCTGCACTGCGCATCTATCCGCGCTCCGGAAAGCGTTTTGACGGACAACTAATCCTGCTCTGCAACCGGAATTCTTACAGCGCCGCCAATCTTTTTGCACAAATGATGAAAGCGCTGCCGCATGCAAGGCTCGTTGGCGATCAAAGCGGCGGCGGCGGCGGAATTCCGGCTTTCGGTGAACTGCCGAACGGCTGGCTGTACCGTTTTTCAGCGACACAGACAATTACCCCGGAAGGTGAACATACGGAAGGCGGAATACCCGTGGATATGCGGGTGGACATGGATCCTATGGACGAAGCCGCCGGGATTGACAGCATTATCGAAGCAGCGCTGCAATTGTTTCGAAATTCCTGATAATGACTAAAGGATTTTCTACTGATAATTTAAAGCTATACCCAGGATTGCCGGGTTAGATCGATAAAATATCCAGCAGTTCCAGCAACTGCCGGTTGAGCTGTTTTTTTTCTTTTACGGATTTCAGCAGCGGGGTCAGGGCGATCTGCCCATTGATAAGTCCGATCATGACATTCTTTTCACCCCGCAGCAGGGCTTCCACCGCGGAAACGCCCATGCGGCTGGCGCTGACGCGGTCAAAAGCCGAGGGCGAGCCGCCGCGCTGGATATGCCCCAGAATGGTGACCCGGACGTCGTATTCGGGATATTCTTTCTGCACTTTCTCCGCGAGCCGCAGCGCACCGCCCACCTCGTCCCCTTCCGCGACCAGCACAATACTGCTGGTCTTTGTTTTTTTGTAACTGCTTTCAAGAAAATTCCGCAGTTTCTTCTCATCGTTCTGCAGTTCCGGGATCATCACGGCTTCCGCACCGGAAGCAATCCCGCTTCGCAAGGTCAAAAAACCGGCGTCACGCCCCATGATCTCAATAAAGAAAAGACGATTATGTGCGGAAGCGGTATCCCGAATCTTATCGACAGCCTCAATAATAGTGTTCAGGGCCGTATCATAACCGATCGTATATTCGGTCCCGGAAATGTCGTTGTCAATGGTAGCGGGAATGCCGGCAACGGGAAGATCGTATTCCTCCGCCAGCTCCTGTGCACCCCGAAAGGTGCCGTCGCCGCCGATCACTACCAGCATTTCGATGCCGTGACGTTTTAAGTTCTCATACGCTTTGCGGCGGCCCTCCGGAAGTTTGAATTCCAAACAGCGCGCGGATTTTAACAGGGTCCCGCCGGTCTGTAAGATGTTGCTGACGGACGGAGAGAACATTTCTTCGATCTGGTCTTCGATCAGACCTTTATAGCCGCAGCGGATCCCAAAGACCCGGCACTGATGATAAATTGCCGCCCGCACAACAGCGCGGATTGCCGCATTCATTCCGGGCGCATCGCCGCCCGAAGTTAAAACACCGATATTTTTTATCACGTTCATTTTTCTGCCTTTCTTTTATATCCCCCGGGAATCTAAGCATTCCGCAAATACCCGCCAAACATTATTATCCCGCCAAAAACGGAAGTTTTCGGAAATTATTCAGCGGACGGATGCTTTTCCCTTATACGGGACTTTTGCCCGGAATGCTGTAATGGCGGATCTTTGGCTTCAAAAATCAATATTTCGCCACGCCGGGGGGATCTTCTTTCGGCTAAGAAAAAAGATTTTTTTCAGTACAGATTTTTTTTATATTGAAAAAGGATAAGGACCGGGACGAGGACAAGGATATATCAAAGAATAAATGTCCCTTAAACAGGAGGAATTTAAGTTATCAGCCGAAGATCATGCCGGAGAGCGGAAAATTGTATCCGTTTCGCTCATAACATCCTGTCATGTATTTTGGTGTCTTTTACCTGTGGTGTCAATGGGAACTTAAATAATACAGCGCCGGTCAGCATGCCGGCGGGGAGGGATCTTGAAACGTTACATTGTAATTTTAAATCCGGTAGCCGGCAAAGGTCACGCAATCCGCTACAAACCGGAAATCGAAGCTTTTTTTGCTGAAAACGGGATGGACTATGAGATCGTGCTTACCGAACGGCCCGGACACGCCATTATGCTCGCCGAACACTACGGAGCGCTTCCCGGAAATATTGTTATTGCCGCCGGCGGAGACGGAACCTGCAACGAGGTCGTCAACGGACTTATGAAAGCAGCCGCAAAGAATAACACAGAGAAACCCGTTTTCGGGATTTTGGCCATCGGGCGCGGGAATGACTTTGCCTATGGCGCAAAAGTTTCAACGGTATTGGGCGAAGATCTGCTGCGCATTCGTGACGGCAAAACCGCGCTTATGGATGTAGGGGAAGTCAAAGGCGGGGATTATCCGGACGGCAGGTATTTCGGGAACGGGGTCGGTATCGGCTTTGATGCCATCGTCGGTTTTGAAGCAGCGCACATGAATCACGTTCACGGCGGTATGGCCTACACCCTGGGGGCCTTGAAGACCTTGATCAAGTACCCGGCAGCTCCGGAACTTGAGATACGTTACGATGAAAAAGAACTTGTCCTGATGCCGGCCCTGGTTTCCGTCATGAACGGCCGGCGTATGGGTGGCTCATTTTTTATGGCGCCGCAGGGTATGATGGATGACGGACTTTTTGATCTCTGCCTGACCCGGCAGGGACCCCGGCGACAACTATTGGGAGCCATGCTGGCTTATACCAAAGGAAAACAGTCCGAACGCGAGGATACCATTACCGACCGGGCGGCACATGTCTGGATCCGGGCACGTTCCGGTTCGTTAGCGGTCCATGCCGATGGCGAAACCATCTGCGAGGCCGGCAAGCATCTGGAGATCATCAATCACAAACACGCACTGAATATTATCGAATGATCTTGATCGAATAAAAAGTGCAGGGAAAAGAAAGAGACGCTGATACGCGTCTCTTTTTCTATAATTACGGAGTATGCTCCCGTATCAGAAATAATAGGCCAGCGATAAAGTGGTGTTTTTTGGCTTTTCCTTCTCGCCGTCGTAGTAAACATGATAGGTCTCAAATGCGGCGGCGATACTGAGCCCCTGTTTCAGGAAAAAACTGGCGCCCCAGCTGAAGGACGAACGGAAACGGTCCGTAAGCTGGTCCGGAACAAGATTTCCCAGCCGGAAAGCGTTGAGCCCCTGATATATGTCGGGAAGATACTGATACCCCAAATAAAAATGCAGCGGTAACAGCGGCACGTGCAGAGCCATGCCGAAATGGTGTGCCTGCGTAATGCCGAAATTGTTCAGGACTTCATGATTCAGCGCATCCACGGCAACCTGGGTCAGATCGCTGCTGCGAACCGTGAGGTTCTGCCAGTTGGCATAATCAAAGCTGTAATAAAGATCAATCAATTTCAATGTCAGTGCCAGACCGGCGCGGAATACTGCCGGCGATTTTACCGTATAGTCCACACCGGAAGATCCCGCAACGTCGTAAAGGCGCAGGTTGTACGAAACGCCGAGGCTTGTGGGAAGGTCCAGGGAAATTCCGGCCATCAGGACCGGCAGAAAATGATAGTTCATGCCGATACGTGCGCCGATTCCGAAATATTTGTTGTTTTCAATGAACCCGGCGGTTTCGGAAGGAAGCGCGTTTTTGAAATTGATGTCATTATTTCGCTTCCCGCTGAGCAGTGAAACTTCGGCGCCGACAAAGATATCCTTCTGGATCTCGATCGCAGAAGCAAAACGCCAGTTGTACAGTCCTCCGGTACTGCGCTGAATAATATCATCGGTCTGATAATACAAATGATAGTCTTTCTCGCGTGTAATTCCGCCCGCAAAATTCAGGCTGCCGCGGTATACCGGCAGAGAAACGATGTAGGATGCACCCGCAAAACTGTTCTGGTTAACATTGTTGTATTGATTGAAAAGTCCGTTGACCTGGATAATGTTGTACTTGCTCATCGCCAGGCTGGCCGGATTGACCGTTAATTCGGGCGCCATAGGTCCGGCAGCTACCGTTGCGCCGCCCAGAGCGACACTCAGGGGATTGCCGGTATTCAGTGCGGAATTCCGGACGGGATAGGAATAGGGATAGGTGCTGTTGTAATGTTCATTGTCAAAATCATAGGAATAAAAGGGGGCAATCATATCGACCAGATCCTGTGCGCCGGCAAAGGCAAAGATCAGTAAAAGGATGCTAAAAAGAATTTTTTTCATTGTTCTGCCGCTTATTTTTTTTCGTTGGTGGTTGATGATTCGCTGCTGGATTTTTTATTGTTCGAAGATGTGGAAGAAGCGGGTTTTTGAATTGCCGGTTGCGATTGCCGTGAGGATTTCGGTGTTGATACGGTCGTAGAAGAGGATTTGCTGTTCGAATTGCTTCTGCCCGAAGGCTTGTAAATGGAATTGTCGTTGCTTTTATGCGTATCGCCGCCGGATTTATCGGAAACTTTTCCCACGGATTCGATCCGGGGCGAAGAGGAGGAAGCGGGAGTGCCGCCGATTCCGGAATTGATGCCCACATCGCTGCGTTTATCCGGGCGGGAGATAATGTCATTTTCTATTCCCACCGAGATAAAAGGAGCGGTGCTGGTTGCAGGGGCGTTCATCAGGGGCTCATAACCGGGTTTCCGGATACGGTCGCGCTCATGGCTCCCCTCGTTACCGCCGGAGCCGCCGCCGGAATAGTAGTACGGGTAATGATGGTAGTAATACCAGTAGTGACTGCGCGGATTATAATAATAATAACGGCCGTACCAGTAATAAGGCTCCCAGTGATAGTATCCGTAATTATAATAGAAGGGGTCCCAGTAATAATCACCCCACAGGAGGCTGTAACGCTGATAGCGCGGGACCTGGTAATATTCGTTTGACTCGTAATAATTGTTAATGATGATCTGCCGGGTGGAATCCGGAACGTTCTCGATACCGTCGACCTGTTGCGCAACGTTGGGATAAAAGGTCGTATAACACCCCGTAAAGAGCGCAACGATCAATAAGAATAAAATCATTTTTTTCATATCGGGCACCTCATCATTTGTTTGTCAAACGAATTTAAGTCTAAATAGTTTCTAAAACAAAGACACAAAATATAATAAAAGGTTAACGGCGCCAATTATGCAAAACGGCGGGATCAAAAAAAGCCCCTGAAAATTGTCAGGGGCAGATGGTATCGGATAAGGATTAAGATCAATAACTGCTTTCGAGTTCACGCCCGCGGTTATAGTATTCCAGCCCCTCTTCCACGCGTCCCTGCTGCGTCAAGGTAACCCCGAGCCGCTTCAGGTAGTCGGGATTTTCAGGTTCGATCTCCAGCAGCTGGCGGAAATACATTTCGGCGCTGATATAATCTTTCAGGTCAAAATACACCTGTCCGACCATGGCAATTGCCTGGGTGTCTTCCGGGTCCAGCGCAACCACCGTTTCAAACTGGTCCTTGGCTGCATCGATATCGTCCAGGCGAAGATAGGTCAGGCCCAGGTTAAAATACAGGTCCTTGTTGACCGGGTCCACCGCGATCAGGCGCATATAGACCTCCGCGCTTTTCTCATACATTTCATGTTCATAGAGAAACTGGGCATAGCGCAGGCCGATTTCCATGCTTTCGGGATTGGCGTTCAGCGCCTGGTCAAACATATCGATAGCTTCTTCGACGCGATCGTCTTTAGCCAGGATGCGGGCTTTTTCCCCTTTGAGTTCGGCGCTCTTGGGGGCGCGTTCGATTGCTTTATCCAGATATTCAATCGACGAGATGTTGTCTTTTTTCAGCTCACTGTAAATGCGGGCGATCTGTATGGCGGCTTTGGGATCATTGGGACGCAACTCGGCGGCAAGGTTAAAGTTATCAAGCGCCTTTTTTAGATCTTCATCAACGTTTGAAGATTCATTCCGGATCACGCTGTTGTAATGGCCGACTGCCGTATTAAAGGTAGCGCCGTAGAGTTGTTCCCGGAAAAGTTTGATCTGGTCCGGCAGGTAATTCGGATCACGTTCAAGCGTATAGTCCAGGTATTTTTTTGCTTTGCTGTAATCTAAAAGCCCGCTGTTTTTATTGGAATAGATCTCCACGGCGAGAAGGTAGGGTACTTCGGGATTTTCCGGTTCAATATCCATCGCTGTCAGGAAATTATATTCCGCTTTGGCATAATCGCGTTGCTGTACATAGACTTTTGCGGAGGTCAGTTCCTGGGACTGGCATCCCCAAAAGGCAAATACCGCAAGGATCAGCAGGGAAACGGCAAAATAACGGTAAAATTTCATCATTGTCTCCTCAAAAATTTTCGCTGTGAATATAGTATAAAAAAAAGCTCAAAAAAAGTTAAAAGAACAAATCCCGTTCTCCGTTCCGGATGCGCGTCAGGCGCAAACGGGTTTCTTTTTCGACAGCGGGGTCCTGCATTTTATTCAGATTTTCTTCGATGACTTTCCAGCCCTTTGCCGATGTGGACTCCGTTGCATAGTCAAGCAGGTACTCCGAGAGCGTGAGTATGGCGTTTGGGGTACAATAGCGTTTAATAAAACCGGGGACGGAGAACTCCATGAAATGTTCTCCCGTGCGGCCGACGCGGTAGCAGCCGGTGCAGAAGGATGGCAGATAACCTTTTTCCAGCAGTTCGTCAATGATCTCGTTCAGCGAACGGGAGTCATTGATCTCAAATTGCTCCCGGTTCAGGTTCTGGATCTCGTTTTTGCTTTCGGAATAGGAACCGAGTTCCAGCTTTGTGCCGCCGTCGATCTGTGAGACGCCAAAAGACATGGCGGCTTCCCGGATTCGCACGGGTTCCCGGGCGGTCAGGATCATTCCGGTATACGGTACTGCCAAACGCAGAATAGCGATCAGGCGAATGAAATCCGCATCACTGACATAGTAATCCGGCTTGACATCGATACCGGCTGCAGCTTTGATGCGGGGGAAAGAAATCGTATGCGGACCGATATTGTAAACGGCTTCAAAATGATTGGTGTGGCGCACCAGGGCCAGCACTTCGTAACGCCAGTCATAAAGTCCGAACAAAGCTCCGATGCCAAGATCGTCAATGCCGCCTTCCATGGCACGATCCAATGACGTCAGACGCCAGTTGAAATCCCTTTTCGGACCGCTGGGATGATAGTGGGCGTAGGTTTCCGGGTGGTAAGTCTCCTGAAAGACCTGATAGGTTCCGATGCCGGCAGACTTGACCGTTTTAAATCCTTCAATATCCAGAGGGGCCGCATTGATGTTCACGCGACGGATCTCTCCGTGGCCTTTTTTGACGGCATAGACGGTCCGGACGGTGTGCGCAATAAATTCGGCATTATAATCGGGGTGTTCGCCATAGACCAGGATCAGGCGTTTTTGTCCGTTGTCTTCCAGCGCTTCAACCTCCCTGACGATCTGTGAATCGAGCAGCGTTGCACGTTTCTGATCTTTATTGGAGGTGCGGAATCCGCAGTAGCGGCAGTTGTTGACACATTTGTTGCCGATATAGAGTGGCGCAAAAAGCACGATACGGTTTCCGTAAATGCGTTCTTTCAGGGTATGTGCTCCGGCTTTGATCTCTTCGATCAGTCCGGGGTCGTTGGCGTTCAGCAGATCGGCAACTTCCATTAAGGAAAGGCGCTGTTTATCGAGTGATTTTTGAATAATATCCCGGATACGCCGGGCGTCAGGCTGCGGCTGTTTTAAAAAGGAATGCAGTTCATCGGGATCGATAAAAGGCTTCATGGCTTCATCGGGGATGCGGTATTTCTGCGGCAGGAATTTCATTTTTTTCTCCATTTCTCAGCGAACTTGCAATGTACATCAAAGTCGTGCATTATACCAAAGAATTAAATATAAAGATAAGGGACTTTTTCCCGGTCCGGGGACGCTAAAAGATGAAAACGATCACATTATGTGGGCTCTAAGCAGAAGAAAAGCAGGGGATTGTGCCGCTCTTGCCGGACGAATAAATATCCGGCGGATGCTGAAAAGTTCTTGACTAGTCTGATTTCTCATCGTATAATACACGGCTTTGAAAATTGATTTTTTAGGAGTTAGAAATGAAAAAAGGCATTCATCCGAAATACAACGAAGTTACCGTAACCTGCGCCTGCGGCCACACCTTTAAGACCCGCAGCACCGCCGGCGACCTGAAAGTCGAAATCTGTTCGGCTTGCCATCCTTTTTTTACCGGCAAACAAAAACTGCTGGATACGGCCGGACGCATTGAGAAATTCAATAAAAAATACGGTCTGAAAAAAGACAATTAGCTTATGGAAGCTTAGGCATACAGAATCATCCCGCTCAACCGGGATGATTTTTTGTTTGTTTAAAGAGTTTTCACCCAAATGGGAGTGTCATGAAAAAAAAGCAAAACAAAGAAACAAAGAACAGTATTCTCGTCGGCGGACAGGCGGTAATGGAGGGCGTGATGATGCGTACGCCCAAAGCTTACGCAACGGCCGTCCGCAATCCGCAAGGCGCCATTGTAACCGAGCGCAAACCTTTTACATCCCTTGCAAAAAAGAAAAAAATTTACGGCTGGCCGGTCATCCGCGGCTTTGTTTCTATGATCGAATCACTGAAGATCGGCATGGAGACCTTGAATTTTTCCGCGGATATCGCATATCCCGAAGAAGCCGCCAAAGAGAAAAAACTCGGATCTAAAATTACATCCTGGCTCAGTACACTCTTTGCTTTTGTCCTTGCCCTGGTCCTGTTTATGATCGCTCCCATGTGGATTACGGAAAAACTCTTCGGTCTGCGGGATAGTGCGGCATTATTCAACATCAGTGCGGGATTTTTCCGGATACTGTTCTTTCTGCTGTATCTGGTCATTATCAGTATGCTGAAAGATGTGAGGCGGCTGTTTGCCTACCACGGCGCCGAGCATAAGACGATCTATGCCTTCGAATCCGGCGAGGAACTGACCACGGAGAACATTAAAAAATATTCGCGCTTTCATCCCCGCTGTGGAACGAGTTTCCTGTTTATTACAATGATCAACATCATCATTCTTTATGCCGTTCTGGACGCGCTTGTCATGCATATTTTTCAGACGCAGCTGACCATTCAGCTTCGGCTTCTCTATCACCTGCCGTTCATTCCCGTAGTTATGGGCGTCGGTTACGAGGTATTGAAATTCAGCAGCCGCAATCTTGACAAGTGGTATGTTGCATGGATGAGCAAGCCCGGTCTCTGGCTGCAGCGCATCACGACCCGGAAACCGGAGGACGGCATGATCGAATGTGCCGTTGCGGCGCTTAAAACCGGCTTTGGCGATGAATGGGATTTGTACCGGGGCGGTACCTTTGTGGCGGAAGCGATCGAATAAGCCCGGAGCATTATCATGCTGGAAAAACTTGAAGAGATCAAAGAACGTTACGACAAGGTGATCGCCCGGCTTTCGGATCCGGACGCGTTTCAGGATGCGGACCAGTACAGGGCTTTATCCCGTGAGCGGAAACAACTGGAGCCCATTATGGCGGCGTATCAGAAATACAAAGTTCTGCTGGACCATATCCGCGATGACGAATCGGTGTTGCGCGGCGGTGATGAGGAATTGAAAGAGCTGGTGCGGGAAGAACTGGACGGTCTGAAGGCGGAACGGGAAGAATTGGAGGAAGGCATCAAATTTTTATTGATTCCCCCGGATCCCAATGATGACAAGAATACCATCGTCGAAATACGCGCAGGGACGGGCGGGGATGAAGCGGCTCTCTTTGCACATGATCTTTATCGCATGTATGTACGTTATGCAGAGCGGCAGAACTGGAAGACCGAGGAACTCAGCGCTTCGTTTATCGGGGTCGGGGGAATTAAGGAAATTGTTTTTATGATTCGAGGCGACGGCGCTTACGGACAGCTGAAATACGAATCCGGGGTTCATCGTGTCCAGCGGGTTCCTGCCACCGAAAATTCGGGACGCATCCACACCTCCGCAGCAACGGTGGCGGTATTGCCGGAAGCGGAAAAAGTGGATGTCGAGATCAACGAGGCGGATCTGCGTATCGATACCTACCGTGCCAGCGGCGCCGGCGGACAGCATGTCAACAAGACCGATTCCGCTATCCGCATTACGCACATTCCGACGGGACTGGTAGTATCCTGCCAGGATGAACGTTCCCAGCACAAGAATAAGGAAAAAGCCCTGCGCATTCTCTATAGTCGCCTGCTGCAGCAAAGGATTGACGAACAGGATGCGGCCGTAGCGGCACAGCGTAAATCGCAGGTATCCACCGGCGACCGTTCCGCCAAGATCCGCACCTACAATTTTCCGCAGACCCGGGTAACGGACCATCGCATCAATTATACCAGCCATCAGCTGAACGCCATCCTGGACGGGGATCTCTACGATCTGACCGAAGCGTTGAAACTTGCGGATAATATCGAAAAACTCAAGAATCTTTAATATGAAGACCGAAAAAACATGGACCCTGATGGAGATCCTGAAATGGTCGGTCGATTATTTGACCGGCAAAGGGATCGAGGACGCCAGGAGCAATGTGGAATGGCTGCTTTGCGAAATATTGTCCTATAGCCGCATGGATCTTTATCTTAAATTCGACCGCCCCATGAGCGAAGCCGAACTTGCGCGCTATCGCCCCTTGCTGCTCCGCTGCGCTGCACATCAGCCGGTACAGCAGCTTGTTGGATCCTGTGAGTTTTACGGATTCAAACTGGCGGTAAACGACAAAGTTCTGATTCCGCGGCCGGAGACCGAACGTCTGGTTGAGGCTTGTATCCGGGAAGCGGCCGCTCTGACCGAAGCAAAAACCCGGGCGGAAATCACGGCGTCAGCAGCGGAAACAGAACAAGCGAAACCTCACAGCGACGACGGGGCAGAAGTGTTCAATTTTAAACCCGAATTGTACATACTGGATATTGGTGCAGGATCCGGTTGCATCAGCATTGCGCTGGCAAAGCACATTCCGAACGCAGTGCTGTATGCCATGGAAAAATCGGCGGACGCCATTGAAGTTCTGCAGCGTAACATCCATTATCATGATCTTGAAAAACGTGTACAGATCCTGGAGCAGGATATCCTGGAATTCCGGCCGCAGCGGCGTTTTGATATCATCGTCAGCAATCCGCCGTATATTGCCGTGGATGAAATGGCGGGACTGGATCCGCGGGTTTCGCATTACGAACCTTATATGGCTTTATCGGACGCCGATGACGGATTGAGTTTTTACCACTATTTTGCCTCCCGCTTCCCCGAATGGCTGATGCCGGACGCCCCGGCGTTTCTTGAATTCGGCGGAAAGTCTCAAAGTGCAGCCCTTAAAAATATATTTTCCGCGTTCCGGACCGAGATCATTCTGGATTATCAGGGGAACGAGCGGGTGCTTGTACTGAGGCTGAAAAATGGAGACGAACAATGATCACGGAACTGAAGGATCCCTTTAACCATGAGTACTGGATGAAGGAAGCTTTCCGCGAGGCGGAGAAGGCTCTACAGAAAGACGAAGTCCCTGTCGGCGCGGTGATCGTAAAGGATAATCGCATTATTGCGCGCGGACACAACATGGTGGAACAGCTCAAGGATCCCACCGCTCACGCCGAGATGATCGCCATTACCGCCGCCTGCGAGACCCTGAGTGAAAAGCGTTTGGAAAACTGTATCCTGTATGTAACGCTGGAGCCCTGTCCCATGTGTGCCGGTGCTATGCTGCAGGCCCGCTTGAACAGCTGCGTTTACGGAACGGCCGACCCCAAGGCCGGTGCCTGCGATTCGCTGTATCATCTTTGTGAAGATCCGCGCCTGAACCACCGTATCCGGGTTATATCCGGCGTCCGGGAAGAGGCCTGCCGCGCTCTGCTGCAAGCCTATTTTAAGCAGAAGCGCTGAGATTAGGTACTCAAACTCTTTTAAGCATTCGATCTTTTCAGGATTAAAACCGCTCCGCTCCTTGTTCCGGTACATACAGAGCGGGAAAAATGAAGAATTTATTACCCATTCTGTAGCGAAGATCGTATCTTTTCGCTGAACCATAAAACGGCGAGGCGGTCATGGCAACAAAAGTACGGATATTCATGGGGGTACTGTTTATGCTCATACTCAGCGGGTGTAACGGATTTTATGATGTGATCATTAAAAACGGCAGCCTTATCGACGGCAGCGGCTCTGCGGAGATACGGGCGGATATCGCCATTCGCGGCGATAAGATCGCGAAAATCGGCGATCTTTCAGGAAAAAACGCCAACACGGTCATTGATGCAAGCGGATATGTGATTGCGCCGGGTTTTATTGATGTTCACAGCCACACAGATACAAAACTGCTTATCAATCCCAAGGCCGAATCCAAGATCCGTCAGGGCGTGACGACCGAGGTAACGGGTAATTGCGGCTACGGTCCTTATCCGCAGAAAAGCGATGACCGCAGCAGCTGGTCCTCAAAAAGGGCATTCCCGGATTTTGCTTCCTACTGCAAAACAATGGAAGAACACGGGATAGCGATCAATCAGGCAGCCCTGGTCGGTCACGGAAATCTGCGCCGCTTTGTGATGGGCAATGTAGATGCCAATCCCACGGAAGAACAAATGGCTGAGATGAAAGCCTTGCTGGAAACGCAGCTCCGCCAGGGGGCATGGGGAATGAGCACGGGACTGGAATATGCGCCGGGTTCTTTTGCAACGACGGAAGAGCTGATTGACTTTGCACAAGTGCTGAAAAAATTCGACGCCATCTATGCCACCCATATGCGCAATGAGGACAAGTATTTGGTCGAAGCCGTAGATGAGGCGCTGCGCATCGGACGCGAGAGCGGAGCCAAGGTTCAGATCTCGCATTTCAAGGCCTGCAACCAGCCATACTGGCCGCTGATCGATGTTGCGATGGAAAATATCCGCAAGGCGCGGGAAGCGGGACTGCGGGTCACGGCCGACCGCTATCCCTACAATGCCTACAACACTTCACTGAATGTGTTTCTGCCGACCTGGGCGCGGGCCGGGAACGACAGCGATATGATCGCGCGCCTGAAAGATCCCGAAAACGATGCGGAATTCCGGGCTTATGCCGAAGGGAAGTTCAAGAATATCGGCGGGGAGGAACGTTTTCTGATCTCCGCCTGCAAGAATCCTAAATGGGCGGACAAAACGGTGGCGGAAGGCATGGCAGAGACCGGCCTCAGCGGCTACGATTACGTCAAAATGGTGCTGCTGGAAGACATCAATGCGGATATGATCGGATTCGCGATGAGCGAGGAGAATCTCAAGAAGGTGCTCAAAGAAGATTATGTAATGGTCTGCTCGGACGCTTCGGCCTATGCGCCCTACGGGGAACTGGGTGAAGGAAAACAGCATCCCCGGGCCTACGGCTCGAATGTCCGGGTTCTGGGAAAATATGTCCGTGAAGAAGGCATACTGGAGCTGGAGGAAGCCATCCGCAAGATGAGCGGTCTTTGTGCCGAGACCTTTGGGATCCGGAAGCGGGGCTTTATAAAAAAGGGTTATTACGCTGATATTGTAGTCTTTAATCCCGAAACGGTGATCGACAGGGCGACTTACAGCGATCCGCATCAGTATCCCGAAGGTATCGATTATGTGTTTATCAATGGTAAGCTCGCCGTAGAAAAAGGCGAACATACCGGCGTCCTGAACGGGAGAATGCTAAAGAAGCGCTAAAGCTTAAAGCTTGTTTCCCGATAATACAGGAATAAGGTTTATCCGGTCCTTGCGGGGTTGCAGTATTCTCAGAACTCCATCGCCAGCAATAGGATCTCATCAGATTCATTTTTCGAAAGAATAAGTAAAGGTTTTTTATTCTGAAGAAAATGCGGCCTTATTTACCAATAGCCCCGGAGTTCGGAATGACAAATATATTTTCATGCTTTAAAATATAACTTCCGCAATTTAAGGGCGCCAAGCATTTAAAGAAGCAAGTTTTCCGCAATTGGAAAACGTTTCAGAATTGTGGAAAAATGCAGTTATTGAAGACCATACTCTGTTCAGCAAGTCCCGATTAACATGTTTTCAATAAAAAAGGAAATGCATTTACATGCAACATTATTCAAAATATTTTATTAACATTAGGCATGTTACATTGTATCCAAAAACATGCAAACACCAAAAACATCATTATCCTTCTGCTCCTGTTCCTGCTTTTCCAGCAAGTCTTGTTCAGGCATCTTCTGCCGCAGGGTGAGCATGCCATCATGCTGGATACGCAGTTATTTTACACTGCCGAACAGGCCGCCGGGATCATAAATAATTATACGGATGAAACGCGGCGGGGTTTTATCACCGGCGCACTAACGCTGGACCTGGTTTTCCCCTGGATATACACGCTGCTGCTGGGTTTTTTATTCGTCCGCTATTTTAAAAATTCCGCTATTGCCCTCTCACCTTTTCTGATCATGATCTTCGATTATCTGGAAAATGCCGGCATTGTGACCATGCTTGCGGCATTCCCGCGACAATTCCCGGCACTGATCAAGCTGACAGCATTCTTTTCGGGAATAAAATGGACACTCCTTTTTATCATAACGGCGCTTCTGCTGTTCGGGATCTTTAGAAAGATATGGTCTTATTTTCACCGTAATAATTATGGCCTGCACCAATAAGCCTATGAATAGCGTCGCAAATATTTTGTTGTTATAGATCTGTTTTGTATATACTTTTTGCCAATCAGTTTTATTTATCTGCAGGTTTTTTAATATAAGGAGATGTTATGAAAAAACTGCTGATCGCGTATTACACCGAGACCAATACCACCAAAGAAATTGCTGAAGCTATCGGACGTATCGCAGCTGAAAAAGAATGGGAATGCGACATAAAAGCGCTGTCGGATATCAGTTCCGTAAAAGCTTATGACGCCGTTCTGGTCGGCGCGCCGGTCCATGCCATGCGCTGGGTGCCGGAAGCGAACGCCTTTGTCGAGAAACATCGTGAAACACTACAGAAAACTCCGACAGCTTATTATGCGGTCGCTTACCTGCTGAATTGCAGCCGGCCATTCTTTCAAAAGCTCATCCGCAAAAGCCTGGATAAGGCCTGCGGAATCGTTACTCCGGTCAAAACCGGCATGTTTGACGGCCGCGTAGAAAGCGAATTCCCGGCATTCCCGCGCTGGATCTTCGGCGTAAAACCCGGGACCGCTCCCGATTTGCGGGACTGGGAAGCCGTTGAAAAATGGACAAAAGCTCTTTTTGACATTCTTGACAAATAACGGATATCTTCTCTTTAATAAAACAAAGGATATTTCATGGAAGTGATGTTCTGGATATCCGCCCTTTTCGCAGAGATCGTCGGCACCATGGCCGGATTTGGCTCCTCGACCATTTTTCTTCCGATCGCACTGTTTTTTTACGATTTCCGGACGGCGCTGATCCTGGTCGCCATTTTCCATATTTCCGGCAATATTGGCCGAATCGCCTTTTTTCGGCATGGTTTCGACAAGAAAATGCTGCTGCGCTTCGGGCTTCCCAGCGTACTGCTGACCCTGGCGGGAGCCCTTCTTGTGCAATATGTCTCGCAGCCGCTGCTCAAATTCATCCTTGGTGTTTTTTTGTTCCTATACGTGATACTGTTCCTCTGGAAGCCGGATCTGAAAGCGAAACCCGGGATCCGGAACAGCCTGATCGGCGGGGGACTGTCGGGATTCTTTGCCGGCCTGATCGGGACCGGCGGGGCGCTGCGCGGCGCTTTTCTGAGCTCCTTTAATCTGGAGAAATCCGTTTATATTTCCAGCGCGGCGGCCATTTCTCTCGCAGTGGATATTACCCGAATTCCGGTATATCTCAGCAGCGGTTTTCTTCCGAAAGAAATGCTGATCTTTGTTCCCTTCCTTTTTCTGATCGCCATTGCGGGATCCTTTATCGGAAAAAAGATCGTCAATAAAATTCCGCAGAAGATCTTCAGAAAGATCGTGCTGATCTGTGTCGGACTGGTAAGCGTCAAATTTATTTATGACGGGATCACGTTCTGGCTGAACAATCATCGCTGAGCATTGACGCAATTGCTTTGCATTCCATTGAATCAATGGATGAAAGTGTGATTGAATCAATGCATGAAATTATAATTGAGTCAATGCATCGATTTTTCATTGACGCAATCAGATAATAATATTTTGAGTCAATCCGCTCGCAATGCCATAAGCAGCTTATATATAGGTACTTCTGGAAGTTTGTCGGATTTGGCCGCGCAGACCTCCTCGCAGGGAGCCGGACAATGCAGACAAGGCGGCTCTCCGTTGCGGCCGTCCATGAGTTCCCGGTATGCGCCGGAAAGATTTCCCATCTCTATCCTGCGCACTATGCCCCGGATGTCAATATCGTAAGGACAGGCGATGCAGCAGGGATGATTTTCACACCATTGACAGAGGGCGGCATCCCTATGCAGGGTCCGTGCGTGCTCGTTTTCGGGAGCATTCGGACGTATGCCGTCAATTTTCCCGCGTGCCGCCAATTCCTGCGCGGATATCTGAATGACATGATCCCGCATGCCGGGATGCCATTGGTATTCTTCCATTCCCATTTTCCGCAGAAGCATGTTCGTGGCTGAAATACCAGAGATCGTCACCGCCGGACTGCCAGTCCCCATAACGGTGGATTCGCCGCAGAGGAAAAGATTTTCCCATTCGCTGCTTGCGTGCGGACGGTTAAGCAGATCCTGTCCCATGGACTGCTTGGGCCCGGCTACGCAGCCCTTGGGCTTCATGGTGTAGCGCTCTATGCTGGTCGGGCTTGCCAGCGTATGATAACGCAGGCCTTTTCGGAATCCGGGGAAATGCGCTTCCAAAGTATCCAGCATACGGTTCGTTTCCGCTTTTTTGGCGGCGGCGTATTCCTCCGAACGGTATCCGGGATCGGATGGCCGGGGCCAGGAGCGAAGAGAAGGCCCGATCGCCATGACCGTATGGGTGCCTTTGGAGCAAATTGAGGGATCGGCAAGGGAAAAAATATAGCAGGTAATCTCTTTTTCATCAATAGCCTGGGGGTTGTCAGCAAACATCTCAATGGGCAGCGTGCCGTCCGGAATAACAGCGGCATCGACCAGGCAATGCAAAACAACACTGGGATAGGTTGCCTGGAGATTTTTAACCCATTCACGTTTTTTTAAACTGCTTTCCTTTTCCGGGATCAATTCCCCGTAAAGATCCCAAATATTGCCGGCATAAATAATATTGCCGGCTTCAAATATCCGGGGCCCGCCGGGCGTCTGTGCGCGCAAACCGCGTACTTTTCCATTTATAAAAAGGATTTCTTCGGCACGCGTTTCGTACAGCACCTCCCCGCCATAGCGTTCAAAGGCTTTCTCCAGCTTTCCGGGCAGCTGCTGCGAGGAACCGGGCGGATAGTAGCTGCCGCCGTAATGATTGTCCATGAACATGGTCACCGCCAGGATGGCCGGAGTCTCGTCTACCAGGGTGTAACAGTAGGTTGATGTGAGCTTGTTAAAAAAGCGGATTACCTTTTCGGAATGCACAAAGCGCCGCATCAGGTCACCGGCGCTTTTTTTCAGAAGTGTCAGCAGCCGCAGCTGTTTCAGCGGATGCCGCAGCAGCATCTGCAGTCCGGTTTTGGGGGCGATTTCCGAAGGCGCCACACAAATAGGATTTGCGGCGATCACGCCGTGGTACAGTTTCCCGATATATTCATAAAAAGCACGGATCTCGGCAATCTCCTCCTCGTTGAAGATCTGTCTCAATGCCTCGAAAAATCGCGGCAATTCGGGATAAAAAGGAATGGGGATCCCGTCATAATTCAGACGGTACAAAATATCGTGTTTGATGATCTCGATGGGTTCTTCGAGTTCGTTCATGACAAAACGGTGCGGATTAAAACCGCGCGCGCCGAAACCGAAGAACATGGCGGTACCCTGGTCAAAGGTCGCACCTTCCCGGCGAAAAGCCCCGCAGGATCCGCCGGGCTGATAATGCTGTTCCAATAGCAGAACGGACAATCCTTTTTTTGCCAGCAAGGCAGACGCGGTTAAGCCGCTCAGACCTGCACCGACAACGATCACATCAACAGGTTTGAAATTCATAATCACTCTTTGTTTCGAAATAATCTCTGCATCAGTAACGGGGATGCCTTTCGATGCCCCATAGAACTCAGAATGCAGTAAAATGAAGCAAAGCTTAAGCATTTATTAGAATTATTCCAATCAATTTTAAAGGCAAACCGTGCAGGAGGATGCCTGCAAACAAGGTAATCCCCCGAAGGTTTTTTCAAAAGATAAGCGGCTTCATGGAAAATGACCGAATTCAGCCGTCAAAGCTTTTGTATGTTGCATTAAAAATTGGAGTTTAAGGGAAACCGCATTATTTTGTACGGAGCCGACTTTTACGCTTATTCTGATTAAAGCAAATAAAAATGAAAAAGTTCATTTTACCCTCCCGAATCCACAGGGAAAATTACGCTTTGTTAAAGTTTTGACAATCCCTTGTTATTTTCTCTATTTTGCTTGTAAAACGTAAACATTTTAATTATAATCTGCGTTCATTTCATTTGGGGTATAACGGAGAAAAAAGGAGAGTTATGAGCCCGGAATCAGTTTACAAAAAGTATCCGAAAAACGAGGCATCCAGCCTGATCGCCATGCTTCAGGATATTCAGGAAATTCATGGTTATCTGCCCGAGGATGATATCATTCGCGTGGCAAAGCATGCCGGTGTTCCGACCAGTCGGGTATTCGGCGTAGCGACGTTTTACAATCAGTTTCGCCTGACCCCGCTGGGAAAGCATGTTATCCGGGTTTGTCGTGGAACGGCGTGTCATGTCAAGGGTTCTCTGGATATTCTTCAGACTCTGGAGGCGGAACTGGGTATTAAGGCCGGTGAAACGACCAAAGATCTGCTGTTTACAATCGAAACGGTAGCCTGTATCGGTGCCTGCAGTATTGCCCCCGTGATGGTCATTGACGGAAAATACTACGGAGGGCTGACCGGCAAGTCCGTCTATAAACTGATCAATGAATATAAGAGCAAAGAATAGGGGGGGCATATGCAGTCATTTAAAGAGATTTTATCGCAAAAGACACTTTCCGATAAATTTTTGGAAATCATCAATGACCGCTACGATGCCAGCAAGGCGGGCATCAGTCCGGACATGATCCGCTCCCTTAAGTCCCGGCTTTCTCTGGATGCGGTTGACAAACCGATCATTATGATCGGCATGGGTACCTGTGGGCTTGCCAACGGCGCACAGGCCGTCTATGATAAATTTGAAGAAGAGCTGGCATCACGCGGAATTGAAGCGGAACTGACCCGTGTCGGTTGTGTGGGCTTTTGCGCGGAAGAAGTGATCGTTGATGTTAAGATCCCGGGTTTTCCGCGGATCTCCTATAAGCGTGTGACCCCGGAAAATGTCGGTACGATCATTGAAAGAACCATTGTCAATAAAGAACCGGTCATTCAGAAAGCCCTGGGGAAATACCCCGATGCAGATGCCGCGCTTTGGAACGAAATTCCTTTGATCCACGATATTCCCTTTTTCAAGTGGCAAAAAAAGGTTGTTCTGGAAAATTGCGGCGTGATCGACCCCGAAAGCATTGATCAATATCTCGCGCGTGGCGGTTACAGCGCTCTTTCGATTGTTCTGAAGAATAAATCTCCCTATGATGTGATTAAAGATGTCCTCGCTTCGGGTTTGCGCGGTCGTGGCGGCGGTGGATTCCCGACGGGAAAAAAATGGGAATTTGCATACAATACCCAGAGCGATCAGAAGTATCTGATCTGCAATGCTGACGAAGGCGATCCCGGCGCCTTTATGGATCGCGCTGTTTTGGAGGGCGATCCGCACCGGGTCGTGGAAGGCATGATCATTGCCGCCTATGCCATCGGAGCCTCAGTCGGATACATTTACTGCCGCGCTGAATATCCGCTTGCCATATCCCGGCTTGAAAAGACCATTGCAGACGCCAGCGCCTACGGTTTGCTTGGAAAGAACATCCTCAAAAGCGGATTTAATTTTACACTCAAGATCAAGAAAGGGGCCGGCGCCTTTGTCTGCGGCGAAGAAACCGCACTGATCAACAGTATTGAAGGCAAACGCGGCATGCCGCGCCCGCGCCCGCCGTTTCCGGCGGTTTCGGGGCTTTTTGGCAAGCCGACCATCATCAATAATGTGGAGACCCTGGCCAACGTTTCCCTTATTTTTAGTAAGGGTGCTGACTGGTACAGCGCCATTGGGACCGGGAGTTCCAAAGGCACCAAGATCTTTGCGCTTTCCGGAAAAGTGGTAAATACCGGATTGGTGGAAGTCCCGATGGGGACAACCATTCGCCGGATCATCTTTGATATCGGCGGCGGTGTTCCGGACGGCAAGCACTTTAAAGCCGTTCAGATCGGCGGTCCCTCCGGGGGAGCTCTGCCCGAACAGCACCTGGATACCGAAATCGATTACGAAAATCTGAAAAAGGCCGGTGCCATGATGGGTTCCGGAGGTCTGGTTGTGATGGATGAAAAAACCTGTATGGTCGACCTTGCAAAGTACTTCATGCAGTTTATTACATCCGAATCCTGCGGAAAATGCATTCCCTGCCGCGAGGGCACCAAGCGGCTGCTGGAGATTCTGGAACGTATTACCCGGAGTTACCGTGAAGAAGAAACCGAAGTGGATTCTCTCATGCGTTTCCAGGGCATGCTCTATCTGGAGCGTCTGGCGAACGTGATCAAGGACACCTCCCTGTGCGGACTCGGGCAAACGGCTGCGAATCCCGTGATCAGCACCTTGCGTTACTTCCGCGATGAATACGAAGCGCATTTATATGAACGGACCTGCCCTTCGAAAGCCTGCCGTCAGATGCTGACCTATACGATTATTCCGGAAAAATGCACCGGCTGTACGCTGTGCGCCATGCGCTGTCCCGTGGAAGCGATCTCCGGGAACCGGAAAGAACCGCATTTTATCAACCAGGATATCTGTACGCACTGCGGTCAATGTGAACTGAACTGCCGTTTTGACGCCATTCTGGCAGAGTAAACATAGAGAGGGTCTTTTTATGAACATCAAAATAAACAACAACGCCTACTGGGCAAACCCCGGCGAAACCATCCTTCAGGTAACCCAGCGTGAAGGGATCAAGATCCCGACACTCTGCTACATGAGCGATCTGACTCCCACCGGCGCCTGCCGTATTTGCGTGGTCGAGATAGAAACCGGCCAGCTGGTGCCGGCCTGCGCTTTCCCGGTCTATAACGGTATGGAAGTCCAGACCAATTCAAAGAAAGTCCGGCGTTCGCGGAAATCGATCATTGAGCTTCTGATCGCGAATCATCCCCAGGACTGTCTTGTCTGCGTCCGGAACGGAAACTGCGATCTGCAGGATCTCGCCGCGGAATACGGCGTACGTTCCTACCGTTATGTGGGCGAAAAACGCAGCGGAAAACTGGACCTTGCCAGTCCGGCAGTAGAGCGCGATCCGGAAAAATGCATTCTCTGCGGACGCTGTGTGCGCATGTGCCACGAGGTCCAGAATGTCGGTGCCATCGATTTTGTCAACCGCGGTTTCTATTCCCAGGTATCACCGGCGATGGACCGTTCCCTGAACACCACCGCCTGCGTGTACTGCGGCCAGTGTGTGGTTGCCTGCCCGGTTGGCGCCCTTCGTGAAAAAAGCTATCTGAAAGTTGCCTGGGAAGCCATTAACGATCCGGAGATCCATGTCATCGCCCAGGTTGCTCCCGCAGTACGTGTTGCCATCGGTGAAGAATTCGGACTGCCCCCGGGAACTATTACTATCGGCAAAATCCCCGCAGCTCTGCGCCGTATTGGCGTGAATGAGATCTTTGATACCAACTTTGCGGCGGACCTCACTATTATGGAAGAGGCGAACGAGCTGATCGAACGCATCCAGTCCGGTGGAAAACTCCCGCTCTTTACCTCCTGCTCGCCCGGCTGGATCAAATACGTGGAACACTTTTATCCCGAATTGCTGGAATATGTATCGACCTGCAAATCCCCGCAGGGTATGCAGGGCGCAATGATCAAATCCTACTATGCAAAAAAGACCGGACTGGATCCCAAGAAGATCTTTGTTCTCTCCATCATGCCCTGTACGGCCAAAAAATTTGAAGCCGGACGTCCCGAACTTTCGGTGAGCCATACCGATCCGGATGTCGACGTGGTCCTCTCCACCCGGGAATTTGCCCGGATGCTGAAGATCGCAGGTATCGATTTCAACCGCATGCCGGAAGAAGGTTTTGACGATCCTCTGGGAGAATCCACCGGAGCCGGGGTGATCTTCGGCGCTTCCGGCGGTGTTCTGGAAGCCGCGCTGCGTACCGCCCACTATATGATCACCGGAAAAGATATGGACCAGATCGATTTTACTTCGGTACGCGGTTTGCAGGGCGTCAAGGAGTCTTCGATCAAGATCGGCAATGCGACCCTGAAAGTTGCGGCAGTAAGCGGGCTGCACAATATCGACCGTTTTCTGGAAGAGGTCCGCAACGGCAATTCCGAATACCATTTTATCGAAGTAATGGCCTGCCCGGGCGGATGCATCAACGGCGGCGGACAACCGCTGCCCAGCTCACCCGAAAAGATCAAAAAGCGGATGGAAGCCATCTATGAGATCGACCGCTCTCTGCCGAAACGCTGTTCGCACTACAACGACTCGGTAAAGGCGCTCTATGACAACTTCCTGGGCAAACCGGGCAGCAAAAAATCGCACGAATTGCTGCATACTCATTATATGAAGCGCGAATCCATTTGAGAAAGGACGGCTTATGAGCAAGAAAATTTTACTGGTTGATGATGATCCCGATCTGATTGCCATGTATCAACCCTATCTGCAGAAGCATGGCTACGATGTGAAAGCAGCCTACAACAGCCAGGAAGCCAAAGAGATCTTTCCCGAATTCGATCCGGATGTGATTTTCTGCGACCTGGTAATGGAGCACTTTGACAGCGGTTTTGTCCTTTGTCACTGGATGAACCGTCAGCCGGAACGCGGCAAGCGCTGGGTAGTGATCTTTACATCGACCGGCCATGAAACCGGCTACCGTTTTTCAACCCAAACCCGGGAAGAAAAGAGCTGGATCAATGCCGACGATTATCTGGACAAACCCATCGCCCCGCGCGATCTGCTGCAGTACGTTGAAGAAAAAGTACTGCCGGCGCTGGAAGCGAAAAAATAGTTCAATGTTTGTTACCCTTAACAGGATCCTCCCGGCTTCTGCTGCGGGGGATCTTTGTTTTTTATGTCCTTTTTAAAAGAACGGGAAAGTCTGAACATTCCTTTGCTTTTTGCCGGGAATCATTTTATATTTTGCCAGACTAATCAGCAAAAACACCATAAAAGGAGTGAACCATGGATATTGGAACAATTGCAGGTAAAGTCTGGAAAACATTGGATAAAAACGGCGAGATGACCGCATCTGCGCTCGTTAAGGAACTCAAATCCACCAATAATGAAGTCATGATGGCGCTTGGCTGGCTGCTGCGCGAAGACAAGCTGAAGGTCAGTAAAGCCGCCAACTGCACTAAATACGGATTAAAGTAAGATTTTTCATAGCCCGTCCGGGCCCGGGAAAAAATAGCATGCTTTTTATCGGGGAAGTGTTTAACTTTTGCTATGGAAACACTTGACCAAAAAAAAGTCCGTGCAGGCAGGATCACCCGTGAGCTGGAACAGATGTATCCGGAAATCCGCTGTGAATTGGATCACGATGATGCCTACGAATTGCTGGTGGCGACCATTTTATCGGCGCAATGCACCGACGCCCGCGTGAACAGGGTTACTCCACAGCTGTTCCGGCATTTTCCCGATATCGCATCCATGGCAAATGCGGACCCTGAGAAATTGATCGCCGATATCCGCAGCACTGGTTTTTTCAACAATAAGTCTAAAAACCTCATTGCATGCTGCAAAGCGCTAATGGAACGTTTTGACGGAAAGATCCCCGGCAAAATCGAAGATCTGACCTCCCTGCCGGGAGTGGGCAGAAAGACCGCTAATGTGATCCTGAACCACATCTACCATGTACCGGCTATTGTGGTGGATACCCATGTTGCCCGTATTTCCCGGCATCTGGGACTCAGCGAAGAAACGGACCCGGTTAAAATCGAGTTCGAGCTCCAGACCATTCTGCCGGAAGACAAATGGATCGCCTGGAACCACCAGCTTATCCGGCATGGGAGGAGCATCTGCATCGCGCGGCGTCCCAAATGTACAAAGTGCCGGTTGCGCCCGCTTTGCCCGGGTCCTTATGAAGCCTAAAATTCTCTTTTTGGTCTTGCTTTTTTCCTTCATCTGCGCCCAGGAAAAACTGCAGATCGTTGCTGAGCAGGTCCGGATTTATCACAGCCGGCGCGACAGCACGATTGCCGCTATGGCGCTTCGTGCCCTTGAAGAAAAACAGGAAAAACTACAGGAAACATACGGACTGGAAAAAGCACATATTGAGGTGTATATTGCGGCTGATCCGGCAGAATATTCCCGGCTGGCAGGTTCCGCATCGCCGTTCTGGAGTATGGGGCTGGCCTCCGGGAACCGCATGCTGATTAAAAGTCCTTCTTTCAGCCGCCAGTCGCTGCAGGAATTCCAAAAGACCCTGCTGCACGAATGCGTGCACTTGGCTTTGAGCGAATATCCGCTGCCGCTATGGTTCAATGAAGGGTTTGCACAATATGAGGCCGGAACCTTCAGTATGGAACAGAAGATCCTGCTTGCCCGCACTGTGCTTGCGAATGCCTTCTTGACTTTTCGCCAGATCGAAGAACTGCAGGAGATGTCAGCAAGCCGGGCAGAACTGGCTTATGCCCAAAGCGTTTCGGCGGTGGATTTCCTGATCAGCAACTACGGAAGGGAACTGCTGGAAAAATGTCTTTTGTTTAGCAAAAAATATAACGATTTTCCGACTGCGTTCCGGAATGCCTATCTGATGACACCGGAACACTTTGAAAAACGCTGGCAGGACCACGCTAAAAAACGTTATCGCTTTTACCTGGCGCTGGATCTGCGGGGGACATTCTGGTTGTTTCTGTCCGGTCTGCTGATTTTGGGTTATATTCTGACAAAGCTGCGGCGCAGGCGAATTTTAAAAAAATGGGAACAAGAAGAGGCCGGCAGCATCTTAAATTCCGATAAAGGAGACACGGGTGCGGAAAGCACGGAAAGAAAATAGATTGATCCGAAACGCGGTGATATTAATGGTATCGCTCATGCCCCTGTATGCTGAACTTCCGCTGCAAGCCAGCAATCTTGCCTCACCGGCCTATTGGGGAATGGCACATTCCGGAACCGCCCTTAATACCGTCAGGAATGCCTATTGGTTGAATCCCGCTCTCGGTTCTTATGATCATCCCTATGTGATTAATCTGAATGAAGCTTTTCTCCCGGGGAAGGGGATCAGCTTTACCGAATTGTCGGGACATTATATCCTGGGGAAGAGCATGCTGCAGGGCGGTATCAATTACGAGAATTACGGCAGTTTCGACGCCCGGGATGACGAAGGGATTATCCGGGGTACTTTTACGGCAGCGCAATATCAGTGTTTTGCCGGTTACGCACAGCGGATAACGGAGCGCTTCAGCGCGGGCATTCACCTGGTGCTGTTCGGGAATCGCATCGACGTTTCCCGGGAAAATATGTTATTTATCCGCTACGGATTCAGTTATACCTTTGGCAAACGTGACAATATGCTGGCCTTTAGCGCTACGACGGACGGAAAGTCACAGCGATGGCGCGCCGCATTTTCGCATGAACTGGAATATATGCCCTTGCGGCTGAACATTGATTTCCGCTGGTACGGGGACGATTATTATCCCGGAATTTTTCTCAATGAAACCGAATATCGTTTTGATTTCGGCGCTGCCGCCCGGTATTTTGCCGATAAACTGGCGCTGGGCGCCTATATCCGCGTTTCCGAAGACCTGAACCTGATGGCCGGCTTTGATCTGGCGCGCCTGAATATGCGGACGAATGCTTTTGGTTTGGATACGATGCTTAGCGGACTTGCGCTGGGCGCCCGATACCGCTTCCGGCAGCTGGAGTTCAATCTTGCCATGTACCACTATGCGAATTTTACGACAATGAGCGCTCTTGGTATCAGCTATATCGGAAAATAAAGCCAACTTTTTGCAGTAATAAAAAAACCGCCGGCCGGCGGTTTTTTTATTAAACCTTAAACTCTAAACTCTAAACTCTAAACCCTAATCGTCGTCTTTTCCGTAAAGCGCATCGATCTGTTTTTTATAATGCTGCTCTACAATATTGCGGCGGACTTTCAGACTGGGTGTAAGTTCCTCGTTCTCAATGCTGAAGGGATCGGCGATAAGCAGGATCTTTTTGGCCTTTTCGTAGCGTGCCAGCTGATCCTGAAATTGCTGCAATTCTTTTTCAAAAAGCCCATAGATCTTATCATTGCCAAGGAGAGAATAATAATTGGTATAGATTATCTCTTCCTGCTGCGCCCATTTTTCCAGCTCTTCGCGGGCCGGAACGATCAGTGCGATCGGATACTTCCGGCGGTCACCGATAACCACGACCTGCTCGATGTACTTCGATTCGAGCATTTTATTTTCAATGGGAGCCGGAGCGATATTCTTTCCGGCGGCGGTGACAATGATATTCTTCTTACGATCCGTGATCTTCAGATAACCGTCTTCATCAATGAGTCCGATATCTCCGGTATGCAGCCAGCCGTCCTGGTCAATGGTTTCCGCCGTTTCCAGCGGGTTCTTGTAATAACCCTGCATGACGCAGTGCCCGCGGATCAGGATCTCGCCGTCCGGATCGATTTTACACTCTACCCCGGGGATTGACTGTCCCACTTTTCCAAACTTGATCTTTCCCGGCGGGGTCAGATGGGTTACCGGCGATGTTTCGGTCAGACCGAAGCCCTCAAGAATGTTGATTCCCGCCGCCGAAAAGAAGGTCCCGATATGTTCCGGCAGGGGAGCTCCGCCGGAGACGGCATAAATGAACTCTCCGCCCAGAATCTTGCTGATCTTTTTAAAGACCAGGGCTTTTGCGATCGGATAGTTGATTGCATAGATACCGCGGGGACGTTTTCCGTAAATAAGGAATTTGGTCGCAGTGGTTTCCCCCACTTTCTTTGCCCAGCGGAAGATCTTTTGTTTCAGCGGGGAGCCGCTGGCAACTTGGGCATGGATCTTTGCATAGACCTTTTCAAAAATGCGCGGGACCGCAAACATGTAATGCGGCTTAACCTCCTTGAGGTTGTCCGCGATCTTTTCCAGACTTTCGGCAAAGAAAACCTGGCTGCCGCAGTAATAGGAACCATGGGAAACAATACGTTCAAAGGAATGGCTGAGCGGTAAAAAGGAGAGGAAACGCGTGTTGGAAGGGATTTTGATGACAGTCATGGCTGCCTGGGCGTTTGAACAGACATTAAAATTCGAAAGCATGACACCTTTGGGTTTTCCGGTTGTACCGGAGGTATAGATCAGGGTCCAGAGATCATTCTTTTTGATCTTTTTCCCCAGGGACTCAAGGCTGTTCTTCCCGCTTTTCTTTAATTCCTCGCCGCTCTTCAGTAGGCCGGAATAGGGGAGAACCCAGTCGGTATCCTCCTGCAGGTCTTCAAAGGTGAAACAGTATTTCAGTTCGGGCAGGTCCTTTTTGATCTCTTTGACCTTATTCAGTTGTTCCGTATCGGGGACCATGATCGCGGATACGCCGGCGTGTTCCAGGATATACTGGACCTGATTTGCCGGCAAGGTCGGATATACCGCTACGCTTACAACACCCAGATGTGCGCAAGCCAGATCGGTAATGGTCCATTCCTTACAGTTTTCGGACATGATCGCGAGGCGGTCGCCATGCTTAAACCCCATTGCATGGATGCCCAATGCCAGTGCTTCAATGATGTCGCGGACTTCCCTGAACGTGTAGGTCTTCCAGACGCCGTCCTTTTTTTCACCGAAGCGGATAAGATCCCCGTATTTTTCGCAGGAATATGCGAACATCTCCGGGATCGTTTCAAGGTACTTTGTGCTCTCTTTCATGATAATCCTCCTGTGTGTGAGAAATTAGTTCTTATAGAGTTCCTCAATTTCAGCCTGATATTTACGGATGACCTCGTTCCGTTTGATTTTCATGCTGGCGGTCAGTTCCCCGCCTTCGATGCTAAAAGGCTGCGGCGCCAGCAGGAAATATTTAATCTGCTCATAGCGGGCCAGACCCTGCTGATGAACATCCAGTTCCTGCTGGATCAGTTTTTCCACATCGCGGGATTTGACCAGATCGGCATAATTGTTGAATTCCAGCGGCGGATCCTGCAGAAGTCCCCATTTTTTAAAGAACTCAATATTCGGGACCAGGATCGCAACCAGGTATTTACGGCGGTCGCCAACGACAACGGCCTGATCGATATATTTCGAGGAAGTGATCTCACGTTCCACGGCTGCCGGTGCAATGTTCTTTCCCCCGGCGGTCACAATGATATTTTTCTTACGGTCCGTGATCTTCAGATAACCTTCCTCATCCAGATATCCGATATCGCCGGTATGGAACCAGCCGTCCTTGTCGACCGAAGCTTTGGTCTCTTCTTCGTTCTTATAGTAACCCAGCATACGGTTCGGTCCGTTCAGCAGAATTTCACCGTCTTCCAGGATCTTGGTCTGCACATCGGGCAAAGCCTTGCCTACGGTACCGAATTTAATGTGATTATTGTCGTTAACGTGGGTAACCGGACTCATTTCCGTCAGTCCGTAACCTTCGATGATGCGGACACCCGCCGCCAGGAAAAAGGAGCCTACCTCTGCAGAAAGCGGAGCACCTCCGCTGACGCACTGAATAAATTCCCCGCCGAAGATCTTGGCGATGGTTCCAAACACCAGGCGCCGGGCAAGGGCATACTGGATCCCGATGGCACCCGCGGGTTTCTTATTATCGGCAAGATATTTCCGAACGGCTTCCTGTCCGACCTGTTTCGCCCAGTAGAAGATCTTCTGTTTGGCCGCAGAACCGTTGTTCACCTGTTCCAGAACGGCAGAATAGATCTTTTCGAGCAGCAAGGGAACGGTAGTCATATATTGCGGTTTTACTTCTTTGAGGTTCTCCGAGACCTTGGCAATACTTTCGGCGTAGTAGATCTCTGCGCCTACCCAAAGGCTGAAGAGGGAGGTTACCCGTTCGAAGCTGTGACTGAGGGGGAGAAAAGACAACCAGCGTTTATCTTTTTGAAAACCGATCGCAGCCTGGGACTGCTGGACATTGGAGGCAATATTGAAATGGGAGATCATTACGCCTTTGGGATTGCCGGAGGTTCCGGAAGTATAAATGATACTCCAGAGAGCGTCCGGCTTTATTTTCTGTGCGATTTCCTGCATGGAAAGCGAAGAGCGTTCCTTCTCGGCGTCACCTTTCTTCAGCAGTTCCCGGAAAGACAGGATCCAGGCGTCCTGATAATTCAGGTCGTCCAGGCAGACCATATATTTCAGGTGTTTGAGCTTGCTTTTCAGGGGAATCACTTTTTCGGCCTGGTCTTTGTTACTAACGATAAGGGCCTTGCATTCCGCATGATTGAGAATATACTCGATCTGCCGCGGGATGGAAGTCTGATAGATGGGCACCGAAACCATATTGAAATGTGCGCAGGCCCAGTCGGTCATGCACCATTCGGGACGGTTCTCGGAAAGGATGGCAACCTTGTCCCCTTCCCCGAGTCCCAAAGCCCGCAGGCCGAAACCGACCAGCTGTAAATGCTCATAAACATCCTGATAGGTATAGCTTTTCCACGCTCCATTTACCTTGTAATTGAGCGCTTTACGATCCAGACCGCCAAGCATGGCATCTGCGAAAATTTCCGGCATGGTCTTGAGGTAATCAACTTGATAGTTCATGGGGTCCTCCTGTATATTGCTTTTAAATTACAATAATACGATTGAAAAGCAAATAAAAAATACGCCGTGCAGCGGACCCCGGGAATCGCAAATTTATAGAATCATACGCGATTTCAGAATCAAAACAGCATTCTCCCATAAACCGGGCGTTGAATACGTGTTTGCTGCGAACATGGTCAGGGTGCGGCCAGGCTTCTTACGTTCGTGACCTCTATGGGGCTGACGGAGGTCAGAGAGGAAGGCGGCTGTCTTATCGAACACGTTGTAGGTTCAGGTTTTCAGTGTAAAAAAACTGATTATTTGAGCAGCAGCATCTTCCTGGATATATGTTTATCAGCGTATTCCAGACGATAGATATAGATCCCGGAACTGTACCTTGAAGCATCCCATTTTACCTTGTAATGTCCGGCCTGATGATGTTCGTCAGCAAGCGTTTCTATTAAACGGCCTGATACGCAATAAATATTCAATCTGACCCGGGCATCCTCTTTGATGTCATAACCGATGGTCGTGACCGGGTTGAAGGGGTTGGGATAGTTCTGGTATAATTGATATTCACGGGGTAAAAGAATATTCTTCGATTCGATCGTTCCCGAATATTGATAAACGTACAATCCGCCCGAAATTGATGCAAGATATACCGTATTATCCTCACCGGCGCATACCCCATAGGCAAAAATATCCGGGATATGTCCTACGTTTGTAAAAGACGAAACGTTATGCACATATGCCCGGAGACCGTCATCCTCATTGGCACAAAAAATGATCCCCTCCTTATCAATGAAAACGTCGTGCGCGCTGCCGCCGTTGTCAATTTTCCCGGATCTTGTGAACGACGAGCCGTTATAGCCATAAGCGCACAAACCATTGCTTCCGTAGGCTACATAAGCCGTTCCTTCGGAAGACAGGGCAACGTCATATGCACTAAAACCCCCTTCATCGACGTGAGCCGTATTGGTAAAGGCTGCACCATCAAAGGTATAGGCGCGCAGTCCGTCACCGCCATTCGCCAGAAACAGGGTTCCGTCAGACCCGATCGCTACGCCCCAGGCCTGTCCGTCGTTATTGGTTGCGGCAATTTCATTCAGTATGGAATCTTCATACTTATAAGCTCTTAAACCGTCGCCAAAAGCGACAAAAACGGTGCTGTCCGGAGTGATGGCGATATCACCGGCGCCCCTTCCGCTGATGTGCGTTTTGTAAATGAAGGCATCGTCATTATGTTCATAGACAAAAACCCCGTTATAAAAATCGGCCAGAAAAACCGTATTGTCAAAAGCCGCCGTGACGCTTTCCGAAAGACTGTTGCCGATCTTTACAACGGCTTTAGACTGCAGGGTGTCACCGTCATAACAATATGCCCTTAATCCGCCGCCTCCGTTAGAAATATATACCATACCATCAGGACCGAGGGAAACATCTGTTGCTGCGCCACCATCATTAATATGTCCGGTATTTGTAAGGACTGAGTCTTCAAATTGATATACCCTGAGTCCGTCGTGTTGGTTGGCAAGAAGAATTTTGCGGTCCGGACTGACTTCAATATCCTGATTTGTAGCGCCATTATTCATGCTGGCGACCTTGATCAAAGAGGAATCCTGATAGGTATACGCCGACATACCCTGGGTCCAATGAGCGGCAAAAATATTTCGGTCCTTGTCTAATGTAATGTTATAGACCGCATCATCCGCATGAGCCAGGTTCACAAATACCGAATCAAGGTAACTGTAAACCCGTATTCCGTCACCTCCGTTTGCAAGAAATATCAATCCGCTGGAATCAATGACAATATCGAGACTTTGATTTCCGTTATTATCATTGACCGATCCAAGGACAATAAACATTGAATCCTGATATGCAAGCGCTTTCATCCCGCCATATCCGTTCGCCATAAAAATGGTATTATCTTCAGCTACCGCAACACCATATGATGCCTGATCATTTTTATACTGTGCCTTTTGAACAAGTGATGAACCGTCATATTTGTAGGCAATTAGTCCATGTGTCAGACTTGCAACAAATACGGTGTTATCCTGACCTACGGCAATATCATGAGGCATATAAGAATTATCTAGGGAAGCTTTTAATACAAATACATCTTCCTCAAATACATATGCATGCAAACCCCCATAATAAGCCCCCAAAAAGATAGTTCCGTCCGGACCAATGGCAATTTCCGAAACAGATTTACCCAAATATTTATGCGCGATCAGCTTTAAGGTATCGTCGATCTCTCTGTAAGCCCTAACTCCTCCGTTCCCTTCCGCAAGAAAAATCGTACTGTCCGGTCCGACAGCGATCCCCATCGTATTGCCAATATCCAGCGCATGCGCTTTTTCGGTAAATTCAAGGGGAAATGATGCAAGGAGGGGAATGACAAATAAAATTACGGTAATAGCGATAAGAAATGTTTTTTTCTGCATTTTCATTTTTTTATTTCTCCCGATTCATCTTTTTAATTTTTTTACTGCACTGTAAATTAAAAAAAAGATCGGCTTAAACAAGAAACATTTTGATTTTATAGATGATCATATATTATTCATATATAAAATAAATTAATTCCTTCAAAGGTTCCTGAATTTTTTACAGATTGTTTTAGAAAAAACTCCATAAAGCAAAAATCCGCCGTAGCTTTAGCGGAGGCGGATCGCGGGCAGCGGGATTGACGGGACTCGAACCCGCAACTTCCGGCGTGACAGGCCGGTGCTCTAACCAGTTGAACTACAACCCCGTTCAAATAAGCCTGCTATTATACATCAATGCGGATAATTTGTCAATCATTTTTATTTGCACGTCTTTTTTTATTTTCTCCGGGGTGGTTTGTGATCAGATACTCTATATATTTTCCGGACTTCTTCTTTTTGATTTCCTGCTCCCGGATAATGGCATCATGCTTTGTTCCGTGGCTTTCGTCATAAATGATCTTCCAGGGTATTCCCCGTTTGGTCGTTTTTGTGCCGCCAGAATTATGGTGCCTGAGCCTTTCCTCAAGATCTGAAGTATAACCAATATAATAACGGTCAGTACTTTCCGAATGTAGAATATAAGTGTAGAACATTCTTACCCCTCCGTATAATTTAATTCTATCAAATAAAAAAACCGATCATTTTCATGTCGGATCTTGCGGGATTGATCCCGACGCATGTCGGGACAACTTCCGGCGTGACAGGCCGGTGCTCTAAGCAGTTGAACTACAACCCCGTTCAAATAAGCCTGCTATTATACATCAATGCGGATAATTTGTCAATCATTTTTATTTCTTCCTGCTCATTTTTGAGCAATGCCGGTCACCGGGAAGATGAAAATCGTGAGATCAAATAAGTTATATATTTTCTTGATCTTTTCTTTTTAATTTCGCGTTCGCGGACGATAGCATCATGTTTTGTCGAATAAATCTCATAATAGACAATTTTCCAAGGAATTCCATGCCGGGTGGTTTTCGTTGCACCCGAATTATGATGTCTGAGCCTGTCTTCAAGATCCGAAGTATAACCGGTATAATAACGGTCCGTACTTTCGGAGTAAAGAATGTAGGTATAATACATCACGACTTCCTCGCATAACTTAATCCCGTGAAATAAAAAATCCGATCTTTGATATCGGATACTGCGGGATTGATCCCGACGCATGTCGGGACAACTTCCGGCGTGACAGGCCGGTGCTCTAACCAGTTGAACTACAACCCCGTTCAAATAAGCCTGCTATTATACATCAATGCGGATAATTTGTCAATCATTTTTATTTGCACGTCTTTTTTTATTTT
>Ga0265293_10000345_pt1 | contig 112163 bp, 75 predicted proteins | sample Munlanlewell138R_FD_192505 | JGI IMG/M metagenome (GOLD analysis project Ga0265293, IMG submission 192505) | Leachate microbial communities from a municipal landfill in Southern Ontario, Canada - Leachate well 138R | ecosystem: Engineered > Solid waste > Landfill > Unclassified | place... | reverse complement strand
GACGGAATTAAATACCAAAAAATTGGCGGAGCAGAATATGAAATGGCACTTTTTGAAGCTCAAGAATTAGAAGTGTATTTAAATGACTTTTCATTTAAAGTAACAGACAGTTCTAAAACCATTTATGAAGAGTTTGTTCCTTTAGATTCAGGAGTTGAAAGCAAGTTTGCACAAGACTGTGAATCAAGCGACCAAATCAAGTTCTATTTCAAACTTCCGAATTGGTTTAAAATCCCAACACCAATTGGAAATTACAATCCAGATTGGGCTTTGGTATTTGAAGATGATAAGAAAATCTATTTTGTAGCTGAAACCAAAGACACAGGAACGCCTGAAGTTGATTTAGCAAAACTAAGTGGAGACGAACAATTGAAAATCAAATGCGGAAAAGCACACTTTAACGAATTTGACGAATTAGAATATAAAGTAGTGAATAAAGTAGGACAATTGATAGAATAAGCCAACGCAATGTTCAAGCACATTGCAATCCTCGTTCCTGCGGTTGCAAAGAGCTTTCACGCCAACGCTAACGGACTGAAAAGAAAGAAAGCCAGCGTACAACAATGGCTATACGTAATGCGGGCTAAAGTGCTAAATTTAAACGAATTGAATACTAAGAATCATATCGGTAAACTGAAAGTGAAGTGCTTCGAAATGCCCAACGCTTCATACACAAACCGTTTCAAACACCTACACCCCCAGTCCCCCAATTCCCAATCCCTAGTAATTAAAACTAATTTCACTGCACACCAGTACTCCCAAAGCCGCCTTCTCCGCGTTCGGTTTCGTCGAGTTCGGTAACTTCAACTACTGGGAATTGTGTTACCGGAGCAATAACCATTTGGGCAATTCTGTCGCCAAAATTTACCGTAAAATCTTCGGTGCCGTGGTTAATGGCAATCACTTTCACTTCGCCTCTATAATCGGCGTCAATAGTGCCTGGGGAGTTTAGCATGGTTATGCCTTGTTTTATGGCTAGACCGCTACGGGGACGTATCTGTGCCTCAAAACCATTTGGAACAGCCATCTGCAATCCTGTTGGAATGAGGTAACGCTCGCCAGGTTTAAGAACGATTGTTTCTTCCACTGCAGCACGAATATCCATGCCTGCTGAGTTAGGCGTTTCGTAGCTTGGTAGTGCTAAATCTTTAGCGTGTGGTAATCTTCTGAATTTAATTTCGCTCATAATTCTTCTCGTTTATATTCTATTAATCGCACTATAGCATTTCCGAAAAATACTTTAACACGAGCTTCAAGGGGTACGCGCAAATCATCGGCTAAAAACCATGCTCTAAAATTTCCTGAGAAACCAAAAGGTCCATCAATATTATGGGTTCTCCCTGAGCTCATATACGCTTCTATAGGTTCATCGAAGGCTGCATAATTTCGAATTTCTTTGGTAGATGGATTCTCCATTATTATCTCGCCACTCCGCTTGGTAACGTACACAGGCATGGTGGTGGTAGAATCACTTCCTGCAAAAAGTCGCGCAAAATAAAAGATAATATGTCCAGCCGTTGCGGGTTCAACAAGTTTGAGCGTATCTCGGGTATCGTCCTCTTCCCTATATGTTACAACCCCATTCTCGCGATCAAAATTATATCGGATTTCATCATATTTACCTTCGTCAATATTATCTTTCCAGTAGGTTGAGGTTACTGGTAAACCGTCTTTATTCACATAAAATAGGGAATGAAACTGGTCTATTTCTGTGCCAACCAAAGGAATTTTGGGATTCGAGCGGATATCGGTAAACATGTGCTTTTTTATGCTTCCATCGTACAAAGTGTCGCTTAGTATGCTCACTTCAACCCAACCTAGCCTTAAAAAGCTATATTTAACTTCGTATCTAAAAGTCTCTTTTACAGAGAATATCTCCTCCATGGTGGGAGGTCTCATTTTTTCGGAAGGATATGGATTTTGTGCACTTACAAATGCAGGTACTAATAAAAAGAGTAACAGCCAGTATTTCATACGCTGTGTAACGAAATTATGCTCATTTTCTTGCTTAATGAATTAATTTTCATCTACTTCGTCGAGTGCAAAACCTTTATAGGCTTCTTCATCAAAACCTACAAGAACAGCTTCATCCTTTATAAGAACTGGGCGTTTTATCATCGATTGATTTTCTTGTAAAACTACTAGCATCTCTTCGTCGGTTAAGGTTTTGTCTTTCAAACCTAAATTGCGATAAGTTGTTCCTCGTCGATTTACAAGTACATCTAAACCTAGCTTGAATTCTAGCTCTTTAAGTTCTGCTATAGTTAACGGCTCTTTTTTGAGGTCAATAAATTCGTACTCAACCTCGTTCTCTTTAAACCAAGCGAGAGCTTTTTTAACAGTATCACAGTTTTTTATTCCAATTACATGCAACATGGCATTTCAACAATTTTGTTTCGTATTTTACACTCAAAGATACGGTTTGTCGTTCCAATTACGAACCAACTTCCAACATTAGAACTCCTTTTTTCATGAAAATCATTCAATTTCTTTCAATTATTACTATTTCGGTAGTGTTGGCATGCTCTGGTAACGATGAACAACGTGATTTTGAAAATGCAGCTTATCGCTCCCCTTCTGATATTACACGCACTAATATACAAGGCGAAGTTACTAGTAATGACCCTGACGACTGGCGAATTGCGCCCTATTTTCAAGGCTTAGTAGAAATTCAACCACTTTATAATCCACCCTATCCTAATCCTGTCACATTGGGCACCAGCCTCCATTTTGAAATCGGGGTTACAGGAATACAACCCATAAATGGCATTGATGTGCAAGTTCGCTATAGCGACAACACGTGGAAAAATATTCACTCTAGTTTCAACAGTACATTGCCTCCTGGGCTTACCACCTTCCAAATTGATCCGCGTACTTTGGGGCAATTTAATACGCCTGAGTCAGCAAAAGGGCTACATCGCATCTTCTTCTTCGATTTTAACCAGCGGCTTATAACTTATGGTGATATTCTTGTTGAGTAAACTTGTGTTGTTTTGCGAGCAGTTCTATCTTGAACTATGAGAAAAATAACTGCGTCTGAACGAAAAATTATTGAAAGCCTAATCTTCCCTGAACCTTTTGAGGTAATAATGGAAGAAACGGAATTCCCGTATGGCACTCTTAGAGACGATCTCATAAACTTAGTGAATTATCGCTATGTTGAAGTCGTGAATCTAGATCCAAGCGAAGACTCTTCATTAACTTATTTTGATAGTGATAACATTCGAGAGTGTACGTTTAGAGCAACAAAAATAGGTCTTAAAATTTTATCCTCTACAAATGAAGTTAGAAGCAACAGTATCTAAAGAACCATTAGAAGTACTTATTTCCCAAAAAGATCATTCTTTTAAAATTGGTGGGGTTGAAGGCGAATTCGAATTCACCCAACAAAACGGAAGATATTTATTACGTACGGGAACAAAACTCTACAAAATTGATAATGTTAATTACGATGGTTCAGAAATCGAGTTTTCGATTAATGGTAGCTGGCATAAAGTAAGCGTTAAAGACGAGCAAGATCTTTTACTCGATAAATTAGGCTTTAAAACAGGTAACGCTGTTGCAGAAGGAATTTTAAAAGCACCGATGCCCGGTAAAATATTAGATATTCTTGTGGCAGAGGGTGACAACGTAGAGCAAGGCCAACCCTTGGTAATATTGGAAGCTATGAAAATGGAGAACGAGTTAAAATCGCCCGTTGATGGCACCATAACTAGTATTGCGGTAGCCGTTGGACAATCGTTAGAGAAAAACACTTTTATTTTGGAGATAGAGAACATTGGATAAGTTTGTTATTGAAGGCGGTACGCCACTTAAAGGAACCATTGCCATTAGTGGTTCAAAAAATGCGGCCCTACCCCTTATTGCTGCTTCACTTATGGCTGATTCACCATGTGTCATTCATAATATCCCCCGGCTACAAGATATTTATACCTTCAATAACGTGTTGCGTGTAGTTGGTGCCAAGGTCGATTTCCTCGATCAAGAAAATAGACTCGAGATTGACCCATCAAATGCTAACCATTTAGAAGCTCCTTACGATTTAGTGCGCAAAATGCGTGCTTCATTTTATATGTTGGGCGCTTTAGTGGGTAAACATGGCTATGCCAAAGTGTCTTTACCTGGCGGTTGCGCTTGGGGACCTCGTCCTGTAGATCTTCACCTAAAAGGTATGGAAGCGATGGGAATTAGCATAGACTTGGATAAAGGCTATGTGATTGCTAAAGCGGATAAGAACTTGAAGAAGGCTTCGTTCAAGCTGGAGCCAAGTAGTGTGGGCGCAACGGTGAACTTAATTTTAGCTGCAGCTTTACGTAGCGAAGAGTTCACTATTAAAAATGCGGCGAAAGAACCAGATGTAGCTCAGCTCTGTAATTTCCTCACTAAAATGGGCGCAAAAATTAAAGGTATTGGCACCGATACGCTAACTATTTATGGCGTAGATAGCTTACAAGGTGTTGAGTTTAGTAACGATCCGGATCGAATAGAGGTTGGTACTTTTATGATTGCAGGTGCTATGCATCCAGATTCTGAACTTACGCTAACGGGATGTAATCCTGAGCAATTGGGTACGTTTACAAAACAACTCGAAAAAACCGGAACTAAAGTTACCATCGATGGCTCTACCATCCATATAAAAGCTCCTAAAGAGCTTAAACCTGTTTCTATCAAAACGGAAATTTACCCTGGCTTCCCTACCGATATGCAGGCTCAATGGGCAACTATGATGACCCAAGCTAATGGTACCTCTAAAGTTACCGATACCGTATATTTCGACCGATTCAGCTATGTACCAGAACTTACCCGTTTGGGTGCTTCTGTAACGGTAGAGAAAAATACTGTGCATATTACTGGCAAAACTCCGCTTGAAGGCGCTTCTGTAATGAGCACCGATTTAAGAGCTAGCGTTAGCTTAGTACTTGCTGCAATGGTAGCAGAAAACACTACCGAAGTGCTTAGAGTGTATCACCTCGACCGTGGCTATGAGGCTTTAGAACAAAAGCTTAGTTCGGTTGGCGCAAAGATACAGCGCGTTGATGAGGTTTAAGTTTTACTAATTAGAAATTTTATTCTAGCTCTTTCTAACGTATATTGATTACCAGTGAATCGATATATGAATAAGAGATTTTAATATTTTCCATTTTTTGCACAACGCACAGAACATATACCCAATAAAGACTTTACAAGTAGCTAATAATACGCTTCTTAGTAATATTTATATCGATTTTATCAGTTTTTGTACTCTATTTATTTTATTAGTAAAACGAGAGCTGAGCAATGATTCGCAAAAGGAATCATACCCTAACAGAACAAATTTTCAAGAAACTAAGGCCGATACAACTGCTTTTCCTATAACGGCAAGTCCACAACTAAATTTATTGGACGCTCACAGTACCGAAATTAAGATTAGACGATGGATTGCTTGTATTGCAAGTGCCGGCCGTACTAAAAAGAACTTTAATGAAGAATCAAATTATAATACACTCATCCGGCAATCAAGACCGGATAGCGCTAATCGAAGATGGGGAATTAGCGCAATTATTCATAGAAACAGAAGAAAATCAACGCACAGTTGGTAATATCTATGTAGCACAAGTTCATAAAGTGATGAGTGGTATCCGTGCCGCCTTCATCGATATGGGCACTCCAAAAGATGCTTTCTTACACTTTTCTGATGCAGGTGACCACCTAGACGAATACATTTCCATGCTAAATGGTCCTAATGCTATTCCTCCTCAAGCACGTAAAGATGTAAGTAATAAAGAAAATCTAAGTAACTACGACAAACAGCTATTAGCCGGAAAAGTGCTAAAAACTGGGCAGAAATTGCTCGTACAAATTGTGAAAGAACCTATTGGCTCGAAAGGTCCACGTGTTTCTACCGATATTACTATTGCTGGCCGTTTTCTTGTGCTTATACCTATGGGCGATTACATCGCTATTTCTAAAAAAATTAGTAACTATAAAGAGCGTAGACGTTTAAAAGGTGTGCTTTCAAAAATGGTGCCTGATGGCTTTGGAGTGATTGTGAGAACGGTTGCTCAAGACCAAGATAATAATGCCATTGAAGATGATTTACGCGACGTATTACTGAAGTGGGAGAACATGCTCGACAAGCTCGAGACTGCTAAACCTCCTTCGCTATTGCACCGCGATTTGGACATGACAGAGAGTTTAATTCGTGATTTATTTGCAAAAAGCTACGACCGTGTACTTATAGACGATCCTAGAATGTATAGGCAAATAAAGTCGTACGTAGGCCAAATTGCTCCCGATATGGTGCCTAATGTGCAGCAGTACAAAGGCAAAGAGCATATTTTCGATTATGCCAAAATTTCTGAAGACGTAAATTCTATTTTTAGCCCACGTGTGCGTATGAAATCAGGTGGATATCTGATTTTTGAACAAACGGAAGCAATGTACGTAGTAGATGTGAACTCTGGTCCCTATGCAGCTAAAGCTCGCCAAGAAGATAACTCATTAAAAACCAACCTAGATGCCGCTCGAGAGATAGCCAAACAACTTCGTTTGCGTGATATTGGTGGTATTATTGTAGTCGATTTCATCGATTTAAAAGATGAAAAGAACAAGAAGAAAATATACGACGAGCTTAAAAAAGAATTCCGTAAAGACCCTGCTAAAACAAACTTGTTGGGCATGAGTGATTTTGGTTTAGTTCAAATTACTCGCCAGCGTATTCGTCCAAGTGTGGTAAATTCGGTATCTAAAAGTTGCCCAATGTGTGGCGGTTCTGGCAATATTATTACCCAAGATACCATCCTTACCGATATTGAAAGCTGGTTGAGCCGTTTCAAGCATAATTCAGCATATCGCGCCATTGAGTTGTATGTGAACCCCTATTTAAAATCTATGATTTTGAAAGGTTTGTTTAACAGACGTTGGAAATGGATGTTTAAATACTTTATCAAAATTAATCTAGTTAGCGACGAAACGATATCTTTAAACGAGTTTAAAGTCACTCTGGCAGGCTCCGATATCGATATTACTGACGTGATTATGCGTGGTGATTCAATAGAAGAAATTATTGATAGAGAAGAAGAGATTGAGGTTTTATCAAGTAGCCAAATGGATCCATCTGGCCTTGAATTCTCTAAAAAGAACGAAGATGATGATGACAAAGATTCAGGACGTCGTAGTAACCACAGACAACCTAGACAGGGCAATAATACTGCGAATCCGCAGAGAAGGCCCAGCACACGTCAACATAATTCGCATAGATAATATAATGGCTCGATATTTGTTTAATACTGAGCCATTACTTTCATTTTAAAAAATTTTTAGAGATGAGCGCATTTAAATTACACGCAACAACCGTTATCGGTATTATCCATAATGGCAAAGCGGCTATTGCTAGCGACGGCCAAGCCACTATGGATAAAACAGTGATGAAAGCCACTGTAAAAAAAGTAAGAAAATTATATAACGGTAAAATATTAGCCGGCTTTGCTGGTTCTACTGCCGACGCTTTCACCCTATTTGAGAGATACGAAGAAAAGCTGAATGAATATAATGGCAATATGCAACGTGCAGCCGTTGAACTTGCTAAATCGTGGCGTAAAGACAAATACTTGCAAAAACTCGAAGCACTTCTCATTATTATGGATAATGACAATGTATTAGTGGTATCGGGCCAAGGTGATGTCATAGAACCAGACGATAACATCGCTGCTATTGGTAGTGGAGGCTCTTATGCTCTATCAGCGGCACGTGCACTTAATAAGCATGCAGCACACCTTACAGCAAAAGAAATTGTAGAAGAATCGTTAAATATTGCAGCTGATATCGATATTTATACCAATCATAATTTGACCATTTTAGAAATTGAGGACTAACTCAATGCTTGAAGAAAAGAATTTAACACCCCAACAAATTGTACGCGAATTAGATAAATATATAGTTGGCCAACAAAATGCTAAACGCTCAGTAGCCATTGCATTACGTAATCGCTGGCGAAGGCTTAATGCCGATGAAGATATTAGAGAAGAAATTGTTCCAAATAACATTCTTCTTATTGGACCTACAGGTGTGGGTAAAACAGAGATTGCACGCAGACTTGCCAAACTTGCAATGGCGCCATTTATAAAAGTTGAAGCTTCTAAATTTACAGAAGTGGGTTATGTAGGGCGCGACGTTGAATCAATGATTCGTGACCTAACCGACCTTGCTTTGAATATGGTGAAGATGGAGATGCAAGAGCGTGTTAAAGGAAAAGCGGCTATAGCAGTTGAAAACAGAATTATAGATATTCTCATCCCTCCTGTTAAAAATACTGGCGTTGGTTTTAAGAATGATGCTAGCTCTGATTTTGATCCTGCTAAAGCAAACGATGTGGAGCTGAATGAACGCACCCGTGAGCGTTTCCGTGAGAAATTAAAAAGTGGCGAGCTTGAAGATCGCCAAATAGAAATTGAAGCTCCTAGCAAAAAGAATCCAATGATGCAGGTTTTCGGGCCTGGCGGAATGGAAGAAATGGGCGTTAACCTCCAAGATATGCTTGGCGGAATGGGGCGACAAAACAAGACTAAAAGAAAACTTCCTATTTCTGAAGCTCGCGATATCTTGCTCGAAGAAGAATCAGAGAAGTTGATAGATCACGAGTCGGCTGTTCAAGAAGCCCTAGTTCGTGTTCAAAAACAAGGCATCGTCTTTATTGATGAGATTGATAAAATTGCAACCTCAGGTAGCAGTCAAGGTGGCCCAGATGTAAGTAGACAAGGTGTGCAGCGCGACCTCCTCCCTATTGTAGAAGGCAGCACAGTTAGCACCAAACACGGTATTGTTAAAACTGACCACATTTTATTTATTGGCTCAGGTGCTTTTCATATTTCTAAACCATCAGATTTAATTCCAGAACTTCAAGGTCGTTTCCCAATTAGAGTGGAATTATCTTCACTTAACGAGGCTGATTTCTATAAGATACTATCTGAGCCTAGAAATGCGTTAACAAAGCAATACGCAGCTATGCTAAAATCGGAAGGAGTTACTATTCATTTTGCAGACGAGGCAATTAAAGAAATCGCAAAAATAGCAGCCGAAGTGAACTCAAGTGTAGAAAACATTGGGGCGCGTAGGCTACATACTATTATGTCTTCAGTGTTTGATGAACTCTTGTTTGCTGTACCTGATGATATAAACTCAGGCGAAATCACCATAGATAAAGCGTATGTTACTAAACAATTAGATAGCTTAATAAAAGACAAAGACCTTAGCCATTACATCCTTTAATGTTGGTTTAATTGCGTTAATTTGTTACAATCGTACACTTTGAAACTATTCATCAACATTTTAGTTTATCAAGACATCCATTTAGTTAGATAGTATTATGTCCGTTAAAAAAATCCTTGCTCCTACTTTTGCCATTGCCACCGTACTTTTTGTATTAGGTTTTATTGGCGTAGAACCCATAATTAAACCTAATAACGACAACTCTGTCAATATTACTAAGTATGTGCAGGCAACGCGGTCTATTATATCTAATTATTTTGGGGAACCTGACTTAGAAAAGATGTACAAAACTAGCATCATAAAAATGGTTCGAGCAATAGAAGATTCCACTTTAAAAGTTGAAGACACCCCTATTGACACTACTTTTAAAGATGTGAAAATTAATACCCTAACCGACTCGTACAAGCGTTTTGAGCAAGCTTATTATTATATAACCAATAATAAGCCCGACGAAAACATGACAAAGTTAACCGAAGTGGCTATCCGTGGAATGTTCTCTACACTCGATCCGCATTCCGTATATATAGAGGCTGAAGATAGCGACCGAATTGAAGAAGAATTCGCGGGTAAATTTCAAGGTATTGGTATCCAATTCAATATTATACAAGATAGTATCACTGTAATTACACCTATTGCAGGTGGCCCAAGTGACCAACTTGGTATTCGTTCTGGCGACAGAATTGTAGAAATTGCCGACAGTAGCGCTATTGGTTTAACAAATGATGATGTTATTAAATTACTACGTGGCGAAAAGGGTACAGAAGTTAATGTGGGTATTGTTCGCCCAGGTTTATCATCGCAGTTAAATTTTACCATTGTTCGTGATGTAATTCCATTATACACAGTGGACGCATCTTACATGCTAGATGATCAAACAGGTTATATTAAAATAAACCGTTTTGCAGCAACTACCCACGAGGAGTTTTTGGAAGCGGGTGAAAAACTAAAAGCCTTGGGAATGGATAGGCTAGTTCTGGATCTAAGAGGAAACCCAGGTGGTTATTTAGGTCAGGCTATTGCAATATCAGAAGAGTTTTTCCCAAGAGGTACTGAAATTGTAGGTACAAAAAGTCGCCACAAACGATTTAACTCTGATTACTTTTCACGCCAAGACGGGACTTACAAAGACATCCATACTATCGTTTTAGTTGATGAAGGCTCAGCCTCTGCTAGCGAAATTGTATCAGGAGCATTACAAGATCATGACCGTGCTTTAGTAGTTGGACGCAGAACTTTTGGTAAAGGTTTGGTTCAGCAGCAATATGAATTGGTTGATAAAAGTAATATCCGCGTTACAATCTCCCGTTACTACACACCTTCAGGTCGTTTAATTCAAAAGCCTTTTGTTGAAGGTGGTGGCGAAGAGTATGCATACGAAATATATAAACGTAGTAATGATGCTCGAAATGACGCCGAAGACTTTTTAGATCACGTTCCAGATTCTTTAAAATATGCTACCGATGCAGGCCGTAGAGTGTATGGCGGTGGCGGAATTGTACCCGATTATATTGTGAAGGAAGACACCACTCGCTCTGGCTATGTTATAAATTTTGCGCTGCGTAAAAGTGCCGCTTTCGACTTTGTTCGCAAGTACCTAGATGTTCATAATGATGAGTTTAGAGCTGAATGGGAAAATAATTTTGAAAAATTCCGTACTGATTTCACTTGGCCAGAATCTGAAGTTTTAGCTTTTAAAAACTCCCTTCTTGAAAAAGGAATGGCTATTTCTGATACTGTGAGTCAGCCAGAATTTAGAAGTGATTCTCTTTTCATACCAGTTGGACATTTTGAAGAAGTGGCTTGGATGAGTGAAGGTAGAATGAAAGCAGAATTAGCACGCCAAGTTTGGGGGATGCCTTACTTCTACCCTGTTGTGAACGATTACTTCGACACTACTCTTAAAACCTCGATGACCCTCTGGGGCAATGTCGAGCGTTTAGAAGAATTAGCTGCGGGTAAATCTGCATCCAACATTGGCAACCTCAACGACGGTAAAAACTAGCCTCGATCGTAATTTTTATCAGCCGGGATTTAAATATCAACTAACTTTCCCAAAGTATTATGCACTCTATATTTAATAGAGTGCTACTAGTTTAACTTTGGAATAGTTACCTGCTTTGAGATTGAGCTAACTCACATCCTAGTCCCGAACGTCCCGTTCGGGATGCATGACAGGAACCTCTGATTCCCTTTGGTCTAATCTATTTTAACTAGTTGTTATTAATAGGATCTATCACACAGTTACAATCAAGTTTGTATAGCATTGAGGTGTGAGCATTGAGCTATGAGACACTCCATACCTGATAATTGATCCCTGTTCATTGTTACATGAACCCTGTTCCATGAAAACCCCAAATTCATGCTATCATTTAAATATAAATAACAAATACTATTCTCTATATAATTAATAGCTTAGTACCTGTACCTTCTCGGGGAGGGACAGATTTTTCCCGAGAATTCGGGACAGAAAATCAGGGTGAGGACTCGTGGGAGCATTGAGCAACAGGACCTACCATACTGTCATTACCAACCGGATGCTCGGAACAAGGAAAAGTTTATAATAATTAGATTCTAGTCTTCAACCTCTCTATCTTATTTCTTCGGTAACAAGTTTATATATACCTATGAAGCATTTCTTTATACGCATCGCCACATTTTTAAGAACCGTAAAGAGTAAAATAGCTTTTTTCCCTTCGCTCATTGCAACCGGTGGATTCTTTCTAGCTCTCGGAATGATAAACCTAGAGAAACTTGGCATTTCTAAACGTATCCTCGAAATATTCCCGATGTTGATGGTAGAAGACGGAGACACCGCGCTTAATGTACTTAGTACTTGTATTGGTGGAGTCATCTCTATGATGGTTTTTAGCTTCTCTATGGTGATGCTTTTGTTGAGTCAAGCATCCAGTAACTTTTCCCCTCGCCTATTACCTGGTTTGATTTCGAATAAAAGGCACCAAATTATTTTGGGTGTATTCTTGGCCACTATCGTCTATAATATATTCACATTATTTTCGGTAAATACAAATGAAGAACAGTATGCACTTCCAGGTTTTTCAATACTACTAGGCGTGTTCTTTACTATTATTTGCCTCTCTGCTTTCATATTTTTTATTCACAACATTTCCCAGAGTATACAGATCAATAATATCATGGATGGCATCCATGATGAGGCTATTACTAGGTTGAACGAGATTATTGAAAAGGAAAAGAAAGCTTCTAATTTACCTGTTCCTTATTTTAAGGATACCTCCGACTGGCACAGCTACACCTCACATAAGAGTGGTTATTTTCAAAATTTATCTATCAAAAACATAACAGATATATGCAAGAAAAATGACGTCCGTGTTTATATTACTATAGAAAAGGGCTGTTTGTTTTAAAAAATAATTCAATATTAAAAACGAGCAAGCCACTAGATGATAAAATAGTTGATGCCATATTTGCGAATATAAATTTTGCCCGAGGTGAATATATTCGTGATAACTACATCTTAGCTTTTAAGCAGATTACGGAAATTGCTGTAAAAGCAATGTCTCCAGCAATAAATGATCCAGGTACAGCCGTTAATGCAATTGATTACCTAACAGAGCTTTTTTCACTTCGTATGCAGAAAAATGATACTGGTATTATTACCACTGAAGGCGAAACGTATATAAAAATAGCTATCGTTCAATTTGAAGAACTAGTGTATAATGTTATGGCTTCGCTACGTACCTATTGCAAACATGACCCAATAGTGATGCAAAAACTTGTTTTGATGCTTAAATATCTAAAGAAACAAACTGCAGAAGATAAGTCCTACTATGATACCATTAATAAAGAATTGAAGATCTTAATGGATGACATGAAGTTTGATTCCAAAAAGGACGAGCATGTTCTAAAAACATTGGTTGATTCTAAAACAGAAAAGGAAAGTTGATTCCCAAATAGGTGGGCGATTTGAGATAAATTTAGCCAATATCACTCCCCCCACGTCCCAAACGCCCCGTACAGAATGCATGGCAGAATATTGGGAACGAGAGGTATCGGAGGCTTAAGACATAAGAATTAAGATACAAGCTCATGTTCTCTCGTTCCGAACGTCCCGTTCGGAATGCATGACAGGAACCTCTGGTTCCCTTCAAGCCTAATCTATTTTTAACTAGTTGTAATTAATAGGTTCTATCATACTGTCACTGCCAAACGGAAATTGGAACGAGGAAAACTTTATAATTATTAGATTCTAGCCTTCAACCTCTCTATCTTACCTACTTACGGTGCTAAGCATTCATTTTACAAAAATGCCTCTTTGTTAAAAGCTATAGTTAACACTTCAATTTGCTCTGCTTTTTGCCGTTCTTGTAACAAATCATTCGTAATAATTATACTTTCATGAAGTTAGCATCAAATATCATTTCTAGAATTTTATTTTTTAGTTTTTTTATAACAATCCTCAGCTCCTGTTCACAAAACAAAAAGCCATTTACATTTGCCTTCGTTTCTGATGTTCACATTGGTCAATCAACCGCTGCAGAAGATTTAATGCGTACTATTAACGATATAAACAGCAACGATGAAATTGAGTTTGTAGTTGTTACTGGCGATATCACCGAGTTTGGTTCCGATGAAGAGATTATTGAAGCTAAAGCTCTGTTTGATAACCTAAATGTACCTGTACACATTGTTCCTGGTAACCACGATGCTAATTGGTCGGAAAGTGGTGCGAATACATTCAAGAGTATTTTTGGAAGTGACCATTTTTCATTCGAATCAAACGGCTTCCTTTTTGTAGGTACAAGCAGTGGCCCTAATATGAGAATGGCACCAGGTTTAGTTCCTCACAATGAAATTATTTGGCTAGAAGAGATATTAGATCCTAAAAAGATTGGTGACACCCCTGTTATATTTCTGAATCATTATCCTATGAATGAGGAAATGGCAAATTGGTATAAAATCATCGATATACTTAAAAAAGTGAATATTCAAGGTATTCTACATGGCCATGGTCACTCAAATAAAGCCAATAACTTTGAAGGTATCCCAGCTACAATGGGCCGTTCTAATTTAAGAGCTCCCATAGATATTGGTGGTTATAATATAGTTGAAGTGAAAAATGACACCATGTACTTTGCTGAGCGCACCCCTGGTGTTGAAACCAAGGATGTTTGGCGAAAAATGGAGCTTGAAAATCATGATTTCATAAATGATTCAAAAACATATCCACGCCCTTCATATGCTATAAATGCAACCTACCCCAATGTAACTGAAGCTTGGAGTGTGCAGGAAACAAGTGATGTGGCAGCAGGAATTGTAGCTAATAATGATCTTGCCTTCTACCCTAACTCTGACGGATATGTAGTTGCTAGAAGTGTAGAAAATGGAGACGAGGTTTGGAGATTTAAAACCACCGGTATTATTTATTCTACACCAGCATTGCAAGGCGATAATCTTGTGTTAGCATCTACTGATAGCACTATTTATAATCTCAATCCAAATGATGGCAGCCTGAACTGGAAAGTTCTTACGGGGAAATCTATTGTAGCTTCTGCCACTATAGATGGTGATGTAGTTTATATCGGAAGTTCTGAAGGTATTTTCCGCGCACTATCCCTACAAACAGGAAATGTGATTTGGGAAAATAAAGACATCGTAGGTTTTGTTGAAACCCAACCTCTTGTAGATAAAGACCGAGTTTATTTTGGCTCTTGGGGAAACGATTTATATGCACTCAACAAGAAAACTGGAAAAGCTGATTGGATATGGAATAGTGGCGCAAGTAGCAGAATGCTATCTCCAGCAGCTGTGTTCCCTGTTAAAGCAAACGGTAAGATTTATGTTACCGCCCCCGATAGAGCAACCACTAGTTTTAATGCTAAAACGGGTAAAGTAATGCAACGCTCTAATCATCATAAAGGACGCGAATCTATTGGTGTATCACAAGATGGTAAGTACGTTTATGTTAAAGCTATGCGTGATACTCTTTTTGCTTATGCAACCAACTCAAACAGCATTGAACCAGAATGGATTTTAGACGTTCAGTTTGGATACGAAATAAGCCCTTCACCTATGGTTGAATACGGCAACTTGATTTTTATACCTAGCGATAAAGGTGTTATTTATGCAGTTAACAAAAATACTAGGAAACTAGAATGGGCTCATAAAATGTCCAACGCTCTTGTTAACAATGTGTTTCCAATCAGCGAAAACGCCCTACTCACCACCACCATGGACGGAAAAATTGTACGCCTAGAGTATTAAAAGAGGATAGATTTAAGATGTAGGTATTAAGACGCAAGACTATTTTTAATAAAATCTTGGCTTCTTATACCTACCCGATTAAATCTTGAGGCTATCTCTGTTTAGGAAAACAATAATGAGGAATAAACCCCGAACTAAACCTGCCTGAATCGGCAAGTTAATTCGGGACCAACTAAATACAAATCAATTACTTCTTCTTGCCACGTAGCTTCTCTGTTGGCACTACAAGCTTGTAGGTTGGATCTTCTAATACATTTACCTGAATAATGCCTTCCGCATTTTTCAGGAGTTTTCTACAATCTTTACTTAAATGCCTAAGTTGAACTTTCTTACCTACTTTTAAATAACGTTCGGTAAGCTTATTCAACGCTTCAATCGCAGACATATCTACTACACGACTTTCAGCAAAATCTATTACAACTTCTTCAGGATCGTTAAGCACATCAAATTTATCATTAAAAGCTCCTACCGAAGCAAAAAATAGCGGACCATAAATTTCGTAATGTTTAACTCCATCTTCGTCAACCGACTTACGTGCACGAATTCTCTTGGCATTATCCCACGCAAATACTAAGGCTGCAATTATAACCCCAACAAGAACGGCAAGTGCGAGATTGTGTAAGAAGATGGTAACTAAAGTAACCAGTACCATTACAAAAATATCCGAATTAGGCATTCGATTGAATGTTCGAAGACTTGCCCACTCAAAGGTCCCAATCGCAACCATAATCATAACCCCAGTTAAGGCAGCCATTGGCAATCTCTCTATTAAGCCAGAACCGAACATAATAAATACCAATAGCATAACTGCTGCCACAATACCTGATATACGAGTACGTGCACCTGAAGAGGTGTTAATTAAGCTTTGCCCAATCATTGCGCAACCACCCATTCCAGAAAAGAAACCAGATAGTATATTTGCAGCTCCCTGAGCTACAGCTTCTTTATTACTCTGCCCACGAGTTTCTGTAATCTCGTCAATAATATTAAGTGTCAACAAGCTCTCAATGAGGCCAACCCCTGCAACAATTGCTGAAAATGGCAATATGAGCATAAATGTTTCCATTGTGAATGGAACCTGAGGGATATGGAATGGCGGGAAAGTACCTTTGATGGACGCAATATCGCCTACCGTTCTAGTATCAATTCCAAGTAAAAGCACCACTCCAAAAACAACTATAATTGCCACTAATGAAGCTGGAATTGCACGACTCAATTTTGGAAGTCCCCAAATAATGAACATTGTTAGAGCTACCAATGCAAGTAAAATATACATTGTAGGACCTGTAAGCCAAGCACCAGAAGCATCTTTAAATTGATCTAATTGCGACATAAAAATAACCAGCGCTAATCCGTTCACAAATCCAAATATTACAGGATGTGGCACTAGGCGCATCAATTTACCCAGCCTAAGCGAGCCTGCAGCCACTTGAATAATACCTGCTAATATTACCGTTGCAAATATATATTCTACCCCATGTGATTTAGCAAGTGCTACCAAAACTACAGCAATTGCGCCAGTTGCACCAGAAATCATACCTGGTCGGCCACCGAAAAGGGAGGTTACTAATCCCATTACAAAAGCAGCATAAAGACCTGTTAATGGAGAAAGTCCAGCAATAAGAGCAAATGCTACCGCTTCTGGAATTAAGGCAAGAGCTACAGTTAAGCCCGATAAAACTTCTGTTCTATAATTTATCGGTTGAGTGAAGTCAAAAAAACTGAGGATTTTATTCATTTATTAAATTTAATTACAGTACCCATTCATAGAACAAATTGAACCTATGAAAATGAAACGTTGATGATGTTGAAAAGATAATTCTGCTTTATGCGGGGTAACTTTCACGAAGTTAATAGCAGTGAATTTCTTAATGATTTTCAAGCTAGCTAAAATACTGAATTTTTAAGGTAATATCTTGTCGGGATAATATTTTCTTGAATGGATGGATAATACGAGATTGCAAAACTCTGTGGGTGTTAGGTAATTCGTCGGCAGATTTCAATATGAGGGTCATCTTGAAGATACTTCTGAAGGATCTGCAGATGTTGTTCTTTACCGAATTTAATTTAGTTAAAGCTCATCTTATTAAAAGTTCTGCAAGCTATGAAAAGTGAGTTTGGTATAAACCTAATCCTCTTTCCTAATAGGGGTGTTCCTCAAAAAAGAAACTATAATAATTTAGAATTTACTACTGCTAGATAAATCTATAGGTTCTTCGTCCCGAGGATTCGGGATGCGAAATCAGCGTGAGGACGATGGGGAAGAAAATCTGTAAACGAATTATCTAACATCCATAAAAAAAGCCCATCTGATATATCAGACAGGCTTTAGAATTCTATACTGGTTTATAATAAACTTGAAGTCTTACTTACTTCACGTCTTTCAAGAGTTCTTCAACGGCTTTTTCTAGCTGTTGATCACGACCTTTAGCAATTACAGCTGGCATATTTTTTATTTTGAACTGTGGCTCTGTTTGGTTGTTTTCCATCCATTCGCCTGCTTTGTTTTTAACACTTACAGGTACAACACCCCATCTACCACCACTAACCAAACCTTCCCATCCAGCAAAACTACACGTTCCTGGAACGGGCATACCAACGGTTTTACCAATTTCTAGATCTGTGTAACCTTGGGCAAAACAATGTCCATCGGAATAATTACTCTCATTAAACATAGTCAGAGTCGGCTTTGTGTAACGAGAAGTTGGCTCGGTACCAACTACTCTTGCCTCGGTGGCGTAAGTTAAAAATGGAACTCCTGTAAAAAACATAGCCAAATCAGCTACTAAATCTCCACCACCATTAAAACGAGTATCCACAATTACACCTTTTCTATTAGCATATTTGCCCATCATATCTTCGTAAATACTACGATAAGGTCCATCTCCCATTCCAGGAATATGTACGTAGCCCAACTGACCTTTACTTAGTTTGTCAACTTCGTCGGCATTAATTCGTACAAATCGGTCGTATAGTAAACTACCCTCCTCTCTCAACGAAATTGGTTTTACAGTAATTTGTTGGCGATTCTTTTTGTTGGCATCTACAATATCTAGCAATACAAAAGTATCTGCTTTGCGGTTTAGAAAGCTGGCAATATCTCTATCTGGTGATAATACTTCACCATCAATTTTCTCGATAATCATACCTGCTTTAATATCAAACTTAGCTTTATCGAGTGGACCGCCTTTTATCACTTCCGTAATTTTTATACCATTTCCTTTGTGCGCATAATCGATGAAAATACCTAGCGAAGCTGTTGCATCACCATTGTCAATACTGCCACTGTAGCGTGCACCTGAGTGCGATACGTTCAATTCTCCTAGCATCTCCGAAAGCATCTCGGTAAATTCGTAAGAGTTACCAATTGATGGTAAGTATTTTTTATACTCGGTGTAAAGCTTATCCCAATCATTGCCATGAAAAGTAGGTTCATAGAAAATATTCTTAGTGCGAATATACACGTGATCAAACATGTGTTCACGTTCTTTTACGGCATCATATTCCATTTCCCCAGCAATGCTGATACCCTTGGAACTTCCTTTAGCTAAGTCAATTTTAGAAATCCTTCCACCAGTCAATAAATATAAATTCTCTTGCTTCTGATCCCACATCAGGCTACCAAAACTCGCATTTAAACTAACAGTCATTTTGGTTTCCTTAGTTCTTAAATCAGTCTCCCAAAGGTTCATCCCTTTCTCAAATCTAGCAAGGTAATAGAGCTTGTCACCATCTTTAGATAGCACGGCATCGCCCAAGCTACTTGAGTGGATGGTTAAGCGTTCTTTACGATCAACTATTCCGTCCCAATCAAAAGTTAGAGGCTTAACTTCCTCCTTCTTTTTGTCTTTATCGTCCTTCTTAGCATCCTTGTCATCTTTATCTTCGTCCTTTTTAGATGCTTTTTCGATTTCTTGCATAAGCTCGTATTCTTCTTTGCTCATGTTAAACTTATCGAAAGCCTCTTGAGTGAAAAACAGGGAGTACACGTCACTTTCTCCTCGTCCACTAGTGGCAAAGCTTCTAAGTCCATCACGATTTGTGAACCAAAGCATTTGCTTACCACCATTCACCCATTTTGGGCTACTGTCGTAATATCCACTTTCGTTCAAATTCACTCTTTTGCTACCATCAGCTGCCAAAAGAAGCACATCAGAATTACTTAAGGTTACACTCCAATCTACCAATAGCCATTTACTATCTGGGCTCCAAGTAAAGTACTGGTCGCCATCACGCATATGGAATAAATCTTCTGGAGTGAGTAAATCAACAGTTTTTTTAGAGTCTAAATCCATCACTCGCAATGTGCGTCGGCCAGCAATATATGCTAGCTTCTTTCCATCGGGAGAGAATTCTGGCAAGTAATTATCTTCATTGGTACTCACCAGTGCTTCCTCTTTCAAAAGTGTAGAAGCAAAGAAAAATGGCTCCTCATCTCTCACCTTGCTAGTGGAATAAATACTCCATTTTCCATCTCTTTCGCTAGCATAGACCACACTTTTGCCATCGGCAGTAAACTTTACAAATCGTTCTTGTTCTGGTGTATTTGTGATTCTTTTGGTGAATGAACCGTCAGCAGAAGTCACAAAAACCTCACCACGAGCTATAAAAGCGATCTCTTTGCCATCGGGCGATACGTCCATTTCACGAACGCCACCATTTATGGTGATTACTTTGTCAGCATTACTTTTAACTAATCTGTTGATGCTGACATTTACTTTTTTGGGTAGCTCCCCTTCCTTCATTGTATAGAGTTCGCCATTATATCCAAAAGAAAGTACTCCACTTCCTATACTTAAAAAACGAACTGGAAAATCTTTGAATGTAGTTAGTTGCTCATTATTTGCAGGATTTGCTATCGAAAGCTTATGCACGTTAAAACTGCCACTTTCCTCACTCAGGTAATACAACGACTTTTCATCGGAACTAAATATCGGTTGACGATTTTCGCCTTCAAAATTGGTAAGCATGGTATGAGTGCCATTTTTAACGTCATACAACCAAATATCTCGAGCTATAGAAGAAGTGTGATGTTTACGAAATTCATTCTCTCCACCTTTCTTGTCGTGATAAACTATTTTTGAACCATCTTTGCTCACCTGCACATATTCTGCAGGAATAGTTAGAACTTGATCTACCCTACCACCTTGTACAGGTACTTTATAAAGCTCAGGCTGTGATCCGGTGGGATATTGGCGATGCTCAGCTAGATCTTGACGAACCGCACCAAAAAGAACATGTTTACCATCTTGAGTGAAAGAAAAAGGAGACTCATCATTAGAATGAAAAGTTAAACGAGTAGCCTCTCCCCCAGTCGCATTCATAGTAAAAACATCGAAATTTCCATATCTGTCTGAGGCAAAGGCGATAGTTTTGCCATCATTACTCCATACCGGCATATAATCGTGGGCTTCATGCGCGGTGAGTTGTTTTGCTTTGCCACCTGATGCTGGTACGCTGTAGATATCTCCCATATACGTAAATGCAATGGTTTTACCATCTGGTGAAATGGAAGAATAGCGCATCCAATTTGGCGAAGTTTGTGCCATAGAAACGCCACTAAAAAGCATTAGTAAACAAGTTGTAATAAAGGTCTTCATAATTATGCCGAGTTAATTGTTATATAGCTGGATGAAGGTATTGAAAAAGTGCTATTGGAAGTAATTCTATTTAAAAGGTTCACAAACTATAACACCATTATGCATTTTTTAAGTACCGCCGAAGGAATGTAGTAAATTTGAATACTAAACGGCAGAGTTTACAAGGCCCTGCCCCAAAAGCTTGGGCGAAACCTTTCCCTTCCCTGAGCTAAGATTTATATATTTTTTGCAATTATTAAGGTTGATTGGCAAGGTGATTAACTTGGCAATTAATTTCTAGATTCCACTGTTAGTGTCAATAACGAGAACGTCATGTTATTAGAACAGGTTTATGAATCAATAAAAGATTAGTCGCAACGAGGGTCAGTTTAAGATTGAATAATGTCTGTTTTAAATGATTGATGCTCCCAAATTTCACTAATATTATGAAGTATCTCACAATCATCGCGCCGCACAAAATTTAAAGACACACATGAATTGGAGTAAAAAAACACTATACTTCCTCAATTATTTATATATACATTAGGATGATTGTGGGTATAAAAAGCATATAAAGTATTATGATTAATACTAATACTGACCTTGGCACTTTGTAAACACTTTTAGATATTAAAGGCTTTCTTACAAATATTTTATTGCACATTTACACATACTAGGGCATATTTCACAATAAATTAATATAGACTTAACATTAGCATAACATTAGAACCAGATTTAAATTGGTACTTTTGTATTTCAAGTAGATCGTTACTTATTTCATTTATATAAGAATATGGATTTTGGGATTTTTGAGTTTCTACAACTAGCAGGCGCGCTCGGCTTTTTCATCTATGGGATGAAATTAATGAGTGAAAGCATTCAAAAAGTTGCTGGTTCAAAAATGAGGGGCATTTTAAGCGCGATGACTTCCAATCGCTTTAAAGGTGTTTTTACAGGCTTCGCTTTAACAACTTTAGTTCAGTCCTCATCTGCAACAACAGTGTTAGTTGTTAGTTTTGTAAATGCAGGACTCTTATCGCTTACCGAATCTATTGGCGTAATAATGGGGGCCAATATTGGAACCACTATTACCGCTTGGTTAATTTCTATTGTTGGCTTCAAAGTAAAAATTGATGCCTATGCCCTTCCCATTATTGCAATCGGTTTTCCAATGCTTTTTGCTAGCCAAAGTAAATATAAATCGTGGGGTGAAGTGCTCATTGGCTTTGCTTTGCTATTTCTTGGCTTAGCTTATTTGAAAGATGCAGTTCCTGATTTAGGAGCTAATCCACAAATCCTCGAATTTCTATCGGCCTATACCGACCTTGGTATTTTCTCAATAATTTTATTTGTGGGTATTGGTTCTCTAGTAACGGTTATTGTTCAATCATCTAGTGCTGCCATGGCGTTAACACTGGTTATGGCCAACAGCGGATGGATTCCCTTTGAACTTGCTGCCGCAATGGTTTTAGGCGAAAATATTGGTACTACAATAACCGCTAATTTGGCGGCTTTGGTTGCCAATGTTCATGCGAAAAGAGCCGCCGCTGCTCATTTTATATTCAATATTTTTGGTGTACTCTGGATTGTTCTATTTATGTCGTTCTTTCTACATGCCATAGCAAGTTTCATGGAAACCAACTACAACCTATCTCCTTATAACGATCCTGAAGCAATTCCTATTGCTCTTTCAATATTCCATACTGCCTTTAACATTACCAACGTTCTTTTATTAATTGGCTTTACTGGCACTATAGCTAAGCTTGTAATTAAAATGGTACCATCTAAAGGTGATGACGAGCATTTCCACCTAGAGTATATTGGTACTACTATGATGGATACTGCAGAGCTTTCTCTTGGCGAAGCTGCAAAAGAAATTGCTAAATTTGGCGAAATCACTAGCCGTATGAATGGCTTTTTAAGAAGTCTAATTCATGAAGATAAAAACAAGAAGCAGAATAAACTGCTTGCTAAAATCAAAAAATATGAAGAAATCACCGATACTATAGAAGTAGAAGTAACTTCATATTTAATGAAAGTATCAAGAGGACAGTTAAGTGCCGAATCTAAAGAAAGAGTAGCTGGGCTGTTAAGTATATGTAATGACCTTGAACGAATTGGGGATATAATATATCAGATGTCGAGAGATTTTGGCCGCATGCTCGAAGATGACGTAGCCTTTAACGACAAACAACTTAAAGGTATTAACGAAATTTTAGACGCTCTAGATGAAGCTTTTGATGTAATGCTTGCCAATCTTAATGCAGAGCCTAAAAAGGTTACTATAGTGAAAGCTTTTGAAAAAGAGCTGAAAGTTAATAACACTAAGAAAAGACTTTATAAAAAGCATCTCAAACGCATGGAAGACAACGAATACGATGTTAAAAGTGGCTCTGTTTACAAAGACTTCTTTTACTCATGCGAGAAAGTAGGTGATCATATCATTAACGTAACAGAAGCTATTACCGGCGAAAGAGAAAGAGATTTCGTCTTTTTTGAGTAGTTTTTAGGCCATTCGCTGACAGTTTAGGTTTTTATTGAAGCAGAACATTCTTGAGAAGTTGGGTAAGTAAGACGGAATTCGGAATCGAAATATTACTCACATACATGTGTCCTTTAGACTAGCCATTAGTTTGGCCTTATTTGGCTAGTAGATTTGATTTTCTGAATATTTATAACTCCGAGACTTATCTCGGGTAAGTTGATTTAAAATTGATATCGGTGGGAAGGCTTGTTTTAAAATAATGCGTAGAGATTCACCAAAATTTCGGCAAGATTCATTTTAGGAGTCCGTCTTCGGTATTAGTTTCTGTTCGATGATTAAAGGCGAATGATATCGCCTGCCTATGCTGCAGGCAGGCTCCGCTGGAGCTGGATATATTCCAATTTTCGGATTGGCAATTCTATTCACAAATGCTGTGGTCGTTCTTACTACTCATTTCTTAAATCTATCTCAAAAAATAACGTTTGTGTGTTCTACACACTTTTGGGATACTAACCCTTCCCCCACTCTTTTTAAGTAGCCATTAGTTTGTGTAATTACTTCGAAATCATATTATCTGTCATTTAGCCGATATTCTATATTATCGGCAATTAAACAGATATTTTGATTTATGGGCGCTATATCCGATATTGAGTTATGGTAGCAATAATAACAGGCGATATTATTAACTCAAGAAATGTAGATGCAGAACACTGGCTTATTGTTCTTAAGCATGCTTTGTCTAAAATTGGGAGTACCCCAAAGCACTGGGAAATTTATAGGGGCGATAGTTTCCAGGTAGAAATAAGTGTACCAGATAAGGCAATTTTGCATGCTATTAAGCTGAAAGCTGCGATTAAAGCCATCAAAGGCTTAGATGTTCGTTTGGCAATTGGCATCGGCAGGAAGAAACATAATGCTGATAAGATTTCTGAGTCTAATGGCAGTGCTTTTATTTATTCTGGGGAAGGATTTGAGCAGCTAGATACGCTACGCCAAACGCTAGCTTTATTTACAAGTGATTCTCGCTTTAACGAAAGAATGAACATTTGCCTGAAATTAGCACTTATTGCAATGGATAGCTGGACACCAGCTGTCGCTGAGTTTGTGAAACTTAGTTTGGAGTACCCTACTGCCTCACAAACAGAGCTGGGCGATATACTAGGCATATACCAGTCATCGGTAAGTGAACGCCAAACACGCTCAAATTTGACCGCTATCCTACAGATGGAAGCTTTATTTAGAAAGGAGTTTCATCTACTGGAGGATTTAAAATGATTCTTCTCCTAAAATTAATATTAGCTCATTTGGCAGGCGATTTTCTTTTTCAGACAGCCAAGTCTGTAAAAAATAAAGAAGAGCATAAACTTTCTTCGCCTCTATTGTACCTACATATTCTAATTCACGGTTTAGTACTTGTTCTTCTGTTTTGGGATTTAAACTACTGGGCGGGCATTCTATTTATCATTGTCACTCATTTTATAATAGATACTGCCAAACTCTATATTCAGAACAATAGAAATAGAAAGGTGCTATTTTTTGTGGATCAATCTCTTCACTTTCTAGTACTTGCCTCTGTTTGGATGTACTACGAACACATTGATCTTTCATTTATGTGGGTGCAAAACGCTACATTTTTGCTCACTATTATCTGTGTGTATTTTTTAACACAGCCCACATCCATTATTTTGAAAGTTCTTATCTCTAATTGGGCTCCAAAAATTGGCGATAATTCGGATGAATCCCTTGAAAATGCAGGCAAGTATATTGGGATTCTAGAACGTCTATTCGTTTTCGTTTTCATAATAACAGACAATTGGGAGGCGATCGGCTTTTTAATTACAGCTAAATCTGTATTTCGCTTTGGGGATTTAAAAGAATCCAAAGACCGAAAACTAACCGAATATATTTTAATCGGAACCCTCATCAGCTTCGGCATCGCCATTTTAGTAGGATTTATTTATTCCCTGCTTATTATAAATATATAATATAAGTAGTGAGTTTTGAGTTAGATTCGTTTTTGAAACGACTCTTCGGGTTCAGCAAATGCTGGGTACTTCAAAGGTTGTGGACATATAGAATACTCAAGAGTCCTCCCTCTGAAATCTGACAAGTCAGATTTCGGTCTCCCCCCGAGGGGAGATAATTCCCCTATCCACTAATAATTAAATAACTTAAGCATTTTCATTAAGAATAAAACATTACAATATCTTATTATTCCTGACTTGTCCGAATTAGTGCATCCTAATACTTACATCTTAAATCTAATCTTGGTCTCCCTCCGAAGTTACACTTTCTTTCGAATCAAGTACATAACTTAACTTTTCCAAAGTTAAATTACTGCATTCTTCTAAATGGGAACTCTCTAAAACTTTGGGGAAATTTTAATCTAGCTCAGTTATAGAATACATTTATCTCGAATCCTAACTAAACAAATACTGAGATAACAGTGCCGTTACGGCTGTTTCTGCACGGAGTCTGTTTTTACCGAGCGAGATGAATTCCCCACCATTTTGGCTGTGTAATTTCAACTCTCGTTCCGAAAAGCCACCCTCTGGCCCAACAAACAGCACACTATCCTTTATTAATCCACTAGTGCGATCGGTGATTGTAGTTTTTTCATGTGCCATAATATTGGAATGATTTTTATAATGAGAATACACCTCATCCAACGAGTCTTTAATCACTAAATCAGGCAACCAAAACCGTCCGCTTTGTTTAAAAGCACTTAGAATAAGTAGATTAAGTCGACCTTCATTTATTTTGGTACGCTGAGTATGGTCAGCATTGAAAATACAGATTTCTGTAGCTCCTAGTTCAACCGCTTTCTCGATTGCGAATTCAAATCGGTCTCTTATTTTTATCACTCCTAAGGCTAGCACCTTAGCTATTTTTGGAGCCTCTTCTTCTATAAATGTGCCAATAGTAGCAGTAAGTAATTGCTTGGCAACCGACTCTATTTTGCACTCATAAATTCTGCCACGCCCATTGGCAATATGTATAGTGTCCCCTACATTATATCGGAGCACTTTTAGAATATGTTGAGCTTCTTGGCCAATTATCTCAACCGATTGCTCTCCATTCCATTGTTCTGGTGGGGCGTAAAAGTAATTCATTATGTGGATTTTCTCCTATAATAAGCGCCGGGTTCAAATTCAGTTTCACCCGTCTTCAACATTAATTCTACATAAGGTGCGCACATTTGGCAACCATTGCTGCAATACTTAAGCGCCTGAAGTTCTTCCACAGTTTCTAGCTTATTTTGCTCAGCAAAAATCTTTATTTCTTCGAAGCTTTTATTGTGGCAAATACATCGCGTTACCAAAATCGAATCACTATTGTTTAAAGTGTTTACCGAGTTTAAGCCCCTGCCCTTGGTAGTTACTTGCTATATCGGTGCCGTACATAAAATCAGGATTTTCGGTATTTGGCTCAAACTGCATGCTAAATAATGTCTGCCCATCTTCAATCATAAAGGGCACATCATGCGAACGAACTTCTAGAACCGCTCGTGCTCCTTTATCCTCTAAAGACCCACCAAAACCACTATCAAAAAAGCCAGCATAATGTGTTCTCAATTCTCCAGAGCCTGTATCATACGCCATCATTTCGCAAGCTAAATGCTCGGGAATACGAATACGTTCTTTCGAGGCAAAGATATAGAAGGCTTCTGGTTCTAAAATATAAGAGCTATCAGCATTAGCCAAAATCGGATCCCAGAACTCTTCCACTTCATAATAATTCAAATTCTCTAGGTCGATGGAATTACTATGCTTTTTCGCTTTATAGCCAATAACTTCGCCCTTCTTCCCTTTCAGTTGAACACTCATAAATAAACCTTGGTTTACCTTAATTTGCTCCATGCTAACAGGTTTTAAATTCTCATCATACAAAAGTGGTTCGGCAGCATGAATACGAAGTAAATCTTGGTCTGGTACTAACTCTAATCCGTGGCGTACTCTTAGTTGATTTAAGCGTTGTCCTGTTTTTACTTTTATGGAAAATGATTTTGGAACAACCTCGAGATACAAATTACCTTCGTAGCCTGGTGTAATTTCTTCAAAACGATGCGAGTGATCGGTAATTACACGAGTGAATACGTCTAACCGGCCCGTAGAGCTTTTTGGATTTGCCTTACCCGACAAATTATCTAGCGAGATGAGTTGAATTAATTCCTCTACACCTTCGGTTTGTATTGTATGTGTAGAAGTAGGTGTTTTAGGGAAATTGAGACGTTCTAGCAACGGAATTATATATACACAGTTAACTTCTAGAACTGCGCCGTCTTTTATTGAAAATGAATATTGTTCTAGTTTTTCAACTTTTTCTTCAACCGTTTCACTTTCAGGCAAAAAACTACAACGCACACGGTATGCTCTCTCCCCAAGACGGAGATCTAACGAGTTTGGTTGGAATTGGTCATCCTCAATTGGGTAATCGGGATGAGAGCCAATAATGCCCAACTCTTTTAACACTTTTAATTTCTGGACTGGTAAAACCCCGTTTGTGCGCAGATGTACTTCTTTTAAATTTTTATTCATTTACTTAAACATGTTCAGTTTTAAGAGAAGATAATAAGCCTTACGCTTTACGCAAACTAGTATGTAAAGAGATTTGTTTTTTTGGGGATGAAAGTATTTGTTCTGTTAACTCTAATATGGGCGATTAGTAGTGATTTATATTTGTAATACTGTAGATGTTTTGTGATTGGATGGCAGACTTTCTCTTATTGGGGTGCTATGAGAAGTCATTCTTATAGATGTCAGGTAAATCGTTGACGGATCTTTAATTAACATCCATAAAAAACCATTAGGATGACCCTGCCTTTAAGACTAACCAAAATTGTCAATGATTTGCCTGACATCTACAATCCTGAGGGTACCCCAATAGTGAAAATGTCACTAATTACCTGACATATATAAGGATGATCTTTCATGTGTTTCATACTTCAAAAACCTACATAAATTCTACGCTTCTTATTATCGTAGTGAGATAACATCCCCCAAGTATCTACTCATAAATCTCCGTATCTTCAGGATTATACTATTTTTACACATCACACATCAACAATACACTTTAATTTATAGCATAACTTAATAGTTCTGCATGCATCAACAACAATGATTGACTCTGTAATATTTGATATGGATGGCCTTTTAATCGACTCTGAACATTTGTGGAAGAGGGCCGAAAAAATAGTTTTTAGTTCACTGGGTGTAGTTGTTACTGAAGAAGAACAAGAATACACAGCCACACTTTTGCCCCCTGATTTAATTAAGCATTGGTACAATCAATCTCCTTGGCAAAACAAAAGCCTAGATGCTGTTGAAGAAGAGGTAATAGATTTGGTGGATCACTTAATCTTTACCGAGGCTGACCCGATGCCAGGTGTGCATGAGATTTTAGAACTATTTCATTCAAAGAATTTCAAGATTGCACTAGCTACCAACTCACCACTACGATTAGTACCTACCGTTTTAAATAAGCTTGGCATTAAAGAGTATTTCTCGGTGATTTCTTCGGCAGAATTTGAAGTAAAAGGAAAACCTGATCCTGCTGTATATCTATCAACGGCTCAAAAGCTTAAAGTCTCCCCTACTCGGTGCATAGTTTTCGAAGATTCGGTAATAGGCGTGGAAGCTGCAAGAAATGCAAACATGCGTGTAGTTGCCGTTCCAGAAGTCGATAATTTCCATAGGCCTGATTTTGATCTAGCCGATTTAAAGCTTCATAGCCTACACGAATTCAAAGAAGCACAGCTAGAAATGATTCAGAGTTTATAAGAATTGGAAATAGAGTTAGGATATAAGTAGTAAGAAGCTAGTTTTGAGGAGTGAGCAGTGAGTTTTCACCTACATTTTCTAATTGGGTAAAAAAAAGAGCCATAAACTTTTCAAATTTATGGCTCTAACTAACTACGGAGGTATTTGGGATGTTTCTAGGATAATCTTAAAAAGAAATCCTTATCCCTGCTACAACATTCAATAACTCAAAACTCTGATCAACCTCTGAGTTCATTAAATTACCCGAGGTTGGATCTGAGTAACTATATAACAATGAACGATCGTCCCAGGCTGAATATTGCCCAGAAATATCAAATACAATGCCATCAGTTAATGGAATAGACAAACCTGCCGACACCATATTCTGCTCTACATTAAACTGCTTACTCTTAGCTGGATAAATAGCATACCCCGCTTTTAACTTTGCTTTATTTGATAAGGTATAAACCGCGCCAAACTTTAAATTTGTAACTGAATTATAATCTCGATTAATTTCGCTCTGAATTTGTTGCTCACTTTGTATTAAATCTGCTTTTTCAATTGGGTCAGAGATGTCACTTTCAATCAAGCTTATTTTAATCTTACTATAATCTATATACTCTGCCGATGCCGATAAACTAAGCTTGCTGAATGGGAATAGAGTTGCCCCAATATTGTACTGTCCAGGCTTAGTTATTGCGTAATCAAACTCTCCATAAAAATCGTATGTATTAGTAGCAGTTCCATCATCAAAATCAGATTTTATTGCAGATGAATACTTTTCGGTGATGTTTAACTTTGAAGGCAAGGTTGCACTAGCCCCAAAGGTTGCTAATTTGCCAAGTTTATACGCCAAACCACCACGAATATTTACACCCTCAACTGTAGATTTTATTTTATCATTTAGTGTAATAAGGTCAATATCTGTACCACCATTACCATTTACGTCGGCTCCAATAAAATCTCCATCATAGTTATCGAACTCATCCAACTCTTGAAATTTTCTTGAATAGTTAGAAGTCCCAGAAACAACACCTATAGAAATACCAGCAAAGAAATTCTTTTGAAACTCCGTAGCACCAAAAAAGCTAAACTCGCCTTGTCTATTATCTCTATTAACATCTACATATTGGGTAATACCAGGAAATTGAGCCGGTGTAAAACCTATTCTGAAAATTGATTCGTAATAGGTCTCAGTTAAATCTCCATAGTCTATTGCATACGCATCAAAAGCAATTCCATTATAGCTGCTCGAAGGATCTGCAAACATATCTGTTATAGTGCTGGTATTATTTCTACCACTTAAAAAAGCTTTATTTTTGGCAGATGAAGTAAGAGAATATCCTGCACCAAATACTAAACTACCTTGCGATGTGGGATATTTAAAAAGCATCCCAACATTACCGAAATCTGTTTTTCTGAAATTCTCTGAACTTTTACTTCCTAAATAAGTATTGGTTTGGTCATTGTTCCCATAAAACCAACCCAAACTAATATCGCTTGATTTAGCGAATGCCATCACTGCGGGGTTGTCTATAAAACTACCAAAACCGTTATAAGACGACACTGATGTTACAGCTGCTGAACTAGCATCACCGTTTGCATTTTGAGTGCTAAATTGTAATCCCAAGCTTTTATAGGAAATTGGAGAATCACCATTTTGAGCTTGTGCCGTAATTGCTAGAAATACTCCTAGCACTAAGAAGGTTATTCGCTTCATAATAACTTTAAATAAGATTCTGAGATTTTAGCTAGTTCCTTTTACGTGTAGAACTACTCTTTGATGATGAACTAGATTTTGTTCTTGCCGGTGTACTAGCTCTATTTACACTACTCTTTGGTGCTGCAGGACGAGTTACCGTACTACGTTGCTGCCTTGGTGGCGTTGGTGTATAACGCTTTGTTGAAGTTCTTGTTGTTGGGGTGCTTCTAGTTACACTTCTAGTTGTAGCGGGTGTACGAACAGTGCTTCTATTTTGTGTAGCTCGAGTTGTTGAGGTACGCCCAATAGAACTACCTACTGAACTTCTAGTTCTTGTTGGGGTTGAAACAGTGCCAGTAGATCTACTTGGTGCAGCGCTACTTGACCTCATATTATTATTGGATCTGCTTCTACCGGTAGATGTAGAGCTTCCACTACTTGTGCTACTTGAACGTGATTTACCAACATTACTACTTCCGCTTCTGCCTGTACTTCTGGTTCTAGAAGTTCCTGTACTTGTACTACTCGATCGCGATTTATCAACGCTACCACTACCACTTCTACCAGTACTTCTAGTTGTTGAAGTTCCCCTGCTAGTACTGCCAGTACGCGGCTTGCCAACGGTACCACTCCTACCCGTTGAACGAGTTGTTGTACCTACTCTAGAGCGTGTTACGTTAGAATTTCCAGTTGTACGATTACCTTTGTTATAAGTAGATGGTCTAGTTGTATTAGTTCTACTTCTTATTCCTGTGTTTGTAGCAGTATTTCTAGTTGAATTTGTTGTTCTTAGCCCGGTACTGCGTGCTTTGTAATCTCTATATGTTGAGTAACGTTTACCGTAAGAACTACCATAATTATTTATTACAAATATATTTCCTAAGCCGTAATGCCCCCCATAGAAACCGCCATAATATGAATTATAGTATGGGTTATACCAAGGTGAAGACCAGTAGCTATTATAGCCGTAGTAGCCATAACTAAAAAAACCATATTGAAAAGCTACCCATGAGTTATTATATCTTGCTAAAGCAAAGCTTGGGCGTGCCCAAAAATAACGGTTTGGGTAATAATTAAAATATCTATAATCTCTAGCGTAATAGTCGTTACTAGCCTGGTCATATCCTCTATCATAACCTTTGTCGTAGCCTCTCCAATAGGTATCGGTTAGGTTATTTTCTCTATACCAGTTCTCTGCTTCATAATCCCTGTAATATAAATCTATATCTTCGAGCTCATCTTCTACTGGCGGAATGTATTCTTTTCCGGTTTGCTCGCGCTCATACCAATTATCACCTTCGCGTGCGGCTTCGTTATCATTCCATGAGTAATAATCTGATTCTTGCTTATACCCATCTTTACTTCCCATCATATCAAAACTATGCAACTGGGTGTAACAGCCGGTCACAAAAAAACTAGCGGTTAATAGTGGTAAAAGAAATTTTATGTTTTTCATGGGAGCTCCTACTTGGTAGGTTAATCTTCATAAACAAAATGAGTAATTACATGTCATCTATCTATAACATGATAATGTTAGCATAATTAAATCTCTCCGCGGAAAGATTTGGCAATAACTTCTGCTTTAGAATTAACGTGCAGCTTCTTATAAATATTTCGCACATGAGCGCGAACAGTATCTATTGAAATATCATAGCGATCAGCAATCATTTTATAGCTAAGTCCATCAACTAGCCCGGTAACAATGTCTTGCTCGCGGGAAGTTAACATACTATCTGGGTTTTTCTTAGGTTTTTGCTCATTAAAGTGTGCAATCACCTTTCTTGCAATTTGAGGTGACATTGGCGCTCCACCTTTTAAAAGCATTTCGATTGCTTCTTTAATTTCAGGCAAAGAGGTGTGCTTAAGCAAATAACCTGAAGCTCCAGCTTTAAGCGAATCAAAGATTTTGTGCGAATCGTGGTAAATGGTTAGCATAATAATATCAACATCTGGATATTTTTCTTTTATGATTTCCATTCCTTTAATACCAGACATTCCTGGTAATTGAATGTCCATTAGAATCACATCTGGTGCTGCATGCTTTTCAAGATGAGTGAGCATCTCCTCCACACTATCTACAGCTACTGGACATTCTAAATCTTTCTGCATGTCTAAATAGCGCTGTATTAAATCTCTAATTTTAATATTGTCTTCTACAATTCCTATTACTGCCATAATTCTTGAACTAGTTGGCTGTTAATTTGCCTGTTATTGTTATAGTAAAGCCATTTATAATGCTAACATCAACTTTTGCGCCAATTCGTTCGGCACGCATAGTCATATTTCTTAGCCCATGGCCTGTTTTCTTTACGCTCACGCTTGAACTTCCATTATCGTAAATAGTAAACACGAAATTACTACCATCGGCGTGCATGGTTATTCGAACTAAATCTCCATTCGAATATTTTGAGATGTTGTTTACCGCCTCTTTAAAAATGAGATATAAATTCTCCTTTAACGGCACCGAGAGCTTATTTTGCATTTTAAGATCTTCGAAATTATACTCAACTTTAAAATTTTTAGGCTCTAGTACATTCAACAAGTAATCCTGCATACGATCAGTTAAATCTCCAATAGTATCGTTTCGAGAATCTATAGACCATACAATATCATCTAAGCTAGTAACAATCTTTCTCGATTGTGCTCCAATATTGCTTAATATTTTTTTAAGCTCTGGATTGGTATCTACTGCTTGCAAAAAGTCTGATTGCAGAGCAATTTCCGTTAAGCTTGCTCCTACATCATCATGTAAATCGCTAGCAATACGCACTCTCATCCGTTCAATATCTACAAGCTTGGTAGTTTTGTAGTAACTATAAAACAGCCAAATAATACTAACAACTATCAGAAATATGAGAACCGCAAACCACCAATGCTGCCAAAAAGGTGCACTAATCGAAAAAGTCATCTTTGTTACATCCTCACTCCAAGTACCATTAGTATTTCGTGCAATAACACTAAAGGTATAATCTCCACTTGGTAGTGATGGGTATTTTGCAAAACGGTTGGTGGTACGTTGCCAAACTGGATCAATCCCATCCATTTTAAATTCGTATAAAACACGATTGGGCGCATTATAATTTATACCCGAAAAGAATATTTCTACAAAATTTTGCTCATAGGTTAAATTCAGATGCTCAACATTTTCATATAATCGTCCCGAAGCTAAAACTTCATTTATTTTAACCTGAGGTGAAACAGGATTCCCTTTATACTTTGTTGGAATGAAATGGCTCATCCCTTCTACACTACCTACCCATAAATGTCCCTCACCATCTTCATATACGGCGCCAAGATTCATTTCATCCGATATCAGACCTTGTTCTTTTGATAATAGCTGAAAAGCTTGGTCTTTTTCGGTAGGAATTTCACTATAAAATTTCTCTGCATTAAAACGAGCTAAACCGTCATTTGTACCAATCCAATACAAGTCGTCCCTCGATTGCTCAATAAAGTAACACACTCTATTTGGCAATCCATCCTCTACGGTTATACTTTCAAAACGCTTACCATTAAACCACGCTATGCCACCAAAAGTTGATACCCATACCGTGCCTTTATTATCCACAATTATAGTCATAACCGCGTTATTTGGGAGCCCTTCTTGCATTGAATAATTCTCAAAAGTGCCATTGTTGTATTTGCTAACTCCACCATAGGTAGCAATCCAAATATTACCTTCAGCATCTTCAACAGCGCCCAAGGTTGTGTTATAAGCCAGTCCATCTTCTACAGTAAATTGATGAAATGTTTTGCCATCGTATCGAATAACACCTTCATCGTATGTACTTATCCAGAAATCACCATTTTTTGTTTCATAGATGTGCCTCACCTTCCTATATGGAAACTCTGAGTCTTTAAAATTCTTAATTTGCCCATTCTCGATAATTGCCAGTCCATCTCGCAGCCCCACCCACATTCTCTTTTTAGAGTCGTAGGTAAGCGTATAAACTTTGTCGTCCTTTAAACCCTGCTCAAGACTAAAGGTTTTAAAAGTTGAGTTTTTATATTGGCTAATTCCGCCACCATAAGTTCCTACCCATAATGTGCCATCATCGCTTTCGGCAAAAGAGGTTACAACGTCGTTTGCCAAGCCAAGATCTGAAGTATAGTTTTCAAAGTAGTCACCCAGAAATAAGTTTACGCCACCGCCAAAAGTACCAAACCATAAATTCCCTTCTCTATCGAGGGTTGAGGAATAAATGATACCATTCGAAAGCCCATTAGCCATGGTAAAGTTTCTAAACTTCCCATCTTCTAAAACACTTACTCCGTTTTCGGTGCCTAGCCAAAGTCGCTTATATAAATCTATATTCAGCGTTTGAACTCTTAGGTTATTCAGTCCCTGCTTTTCATTATAGGTCGTAAATACTTCGTTTTTATACTTAGCCAATCCATTTCGTGTGGCAATCCAAAGTGTTCCATTTTCATCCAGAATTATATCCCTTATTTTTTCATCTGGTAAGCCATCTTCTACCCCATAAGTTCTAATATTTCCGTAGGCGAGTTTAGTTAGTCCATTTCGGGTTGCAAACCAAAGCACCCCATCTTTTGTTTGAACTATCTTGCGAACTATATCACTTTTAAAACCTTGTGCTTTTGAGTATTGAGTTAGCTCATTATTTTTATTGAGTACCCATACGCCACCTCCATCGGTAGCAAACCATAAATCACCATCCAAATCTTCAAATATACTTGTCACTTGTAACTCATCAAGGGCAGAAAGATCGTTGCTGTAATAAATACTATCACTCATCCAATAATTCACCCCTTGTCCTGTGCCTATCCAAAGTCGATGCTGTGAGTCCTCAAACAATGCAAATATTTTACTACTCTGTAATCCTTGGTCTTCATAGTAGTTTTGAAATTCAATACCATTGAATCTGTTTAAACCATAGCCTGTGCCTAGCCACATTGAGCCTTCGTGGTCTTGAACGATAGCATGAACAACCGCCTCACTTAATCCATCTTCAATAGAGTAAGTCCGAAATGGATAACCTTGTGCAGATAAAGTAGTTTGTGCTACAATGGCATTTATAATAAATAAGAATAGAAATCTCTTCATAGCTTTGTTCTAGTACTGCTTATAAAATTGGCTATTTTGTACGTTAGCAATAATAAGTGAATTACGTTTAAAACGTAGATGTATTTTATTAATGATGAGATTGTAAGAAATGACTGTTAAAAATAAACCGTCTGGTTTTAAAGTTGATACTGTTCAAGGTTCTTCGGCTGAAATTACCCAGCTGTTAGAAAATACAACCCTTGGCACGCCAGGAAAGTTGCGTTATAAACCTACTAACATCCAACATAATCTAAAGCTGATTAAAGGTTTAGAGTTTATTCAGATAAAAAAAGGGCATCGAGTACTTGGTACAGCTGGTGTTGTTAGTAGAGAAACAAATACTTCAGATAGTTTGTATGTGCGATATCTGTCAGTTTTTAGCCCACAACGAGCTGTTAAAGCCAAACAAACAAGTTCAAACACTTCAAAAAATAATAGGCTTAAGCACCTAATTGGTTCTCAATTAACCAATCATTTTGAGGAGCCTTTTAATCAACAAAATAAAAGTGGCTGCTTCTATGCCTATGTTGAGTCTGAAAATTTCCAATCTAAAAATTTATGCGAACTTTTTGGCTTTAATGCTCAACGTACTATTCAAACACTTCTTTTTAGTCGATTTTTCCCAAAGAAAAAGAAATCCATCCAACTTCTCGAAAAAGGAAAGTATTCTCACTTTAAGCACCAACTAGAACAGTTTTATGATAATCATTCTTTTCTGTTTACTGAAGAGTTAGATCAATTTGGCAATTTGTACACACTAAACCATAATGGGCGCGCAGTAGCAGGATTGAGGGCAAAATCAGTTACTTGGGATATTGTAGAAATTCCTGGTATTAATGGTTTTTTGATGCAATATGTTCTACCCTATCTGCCATTATTTAGGCTCTTGTTTTCGCCAAGGAACCTGAATTTTATTGCCTTTGATAGCGCTTGGCACGAGGATGGCTGGGAACACGCAATACCTGAACTTATGGAACATGCCTGCGCCGACAAAAATACCCACATGGGGATGTTTTGGGGAGATGCAGAATCTAAAATTACACAGAATTTATTAAACTCTAAAAAACTAGGCTTTTTAAATAAAATAACGCCAGTTGTTTCTGCTTTTGTGATGCTAAGACCCATTAATATCACTCCCGTTAAGCTAGCAGAACTCACCAAAAAACCTGTATTCGTCTCAGCCGTTGACATGACTTGATTGATGAGCTAGAATCGCAGCTTCGAGGCAAGGGGTTGTTGCCACGAATTCGAGGCAAAGGGTTGCAACCCCTTGTCTTCTGATGGCTGACAAACCCTAGTTACTATGAATGTAAACAACTGTTGGTATAACAAATCTGTTTTGTCGATATGCTACTTCCACACTAAACGATATGGAACTGAATCACAGCTACGAGGCAGGGGTCGCAACCACGATCTTGAGACAAGGGGTTACAACCCCTTGTCTTTAGATATTTCCTTCTACGATGGCTATTTCTTCTTCGGTGAGGCCATATAACTCATATACCATCTGGTCTATTTCTTGATCTGTTTGGTTGATTTGTGCTTGTAGAGCTTGTGCCTTTTCCTTCTCTTGGTTGAAGTAATCCATCCACTCGGCTTCTTCTGCAAGGCTTAGTTCTACCTTTTTCTTTTTTAGCTCTTTTAGGAATTCTTTGAAGGAAATCTCATGCCAGTTTTCGAGTTTGCGGGAAAGTTTGTCTATGTCGAATTTGGACAGGAGGAGAGTAATCGTTTTGTTTACCAGTAAATGAAGGTCAGAGGTGCAAGCAATGATCAAATCTGCTTTGGCTTCAAATTGTTCTTCATTTTTAAGTTCAGGAATTGGTATTTGTTCAAAATATTGAGGTTTTACTTCAATGTAACCTCCACTTCTAACCACGCAGATTGATTTTAAGAACTCCCAAACAATTCTTGAGTTAAGAATACATAGTAAGGTTTTATTAGCTGTTGGTAGAAATACAGCAGGGGCATTAATAAACACACCAACTTCATCTAAACTAAATTTATTTGAGTTCTGAAGGTTCGGAAAAATTATCTTTGGTTCTTCAAACAAATCATAATAAGCGCAATTCCTCAGTTCCCACCAAAAATCACCTTGATCATATCTTTTCTTTGCTTTTTCTTCAAATGGTAATAAATAGTCTACGAGCTCCTTTTGGTCTTTACTTAATCTAGTTAGTGCTTCGTTTTCATTTAAACCTTCTCCATAAGTATGTTTAGTCCACCCACTTTTAAACAAAATAAGTTTTTGCTGGGGAATAGGTGTATGCCACTTCTTTATCTCTTTACCTTCATAAATAAACTTAATATGATCGGATAGATTCCAGTCTTCCTGAACTATAAAAGCTTCATTTAAGCCAGTAATTAATCCACGATAACACTTGCCGTATAAATCTCTTACGTTAGGCAAATCAGATATATTTTTGAATAAATTTACTTTTTCTTTTGGTAGAAAAGCCCAGGAATTATCTTCTAAAGAATTTTGAAGCACCTCAACTTCAAACTCTAATTCTATTTCTAAAACTGTACCTTTTCTTTCTTTTGGTATTTTTATATATGTGAATTGTGATTCAGTAGAGTTCTTTCTATTCAAAATTAATATGATTGGATAGGTAGTCGCTCCATCAAAAACTTGTACCTCAGTAAAATCTACATACGTTTTAAATTTTGTATTATTTACTAGATAATGTCTCAATACAGTCCCTGCTTTTGTCTTATCAAAGGTATTAGAGATGTATCCCATTAAGCCTTCTTTATGAATAATGGTTGTTCCTAATTCATAGAAATAAGCAAATAGATCACTTGCTGAATGATAGACTTTATAATTTAATTCAAAATAGCCTATAAACTCTGATAGTAATTCCGCTCGTACATAAGGCGGATTTCCAATCACCACATCAAAGCCGCCAGAATATTCTGGTGCAAAGGCTTGCTCATAATCTACGCATACCTCAGAGACAAGGGGTTGCAACCCCTTGTTGATAGGTAGGTTGTGTTTTATGCGGTTGTCGGTAATGTAGCTATAAACATTCGCGAGATCTTCTTCGTCTTCTAAAGCTTTTCGGTTAAATTTCTGCGCCCATAAATGAAAAGTCTCTTCTTTTGGAACGTTCAAATGTTCCTTTGTTTTCTGTGCCGACTTCCCTTTCAATTTGCGCACTATATTTGTCAGTTCCTCAGGCTCACAAACCAATAGCATGTGTACATGATCTCCGCAAACATTAAACGTCATTACGTTTAATTTATCTTCAGTAATCATATCTGCCAGCGCTTTGGCTACTACTATTTCTAGTTCTTCATCTAGCCAAATACCTTCACCCTTCTTAATCTTGTACTCAATCATACGCTGTGAAGTTCGGGCATTGTGCGACACCCAAGTCACGTGAAAAGCTTGTTTCTGCTTTTGAGTGAATACTTCAGGGAATTCTGTTTCCCAATTAAAAGCTTTATCTCCTGCTACTTCAGGGTCGTCAATCAGGGAATTTCCACATTTAATGCGATGGTTCAACGTAGTGAGTTTTCTCCCTCTTTGTGCCGTACGTAACCATAACGATAGCTTGGCTATTTCTACGGCTTCATCATTTATATCTACGCCATACAAGTTGTTTTCCAGAATACTATTTTCAATATCAGATAACACTAATGGAGAGTTATGATATTTAGCAGTCAATTCATCCAGATACTTATGCTCTGCAATCAAAAACTCCAGTGCCTGATTCAAGAAAGCGCCACTACCACAAGCCGGATCACAAATTGTGAGTCCTAATAACCAATCTCGGTAGGCTTTTAAATCAGCAACCCCTTTTTTAGTTCTTCGCCCTGCTTCAATAAAACGTTCATCTATAATATTGAGCTCTATTTTCTTCTCGTCGCAGAGCTTACCCACCGTATTCTCTACAATATACTTGGTGATGTATTTTGGTGTATAAAATACGCCATCTTTCTTTCGTTTGGTTTTAGAGGTATCAACAACTTCGCCTTTTATCTCCGCTGTAATTTCCTCTATTTCATTAAGCGAATGTTCAAAAATATGCCCCAGAATATTTACATCTACATCAGACTCAAAATCATAATTAGCAAGCTGAAGGGAATGTTTGTACAAAACTTCATCATCAATCTTGATAGTATCTAAAACTTCATCAGGCGCAAATAACCCACCATTGTAAGCGAAAATATCATGTTTCTTACCTTTGTGCCCCTCATTCATATAACCAAAGTATTTTTTGAAGCGCTCATAAAGTGGAACGTACTCATCGTACTTATCCCTTAAATCCATCCATTGTGTAATAACCTGACGAATGGAATTAGGAGGTAATAAAGCACGGTCTTCTGCAAAAAAGACAAAAAGGAAACGGTCTAACAGCTTTTGAGTTTTTCTAAAAAGTAGCAGCTTATCATACTCGGGATTTAGAGCTACTATGTTGTCTAAGATGTCGTGCTTAAAAGCTGAATAATCTTTATAAAGCTTTTTGGTTATACTTTCTTCTTCGCTTAGTGACTTATCTTTTATTCTCTTAGGTAAGTTCTTTGAAAAGCTATCGTGCGAAAGGCATAACCATAATACTTTGAATTCCTCCTCACTCAAGAGAAAAAGATTGAATTCCATAAATTCAACCGCATTATCTATATAAAATCGAACTTTCTCGAAGTTTGAGATTATTACATATACCGCATCAGATTGTTTGTTTTTGTAGCCAAAGGCTTGTGCCTCTACTTTGCCTAAATCAGTGGTCTCAGTTCCTTTGAGCTCTATGACTGCTTTTACTTTGTCACCGTCTAAAAGCGCTCCATCTGCCTTTTTAGCACCAACCTCGTCCTTCTGCTCAACTCTTAGATTAAAATTTGGGGTAGGATTTTTTGTATATCCCAGAACTTTCACAAATAGATCGTCAAGAAAGCCCTCCTGATATTCTTCCTCTTTCGAGTTCCTTATATTTTCTTGTACCTCAGGGTTGTGAAAGTGATTAGCAAAAGCCTTCCAAGCTTCCGATACTTTTTTATCATCAAGACCATTGAGGTACTTATTTAAAACGGAGTTCTGGAAAAGTGCCATGTGTATTTGCGGGATTCATATTTCAACTAATTCAATAGATTATAAGCAAACCTAAGCATAGTGAAAAGAGCTATTTGAAAGTTACTTTGAATCGCAGCCTCGAGGCAAGGGGTTGCCATCTCGATCTTGAGACAAGGAGTTGCTATCACGATCTTGAGCCAAGGGGTTGCAACCCCTTGCCCCTTTCGTGGCCTGAGCCCTAGTAAACCTAAGTTCCCCAATTCCCAATAACTAATTCCCATACCCTAAATTCTCACAAAATTATACATTTAATCAAAAGGGGCATTTCTCTCTCCTATATATTATAAAACATGTAATATAAACCTATGATTGTTGTATTAGCCTATTCATTTAATTTAAATTTCAATTCTATTATCTACTTTATAAGCCTACAGTATTATAAATAATTTTTGAAAAAAGCAGTTTCCATCTTATTAATGCTTTCTTTTATACTCCCATTTTGGGGGGCTTTTTCACTATTGCAATTCCAGAAATATCAAATTAAAGCAGATACTAAAGCGGCTATCAAAAAGGGCTTGGCCCCAGAAGAACTCATACTTTTAACATTCGCTAAAGAAGAGGCCCCAAGCCTGCTGCATTGGAAACATGATTGGGAATTTGAGTACGATGGACAAATGTATGATGTGGTTGAGAAACATGTTGAAGACGATTCACTGTCGTACTTAGTTTTTTGGGATTATGAAGAAACAAAAGTTAAAAGAAAATTAAACAGGTTAGTCTCGGAAGTTGCAAAGCCATTTGTGCATGATAGGAAGCCAAGCAGCATTAGATTTTTTAAGCTCAATATTCAATTTTTTGATCAACCTCCAGTTTATAATCCTATTTTATTAGCTTATAAATTTCAACGCTTACCTTTAGCTAGCCATGCACTAGTAGGTGTTTTAAAAGCACCCTCACCTCCCCCGCCCCAAGCTTATATATTTAATTAATTAATACTTTTTCAATTAGTTAGACAAAATATGGTGTTTAATAAACATCATTATTTTAAATATTTAAATACATTTCAAATATGAAACACATCCTATTAATGTGGTTCTTTCTAGGGCTCTGTTCAGTAAGTCAGGCTCAGATTGTGACCATAAATGATAAAGTAACCGACCAACCTATGGAGTTAGTTACTTTGCATAGTACTGCCCCAAACACCTATACAATAACAAACACATTAGGCGAAGCTGATATTTCTAAATTTAAAGGCGCAGCAGAAATTATAATTAGACGGATTGGTTATAAATCTGAGACCTTAAGTTTTGAGGAAATTCAAAAATCTAACTTCATTGTCTTTCTATCCCCTTCTAATATTACAATGGATCAAGTGGTTGTATCTGCATCGCGATGGCGACAAACAAAATCTGATGTGGCATCCAGAATTGCTACGGTAACACCACAGCAAGTAGAAGTACAGAACCCACAAACCGCCGCTGACTTACTTAGCCTATCGGGTGAAGTATATGTTCAGAAAAGTCAGCTTGGTGGTGGTAGCCCTATGATTCGTGGTTTTTCATCTAACCGTTTACTCTATGTAGTGGACGGTGTTCGTATGAATACTGCCATTTTTCGTAGTGGAAACCTACAGAATGTAATCTCTCTCGATCCTTTTGCAATCTCCAATACAGAAGTCTTATTTGGGCCAGCATCTGTTATATATGGAAGTGATGCATTGGGCGGTGTGATGAATTTTAACACCCTTACACCTAGTTTATCTGCATCAGAAAAGCTGCTAGTTTCAGGAAATGCCGTGACTCGTTATTCCTCCTCAAATACCGAAAACACCTATCATTTTAATGTTAATGTAGGTTCACAGAAATGGGGTTCAGTAACTAGCTTTTCGAACTTCAACTATGGCGATTTAGAAATGGGTAGCCATGGCCCTGATGAATACCTACGCCCTGAATACGTGCAACGCATTGGTGGTGCTGATGTAGTAGTTGCAAATAACAACCCTAAAGTACAACGTACCACAGGGTATTCTCAAACCAACCTGATGCAAAAACTACGCTACAAACCGTCGGATGATTGGGATATAACGTACGGTTTCCATTACTCTGAAACTTCCAATTACGACCGCTACGATCGTTTGACCGAATACAAAAACGGACTACCCAAAAGTGCTCAGTGGTTTTATGGGCCTCAAATTTGGGCAATGAATAATTTGTCTATCTCTGCAAATAAATCCTCTTTATTGTTTGATGAAGCCAACTTAAGGCTAGCTCATCAGTATTTTGAAGAAAGCAGAAACGACCGAAAATTTAATAACCCACAATTAAGAAGTAGAACTGAAAAAGTAAACGCCTACTCTCTAAATTTGGATTTATTAAAAAGCATAACTGATAACCAACGCTTGTTTTATGGAATTGAGGCTGTGTATGATGATGTTATATCGGACGGCATAGGTACTGATATAACCACAGGACTAACCACTGATGTGGCACCTCGGTATCCTAAATCTACGTGGACTTCGTATGCGGTGTACTTGAATTACTTAACTGAATTAAGTTCTAATATAACTCTGCAAGGTGGTGTGAGATATAATCAGTTTATGCTAGATGCTAAGTTCGATGATACCTTTTATCAATTTCCATTTTCTAAAGCTAATATAAATGATGGTGCTTTTACAGGAAGCGTTGGCCTTATTATAAGACCAGATAAATCGCTTGCTATAAGCGCTGTACTTTCTACAGGCTTCCGTTCCCCCAATGTAGACGATGCCGCCAAAGTATTCGATTCTGAGCCAGGTTCTGTAGTAATTCCAAACCCTAATTTAAAGCCGGAATATGCCTATAACGCTGAACTTGGTGTTAATAAAATTGTTAACGAAGTATTTCAGTTTGATGTAACGGGCTACTTCACTTTACTAGATGATGCTTTAGTACGTAGAGATTTTACTTTAAATGGACAAAGCCAAATTATGTACGACGGACAATTAAGCCAAGTACAAGCTGTTCAAAATGCTGCTAAAGCAACTATTTACGGAGTTCAAATTGCTGCAGAACTCTCCTTGCCTTCAGGTTTTGATGTGTCTTCTCATTTCAATATTCAAGAAGGGGAAGAAGAATTAGATAATGGCTCAACCAGCCCCTCTCGCCACGCTGCACCTTGGTTTGGTACTACTCACATTGAGTATAAAGCCAATCACATCAAGTTTGATTTATATGGCATTTACAGCCGCGAAGTTAGCAACAAAGACCTTCCGTTTGATGAGCAAGGTAAAGGCTATATGTATGCCACTGACAAGAATGGAGATCCTTATTCCCCAGCTTGGTTTACTCTTAATTTTAAGACCAACTTTCAAGCTAGCGAAATGTTCTCGTTCTCTGCTGGTGTAGAAAATATAACCGACCGGCGTTATCGCCCTTACAGTTCTGGCATTGTTTCGCCAGGAAGAAATCTCATATTTTCTGTAAAAGCAACTTTCTAACCTACAAGGCTCTCATTTGAGAGCCTTTTTTAATTCTGTTGATATTCCATAAGATCAGAAATACTTAATTCGTAGAGTTTCGCATCTTGTTGATATGCACTTAGCATATACATTTTCTCGTTCGCTATTTCAATTTTGCTCACCTTAACGGGTAATTTTAGTTCTTCAATAAACTCACCCGTTGAGGCTTTAAACACTAAAATTTTATCTGAATGTTCTAGCTCTTCTATCATCTTGCCAATGGAAAATACCTTTTTGAGAATATTAGTTTTACCGGCCTTCTCCCCTTTTTTAAGCACAAAAACAAAATCATCTAACACATCAATATCTAAGTTACATACTGGATGTTCTGACACATCAGGAAGAGCATAAACCATTCCAGATTTAGATTTTTCATCTGGTAAAAGAAATTTTTCTGGACCAAAGACTTCATATTTAATTCCATTTGAGTCTAATGATAGGATTAATGAACTATATTCAAATGCCAGAAATAAGTTTTCATTCGATTGTTTTAAGAAGATGCCTTGTTTCAATAAAAAATTATCTAATGGTTTTAAATACTCCGAATCATTGTTTTTAATTACTAGATAGGGAGAACTCTCAATTATAATCTCGCCATCTTCTTGTGTTACTTTGTGTAAACGGACAAAATCTTCTTTAATAGGAATTGCAAAAAATATGTTCTCGTTTAGAAACCCAGCCTGCATTGGATTTCCTTTTAAAAATGCAAGATTAAGTGTTTCTTGAAGTGTTAAATCATGGCTATAAATATTTATTCTTGCATTATTTCTATCGAATACTGATACCGTCCCTCTAGGGCCTTTGGTAATAGTTTTATATAAAGTACCTCCAATTTCGCCAGGACCTTTTCCCCATAAAACACTTCCTATAATTTCTTTTTGTTTGATTGAGTACGAAATTAAAGGAAACTCATCTGCTGCTAAATCATAAATAATAATAGTACCAGAATCAGTAACAATCATATCATTAGGATTGTAAAGTTCTATAGGTAGCTCGGTGGCAGTTAACTTTTGAGCATAAAGATTTACAGAAAAAAGAGCTGTGATTAAAATAACAGATAGAGTTTTCATATTGTCATGTTGAAAATATGTTAGAAGAAATGGACTAATCTATTTTATTGATTCTGCTGGCCTTGCCATTCCCTGATTTGTTCATTCCTATGAGTGTTTCTATAGTACTGTAATCTAAAATAGAATTCAATAGAGCTTGAGACTAGGGGTTTTGGCTCGAGAGAAATGCAAATAAAGTTGTTATTCAAAATCTGCCATTTCGATCTCCTCTGGCGCCTCCTTTTTGAACTGGGATTAAGAGTTGATTGGTTAATAAAGCACAAGGGCCCATTATACCGCACTGGAACCAGAGGTTCGGGCATGCTTTACGAACGAGAAGTTCGTAACGAGGAACCCCAACACCGAGGGTGTCGAATATATATAAACCCGAGATTTATCTCGGGTTAAATGGATTAAAATGGGAATCGGTGGGCAGGATTGCTTTATAAAAGATGCATACATTTCCACCGAAATTTCAATCAGATTTATTTTAGGGACGCATCTTTGTGTATTTATTTGGAGGAATCTATACTAAAAAAATGCATCAACGTAGTAAAAATCCAACTCTGGTGGTGTTGGAGATAAATAAATCCGTCAGAATTGTGAATATGGCTCCAGGGTTTTGCTCACAATCTCGGATTTCTCTACTCCGATCGAAAGGACAAATGCAGTACTCTGAATTCCCTATTTCCCAATTCCCCCCTAATTCCTAGTCCCTAGTCCCCAATTCCCAATAACAAATATCCTTCATCTAAATTCTATAGACCAAAAAAAAGCTCCTTGAAAATTCAAGGAGCTTTTAATATTTCTAATCAATCACTTCTTGTTACAGAAGCATAGAGATTGGATTCTCTAGAAGCGTTTTAATTTCGCTTAGGAATTTTGCCGCTGAGGCACCATCCACAATGCGGTGATCGCTTGAAAGTGTAATTTTCATTCGTTTACCAGGTACAACTGCTCCATTTTCAACAACGGGAACGTCGCGAATGGCACCAACAGCTAAAATACAAGCATTTGGTGGGTTAATTATAGCGGTAAACTCTTCGATGCCAAACATACCAAGATTTGAGATAGTAAAGGTACTGCCTTCCATTTGTTCAGGCTGAAGTTTACGATCTCTTGCTAAACCAGCTAGCTCACGAGTTTCAGATGAAATCTGTAGAAGCCCTTTTTGGTCAACATGATTAATAACCGGAGTCATTAAACCGTCGTCGATAGCTACAGCTACTGCAATATTTACATCACCATGCTCTACAATTACATCTTCGTGCCAAGAGCTATTAATTGCTTGGTGACGAGTTAATGCAACAGCACAGGCTTTCACAATAATATCGTTAAAGCTGATTCTAACATCATTAGCGTCGTTCATTGCTGTACGAGCCGATATAGCAGATTTCATATCCACATCTACGGTTTCGTAGAAATGAGGATTAGTGAATTTACTTTCCGATAGGCGACGTGCAATAACTTTACGCATCTGAGAAACTTTAACTTCTTTGCTTTCGAGGCTCTTGAAGCTTGTTCTTAGAGGAGCTGCTGTACTTGGTTGTGATGCAGCTGCTTTTGGAGCTGAAGCAACTTCTTTGAAGTCTTCTACATCCTTTTTAACAATGCGTCCATCAGGGCCAGAGCCGCTTACTTTACTAAGATCAATGCCTTTATCTTCAGCAATTTTTCTAGCAAGTGGAGACGCTTTAATTCTACCAGAGTCGTCGCTTTCAGTTTCATTTGAAGAACTTGCAGCTTCTGCGCTTGGTTTAGTTGTTTCAGCCTCTTTTTCTTTAGAATCGCTTGCAGCGGCTTTAGCATCTGAAGAAGAATCTGATCCCTCAAGAAGGGCGCTTATATCCTCGCCTTCTTCACCTATAATAGCAATTAATCCACCTAGAGGAACAGAGTCCCCCTCACCTGGAATAACTTTAAGTAGAATACCAGAATCAAAAGCTTCCACATCCATGGTCGCTTTGTCGGTTTCTACTTCTGCAATTATATCTCCTGCTTCAATCTTGTCGCCTTCTTTAACATTCCATTTAGCAATAACACCTTCTTCCATGGTGTCGCTAAGTTTCGGCATTTCAATCTTAATGGCCATATTCTTCTTCGATTAAGTAAGTTAAATTTATTTTCTATAGGTAACCTGATTTACCGCATCAATCACCTGCTTTGCGCTAGGATACCATGCATCAAATAGATTTTTTGCAAAAGGAGCATTCACATCTGGCAACGAAACTCGTAGCACAGGTGCGTCTAAGTAATCGAATGCTTCTCTTTGAATCAAGAATCCAACTTCTGATGCGAAACCAGCAAATGGATGTGCTTCGTCAATAACTACACATCTATTTGTCTTTTTAACAGATTCTATGATAAGTGGCAAATCTAATGGTTTTACAGTACGTGGATCAATTATTTCGCACTCAATGCCATCTTTAGCTAATTCTTTAGCTGCTTGCACTGCAAGGTGATACATTTTACCGTGTGCAACTAGAGTTACATCTGTTCCAACACGTTTAATTTTCCCTTTACCAATTGGGATAATGAGATCCTTGTCATCAGAAACCTCACCTTTCATGCCATACATTTGCTCTGATTCCATGAAAAGAACTGGGTTATCATCACGAATAGCTGCTTTCAGTAAGCCTTTCGCATCATTTGGTTCAGATGGATAGATAACTTTTAAGCCAGGGAAATGAGCGTACATAGAGTCATAAGCAACAGAGTGTGTTGCGCCTAATTGACCTGCAGAGGCATTTGGTCCACGGAATACGATAGGGTTGCTAATTTGCCCACCTGTCATATATTTTGCTTTAGTAGCGTGGTTAATGATTTGGTCGGCAGCTAACACAGCAAAGTTCCATGTCATAAACTCAACTACTGGCCTTAAGCCATTCATTGCAGCACCGATACCAATACCTGCAAAACCTAGTTCTGAAATTGGAGTATCAATTACACGTTTGTAACCATACTTATCCAATAAACCTTCCGATACTTTATATGCACCATTATATTCGGCAACTTCTTCGCCCATTAGGAAAACGCGTTCATCGCGCTCCATTTCTTCGTCTAGTGCGTGCTTTAATGCTTCTCTAAATTGTAATTCAGCCATTTTAATACTCATTCAAATTTTAAACGTGGAAGTATGGATTGTCTTCTTCGAACATATCTTCGTAAAGCTCTTCTTCATTTGGGAAAGGCGAATTATCAGCAAACTCTATTGCTTCTAGTAACTCTGCCTCTATCCTTTCATTAATAACAGTTAGCTCGTCTTGTTTAGCTATTTTGTTATCTAAGATATAAGTTTTCAATCTTTCGATTGGATCGAAACCTTGATACTCTTCAAGCTCTTCTTTAGATCTATAGTATTGTGGATCTGACATTGAGTGCCCACGATAGCGATAGGTTCTAATTTCTACGAACCATGGTTCTGAGTTTTTACGAACATCTTCAGCTATTTCTTTCATTTTTTCGTAAACCGAAAAAACATCCATACCATTAATTACTGCGCTTTTCATGCCATAGCCTTTTGCACGATCAACAATTTCATTCACAGTGTGACGTCTTGCTGCTGTACCCATTGAGTACCCGTTATTTTCAACAACAAATACTGCAGGTAGCTTCCAAAGTTGAGCCATATTAAAAGTCTCGTGTAACACACCTTGGTCTACAGCACCATCACCAAAAAATGAAAATGATACTCTATTGTTTTGATTATACTTGTTAGCAAAAGCAAATCCTGCACCTAGTGGTATGTGTCCACCTACAATACCGTAGCCACCCCAGAAATGATTTTCCACTTTAGCAAAGTGCATTGAGCCACCTTTACCACGAGAACAGCCTGTAGCTTTTCCAAAAAGCTCTGCCATTCCTTCTGCAGCACTAATACCTCTACAAATACCCCAACCGTGATCGCGGTAACCTGTAATAATATCGTCGTCATCATTTATAGCGAAAGTGGTACCAGTTGAAACAGCTTCTTGCCCATTATATAAATGTAAGAAACCACCAAACTTACCTCTTTGGTATTGTTGCATAGCCCGCTCTTCAAAACGGCGTTGCATGTACATTTGGTCGTACATTGCAATTAAATCTTCATTTGTAAGACCTAATGCTTTATGCTTTTTCTTGGTTGCTGGGGGTAAATCAACCCCTTTTTGTACTGCGCCTTGGCTAACATCTCCGATGCCTGTTGGTGCAAATATAATATCGTCTTTTTTCTTTTTTGCCATAGTTCTTTTAATTGAATCCTTGTCCCTACATTGAGGGTTTGGAATATATCCAATTTTTAGGAAGTTTTCGTCTTTAAATCCACACTTACTTAATGTGTTCTACTATTATTTCATTCACTTTTTTCAAAGCTTCTGTTAATTTTTCTGGATTGCGCCCGCCAGCTGTTGCGAGATTTGGTTGCCCACCCCCGCCACCACCTACTAATTTGCCGATTTGGCCAACTAAAGCTCCAGCTTTAAGTCCTTTTGTTTTTATAATATCATCGGTTACTGCAACCATAATATATACTTTGCCTTCATCTTCGTCTTTTGCGCCAAGTACAATAATTGAGTTCTCAGTCAATCTTTCTAGGGCGTCGTAACCAAGTTGTTTTAGTACGCCCATATCAGCGCCTATAATTTCGCCTTTAACTAGATTAATACCACCCTCAATTGTACCCGAACTTGCAATAAATTCATGTAGCTTTGCGCTAGTACTTTGAAGATTTAGTTTGGCTAACTCTTTTTCTAGGGCTTTATTATCATCAATTAGTTTTTGGATGTCTTTTGGGATGTCATCGCTCTGCCCAATCAATCCTTTAATAGTTTGTAACAAGCGGGCTTCAGCGCGTAGCTCTTCATCGGCAGCCCTACCACACACTGCCTCGATTCTACGAACACCCGCCGCTACCGAGGTTTCTTGAGTAAATCTGAAATATCCTATCTCACCTGTGGCGCCAACATGCGTGCCACCACAAAGCTCTACTGAGAAATCTTCGTCAAATGTAATTACTCGAACTAAGTCACCGTATTTTTCACCAAAAAGCATCATCGCTCCTTTTTTCTTGGCTTCAGCTATAGGCACGTTTCGTTCTTCGGTTAATGGTATATTCTCTTGAATTTTCTGATTTATCTTTCGTTCAATGCTTTCTAATTGCTCTTTAGTAAGTGCTTCGAAGTGCGAGAAATCAAAACGTAGGTGCGTATCAGCCACTAAAGATCCTTTTTGAGTCACATGATCGCCTAATTCCTTTCTTAAAACAGCATGTGCAATATGGGTAGCAGAATGATGCTTTTGAATTTCTATGCGCCGGTCTAAATCAATAACTGCTTGCCATGTACCTGACAAGTCCTCTGGAATTGAATCAGCATAATGTACGTAGGCACCTTTCACCTTTTGCACATCAACAATATTTATTTCTACATCGCCCTGTACAAGCTTTCCAGTATCAGCTATTTGCCCACCACTTTCTGCATAAAAAGGAGTCTTTTCTAATTGAATGGCTACTTTTTTAGCTTCTTTTCTATATGCAGAAATTACGGTATCAATTTTTGCATCATCGTAACCTACAAAGATTGTATCTGTATGCGCATCTGTATTACTAGAAACTGGAATCCACTCATTATTGCTACTGCTCTGATCTACCGAGAATTTACCGGCAGCTCTAGCGCGTTCTTTTTGCTCTTTCATCAATTCAATGAATCGAGCTTCATCAACATCTAATCCTTGCTCGCGCGCCATCAACTGCGTTAAGTCAATTGGGAAGCCAAAAGTGTCGTGCAATTTAAAGGCATCGTCGCCCGATATTAATTTCTTCCCTTTTGCCATTTCGTTAAATAACGCAATGCCCTGACCTAGGGTTTTCAGGAAGCTTTTTTCTTCTGATTTAATAACACTTATAACAAAATCTTTCTGAGCTTCCATTTCTGGAAATACTCCTTCAAACTGATGAGCAAGCACATCTACTAGTTTGTAGAAAAATGGCTCTTTTAAACCGAGTGTATCCCAACCGTATCGAATAGCGCGACGCAATATACGGCGAATTACATATCCACGCCCATCATTCCCGGGAGAAGCGCCATCTGCGATTGAAAAGGCTACTGCACGAATGTGATCGGCAATAACTCTCATTGCAATGTCTTTTTTCTCGTCTTTGCCGTAGGTTAGGCCTGCTAGCTTAGCAATTTCGTTAAGTAGTGGCGTAAATACATCGGTATCGTAATTCGAAGATTTACCTTGAATTACCGCACAAATTCGTTCAAAACCCATTCCTGTATCAACATGTTGTGCAGGTAGCTTTACAAGATCGCCATTGGCTTGTCTATTAAATTGGATGAAAACTAAGTTCCAAACTTCAATTACTAATGGATGGTCTTTATTAACTAAAGTAAGCCCATCTACCTTCTTACGCTCTTCATCACTACGCATATCAACGTGCAATTCTGAGCAGGGACCACAGGGACCAGTTTCGCCCATTTCCCAAAAATTATCTGTTTTATCGAATTTGAGAATATGAGAATGATTTATTGGTGTTTCACTTTTCCAAAATTCTATAGCCTCTTCATCTACAGGCAAACCATCTTTTTTATCACCTTCAAAAACAGTAACGTATAATCTGTCTGCATCTATCCCCCAAACATCTACTAATAACTCCCAAGCCCAGCCAATCGCTTCTTTTTTAAAATAATCGCCAAACGACCAATTGCCCAACATCTCGAATAATGTATGGTGGTAGGTATCGTGGCCCACTTCTTCTAGGTCATTATGTTTTCCGCTTACTCTAATGCACTTTTGGGTATCTGCAGCTCTACTCCACTCTTTACCTTTGTGAGTTAGGGTTTTCTCATCACCTAAAAATATCGATTTGAATTGATTCATCCCTGCATTGGTAAATAGCAAAGTCGGATCATTTTTTGGTACAACGGGAGCACTTTCTACAATAGCATGATCTTTACCAGCGAAAAAATCTAGAAATTCCTGCCTAATTTGGGAAGATGTTTTTGTGGACATCGAGAGATTATATCGGATTAAAATTTGAGCCCCCAAAGATATAAAATTTCTTTCTCTAACTCATGGAAGCAATGCGTAACTTTTAGGATATTACTTTTTAGATTTAAACCACGCTATTTATCGTTATGAAAATCATTTTAAACTACTTTTTTAGAGGAATGTTAATTGTTTTACCTATTGGTGCAACCTTCTATCTTGTTGGTATTACTATAGGTTGGATGAATGAGTCACTCAATTATTTATTTTTCAGATGGTTCAGTTACGACATTCCAGGACTAGGTATAATAACCGGTTTTGTATCTGTAATACTTATAGGATATATTTTTTCACGAGCTTTTACCAAGCCAGTAGTGCATTGGTTTGAGAAACTTTTGAGCAGAACCCCACTCATTAGCATAATTTATGCTTCCCTTAAGGATTTGACTGAAGCCTTTGTGGGTGAAAAGAAAAAATTCACTGCACCTGTGTTAGTTGATTTCGGTGTACCAGGCGTAAAACGCTTGGGTTTTGTAACCCAAGAGTCACTTACTACTCTCGGGCTAGATGATAACATTGCGGTGTATTGCCCACATTCCTACAACTTCTCAGGAAATTTATACATTGTAGAGCCTAAACATGTTAAGCCAATAAAAACTGACTCAACTGATTTTATGCGCTTTATTGTATCGGGTGGCGTAACTAACCTGCACGATTATTAGTTTTATTTAGGCGTGAGTAACCGGTCATGAATGCTGAATAGTTCTGAGAGCTCGAATAAGTAGACTATAGGTTTATATGTGATAGATTTTGCCTACTTAAAAGCGGTAAAAAATAACTTCACCTTCTTTTATTACAAAATCACTTTCAAATTAACTATTCCTATTATAAACGCTTAAATAATTGTTCCGTCTGGTATTATGGTTCCTTTTTTAACAATCACAATTCCATCGCGTACATAGTGGTATTTATAGTCGCCATCTGTTAGGTGATTACCACCAACCAAGCTTACATCGTTACCAATACGTACATTTTTATCAATAATAGCATTACTGATAAATGAACGTTGCCCAATACCCATAGCCGGTATTTCTGAGGTAGCACTGTCAATAGCGTCTTGGCTTTGGAAGAAGTCGTTCCCCATAATTACTGAATGTTCAATTGTAGTACCTTTGCCAATTCGTGACCGAATCCCTATCACAGAGCGCACAATTCTACTTGCCTCACTAATACACCCTTCAGCCATGAGTGCATATTCTAGGTTGGTTCCCATTATTTTAGAAGCGGGTAGCAAGCGGGCACGAGTATAAATATATCGCTCATTATCATATAAATTGAACTTGGGCACCACGCTAGTAAGCTCTATGTTTGCATCAAAAAAGGAACGAATGGTTCCAATATCAGTCCAGTAGCCGCCAAATTCATAGCTACTAACGCGCAAACCTTCAACTAGGGTTTTGGGGATGATTTCTTTTCCAAAGTCGGTAGCTTCAGGATTTTCATCAAAAAGATTCTTTAACGTTTTACAATTAAAAACATAGATACCCATCGACGCTAAATAATGTTTTCCTTCACTTTTATAAGGCTCTGGAACATCTGATTTCCACTTTTCTAACTCTGTGCTATCTGGCTTTTCAACAAAGCTATCAATCATGCCCTCAGCATTGGTTTTCATAATTCCAAAGCCGGTAGCGTCTTCAGCATTTACAGGGATGGTAGCCACTGTTAAATCTGATTTATTTGCTATATGACGTTCAATTAATAACTGATAATCCATCTGGTATAATTGGTCGCCAGAAAGAATGAGTACATAATCGTGTTCATGATTTTCTAGATGATGCATCGATTTACGTACTGCATCGGCCGTTCCTTGAAACCAATCGGTATGATTGGCTGTTTGCTCAGCGGCTAAAATATCTACAAAGCCACTACTGAAGGCATCAAAATTGTAGGTATTTTTAATATGCCTATTAAGGGATGCGGAATTAAATTGCGTAAGCACATATATTTTACGAATCCCAGAGTTTAGGCAGTTTGAAATTGGGATGTCTACCAATCGATATTTACCACCAATTGGCACTGCTGGTTTAGATCGATGATCTGTTAAGGGAAACAGACGATTGCCTCTGCCACCACCAAGTATAATTGAAATTACTTTATTTTTCATTGCACTGCCCTGTTAATAAGTGATTCGTACATATTAATATAATCTTTTGCGGATCGACTCCAAGAAAAATCTAGTTTCATAATGCGAGCCAGAACCTCGCTATACTTCTTGTCATCTTTATATAATTCTATAGCTCTGTAAATTGATTGTTCCGCTTCTTGTAAATTAAACTCATTGAAACGTATTCCATACCCTTCTTCTTCGCTTATATCTCTTACGGTGTCCTTAAGTCCACCCACAGCACGTACTGTTGGAATAGTGCCATAGCGCATTGCAAACATCTGATTTAAACCACACGGCTCAACCCGTGATGGCATAAATATAAAATCGGAGCCTGCATACATTTGGTGGGCAAGGCGTTCATTATATTGCAGCGTAGCGTCAAATATTCCCACATGATCGCTTTTCATTTTTGCAAACAAATCATGAAGTGCAGGGTCGCCAGTACCTAAAAGAACAAAGTTTGCTTCTTCAGAGTTTTTTATGAAATGATGATATAAATCGGGCAATAAATCGGCCCCTTTTTCGCGAACAAGGCGGCCAATAAATGCTATAGTTGGTAGCTCTGGGTTTAGACCAAATTCAGCACAAAGCACTTTTTTATTTTCAGCTTTACCTTTTTTTCTATTCCGAAATGAGAAATTATAAGCCAATAGTGGATCTGTTGCTGGGTCCCAAACTTCTGTGTCTATTCCATTTAAAATACCCATTGATTTAGGTGCTTCTTGGCTAAACAAAAGCTCTAAACCATTGCTGTTAGAGCTCAATTCCTTCATGTAATTTTTAGAAACAGTAGTAATTTGCCATGCACATTTTAAGGCTGATGCTAGCGAATTTAACTTTCCATCCCAATCTAACAATCCCACACCCTCTAAATTAAAAGCAGGCAACATCCGGTAATTTTCAATGGCATGTTGGCCGTGATATTCAGCATTATGTACGGTTATAACTGATGGAATTTGAGCTAAACTTCGGTACCGATTACATTTTGATAGCATAAATGGGACTAGCCCAGTGTGATGGTCGTGGCAATGAATTATGTCGGGTTGATCTTCTCTATTTTTAATCCATTCTAAAGCTGCAATCTGAAAACTAAGCGCTCGTTCAAATTCATCCCAGTATGGCTGGCTCGACCATGGATCTATATATATACCTGGCCGGTTAAATCGTTCTGGTATATCAATCATAAAGAGTGGGTAGCCAAGGTCGGTTCCTACTAGTTTATTTATAGCATACTTGGTAGTACCACCATCAAAAGGAAACTCCCCTTCTTCTATTTTCTCAAACTCATGGTTAGCAACCCAGTCATTGCCATACATGGGCATAATCACTTCACACTGCTGTCCTAGTTGGTTTAGGTATTTGGGTAAAGAACCAACTACATCTGCCAAACCACCTACTTTAGCTATTGGATAACATTCGGCACTTAAATGAAGTATATGCATTTACTGTAAAACTGATTTATGGTGTGATAGTGTTTTATTTGTTGGGAAATAAGCAATCTTTTGGCTTGTTGCAAAGCACTCTTCTATTTTTTCATAATTTTTCTTTTATAGATATTTTCTTGAGGGAGCTTCATACCTATTCAGTAATAAGCTCTCAATAAAAATTATCTCGAAAGAAATTGAAAATAGTAATATTTAATAAAGATATAATGAAGCCGTTCTGCCTTTATTTATTTCAAATTTCTTAACTAGCCCTTCAATTTTAGGCCAATTATGGAGCTAATAAGAGTTACAATGAAAAATATTCGCCAAAAACTGACTGCTTCACCAAATACGAAGATTCCCATTAGCACTGTTCCTACCGCACCAACACCCGCAAAAACTGCATAAGCAGTTCCCATTGGAATCTCTTTTGCTGCTAGAATTAAAAACAACATACTTAAGCTAAGCGATAATAAGAATGCACCATACCAAGAGTAGGAAATCCATCCAGCTGTTTCGTCTGCTTTAACTAAGCTTGAAGTAAAACCCACTTCAAATAAACCTGCTAATACTAAGAAAAACCAATGCATTATTAATATGTATAATTTATTGTTATTACATTTACTTACGATTGACTAACAAAATTTGTTTTAGAACAATTCGTAATTGTTGAGGGGAAGTTTTTGTTGACGGTTTTAAATCGCTTAAAATAAACTGGGTAATCCCTGTAGAAGTTAAGTGATTCGCTGATATAAATATAAATTACCCTCACTAAAAATAGAAGAGGGTCAACCTGTCAGTTGGCTAACGGACAGGTTGACCCCAAAACGGATTTGCCAACTAACTAACAACTATTAGTATTCTTCTTTGTCTTCTTTTTTTATCCAACTCTCAAAAGCTTCTTGAGCAATAGTTCTACCAAATTGTTCGAATGGTATACTACGTTGGTCGTAAGGCAATGGAATTTCTTTATATATAAATTCATCATCAAAACCGATATTAGCCGCATCTAGTTGTGAGCTGCCATAATAAACCTTATCTGGGCGTGCCCAATAAATTGCCCCTAAACACATTGGGCATGGCTCACACGATGTATAGATAATACATCCCTCAAGTTGAAATGAATTCAAGTTTCTACAAGCATTTCGAATTGCAATAATTTCAGCATGTGCGGTTGGGTCATTTGCTGAAGTGACTTGGTTATTCCCCTTACCCACTATTTTCCCGTCTTTTACTATCACACAACCAAATGGGCCACCTTCATTATTATTCATTCCTTGTAATGCGGCATATACTGCCTCTTTCATAAACTTTTCTTTCTCATCCATTACAACACTCTTAAATTTTTGTTTTCAGAATATTTCAAATTGACCTCCAAGATAATAATTTTGAAACACATTAAGATTAAATACTCTTAACGAAATCTTTTACTTAGGCGGCACTATTCATTTGAAGGATTCTCTAACATAATTTTTATGGTTTCCTATTATCGCTAGTGATTTGCATAGAAATTAAGTGGCAGCTTTGAGTTGCGAGAATTTCATTGATTTCAGATTATTATCCAACAAAGCAGTATGCAAAGTCCCCCTAGAGGGCATCCCTAAGCTAGAGTTTCTTTTCGAGTGGTAAAGTAAATATCATGCATAGCTTATCTGCATTTTAATAAATTCGATTACAAATGCTTTATTGTTGAAACTGAAATCCAAAATTACCGTAGTGTAGTTTGCTAATCAGAAAAATAATTATAGTTTCTTGCTTAGGCATTTCACTATTTTCAATAGATAGTTTTATAATATCAACAAATTAATGGGCACATGGCAGTAATTCAGGTAGAGCAAATAAATAAAGCATTCGGGAAAAACAATGCGGTTAATGATGTTACATTTAATGTTGAACAGGGACGTATTTTTGGACTCTTAGGACCAAATGGCGCTGGCAAAACCACAACTATTAGAATGATAAATAACATTCTAACGCCCGATTCTGGCACTATCACCATAAATGGTCAGATTGCAAGTGCGGCCACCCAAAAGATGATTGGTTATATGCCCGAAGAAAGAGGTTTGTACAAAAAAATGAAAGTTGGAGAGCAGCTTTTGTACTTCTCTGAACTTAAAGGAATGAAAACTAAAGAGGCAAAGGAAGCCATTAATTATTGGCTAGACCGCTTTGGCGCATCCGACTGGTACAAAAAGGAAGTGGGTGAACTTTCTAAAGGGATGTCGCAAAAAATTCAGTTTATAGCTACTGTCGCTCACGATCCTGATATCTATATTTTTGATGAGCCCTTCAGTGGTCTCGATCCCATTAACAGCGAAACACTGAAAGAGATAATTATTGAGCTTAAGGGGAAGGGAAAAACCATCTTATTCTCTACGCATAGAATGGAGCAAGTAGAGCAAATGTGCGACGATATTTGCTTGTTTAATAATGGTAAAGCAGTGCTACAAGGTAAATTACGTGAGATTAAAGCATCATTCGGCCAAAACACTATCAACCTTGAATTTGAAGGTGATGGCTCCTTTTTAGATAAACTAACTGAGGTTAGAATAAACAACCGCTCTACTAATTTTGCGGAAATACGAGTACTTAATGGACAGAGTATGCAGGATATTTTAAAACTAGCGATGGCACACGCCGAAATTCATAAATTTGAACGGATAGAACCTTCACTCCAAGAGATTTTTATCTCTACCGTTGGCGAAGATAACCTAAAAAGCCAAGAGGTATAATCATGAGTTTTGCTAAAGTATTATTAGTTCTAAAACGCGAATACATCACTAGAGTACGCTCTAAATCATTCCTTCTTTCTACCATTTTAACCCCATTAGTATTAGCCGCTTTTGGGGCGTTAATGTTCTGGATTATGACTAGCGACTCTGACACAGAAAAGCTAGTAGGTGTTATGGATAACACTGGGGTGTTGGTTGAAAAATTAGTAGATAAAAATGAACATCGCTACGTCGATGTATCTGATTTATCAATCGATTCAGTTATAAACAGTGTGTTATCTGAAAACTTAGACGCTTACTTAGTTTTAGATAACAAACATATTGACACTAATGAAAGGCTTGAGTTGATATATGGTGGTAGTGGTAGCTTAGGTTTTTCTGGAAGTGTACAAAGTGATTTACGTGATATTATTCAGGAAGAACGTTTATCCCGCGCCAATGTATCTGACGAAGTGAAGGCATTATTTGAAATGCGTCCCCGCCTAGATACTCGTAAACTTACTGCCGAAGGTGAATCTGAAGATGATAAAGCAGGCTTTATGTCGGCCGTTGGATTTATTCTTGGGCTACTCATTTTTATTGGTTTGTTTGGCTATGGCGCCATTTTAATGCGTAGCGTAATTGAAGAAAAGACGAGTCGTATTGTTGAAATCATAACCTCTTCTATTACTCCAATGGAATTATTAGTTGGTAAAGTAACAGGTGTCTGCTTACTCGGCTTTACACAATTCACTGTTTGGGCGGTTATGTATATTGGTATTTCGATGGCAGCAATTCCTGTAGCTGGCTTAATTATGCAAGATCAGCTTAGTGAAATTTCTAATAACGCAGAAATGTCTGCAGCTATGCAAGATTCTGGTTTCGACCCTGCTTCTCTAGAAATATTATCTATAGACCCTATGATTTTTGTGTATTTCTTCCTGTTCTTCATTCTGGGCTTTTTCATGTACGCATCCCTTTTTGCTGCAGTAGGCTCAGCGGTAGATTCAGAGCAAGAAACTCAACAGTTTATGCCCATATTAATGGTGCCCATTATGGCTGGCTATTTTCTAAATACAAAAGTGATGATAGATCCTGATACCACATTAGCTGTATTTGCGTCTATATTCCCGCTCACATCCCCTATAAATATGATAACAAGGATTGCTGTGACTGATGTGCCCTTCTGGCAAATAACGGCAAGTTTGGCTGCTCTAGTTCTTAGCTTTTTTGGTATAATGTGGGTTAGTGCCAAAATTTACCGCGTGGGTATTTTGATGTACGGCAAAAAAGCGAGCTGGGGCGATTTATTTAAATGGGTTCGACAGAGCTAAGTTGGAGTAGTAAGATTTAAGACATAAGTATTTAGAATGTAGTAGTCAGAATTCAGAATACAGAACTCAGAATGATTGATATCTGAAATTTCCTATTCATTGTTCACTGATAATTGATAACTGACTACTGACTCAACATCTAGAGCACGCGTCCGCTTGTGCGGTGTAATCTTATTCAATCTTATGAACAGTGAATTTTTCGCGAGGCTTCGGGAGTGTGATTTGTATGATATGAATCATCAAATTGGAAGCTGGAGCTTCCAAGAATGCGTCACGAAGCAGGAGCTTCGTGACGAGGAGTGGCTCATTGATTTCCGTTCACTGATAACTGTTAATTGGTCATTGAAACTAATTTAACAGCTCCAAGACTACCCACATTTGCTAATTCAATCATACGAGCTATGAAGTGTGAGCTTTGAGTATTGAAACGAATTTCTGATCGCTGTTTATTGTTCATTGATAACTGAATCCACAATTCCTAATCCGGTGTCGCTCCGCTGGAGCTAGGGTAATTTGGCCTGGATATTTCTATTAATATACCGCTGCTCTGCAGCTTGAAGTAATAATACAGAACTCAGAATGATTGATATCTGAAATTTCCTATTCATTGTTCACTGATAATTGATAACTGACTACTGACTCAACATCTAGCGCACGCGTCCGCTTGTGCGGTGTAATCTAATTCAATCTTATGAACAGTGAATTTTTTGCGAGGCTTCGGGAGTGTGATTTGTATGATATGAATCATCAAATTGGAAGCTGGAGCTTCCAAGAATGCATCACGAAGCAGGAGCTTCGTGACGAGGAGTGGCTCATTGATTTCTGTTCACTGATAACTGATAATTGTTAACTGATAGCTCTTGCTGCTTTGTCGTCATCATCTTGAACCCAGAAAGTGAATATTCCGGCTAGAATCATAGCTACTCCACCAATTACGAGTGCAAATATCGCTTCTCCGGCAAAGAGATTTTTTACCATAAAGCCTAAGATACTAGCTGCTACTAGTTGTGGGATTACAATAAAGAAGTTAAATATTCCCATATACACACCCATCTTATGAGCAGGAAGTGAACCGGTTAAGATTGCGTAAGGCATGGCTAAAATACTTGCCCATGCTAAACCAATTCCAATCATAGACACTAAAAGCATGTCAGGATTTGTGATGAAATAAATGGATATCAAGCTAAATCCACCCAAAGTTAGGCAGATGGTGTGTACCATTTTACGACTCGTATATTTTGCCATCACCGGTAACAAAAAGGCAACCAAGGCTGCTACCCCATTATACACTGCAAAGCTAAACCCTACCCAATCCGCACCATCGTTATAAAGTGCTGAGGTTGTATCGTGCGTACCGTAAATATGCGCTGTAACGGCATTTGTGGTGTAAATCCACATAGCAAATAAGGCGAACCAAGAGAAAAATTGAACTACCGCCAATTGAAGCATCGCCTTTGGCATCATCAGCATATCGTTCATCACTTCAACAAGCCCACTTGTGGTATTACCCTTTGACTGTAGCATGGATGCAATTACCATAATAATACCAAATACCAAAGTACCGCCACCAATAATATACAGTTGTTGGTCGTAGCCACCATTGTAAATTAGAAAGGTAAGTATGGAACCAATCACAATAGAAACAATACCGAATTTACTTTGTTTTGAAGCTAGGGCACTAAAATCATAAGCACTTTCAGCTGCTACAAGCTCAGGGTCTATGCCCAGCGCTTGTTGCTCTGCTTCTTCAAAACGGGCAAGTTCTTCGGGTGAATATTCTTTTGATTTGAGGACGGTCCATAGCACAGCTAGAAAGAAAGCAGCTCCACCCACATAGAACGAGAATTTAACCGAATCTGGAATAATTCCTTCCGGTGCGGTATTTGAAATGCCAAACCAATTGGTAAGCATCCACGGTAGCATAGACGCTACAACAGCACCCGTTCCAATAAAGAAACTCTGCATGGCAAAACCAGAAGTACGTTGCTCGCTGGGCAACATATCACCCACAAAAGCTCTAAATGGCTCCATCGAAATATTAATGGAAGCATCCATAATCCAGAGCATACCAGCAGCTACCCAAAGTACTGGTGAATTTGGCATAACGAACAATGCTAGCGAAGCTAAAATAGCTCCTACTAAAAAGAAAGGACGACGACGCCCGAGCCTATTCCATGTTTTATCGCTAAAATGGCCAACAATGGGTTGAACAATTAAACCAGTAAGTGGCGCGGCAACCCACAGTATGGGAATATCTTCAACTGCGGCGCCTAAGGTTTCAAAAATACGGCTTACGTTTGCATTTTGAAGTGCAAAGCCAAATTGAATTCCTAGAAAACCGAAACTCATATTCCAAATTTGCCAAAAACTTAGATGTGGTTTTTTTGAAGGCGTTGTTTCCATTGTTGTACCTATTTACGAATTAATTATTTAACGAAGATAAACCACTGATTTGCGCCAAAGCTAATTTCGTCGTCTTTAATCAAATAGTTTTCAGCGTTGTATCTGTCATAGCTGTCCTTTATTCCAAGATCTGCTAGTTTTATTGTTTCATATTCATCATTGAAATTTAAAACTACCAAAACCTCACTATCATCTTTAACTCGCTTGTAGGAGTATAACCCATCAGACAAGTCAAAAAATTCTAAACTGCCGCCAAAATCACCATTCCAGAGCGCTTTTTCTTCTACTTTTAAAGCCAACAGCATAGTGTAGAAATCTTGGTATTTATACTCTTTCCACTCGATAGGATCTTTCTCAAAAAACTCAAGTTGTTTGTCTAAACCTGATTCTTGCCCATTATAAATTAATGGCATGCCACCAATGGTTGCTGAGAGCACTGCGAAATTATGAAAGTTGTCGCCATACATTCCTGTATCAGTACCAGTCCACGAGTTTTCATCATGGTTTGAAGTGAAATACATGCGATATGCGCTAGTTGGAAATCTTTCAGAATCTCTAGCAAGAAGTGAATCTACCGCTGTAATTGGGCGATTACCTTTGGCTATTTCACGGATTACATGAGCATATTCCCAGGCATAATTCATTTGGAATGCTTCTATAACTAACTCTGGTTCTCCATCTTCAGCTAGCATAAATACTGGCTTAATTTTATCAAGTGCTGTTTTTGCATCTACCCAAAAATCTGTAGGAACCATACCAGCAACATCTGCACGGTAACCATCAATATTTAACTCACGTACCCAATATTCGAGGGCGTCTATCATTGCTGCACGCATATCGTGGTTGTCATAATCTAACTGAATAACGTCCGACCAGTCTGTTCCTGTAGGTGGCATAAAATCGCCGCTTTCAGTTAACTCAAACCATTCTTTATTCTGTGTCCATGGATTATCCCATGCAGTGTGATTAGCAACCCAGTCGATAATAACTTTCATATCTAGGGCGTGCGCTTCGTCCACAAATTTCTGGAGGTCTTCTTTAGTTCCATAAGCGGGGTGAAATTCTTTATAATCCTGAACTGAATATGGGCTACCTAGAGTACCTTTTCTATTAATTTCTCCGATGGGATGAATGGGCATTAGCCAAAGAATTTTGATGCCCATGTCTTTTATACGGGGTAGATCTTTACGAACAGCGTCAATGGTTCCTTCTTTAGAATATTGACGGATATTGATTTCGTAGATACTCGCTGTTTTACTCCAGTCGAGCTGATCTACTTTACTTGTTATCTTTTGGCTTTCCTTTTGAGAGGGCGAACAAGCTAAAAAGCCTACGGTTAATAGCAGTAATAAAATGTTCCTAATTAATTGCTTATGCATGATTACTTATAACGTTAATATTTCAAATTGATTTGCGGGAAGTGTCACTTTCAACACCCCATCGGTTACTTTAAAGCGGTTACCAAAATAGCCAACAAGCTTACTGTAATCGAAACCTTTACGAAGCGAAATGCTTATTTCTTTAGTGGAGTCAGATTTATTAAATACAGTTATAACTTGTTGTTTAAAATAGGTACGAGAGTATGCGAGCACATCGTCTTCTGCAACCATAAATTGGAAGTCTCCGTAAAGCAACGCCATGTTCGAATTTCGTATTTCAGAAAGCATTGCGAATACATTTCTGTTATGAAGTTCTAGTTTCGAAAGCTCACTCTCCTCAAACTTCATCCAGCGTCTATTATCTGGATCGTTGGCGCCGGGTGAGCCAAACTCATCTCCTGAATAAGTAATTGGAATACCTGGTATGGTAAGATTGAAAGCTAAGAGCATGTTCAAACGGTCGTAGGCGAAAGCTTGAGGAGCTCCAATTTCTCGAGTCCAACCAGCTAACTTCGTGTCTTCATCCCACAGCACTTCCCCACTCGTTAGGCTTACAAATCGAGGTTTATCGTGATTACCAGAAATAATTCCCATCGTGTTGTGGTAGCCAAAGTAATTGAAGCTTTCTTGAAGCTGACTTTCTAATCCTTTAAAAGAAAAATTTTGCCCAAAGGTATTCAAACTCGCGTCGTACATATTAAAGTCGAATTGGCTGTCTAACATGCCTGAGTTTATATAACTGGCTACCAACTCGCGGCTGCCATAAGTCTCCCCTATTTGGAATACTTTTTTGTGCTGTTTGGTTATAACTTGCTCTTTCACTTTTCGGGTTAGAGTGCGCCAAAAATCTAATTGGATGTGTTTAGTAGCGTCGTGTCTAAAGCCGTCTAAATCGTAGTTCTTGACCCAAAATAGTGCAGAATCTGTCATTGTCTCAATCACTTCTGGCTTAGAGAAATCGAGGGAAGGCATAAAAACATCGAACCAGGTAGTAAGTCGGTGCTCGTCCCACAATTCGGTATTCATTCTACCATCAGGTAAATACAAATCAGTGGCCCAATCTTTATGATTTTGATACACAGGATGTAGCTCGTGAACGTGATTTGCTACATAATCTAGAATTACACTCATTCCATTTTTATGAGCCACATCTAGCAGTTCTTTAAACTCATCTTCTGTTCCAAAACGATCATCAATTTTGGAAGATGATACTGGCCAGTAGCCGTGATAGCCAGAAAATTTTGTTTTAACGCCACCTTTATCCCACAGACCATAAGCCTCTTCTGGATTTTGGGAAATTGGGGAAAGCCAAAGGGAGTTCACTCCTATCTTTTTGAAATAACCATTTTTTATGGCTTCAGTAATTCCCGCTAAATCACCGCCATAATAGTTGGCTTGCGGAAGAATTTCGGGATCGTCAACTTTACGGGTGTTTGCAGGATTACCGTCCTTAAACCTATCAATAAGTATAAAGTACATATTCCAAGAATGGGCATCTGTTCGTGCTAATTTTCTTGTGTCTTCAACTACATTCTTGCCTTTAAGGGGAATTAGAACATCGTTTGAAATACCATTACTATTGTAACCCCATGCTCGTAGTTGGGAGTAGTCTAAACTACTGGCTGCCTCAGGAATTTTTATGGAAACCTCATTTCCATCACGAGTTGTTTTAAGCTGATGGTTTTCCCAATAAACTATAACTCTATCGGTATTTATTGTATTAAAACTGATTTCATTTCCTTGAATACTCTTGGTTTCAAGTACTGGTTGTTTTGTGTTGTCTAAGCTTCCTACTTCTAATAAATTATTGAAGCCTCCCATCCCATTCGAAACAGTGGTAGAGTTTTCTGGATCTAAGGTCTCTTTCCCATCAATTACAAATAAATACTGGTAGATTCCTTGATTTACCAACATACTAGCTTCCCAAACACCGTTCTTTTTGGTGAGGGGAGTTTGGTTTGGGTTCCAGCTATTCATCTCCCCTTTTACTTGAACCTGCTTGTAGTTTCTATCTTTAATTTTAAAAACTACTTCTTCTAAGTTGGTTTTTTTGAGCAAGAGATCATATTTCACATCCCCTTCCCAAAAAGAAAGCACTCCTAGTTTTGGCTGCATACTACCTATCAGCGTAACTTCCAACTTATCTGCACTCCAATTAACTTCTAAACCTGAGTTACTTGCTACAGAATCTAGTTCCTCAGGACTCATAAAATAATCTTGGAGTAGAACTACGGTGCTGTCGTAACCCAGCACAATAGGACTTCCCAAGCCAATAATTTGACTCCCATACTTAACCTCTGGGCTAGAAGTGCACGCTGCCAAAAAAGCAGCGATAAGTACTAGTATGGTCAAATATTGTTTTTTCAATCTTATCATTTGAGCTTATTTAATTAAAGTCATTTTTTGAATGAATACATTACCGCCGGCAGTATAGCGTGCTAAATAAATTCCACTGCCTAATTGAGAAGCGTCGAAAGCTACGGTGTAAGTTCCTACCGCTTTATTTCCTGACGCTAAGTCTGCAACTTTTCTACCTAGCACATCAAATATCTCTAATTTTACGGTGCCAGTTTTTGCGACATCGTATTGTAGATTTGTTACCGGGTTAAATGGATTCGGATAGTTTTGGGCTAAACGAAACGTTGTAGGTCCGTTGTTGGCTAACTCACTTTCGTTTGAAACACTTGTTTCTGGTCTTGTGAATTTCTTAGTGGTATAAACTCTGAATTCGCCTGGTGCAAGTGAAATATTCTCGTCAGTTGAGTTTACAACGTACTCAGTGCCAGCCATATAATCGTACCAAGTACCTGTTTTACTAAAGCCCGCAAATCCACTTGTGGTTGTAACTCCAAAGTTTCCAATTATTACAACATCGGTATCGGCATGCTCTAATAGGATGCGTTTATATGGATTCTTGTCGAGTTCTTGATAGAAATTAGTTGGCTCTGTAAAGGCAGGCGTACTATGGCGTAATGATAATAGCGCACTCCAAGTTTTGTATAAATTTTGGCGGGCAGTATTACTTTCTGAAGTCCAATAATCCCAACGAATTGGCTTTTTATCCGTTCTACCTGGTGCTATAGCTGAACAATCGTTGGATTCATTTAAGCATTGTTCCCCAGCATCACCATATCCGTAGCCTAATTCGCCGAATTGCCAAATCATTTTAGGGCCGGGTAGTGTTAAGAAAAAGGCGCCTGCAAGTTCTTGTCTGCCTAGTGCAGTTTCTAAATTTCGGATGTTATAATTGCCTGAAGAATTCCCGTATTTAATATTTTTGAGCATCATCCATTGCTCATCGTGGCTTTCCATATAACCCACAAGATGTCGGTTATTATAACCACGCGATTCAGATAATACTCCACTCATATTTGAAGTATAACCCATGCTTGCTTCGGTATATTGATGGTTTGCGTTCCCCCAAAGTAACATGCCATAATTCGCTAGCACTTTCTCCTCAGAGTTATCAGCAAAATGTTCTAGAATTACATAGGTATCTGGATCTACCGACCACATATAATCAGCGTAATCTTTCCAGATATCAATACGTGACTGATCGTAGTTACCCCAAGCGCCAACGTTATTTGGATTATTTTTTTGGGTAAATCCTTTAGATAGATCAAATCTGAAACCATCAATTTTAAATTCTGTAACCCAGTATTCTGCTACTCTATTTCTAAAATATCGCGTTGCAGCACTTTCGTGGTTAAAATCGTAGCCTACGTTAAATGGATGTTTTGCATTCACATTTAAGTATGGATTATCTGGCGTTGGTTTGCCATAATCGCCTTCATTCCAAAGGCGTACCAATGGCGATTGGCCAAAAGCATGATTTAAAACCACATCTAAAATAACAGCGATTCCACGTTTGTGTGCTTCATCTACAAATCGCTTTAAATCGTCGGCAGGTCCGTAGTATTTATCAACCGCTAAATGGAATGATGGATTATATCCCCAGCTTTCGTTGCCTTCAAATTCATTAACTGGTAGAAGTTCGATAGCATTAATTCCAAGATTATCTAAGTAATCTAGCGTATCGGTAAGTGTTTTATAGTCGTGTGCTTTAATGAAATCACGTAGTAAAAGCTCATACACTATAAGATTCTCTTTATTTGGACGTGTATAGCCGGTCGCTTCCCAATTAAACTCGGGGGCACCAGGCTTTATAACACCTACAGAAAAATTCTGACCTTCTGAAGGATATGGTTTTAGATTTGGGTAGGTAGTGCTAGGAATATAAGCATCATCAGGATGTAGTGTTTTTTCTGAATATGGATCTGCTACACGTATTGCCCCATCAACAAAATATTGAAACGCATATTCTTCGCCCGCAGTTAAACTTGAAACTTCTTTCCAGAACCAAACTTGATCGGGGCTTACTGAGTCTTTATTCATTAAATATTCGCTCGACGGAGTCCAATCATTAAAATCTCCGACTAGGTACACGTATTTTTTACCTGGCGCAAATAATGAAAATGTAGCGGATGTTTGCCCCAAAGTAATTCCATCTCTAAGGTTTGCTGGTCTCGAAGTAAGTGCACCATTTCCATCACGAACCGTAACCGATTTGAAGGTAGAGTCTTTTGAAGTTCCACCTTGTGCAATTAGTTTAAAGTTATAATCACCTTCTTGGCTTGCATGAAAGGTGTAACTAAGTGAGTCTGCTTCAATGGTCGAGATAACTTGATCATTCTCATACAGCGAGAGAGTTGGCGTGCCACCATCGAAACTTCCTAAGCCTAAAAACTTAAGTGAGTCACCAATTTGAATAATACTAGAGTTTGCTGTTGGTAGTTCAAATCTAGCATTTACTGAACCTTCAGAAAGTTCAATGAATATATCTTTGTCGCCAACATCTTTACCTTCTTTAGTAATAGATCCGCCACTTACTCCTTTAAATACTATGGCTATTTTCTCTACAGTTTCTGTGGCATCGGTAACACCAAAAAATTCACGTACAGATGGTAAATATTTAAATTCCCATTTATTATTACCTAAAGGAGTCGCTTTTATTTTGGCATTAGTCGATTCCCAACCAAAAGGAACATATTTCCAATCGGAGGGTTGAGTGCTTTTGTTAGTGATTAGGCCTGTATGTAAATACACATCTCCAGTAAAGTCTTTAAGACCTTTATTGCCTTGTGTTGCATCATAGATGATGGTTACCGAATCATTTTGCGTTGCAAATGAAGGCTGAAATGTAACCACTTGAGCATGTATATTTTGCTGTAAAAATATGGCTATTAAGCAAAGAAATGCTATGTGAAGGTGTCGTAATTTAAAACTCATTATAAAAAAGTATTAAGATTTATCTGTAGAACCCCTAAGAATGAGCTCAGGAGTGTAAATTGTTTGTGATATTGCTTTTTCGGGATTTGTAAAACGATCGATAAGTGTTTGGGTGGCAAAATATCCCATATCACGCATAGGTTGACGAATGGTAGAAAGTCCCATGTATTCGGCAAGTTCTATATCGTCGTAGCCAATAATCGGAATGGTTTTATTTAGATCTTGCATTGCTTTTAAAGCGCCCACAGCCTGTATATCGGAAGCACATACGCACGCCTCAACTTCTGGCGTCATTGTCAATATCTTGGTCATAGCTTCGTAGCCACCACGTTCAGTAAAACCATCTCTATAAAGGGTATCGCCGCGCACTACTAGTTCTTCGTCAAAAGGCAAGCCTGCGTCTTTTAAAGCAGCTACATATCCTTCTTTACGATCTAATATTGGTTTAGAGGTTTCAAGTGCTGAGAGCATTGCAATTCTGCGGTAACCATTTCCAATTAAATTTTGGGTTGCTTTGTACGCACCTTGAACGTTGTCTACACTTACAGTGTCAAATCCCTCGTAATACTCATCAATTAGTGTTATAGGTACGCCATATTTTTTTAGTCGCGCCCATTCTTCATCTTTTAAATGGATGGAAATAAACAAATAGCCTTCAGCCCAGCGTCTTTTAAGAACGTGTTCTACTTGATTGAAAAAATCGGTACCTGCAGTAACATTAAAGATATTGAGCTCGTAGTTGTTTTGTAACAACTTGTCTTGAATACCGCTCAAAACCTCCATAAAAAAGTAGTTCGAAATAATTGGCACAACAGCCATTATTGTATTGCTTTTTTTACTTGCTAGGCCCTGTGCATGAATTTGTGGATGATATCCCACTTCATTTGCTACTGCTAATACTTTTTCTCGTGTTCGCTCCGAAACACTAGAGCTTTGATTAAAAACCCTAGATACAGTTGCAATACTTACCCCTGCTTTCTTTGCGATGTCGTAAATTGTTGAAGCCAATGTTTGTTTTTTAGTTTTAAATACGTGGGTGTCGATCAAAACACCCACGAAGACTTATTAGAGAATAAATTTATTATTTAATCAAGGTCATTCTTTTTTGTGATACAAAATTACCCGCTTCAATACGGTATAAGTAAATACCTGAAGCAAGATTTCTTGCGTCAAACGCCACAATATGGCTACCAGAATTAAATCTAGTATTGTTTACTAGCGAAGCCACTTTTTGGCCCAATACGTTATAAACACTTAGTGTAACATTAGCAGCATTAGCTAAGTTAAAGCGAATGTTTGTAGTTGGGTTGAATGGGTTTGGATAGTTCTGATCTAAACTAAATGTATTAACAGCATCTAATTTTTCTACAGAAGTTCCGCTAGTATAGCTTGGTGGAGCTTCGAAAGGTAAATTTTCTGCTTGCCAAGTTAATTGTGGGAAAGTAAAGGTAGATGGCCATGTAACATTACCCTCAGCATCAATTTGAGGCTGAATATACTGATAATGACGACGACCAGGCTCTGTTCCTTCACCATTTATAACAATGTTACCTGTTTCTGAAGTAGGTTCGCCATAAGCAATACGGAAACCAATACTATTAAGTGTTGGTAGTGTTAAATCTAATGTTAACTCATAGATTCCATCACCATTATCATCTGTAAAACGTACTCTTTCACGTTCTTCATCGGTGAGTGTTCCAAATTTACCACCATCATCACCAGGTACGGTTAACCCGTTTGTGAGTGCGAAGAATGGCGTATCTATAAATAGGAATACAGAATCGCTTGCAGGTTTAAAGTCTGGCGTGTGGCCTTTAGCTGGATTCATATCTATGCTAAAGGTTATACTAGTTGCACCGCCGTCTACGTTACTAGCAGTTAGTAAAGCTTCTGGTTCTATACTGTTGTAGAACTCTGAACGCACAGGCTGATTTGCATCATCAATAAGTTGGAATTTACGGTTACCACCACCTGTAACACCTGGCTCTTCCCAACCAGATCCATCAGCTGAAACACCTGATAAATAGAACTCATTGCCTTCTTCATCACGGCGATTGTCCCATTTAATATAGTATTTGTAATTTACATCAGCACCTACAGTAGATGTTAACGGAATACCTGATTTCGAAAATGTACCAGTGAATGAATTGTAAGTCATTCTATCAGCATTTCCCCAGTCGTTGAAGTCACCTTTAATAAATACAGTGTCAATGGTTGCATTGAAGAAACCAAGTCCTTCAAGAATACCAACGTTCACTTCAAAGTTTAAGTTGGTTTCAAGCACTGAGCCTTGGATAGGAGCTTTATTATTGAAGTTGACAATATGCAGAGTGGTGTCTGCGGCTGTGGTTATGTTAAATGGACGATCAGAAGTAGTTTCATATCCTCCATCACCCTTTCCATTATTTAAATAGAACTTATAATTAAATGGAGTATGACTTACGAGAGAGTCACCATGGAAGTAAACAATTTTAGAATAAATTGCATTATCTCCACTAGTACCCGTTTCCTTATCTAATACAACTGTACCATCATCCCAGCTAAGAGGAGCATATCCGCCACGTACTGATACTGTATGTTCAGCTGGGTCAAAGTTACCTAGTTGAACTTGAGCACCTACGTTAACTCTGAACTGTACTCCAACTGAATCTGCTTTCACTTCGAAAGGTGATTCAGTACGGTTGAAATAATGAACAGGCGCGGTTACTGAGCCTGTAGCATTGGCAGGTAGGCCAAATTTCTTGTTATCGGTAGATTCCCAGCCATTACCAAATGCAGAAGTGGCATCTGTACCAATCCAGAATTTGTATTCGAGTGAATCCCCAGGCATTAACTCAAAGTTAAACTCCCAGTAATCTCCACCAATGTTAGTTCCCACTAAACCAGTGTCGTTACCCCAAGTAATTGCAGGATTTACTGTAGCCGAACCAATTCCTGTTCCTCTCATTTGTAATACATGATTAGGCATCGCAGTATCTGCTAGCGTAGCTGTATTAACTACAAATGTTACTGCAACTGGGCCAGCTGGAGCTTCTACAATATCAGCGCTACTTCGTGCAAACATTTGTGCAGAGCTTCCAAATCCACCAACCATTCCAGTAATATTTAATTTACCAGTTGGGATAGCTTCTCCAATATAATCGGCAGCAAAATAATCTGTACGGAACGTTAATGTGTTACCATTACCATCATCTAGCGTGTAGTTTTGTCCTGATGCAAAAACACCTGTTTCTTGAAAAGTAACACCTGGTACAGTTATTAATTTACCTGTATCATCTAGAGATACATCAGCAAGATTAATAGTTTCTGGTGTTAATTCATTTCCTGTGGTTACAGTTAAATTAGTTGAACCAGCATCTGGGTTAAATCGAAGTAAAGCTCCACTGTTTACAAGGCTAATTGTACCTTCGATTCCAGAAATACCGTCACCAATATTTTTTAAAGAATCTGGTAAATTTCCAGGATCTTCAGAAAATATACCTGCAGTTCCATCAACTAAATAACGTCTTTTGTTATAAGAATCGTAGAAAGCAATTACAGCTTCACCTGTTAATCTATATCTAGTTTCACCATCTGCAACACCTGCTCTTAATTCAGCAATAGTTGCAACTTCGGTAGCGGGAGCTAAAGATACACCTGCTGGTCCTACAAGTAATACATCTCTTAATCTTTTAATAGACTCAGAAGTTACTGTAGAAAAACGAACCATTACATCAGCTTGGCCAATTAATGCGCCTGGAAGTGTAATTTCTTCGTTTAAATATGTTGAACTAGTTGCAACTCCCGAGCTATCTACATAAGCGTCCCAGTTTGTTCCACCATCAATAGAAAACTCTACTGTTATTGGTCCATCTGCACCTTGTCCAAATTTAGCAACGCTAAATTGAAGAGTTGCACCAGTTACTCCACTTAAATCAAATGATGGAGAAGTTAACACTCCTGTAGTTCCAGTCATTTTTGCGTAGCCACTGGCAGAAGTTGTAAACTCTACATCTGTAGCAGTCCATGATGCTGGCAATTCGCCACTTCTCATTTCCTCACTAAGAATTGTTTGCGCTTGAACGTTTAAAGATGTAGCAATGGTTATTACCATCAACAATAAACCTCCAAACATCATCTGTACAAACTTATTGTTCGACAGTGATATGTATCCATAAGTCATAATTGACTCCTATTTTTATTTATGTTTCTGTTAAAAGAAAATTTGTAAGCCCATTTTATTAATGTCGCTTAAGTACCTATATCCATGATAGGTATAATTAAATCCAATACTTAGTTTATCGTCAAATTTGTATTTAACTCCTATACCAGCATTGAATTTTTCCGTACGATCGTCTTGCCCAATGTAGGGTACGCCCCCTCTTAATTGAACAAGGTCATTGAGGAGGGAAATCTCCCCTCCAACACTAAAACTCTTAACGTTATTCGTTGGGTCGTTACCATCAAGATTAAGGGTGGCCCTCATATTCTCATTGTTTATGGCATCCCACGATAAACCAACACGCAGCATAAGCGGTAAATCGTAGGTGTTAGTTGCTAATTTTGCATCAGGCTCATAGTTACCATTCGAATTCCTATCAAAATCGGCACCAATAATTAAATCGTTACCATCCATTTGCATTTTAGAACCCACGTTAGTCACGCTTACACCAAAGCGAACGCCATAAAAAGGAGTGTCGTACATGGTACCAACATCGAAGGCAATACCTGAGGCAGAAGTGCTTGCAATTTTTTCATAAATTACTTTTACCGTTCCCCCGATAGAAAATTGTGGAATTAAATATTGTGCATAAGAACCGCCAAAAGAGACTGAATATGCTCCAAATGTTCTACCAGTGTAGCCCTGTGCTTCAGCCGTGGTTTCTTTAAATTCTCCATAGTTCATTGCTAACACATGCACGCCTACCACACCTTTTTTAGTGGGAACAGCAACGCCAACATAACTGTGAGTCATATCAAGCATCCAATCGGTAAACTCTACCATTGTTTGGTTTGAACGTATATCTGCTAAACCAGCTGGATTTAGAACCATGGATGATGGATCGTTTACCGAAGCTGTAAAAGCAGACATTGCCGATGATCTAGCACCTACAGGCATTCTTAAGAATTCTGAAGCAGTAGTTCCAATTTTGGATAGCTGCGCATTAGCCTTGTTTGGGCTTAGCAGAACTGGAACTAGTAAAAGGAGTAATAATAATTTCTTCATGTTATCAACTATTTTATAACTGCAAACTTGCCTGTTGTTTTCCCTATACCTGGTGCTGAAACTTGGTACAAATAAATACCATAGGATATTTCCAGATTATCTTTAGTGAGCATATTCCATATATACGTCCCACCATTAGCACCTACTAATTTGTCTGGTGTAATTTCAATGTCTTTTATTAATACTCCCGACACAGTAAATATGCGGAGGCTTCCTTTAGCAGGTAATCCTGTAAAATGAAGCTCCCTATTTTGTTGCCTGTTAGTATTGGTAATACTTGCTTCATAAATATTCGAAACCACATACGGGTTTGGTATCACCATAATGTTATCTAAAGCTGCTTTGGCAGAATCAGCATTGGTATGTGGCAAGTTTTTCTCGTCCATTTTGAACTGAAAACGGTCATTTTGCGAAAATGGCTTTGTGGTAAATATCTTTAAAGTATCACCAGCAACAGGGTTACGCGTGGTTAGTTTATTGTTAGATAAACTTGTCTGTAATTCAATTTGATAGGTAAAGGAGTCTGGCGTTCCTCTATAATCTTCAATCAAGTAGATCTGATCAGAACAAGGGCCTGCTAGGCTTGCAACGGTACTTAAAAAACCAAGGCTTGGAGCAACATAACCAACTGGCTTATTATTGCCTTTCGGATCACATGCCGCTTTACGGCCAAGTGGGGCTTGAGGCGCATCTTTAGCATTTAGGTCTAAAAAGGCATATTTAATCTCTTCATCCGTATAGGTATTAAAGATTCTAAAGTTGGTTGCTATAGAATCAACTATGATGCTAAAATTAGGTACTACTTCAACTGAGGCTCTAGTAGATTTCCCGTAAGCACTATCCCCCACTACTATATGGTAATCTGATATTTTTGGGCTACCCGCGCTATTTACAACAAAAGAGAAGCCTGGTAAGCTGTCTGATTTTTGTGTAAACCAGCCAGAACGTTTGTTATCAAGTTCAAGCCTTTCAATATTATTAAGAGTTATTGCGTAACCGTCAATAATAGGGTTGTTTTCGCCATTGAAATTGGTGGAACGTGCAATTAATGTATCATTTGCACCACCTGTAATATTCCGAAGCGTAAAGTTTTTAGTTTTAAGAGTGTCTTGATTTACACCTCCAGAGTATAAACTATCCTCAAATGTTACCTCATAAAGATTTTCAGGCTTCAGAGCCATCGGGTCAATCACATCTACTTTTACAGTACCCCCTGGTGAACCTGAAACTAAAGTAGCATTTGGGTTTTCAGGTGCAATATAGCCAGCTGCTGAAGGTACAGGACGAACTGATACCACATTCTGACCCAACGTTACTGTACCATCCGGATTTTTTGAAATCTGAATAGGAGACTCGGATGGCGCTATACCTGCAGACTCTAATCCATAATCAAAAGCAGTAACTGCATAGTAGTATTTTCGACCATTCATCACTTCATTATCAACAAAAACACGCTGTATCCCAGAATCGTCACCCATATTGAATTGAACTCCATTAATTGGGATGGGATGTAATCCAAACTTACCGTTTTCTTTATCAAAAATAGCTAGTGGTCTAAAGAATAAAGGTGTGCCATAGGCATCGGTAATTGTGAGTACATCCTCAAAAGCCTCTTCGGTTGAACGATATATTTTATAGCCTTCAAAATCGTAGCCATTTCCAGTAATTCGGTTAATATAGCGGTCGAAGCTTCTCTCAGACTCTTCGTTCCAGTAAAGAGTAACCTTGCCATCAGAAGGAACTGCTGTAACAACAGGTGGTGTAGGAGCTACAGCAAACTGGTAATCTGATTCGTAAGCAATAGTTGCTTGATCTAAGTTACGGTTTGTCTGTGCTCGATCGCCTGCTGCAGTTGGGCTATTCGTTGCTGCCGCTGTTACTGCTACTGCAAAACGTTGTGAAGATCCTTTTGGTAGTGGAAATAGACCTGATGAAACAAAGATATCTGAATCTGAACCAGCTGTTTCCAAGAAGGCGCCTGGAGTAAGATATTTTGTCCATATATCAGCATCTAGATTAACATCTAAAGCTCCTGAAGGAAAAATAGTAACTCGCGAAACCCCAATCATATCGGTTTCACTTACATCCGTTTTATCAATATTTGGCTCGCCAGGGAAGGCAGTTCCTGCACCAGAAGTTGGTTTACTGTCCCCTTGTCCAAAACTAAATTTATCGGGGTTACCTTGAACTCCAACATCATCAAAAGCCGATTCCCAATCGTCATCGTTATCAAAAAAGTCATCTCTAGCTTCATCTATCATAGGCGCGCTAGTATGGAAGTTTTGGAAACGACCATCGTATGTATCATTTACAAGTGTAGCAAAGGCTGGGTCTGACGCTATTCTATCTCGTATAGCTTGATTTGGTACTATTAACCCTCTTTGAATAGTGTCGCCAGGTGCGAAATGTAGATAGTTAATATAACGCACAGGCCGTACTACAGATACCCCATTTATAAAAGTTGACTTTGTTAAATGATTAGGACGGTTTTCATCAATTAATCCATCAAAATCATTATCTAAACCATCCATGTGTATCCCATACTGTGGATCGGTAGATGGGTAAAAATCCTCTCGAGCTACAAAGCTTCCTGAAAAATTGTAGGTGATACCTTGTGATTTAAAAGGTGTGCCATCATGAATTTTAATTACTCGGCTAAAATCATCCTGAATAAGTACAATTTTGTCACCAAGATTTATAGTTCGATTATCAAAATCAGTTGGCTTGAAAATTGGGATAACTGAATCTCTTAAAGCCTCATAGGTATAAAAACCACCTTCAGCTGTTGTTAATCGTCTGTAGAGATCTTTATTATCGGGATTGTACACACTTTGACGACCAGGCTCTAAATCTAGTGAAGAATTAAACTCATCGCTATCTCCATCGTTGTCAATACCGTCAATTGAGTTTCCAGGAGTTTCAAGAAACTTTATACCCATTTCACCCACTTTGGTACCACCAAAAGCAGCTCCACCATTCTCACGATTTGTATCGGTTAAATAGGCAATAGATCTAATATTATCAAAAATTGGCTTGTTAGTCACACTTCTACCTGCAACGAAATCCGCAATCCATAATCCGAAAGCCATCCTTGGATAATCAAAACTGGCATCGTTTATAATTTCAAAAATATTGAAATGTGTAGCATTTACAAGGGTTTGAGACCATGCTAACACCCTGGTATCTAACATTACTCCTAAACCACCACGGCTTGGGTCGGTTAAATCTGGATAGAAATTCTCGTTTATATATTTAGTATAAGTGTCATCGCCTGCTTTGTAGTAAAACTCCACATCAGCATTAAATTGATCTCTTCCGAAAAAACCATTCCAAGAACCTGACCAGCCATCGCCACCATTGCCTAATTTATCGGGCCAAACATCTGGCCAAGTGTTTCCAAGTACAGAACCTGGTCCACGATCACTTCGTGCTATTTCATTATTATCATCCCGTACATAACCAACAATTGGGTTTAAAGAATAATTAGTTCTACCGTCTCTACTACTTTTGTAGGAAGCCGTATTAACAATTGCTAACGGATTGCCTGAATTTTTGGCATCAGGAACTTGGGTCCCATACATCAAACTCATAAAGTACATGTACTCTCGGTTGGTGTTTTTAGGAAACTCAAAAATAAGCTCATCTAAGCTTTGGCTATTTCGGCGGCCGGCATGACCTGTGTTATGGTAGGTTGCGCGAAGTTGATTACCGTCCATAATAGACGTTTTTCGCCGCTCAAAAGATGACCGTTCTTTACTTGGTGTACTTTGTGCAAGCAGCGCACCAGAGCAAAGAACTAATAAAGCGAGGGTTATGGTTGTTTTGAAATTCATGAGTACTTGAATCATAATTTTTAAAAAGAAAGTTGAAGGCCAAGTTGGATTCGTCTTGGCTCTGCATAGAAACCAGGGTTTGAATAATAGCCTGCATCTGCTGATGAGCTAATACTTACAGGTAGCGGTGCTGTGGGTTCTCCAGAATCGCTATAAACAGAGTTCACAATTTTTGTATCTAGCAGGTTATACACATTCAAATAAAGCTGTAAGCTTGAATTACCTGGTAAATCAAAATCTTTATAGGCATTTAAATCAATAGTAAATCGAACTGGTAGCCTAGCCGTGTTGCGTAAATCTCGGGTTGAAGCAACCTCGCCCACTATTACGCCGGGAATATTGTTGGCTGGGGTGTAGGGCGTTCCTGTACTAAAGCGAGTAAGTAAATTTGCGCCCCATTTGTGGCCCGAATAAAACATAGAGCCATTAATAATATGCTGGCGATCCCAATCTAATGGTTGCTCTAGTTTTGTTAGGCTAGATTCTTGATTGGTGGAATCTATTTTTGTGCCTTGGCCCATAAGGGCAAAAAACTCTGCATTTGGATCGGAGTTACTACCCTCTACCCTTCCATAAGTGTAATCTAAGCCAAAGTTAAAACTTCTACTTACAAATTGATTGAAAGCAAAGGTTAAACCAATTGACCTCGAATAATCTCTGTTAAAATAAAGGCCATAAGTAATGGAAGGTGCGCCAGTAACTTGTGGTCTACTCGATACATAATCACGCGTATCTTTATAATACCCGGTAATTTCAATAGAAGTACCTTTTGCAATTTCTTGCTTTAAACCAAGCTCATATTGAGTGGAGCGTTCTGGTTTTAAGTCTGGATTACCAAACAAGCCTTGGTTGCCCCCAGATTGTGATAGTAAAATATGGCTATTAGTATATAATAAGTGGTACGATGGAATTTGGAAGAAATAGCCATAAGAGAAATAGATTACTCCATTTTCATTAATAGGATAAGCAACCCCAAGGCGAGGACTAATCTGGTATTTTGCACTTGCCTTTCTCCACCAATAACTTTCACGTTCTTCTCGTGTTACAGAAGGTTCGCCTGCATCTTGTTGCCCATTTTTATTCAAGTCTTGATATTGATTCACCTGCTTTGTTGGGAAGTCAATATCTGGCTCTTGTAAGTCGGCAGGTACTCGTGTATTAGGGTCGAAATAATCGAAACGCAGCCCCACATTTATAATAAGTTGATCGTATTCAATTTTATCTTGGATGTACCCACTAAAATTCCGTGGTTTTTCGGTGTATTTCTGATACCCTGGCGTATTAATTTTTGGATAACCAAGCTCTACGTAAGGAATTAAATCCTGCGGGGTATTTGGCGGTAAAGTAATTTCTGAACCTTGGGCTAAGGGCACCAAAGAAATACTTTCGAAGTTTACTTCGTCTAGCTGAACATTTACTCCTGCTTTTATATAGTGATGATCGTTCAGCTGGCTCGATATCTCACCCTTCAAGATATAGGTTTCTGTTGATCGGAAAAATCTACCCGTATCGTTACCCCACGTACTAAATTGGCCACCACCGGGAATTGCTAAGCCATATTTTGAAGTATTTTCAGGATTAAAATAACGAGGGTCCCAAGGATTTTTATACAAATAATTTTCTTGCTGATTATAACGATTTGCAGCATTCAGCGTAATAAATGTATAATTAGATGGGGTAATAGTAGCTTTTAAATTTAACGAATGGTTTTGGCTGTAATTGGTTGACCGGCCAAGAGGCACAAATTTGTTATTATGATCGTAGCCCCTTCCTGTTTCTTGGCCAATAGTACCAATAGCGTTCAGCTTAAACATTCTAGATATACGATATTCGATATTACCTTGAAAACTTTGACTTTCGTAATCGTTCATATTCACTAGAGAACTGTCACGTTTACCACTGTCACGTAATAACAACCTTTGATTCCCTTTAACAACTACTGTATCTAAAGAGTACCAAGGATCATTCAAATCCACTTTTTCATTATAAAGTGTGCGATAAGCATTTATGTCAGCACCTAGTGCTAATGTATCTTGAAAAGCTCCATGAGGCGAATAAGCATTGCGACCCGTTAAATAACCTTTGTTTTCAAAACGGCGAGCAGTCGCAAAAAAGGTAAGTTTATCCTTAATAATAGGACCAGAAAGTGACGCAGATAGGTTATTCATTCTAGACAAATCAGCAACAGAATTATCAATACCTACGCCATCATACAAACTACGCTTATTAGATATTAAGTAGCCTCCACTCCAGCCACTTACAGAGCCTCTAAAATCATTTCCACCTGATTTTGTTACCACATTTATAATACCAGAGAGCGCTTGACCGTGTTCTGCATTAAAAGAACCTGAAATAACTTGAAGCTCTTGAACCGATTCATTTTCAATTCGCACCCCGCTAGAGCGATCATAATCATCTGTAACCCTAATTCCATCAACTACATACGATACTTCAGAAGTACGCCCGCCACGGATGTGAATTCCTCCACTATTATCTACATTCACACCAGCTTGTAATTGAATCACATCAGAAACTTCTTGCACAGGAAGTCGCTCTATTTCAGCGCTACTCACACGTGCCTCCGAACTTGTTATATCTTTAATAACCGTTCTACGCTCAGCAGTAACTACAATTTCTTCGCCTTCAAAAGCTTCTAAACTCAATACAAAATTTTGCTCGGTTGTTAAGTCGGTTCTAACTATTACTTCTTGTACAACACCAGTAGCGTAACCAATATAACGAGCTTCTAAAACATAGACGCCAGGCGCAACATTCAGCATTAGGTATTCACCGTCTATATTAACAATAGTTCCTTGTGTTGTACCTTGAATTCCAACTGTGGCACCAATTAAAGGTTCGCCGTCGGTATCGGTAACAGTACCGGTTATTTTACCAGCTTGTGCAAGCACTCCAAATGGAGCTACAATTAGTAATGTGAGTAGGGATATTTTTTTAAGAGTATTCATGCACCATTATCATATTTGAATGGTTAATTCTTTTAACTTTAGAGTATCAACAATGGCATTGTGTTGTTTCTTAACACTTTCAATAGTTGATGCTCTTAAGCTCTTTAGTTTTTTTTCTGTTAAAAAGTCGTTCACTTGCTCGCGGGCTTCCTCAAAAGATCTAGGCGCAGCCTCATCTTTACCCAAACATTTGTATATCTGATACTTACCTGTTTGGTTATGTATAATTTCTGTGAGCTCTCCTACTGCCAAACGTGCAAACTTTGGCGCATCAAATCCATAGGTTTGAATGTTTTCAAAACCCAACTCTCCACCCGTCATTATATCATCATGATTGATAGAGTGCTTTTTAACCATCTTTGTAAAAGATGCCCCTTTCTTCAATTCAGCCAAAACCTGCTCGGCTAATTCTTCTGAATCCACTTCTATTCTCGCCAAGTTTATATAGAATGGTTTATAAAAACGCTCCTTATTTGCATCAAACTCTCGATATAGTTCTTCATCAGAATTTTGGATGGTAGCTTTTAAATAACCCGTTGCGGCATTAGCTAAATAATGGATATAGGTTTCTTGTATAGATTCTTGAACTAAATCTTGCTTGTCAATCCCATTTTCTACAGCTTTTTGGACCATATAAGCTCTATAAGCGGTTCCAATAACAAAATTTCTAAAGGTCTCTTTGTCTTCTATTGAATAGATAAGATCCTCAGGAGAAATGAAGAACTCATGAATAAAATCAGACATAGTAAAATTAAATGCGGCAGTGGTAGCCAAAACAGTAGACCCTTTAAGACTATTCAAGAATTCAGAATCTTTAGAGATAGCAAGACCATAATTAGGATTAAGCCTCTCCCAAGCACCATCTAATACGTCGGCATCAATCTCAATAGAATTGATAAACTCGTTCAATAATGCTCTACTTTTCAGCTCCTTCTTCTTACCTAACACATAGCTCGTTATTTGTGGTTTTTTAACGGCTAGCTCATATTCAGTAAGTATAGGCTTTGTGTAACGATCGGTAAGCTTTATAATGCTATACCCTTGCGCTGTTTGAACTGGCTCAGAAACCTCACCAATTTTTAAAGCAAACGCTGCATTTTCAAATGCGATATCCATTTCGTCGGTAGTGAAAGAACCAACATCGCCCCCATTATTAACCAAATATGGATGTTGGAATACTTCTTTGGCCAAATCCTCAAATACTTCCCCATTCTGCAACCGAGCGTACAAGGCTTTCGCTTCCTCTAAAGTAGGTGCATATAAATGAGAGGCTTTTAAAATGGAATTGAATCGGATAAAATAATCAGCTATTTCAGCTTCCGTAACTCCAATACCAGCAAGCTGCACTTGTTCTAAATACTCTTCAGTTAAAACCCGAGCTTTTATTTCATCCATTTTGAAGTTGGCTTCTCGCGTTTTATCTAACTTCTTATCTTTTGCGAAAGTTGCCAATACATACGTGCTGAATGTATTATTTAAGATGGTGAGCTTGGAAGTTTCGTCAGGCGCTAACACCTGTCCTGTGCGATAATAAACCTCTTTAAATCTATTTTCGAAGTGCGCTGTGGTAACCTTTAAATCATTTATTTGGGCAAGTGCATTTTTATCGAGCGGGGCAGTTTTTGTACATGAGGTTAGAAACACTACCACTAATGCGAGAAATAAAACAGAACCAGTCAATATTTTATGATTGCTCGATAACATTGTACGCTTTTAAAATTAAGTTACCCTAATGTAATGAAAGCGCTTACATTATTCCAACTATTTTAGAGAATAATTTTTACAACCTCTTTTTCTAATATTAGAGCTCATCTAAATTGTAAAATTTCTTAAACACCTGTACCGTTATAATAATATCAGCTACTTGGCGATTACATCTAATCCATTTAATATAATATTTCACTTTATAATACATCCATTAGAGCCACCATTTTTACACTTCAGATAATGTAAGGGGTTACAATTATCAAGATATGGAAGCGCTTTTTGAGAGTATAATATTGAGGGATGGGTTTTAGTATTTAGAATGTAGAAGAAAGAATACAGAATACAGAAGTCAGAATACAGAAGTCTGAATGATCGATACCTACAATTTCCTGCTTACTGTTCATTGTATCATTGTTCATTGATAACTGACCTCCCATCTAGCGCAAGCGTCCGCTTGTGCGGTATAATCTAAATCATTGTTTTAAAATGAGATTTGTTTGATAGGATTATTTTGTTCAGAATTACGAACAAATCTGAGTAGGCAGTAAACCTGACGGGTTTAGAATGATGATTTTAGAATAATAATAGAATTTACAAAAACCCGTCAGGTTTGAGATTAAAGTTCATTCCTCAATATTCAGTCATAAAAAAAAGCCAACTCGATTTCTCGAATTGGCTTTTTATATATTGGTGGAGGTGCGGGGAGTCGAACCCCGGTCCGAAACGGCAAATCTGCAAACATCTACATGTTTAGTTGTTGATTGAATTTCGCATGAAGACTAGCCCAACAACTAAGCGACTTCACACTATTCTGTGAGAGTTTCACGTAACAAAGACAGAAAACCGTGTTACGCTATCCTATCTTTTATGGCGTTCAGCTTGGCACTGACAGGCACGTTAGCCAAGGGAACGGCTCAGCAGTTTAAGCTGCTAAGCGGTATGAATAATTGTTGTCAATTATATTAAGTTCCATAATGGATAATATTACGAGATCCATTGGACACTCTCGACATGCAACCTGCGATAGTACTCATCCCGTCGAATCCAGTACACCCCCAATACGTTAAAGAACTACCTCTAATATACGAAATTCTAAGCTCATTTATTACTTATCAATTTCAATATATTTTACTTTCTTATTAGAATAAACGTTATAGGCTCTAATAAGGTTCACATTGTTTAATTTAAAAAGTGGTAATTTTAACAAGCCCCAATTTTGCAGCTATATATCCTCAATTCTATCATTTCATACATGCCAAAATCTTTTCTTGTACTTCTGCTTGCAATTTTTGGGCTTCTTAGTTCTGTTAATATTTATGCGCAACCAGGTAATGCCTCCGTAAGTGGGTACATCACTGATTTTGAAACAGGTGAAACACTCATTGGCGCTAATATCGCGCTTATTGAGATTAATAAAGGCTCGTCATCCAATACTCTTGGCTATTATTCTATTCCAAATATTAAAGCAGATACTTATACCCTTGTCTGTTCTTTTATTGGCTATAAAACCTTTAAACGCACCATCACATTAAGCGAAAATGAATCGCTGCGACTTGAGGTAAGCCTTAGTCCCGAGGGATTGGCTTTGGAGGAAATTGTTGTTGAATCGCAGCGCGAAAAGAGAGAACAAAAGAATATTGGCACGGTTCAAATGAATACGGCTCTTATTAAAGAATTACCTTCTGTATTTCAGGCGGATGTATTTCGGTCTATTCAATTACTTCCTGGCGTTAAAGCTTCGTCCGATTTCTCAAGTGGATTATATATTCGAGGTGGGGGCCCGGATCAAACACTCATTTTACTCGACCGAACAACAGTTTATAATCCAAGTCACTTTTTTGGACTCTTTTCTACTTTTAATCCAGATGCCATTAAGAATGTCCGGCTATATAAAGGGGGCTATCCTGCAGAATATGGGGGAAGATTAGGCTCCGTGCTCGATATTTATAATAAAGATGGAAATAGAAAGGAAGTGGCAGGAACAGTGTCGTTAGGAATGCTTTCCTCTCGAGTTATGCTAGAAGGTCCGTACAAGAAAGGTTCATGGAGTATTGCAGCTCGCCGTTCTACGCTAGAGCCTATTTTAAATGTGTTAAACAAGTTTGATGACCTCACCCTCCCCTCTAATTTTTACTTTTTAGATATAAATGGAAAAATAAATTATGATGCGGGTCCTAACGACAAACTCAACCTCTCTTTTTACTCTGGCGTAGATGTACTGAAATTTCCCTTAGCCGAAGATTTCGACATTAAACTAAACTATGGTAACCAAACTGTAAGTAGTAACTGGACTCATATTTTTAACGAACGCCTATTTTCGAATTTTGTATTTACTGGGGCACGTTATTTTAACTTCCCAAGTTTCAATTTAGCTGGCACCAAAAGTACGCGTGATAACAACATCTACGATTTCACTATTAAAAGTGACCTAGAATATCTAGCTACCGATTCCCATACTTTTAAAGGTGGATTTTGGGGCGGTGTAATGACTCTAAAGCTGAATGATTCTTTTGATGGCGCCAATACTTTTGGCTCTAGAACTCAAGCAAATTATGGTTCTGCATATTTGCAAGACACATGGAAGGCAACAGATCGATTAGAGTTTATAGGTGGTTTACGAGTGAGCTATTTTTCTGATGGAAATTATGTGCGGGCAGAACCTCGGCTTTCTGCTGAATTCTCTCCCAACAATCGACTTCGTTTCCAAGCTGCGGCGGGTAGATATACGCAGTACCTAACCTTACAAACGAACGAGGCCTTTACCGCCTTTGATGTGTGGTTAACAGCCGATGAAGGCGTTCGCCCTTCTTACGGCGACCAATTTGTATTGGGCGTCAAAACTATTCCATTCGAAGATTATGGCTTTGATGTGGAAGTGTATTACCGCACTATGAAAGACTTGTTTGAAACCGATCCTTTTATCCCTGACATCTCTGGCCTCCCCTACAAAGACACCTTTCGGTTTGGCTCGGGCGATGCCTACGGTATTGAAATGCTGTTTGAGAAAAGAGTTGGACGCCTAACTGGCTTTATAGGTTACACCTTTGCTTACACTTGGCGTAAATTCCCTGGCTATAACAATGAGATTGGCAATCCAAACGGACCTGGACGTTCATATCCGCCTAAATACGATCGTAAGAATGATGTTATGGTGGTTTTAGATTATCGTTTAAGTAAAAAATGGAAATTTACCACCGCCTACAATTATGCCACTGGCCAAGCTTATACCGAACCTTTAGGCCGATACAATCTTCAAAATCCTACCTGGGACAATCCAAATTTTGTAACCTACCAAACCTTTGTAACAGGTAAAGTGAACGCTTCTCGCTTACCAGCTTACACTCGTTTAGATGTTTCCTTTACTAGAAAATCATCCTTTTTTAAACTTGCCGATGCCGAATGGCAGTTCCAGATTGTAAACGTGATGAATCGAAGAAATGTGTGGTTTTATAATTACGATTTCGAATCAAATCCAGTAAAAAAAGAAGAAGTGAAGTTGTTGCCCATTCTACCAACCATTTCGTACACCGTAAATTTTTGATTATATCCCTATGAGTTCCTTTTTCAAATATTCTCTGATTTTTAGCCTGCTTATTTTAGGTTGCGACTTATATCCCCAAGATGACTACCAAGAATATGTGGTAGTAGAATCCTTTTTAATAGCTGACGAACCCCTTAGCGAAATATTTATTTCTACTACAGCGCCGACCTCACAGGAGTATAAATTCAAAGATTTGGTGATTTCGAATGCAAATGTAGTTGTTAATTTATTAGAAGGTGGGCAAGGCTCTGCTGTACAATCTTCGTTTAGCTATAGCCTAGGTGTAACTGGCTCATACATGCCTATTTTCCCCCATACAGTGTTGCCAGCTCGAACTTATCAGCTTAAAATATCTATACCTAATAGAGACGATATCACAGCTACAACTACTACCCCAAATAGATTTACGAATCAAAATACTGTGCCAGACTCTATTATTTATCTATCGCAAGATCGTATTGAGTTGAAAATTCCTCCAAGCGCCATTTCTGAAGATCTCAAATATTTTATTTTTACCACTATGGCTCATGACGCCACTTTTGAGAACTTGGTGCCCACCTTTAAAGATTTATTAGGCCGCGAAGACGACCCCACCAAGCTTCAAGAGAATATTCTAAGGTTGAGTATTAATAACTCTGGCATTATTAGCGAAGGGAATTTTGAAACTGAAGCGGATGGCTCACTGCTATTGAGATACCCGTGGATTGGAATCGCATTTTTTGGAGACAACACCATAGTTGCTCATATATTAGATAAGAATTCATACGATTTTATACGCTCGCAGAATATGCAGTTAGGTGGAGGTTCCTTTTCGGCGGGTGAAATCCCTAATGTAATATATAATATTGACGGCGCTGTGGGGGTATTCGGCTCTTTTGCAACCGACACCCTGCAAACAAAAGTTCTCCGTCAATCTAGATATTAAATCTCCTAGCCTATAGTTCTAGGTGTTTTTAAGCAGATGACGGTTCCCGTTTAATATTCCTATTTTTAAAAACCTGACTAATAAACCTCTTCAAAAGTTCTGTCAGAAGGTTTAATAAACTTCTTAATGTCTTCCCATTGCCATTCTTCTGATGGCATTTCTACAAGTGGACCACTTAATCTTAAATAATCCTTATACCCTTGTAACGCTAGGTTGTGGTAAATACCCGATTCCATTCCCTTCATACCACAAAGGTAAATGAGTGTGTTTTCTTGTTCTAAAATAGGCCCAAGAATATCTTTAGAATCTTCGATGGAACTTTGCACATATTTTTTACTGCCATCAGCGCGTCTATCTTCCCTAGAAACACAGGTTATGTAATGGAAATTATCATGTTTTTCAGCCATCTCATTAAAATAGGCAGGGTATAATAAATCGGTTCTATACGGGCAACCAAAAATCAATGCTACACTCCCTTTTAAACCAGATTCAAACAGTTCCATTATCATCCCCCTAAAAGGAGCAATACCTGTTCCTGTTGCAAAAAATACATAGTTAAACTCGCCAGCATTTTCAGGTAATAAATAGCGCTTACCACTTGGCCCCGTAGCTTTAATTTTATCGCCAGGTTTAAGATCTGCTAAATAGTTTGAACATACGCCAAGATATAATTTACCATCAATTTCATCTATCGAGCGCTTTACAGTAGTAGAAACTAAATGCTGTTTCCCTCCCTCTCCTTTAGATGGAGATGAAACTGAATAAAGTCTCAATTTATGAGGTCTGCCTTTATCGTTTTCGCCAGGTGCCAAAAAACCAATAGATTGCCCTACTTTAACCCTTCCTTCTAACTCTGTGCCAGAAACATCGAATGTGATATGGCGCACAATATTAGGGCTGCTTTCGGCGCTACATATATAATTTTCAACAATAGTTACTTCTGTAGGATTTTTTGGAGAATAAATATTCAGTTCTACTTCTGGTAATATAATTTCTGCCATGGCTAGTAATTTTGTTATTTCGGTGTACTAATTAACAACATTTTTGGCATGTATAATAGAACAAATATTATATAAGATGAAAAAGCTAAATAAGATTTTAAATTATCTGAAATTCCACCCTGCTCACTCCCCTAATTTGGTGATTTTTTGAAATAAAAAACCCATCTCAAAATTAATTGGATGGGCTTTTAATAACGGTGCTGTTATTTATTTAGAAATAAAAAGTTAAACCAGCTGTAATTACATTACCACTAAAATTCTTTTCGCTAATTCTGTCTTCATTTCCATCAAGAAATAGATATCTATAATCTATATTTAATGCGGCAGAACTATTGATTGGTAAATCGAGCCCAAAACCAAGGTGATAACCAAAATTAACTTCTGAGTCATCGCCAGGGTTAACAAAGCCACCATCATAATCATATATGGTATAATAGGCTCCTAAGCCAGCTAAACCGTAGGGTTGAAAGTTTGGCGCAATTGGCACAAAGAACAATAATGACCCTGTTACAGGCACTTGTTTTACAGTTAATTCACCACCGGTTACGGTATAACTTTGTTCGCCGCGATATTCAGCTGCTAGTTCGAAACCGAGTATTTCGCCTCTTGAACGACTTTGAAGCCCTATAAACATAGTTCCATCATCGGCATCAGGTGCTTTGTAGTAGCCTATTCTTGGGCCGATACCCGATTTATTTTTAACGGGATTTTGGGCGTATGCCATGCTTGTAAACAAACAAACAGCTAACGCTGTTAAGATGATTTTCGGTGTTTTCATAAAATTATATTAATTCAAGTTCACTGTATTGAATTATGATTTTATGAACATGTTCCGATTATTTACATTTAATTCTGATTGCTAATTCTATAGCGTACTAGTTCATCTATTGTTGGTCTCTGCCCTTTCTCTTTTAATAGGCGCTCAACTATAGTGCTTGTTACCCCTATACTGGTAAGTCGCATTAAATTTTCTATGGTAAGTTCTTCTTTAGTATATCCTAAGTCGAGCATTCTACTTGTAAATGAAGCCGTTAGTTTATTATTACGAGTTTCAATTAACTCTTCAATACTTAAAGTATAACCCAATTCTTTCATCATTCTAGCATAGGTTGAGCTAACATCAGCTCTTTCAAGTTCTACCATTTGTTCTAATGTAACATCGGTATAACCAATCTTTCTGATATTATCGGTATAAGTGGCTGTAACGCCTTTTTTCCTAAGTTCTTTTAGCTCTTCATGGGTTAGTTCACCATATCCCATATCTGCCAACCAAGTTCCCATGCCATTTAACAGTTCTTCGCTAGGTTCATTAATTGAATTAGCAAGTTCTATAAAAGGCTTTTGAAAATTTAATAAAGAAAAATTGAACTTTGAGCCTGAATAAACAACTAGGGTTATAATAAAAGCGAAGAGAAGAATGTAATTAGGAAGCTTTGAATTCGATTCTCTGTTTTGTCTTTGATGCTCTTTTAGCTCACCCATCGACTCATTTTCAATGTCGTCTAGGTCGTTTTTAAGTTTTCGAAATTGTGTGCTCATAGTATTCCCAGTTAAAAGATATTGGCATTACGCTAATGAGACAAAAAAGATACAATATCTATATAACTAGTTTCAACGATTTGCTTAATTCGTGTAATGTAAATGGTTTTACAATCATATCAGTAAAGCTTGTACGCTGAACACGCTCATAACTTTGCTTATCTGAGTTTCCAGTTAAATATATAACTGAAATATGACCTTGCTCATTTATCTTTTTAACAGCATCAATACCATCCATTTCACCCTTCAAGCGAATATCCATTAATATAATATCTGGTTTAAGTGAAAGTGATAATTCAATAGCCTCTTCTCCAGAGTCAGTTTTACCAACAACCTCATACCCCAACTGCTTCACCATGTTTTCAACCACTAGTGATATAATCATATCATCTTCTACTATAAGTATTTTTTTCATTTCTGCACTTAACCTTTCTTGATTGATATAACGGGTTTGTTTGATTTAAACATTGATATTACACATGAGTGTCGTAATGTTATTTTGTTACTATTTTATTTTAAATTAATTGTTTTTTACAATCTCGCCTGACTTCACATCAACAAATTCTTTCCATTTTACTTCATCTGTTGAATGAAGGCTAATCTCAATAACCCAGCAAAGATGAAGCTGTAACGTATTGTTATTAACAGCAGGTACGTATTTTTTATAGGGATTTTCACCTAAATCGGTTGCGGTAATTTCTTGCTGAATTACTTCACCATTTTCATCCTCATAAGATAACGTTTTACCAATTAGTTTTTCTTTGGCAGTAACATATCCAACTTCAATAAAATCTGGAGCATATATTTCGTGCCAATTTCCCCAAATTCTATTCACTCCTAAAGCATCTACATATACCGAAATCTCAGTATCATACACTTCAATATTATCTTTAGTCTGATTCTCAAATGTGAATCGCCACTGCGTAATTACACTGTTAATAAGTGGCTCTTCGCATATTGTACAATCGTATAATGGCAACACCTCTTTCAAAACTAGCTGCCATGAGTTTCTCACATTAGTGAACTCCGAATTGAATACGATGGCCTCTCTTGCTCTATCCAGCAACTCATCTGAATATGGGAGCTCAATTTTAGGAATGGTTTTAGTATCACACGGACTTTTACCATCTACAAATAAAACTCTACTAAATCCAGTAAAACCAAACTCATTTAAGGTTGAACAAATATAGTCGTTATTCTTTTTTTGATATATCCTGTTCAGTTCTAAAAGCTCTGTTGAATCAAGGGCTTGAATTGTTGCAGGATAGAGTTCTGTTTCCTCAATCGGTGATAAATCACACGAAAGCACAAGCAATAAAATAATCCCTAAAAAACCAACTTGAGGCTTTAGTGGCATGATAAATATTTTAGTTCTACCAATCGTACATCAAAGCTAGATAATAATATCAGCTAAAACAATGAAATAATGTACTTAAACGGTTAGAATCTGCTAATAATATCAACTAACTAGCTAATGAGTATCACTGAGGTTCTGTGGGTAGAATTTATGAATGTTCATATAGAATAATTACCCTTTCGAATTCCTTCTTTTTTGATAAAATACTGTCTTTAGATAATTACTTTCAGGAAAAGTTATTGGATGATCATCGTCATGCAAAGTAGTATGCAAAAGCTTCCAGTCTCTAGAGTTTGCAATTCCCGCCTTTTGATGCGCCTCTCCGAAGTCTTCTAGACTTATGCGACTAGAACATGAGCCTAAAATTAAGGTGCCGCCCTGGGCCACTAACGCCTTCCCTAGCCTAGCTAATCGTTCGTATTGTTTTAGAGCATTTTGAACTTCACTTGCTTGCTTTGCAAATGAGGGCGGATCGATGACAACAATATCAAATTGCTTTTTTTGTTTTATTAAATCATCTAAGGCAACAAATGCATCTACTGCCATAGGTGTCCATTTAGAATCATCTAATTGATTAAGCGCAATATTCTCGGCTGCCACTTCCATTGCCTGCGTGCTGATGTCTATAGATGTTAAGGTGGATGCTTTTCCTTTTAAAGCATGAATGCCAAAACCGCCTACATAACTAAATACGTCTAGCACCTTTTTCCCTTTCGAATTTTGCTGCACCCATAATCTATTCGGTCTTTGATCTAGAAAGAATCCTGTTTTATGGCCAGATTTAGTATAGGCATAAAACTTCACTCCATATTCTTCAAATGCAATTTTTTCTGAAGATAGAGTCTTACCAACCACATCCCCTTCTTGATGAGGGAATGTATTGTTTTGTTCAATTTTCCTGCTGAATCTAACGACTATGGTTTCTAAACTAAACTGCTGTTGAATTGCTTCCATCAACACTTCTAAATAAGGTTTCCAGATATCTGAATAGATTTTTAACACTCCCGTTTGTGCATAAACATCTAATATTAAACCTGGCAATTCATCATTTTCACCATGAATACCTCGATAGCCGGTAATACCTTTATTTATCAGTTTTTCTCTTTTTGTATACGCTTTTTTAAGCTGAGATTTCCAAAAATCAGCATTCAATTTCAGGCGGTTACCTTGGTAAATAATTTTAATGCGAATGATTTCTTCAGGGTCCCACAAGCCAAATGCAAAGGGCTTATTAAATCTTTGGTCAAAGATAACGCACAAACTTCCTGCAACTCCTTCGCCATCAGGCCCCTTCTCTATGCTTTGTTCAAAAACCCAAGGGTGCCCTTGCTTTACAGATCGTTCTGCCGCTTTATTTAGTTTAATAGCAATTGTTGCAGGAACTTTCATCTGTCGAGTTTATTAATTTTAAAAGATTATTTATGGAAAATGCGGAGAGATATGGATGCTTTGTATTGCCATCGCCATCGTTGACTGGCCGAACCACTTCGCCAATCACTAGCTAGAAACTATGTTTACTATTAAATTCTGTTACAGAATAAAAGCCATATTAAAAACAGCTAATGCTGAAATAGCAATATAAAACAGCCCTATTATAGAAATATATCCTAGCCGCCTGTGCAATTTTGAGAAGCTACCAGGTAATACTACACTAGTTTTAAATTTTTTATTAGACCAAAATACTGTAATTCCCCAAATGATATAGGTTAACACTGCACCTATAATATGAGCTATTAAAATATATTTAAAGAGAGCTGAACCAGCATAACTACTGTTTACAACTAGGCTCCCTGAACCACCAGATACTCTAATTTGCACCTCAAGTAATAATACGCCAACCACGCAAACCCAAAACAGCCACTTTTGAATTCTCATGTGTGTTGAATACTCTTTCTTTTTTATGAGAGACACAGCATATAGAGAGATAAAAGGCGCTAGTATCGATAAAACTAACATTCCTGCTACAATGGTAAATGTAATATTCATTAATTAATACGCTTAATTATTGTTTGAAGTGTCTTTCCAACTTTCTAGCCTTGGCTAGTAACACTTGCCACAAGTATATGAAATTATATAATCTCTTTTACTGCAACACTACTACTGTTTAGTACTATATTTTAAAGAGGTAGACGGGATAGGCCAATTCCCGACAAAGTCTGTAATCCATTTTAGTATGTAGATGTACTTTTATACCAATTCCAAAAGGTCGGGGCAGGCACATCACTGAATCGACTAGGGATTCTAAACAAACGCTCTTTTACTGTGTTATTAGGCCGATATCATGAGATTGCTTCGTTACTCGCAAGGACAGCTAATAGTCTGTTGAGAAATGGTAAGTTAGAATTGAGAATATTAAATCTCTGCTAACTTATTATTGTTAATTGATAACTGCCTTCCCTATCCACCTAGGTTTTGCAAGTCTTAGACTTGTAGTTGAGCCAATGACCTCGAATAAGCAAGCTACTTCCAATCAAGGTAATTCCAGCTTCGCCATACATGCCAACCTCATGGCTAACTAACCACGCCAGTACAATTACGGCAACTCCCGCAAATAAATAAACTGACACTTTTTTAGAACTATGCTGACGCTTAAGCGAAAGATACACAGTTGGGGCTATGGCAACAATAAAGATGAGGTGGCTATATGCATGAAAATTACCAACTGCTGGCCATAATGGAATTAAAGCAACAAAAAATGGAACCAATAAACAGTGAATAGCACAAACTCCAGAAAGGCCTATTCCTAATCTGTCCCAGAACCCATTTTTGGTAGAGTCGATTTTGCTCATGCTTATGCCTATTGATACTCAGTTTACTAGTTGTGGTTTCTTGTGCAAAAACCAAGCCCGAAATATAAGGATTATTGAAATAGCATCTAATAAAAATAATCTTTGCTATGTTATATTTTTAATTTTTATTTCTCTACTGTATCGTAGCTTATACTATTAATTATTATTCATTCTTTCAGCACTTTTAAAATGCGTTTTAAATTACTCCCTGTTTATTTTTTAGCTTTCTTACTACTCACTGTCTCTTGTCAATTCACTCACCTTAGTGATGACTCTATTCTTGTTAAGAACATAAACATCATCAATTTAGAAGATGGTAGTATCCCAGAACCTCAATCCATTTTAATTGAAAATGGCAGAATCTCTCACATATTTCGGGCTGGGGGAATTGCGTACGCTGCCAAACATGAAATTGATGCCACTGGCAAATTTGCAATTCCAGGACTTTGGGATATGCACATTCATTTGCGAGGTGGTAAAGATCTGATTGATGAGAACAAGAACTTACTGCCATTGTACATTGCTCATGGCATCACAACTGTGCGAGACGCTGGAGGTGATATTACACCAGAGGTTTTAGAATGGAAATCTGAGATGGCAAATAATACGCTAACTGGACCATCCATATTTACGAGTGGGCCAAAAATTGATGGGAAAAATAGCACTTGGCCAGGTTCGTTAGAGGTACAAACAAAACAAGATGTAACTAATGCACTAGACTCATTGCAGGCTTTAAACGTAGATTATGTTAAAATTTACGATAGCCGTTTAAGCGAAGAACTCTATTTAGAAATACTTAAACAAGCAGAAGCGCGTGGGATGAAAACTACGGGACACATGCCCATGAGTGTGATGTTAGATGACGCTATTGACGCAGGCTTAGATGGAATTGATCATCTTTATTATGTAATGAAAGGAGCCTCATCTAAAGAAGCTGAAATTACTGAAAAAGTACGTGCTGGCACTCTCGGCTTCTGGGCTGCAGTGCGTGAATTACAAGCTAGTTATGATGAGGACAAAGCTGAGCAACTCTTCCATAAACTAGCCCAAAATAATGTCGCTATTATCCCCACCCTCCATATTGGTGAAGTATTGACTTATTTGCAGGAAGTTGATCACAATAATGACAGTGAGCTCAATTATATAGGCACTGGAATTCAAGAAACTTATTCTGGTCGATTAAATTCTGCCCTTAAAAGATCTAAGGCTGCTAATGAATTTGAAGCAAAACTAAATCAGACTTTTATAAGTATGATTAAACCCATGTTTGATGCAAAGGTTACATTGCTAACTGGTTCAGATAATGGTGCTTTTAATTCTTTTATATATGCAGGAAGCTCGCTGCATAAAGAGTTAAAGCAATTTGTTGATGCAGGACTTACTCCATTAGAAGCCCTTCAAAGCTCAACACTTAATGGTGCTAGGTTCTTTGGCGTTCAAGATTCAATTGGCACTATTTCTGAAGGGAAAAAAGGTGATCTAGTAATCTTGAATCAAAATCCTCTTTTAAATATTGAACACACAACTAGTATAGAAATCGTTATACATAACGGAAAAGCATACTCACGAGAAGAGTTAGATTTAATGCTGAAGGAAATTTCAGATACTATAAAGGAACCATAATTCATCGATATTTTTTCTACTCACGCCAGAAAAAAGAAAAGCACGAAAAGCGCCATAAATTTATTTTTAGTTTCTAGGCTATATATGTTCTAAAAAAAAGCTCGTTAAACAGACTCAGCTTCATATTGATTGGTTTTGTTAAATGATGCATGCGCTGAATATTACTAGAATTGTATAGATTCCTTTCCCTTGTTACGAACATCCCGTTCGTAGGCTTTGCCTGAGCCTCTCATTCCAATACGACATAACGGATTCATGAGCCTTATTTACAACTCAGATTACATTATGTAAATCAATTAAATCATCCAATCAGATATTTAATAGTCACAATTATTATAAAAGATTATGGCAGCTCTATAGGCTTTAATACAGTTAAAAATAGCCTTTTACCAGAAGTATTCATTCAAACGGTGACCTCACAATTTTTAAAATTATTTTTTTGACTAGGGGGTGCCTGTCCTTTGGTGTGTATTGTTACCGAAAGAAAAATGAAAATAATTCATCAGAGAAAATTAAAAATAAACACATAATAAAATGAATACGATTAACTCAAATAATAAACAATCAAAAACAGAAACATCATCTTCAAGAGAGAGAAAACCCATGTTTAAATTCAATAAAATATTTAGCGTAACAACAATGGCATTATTTGGCCTACTTCTACTCATTTCATGTGACGAAATAAGTTCAAGTGCCGACAAAATCAAGCCAGAAGAAATAGAAATTAAAACTGAACAAATACAAAACGCCAAAAACCCCTACGATGAAGAGGGTCAAATACACAACAAATTCTTAGATTATTTTGTTGAAGCAACTGCAAAGGACACTGCAGTAGATCAGAAGCGTGCATTAGTTCTAATTGAGAATTTTTATGCTCAAAATGAAATGGAACTAGGTCGTGAACAGATTCAAGGTTTTAACCAACTATTTGAAGCTTACTCTGAATTGGGATTAGGTCTTCCAGGTCCAATTTTCCCAACCCCAACTGATATACTATGCCGTTGGTTTCCAACAGTTTGTGACATCTTAAATCCATCTGGTCCATTCCTTCCATATGCATTAAACAATGATGATTTAGGTGAAGAAAATGGCGGAACATCAACAGAAAGAACGCTTAAGTTTATTGAAACTACTAAGGCACAAGAAGCTATGGTTTTAGAGAGCAAAGAGCTTGATGACGAACATAGAAACGCACTTTTAGCACAATATGCTATAGCTCGTTACTCTGCTGCTTACTGGCACAATGTTGAGAATATTCAACAACAAAAAAGTGGTTACTATACCTCACTAATTGAATCAGATAATGCAATTGCTTCAAAATGCCACACTTGTGATGTTGTAGGAGCTGATGCTGCTGGTGCAGCTGTAGGATCTGTAGTTCCTGGTGTTGGAACTGGCGTTGGAGCTGGTGTAGCAAGTGCTGCTGCTGCAATAGAGAAGTTATTCACCCTTTGGTAAGATAACTCACTCCAAATAAACGGATTACAAAGCCTCTCGCATTTCGCGAGGGGCTTTTTTTTGAGTTGAATTGAGTTTGCTTTATATGTCGCTCTTCCAGAGCTGCAATAATCTTCTAAACAACTAAATCCCAATCATATTCATGTAATAAATCTTTATATCAGACTTCAAAAACAATGATTGCCCGCTATCACAAACACCCCTCGAATCAATGGGAAGTAGTTGTTTGTTAATAGGAGTTGAGGGAAGATAATTAACAGTGAACAGAGATCAATTAGCAATGAACAGAAAATAGTAATTGGGAAATTGGGGATTGAGGGACTAAGAAATGGGAGACTAGGGGAATTCAGGACTTAAAACTCAGAATTTAGAAGTGGACATCTCACAACTCAAAGCTCACTCCACATTTCTATTCAAGGCCGCCTCAATTGCCACAGGCTTTAGCCAGTGGTTAATTGTGAAAGGGAAATAGGAATTGGGGAATTCAGTTTTCAATGAATAATGATTATCCTCGCCACAAAGCTCCGGCTTCCAGTGGATGAGTAATATTAAGTTTCATGAACTATGATTCCATCCGAATCCAATCATGTAAATCAGTAAAATCAAATAAATCACAGTTCAAAACCTGGGAATTGGGGAAATCAGTTATCAATTAACAATGAACAGTGATCAATTAACAGGGACGAATTTCTTGTGTCCTAATACTTATAGCTTAAGTCTAATCCCAGTCTTTCTCCAAAAAGAGAAACCTTACTTCGTGCCATGCTAGTAAATAGGAGAGGTATAAAACTTTGGAAAAGTTATAGATGAATCTTTGCCTCAATGTTGGAACTAAGGAGATCAGTTATCAATGATCAATTAACAGAAGTTTTTTTTCGTATAGATCACCGCTCACACCTCAAAGCTATTCAAACCATCTTAATTGGCCGGTAATTGTATGACTTGATAATTACTAGACATAAAAAAAAGGCTCTCGAGTGAGAGCCTTTTTTATTAGATTTTTTTATCGTCTATCGCCCATTACTCTGAGTAGTAATAGGAAGAGGTTTATAAAATCTAGGTAGAGCATCAAGGCTCCCATTATAGCTCCTTTTTTACCTGCTTCTGATTCGGCATCTAAACCTAAACTCATTTTTTTAATTTTCTGAGTATCGTAAGCTGTCAATCCTACAAAAATTAGGATTCCTGCATAGGTTATCATCCAGTAAAAGAAAGTGCTTTTCAAAAATATATTTACAATACTAGCTATAATAAAGCCAATAAGTGCCATAAATAGTAGATTTCCCCAAGAGGTTAAATCCTTTTTAGTGAAGTAGCCATACGCGCTCATCACGCCAAAGGTAGCTGCAGTTACAAAGAAGGTAGAAGCAATGGAACTTTTAGTATACACTAAAAATATCACTGCCATTGTAAGTCCGTTCAGTGCCGAATATAGTATAAAAAGTCCGGTTGCAAGGCCTACAGAGAGTTTATCGATACTTGATGACATCCACCAAACTAGGCCGAGTTGACCAAATAGTAAGATGTAAAATGGCATCATGCTGCCACCGCCAAAGAGGGCGCCCATTAGTGATTCTGAACTTGCAGTACGCAAAGCAACAAAGCCCGTAATCATTAAAGCCGCACACATCCACATGTACACTTTATTGATAAAACTAGCTTGAATAGTTTTTACTTGGTCTGCTGATAAATGTCTTAGTTGTGTATCCATTCCTATTTATTTAATTATTCACAATATCTTCAAAAATAAGCTATTCATTAACTAATAACCGACTAATCTATTGTTAGTTGAAATATTTATTTCCATTTCAGTATTTATAAAAATACTGCATTACTTAAATTAATCAAATATAGGAGTTGTGATGTATAACATGGGAATTTTGGATCGTTTAATTCGTACTCTTTTGGCGATCTTATTTATTGTGCTCTTTAAATTTGAGCTAATTTCTGGAAGTTTTGGTATTACGATGCTAATAATTTCGTCTGTATTACTTTTAACTAGTGTCTTTAACCACTGTCCTTTTTATCAACTCATTCATTTTACTACCCGAAATAGAGGCATGAAAGGCGTTTAATATTATTAGAATTGTTTAGATAATGTTTGTTCGGTACGAATGGGACGAAATGCTTTGCAGGAACCTCTGGTTCAACGTGGCCTTTTTTAACTAGTTCTTATTTATTCGGATTAAACACACTGTTACAATCAAGTTTGAATTACCAATCTTGAACCAGAGGTTCGGACAGACATTGCCAACCGGAGGTTGGGAACGAGGAAAACCTCTAGTTCCTCATTTGCAAACCAAGTAACTTCTGCTTTAGGCTTAATCTTGTATTTTAAAAACTAGCTACCTAACCAGTAGCTTAGTTTGATAAGGAATACGTTGGTTGGTTTTGGGTTTGAGAGGTCACGTACATCTCTTCCAAAATTGAAATCGCCGTAGGGAGCGGAACCTGAACGTTGTTGTTGCCAAACTAGGAATACTGTTGAGCCCGGTTTGTATTCCCATCTAAACACAGCATTACCTTGTATAGATCTGAAATTGAAATCTCGGTCATCTATTGTGAAGGAATTGTTTGGGTTTCCACCATCAGGATTAATTGTAAACGAATTACCATTATCGGTGATGGTTCCAGCATCTTTTCCATACTCTATAAAATCGAATGTTCGAGGTTGAGCAAGTTCTTTATATCTCGAAAACTTTCCTGTTGAAATATATGGTCTAGCATAGGTTTGTAGACTCATTTTTGGGGAAAATGTCCAATTTATTCGGAAACTTGAATATAAACTCACAGATTCTATGTCAGAAAATACATATCTATGCCCAAATGTTTGGGTTGCTAGCGGATCAACCACGGTTCTAATATATTGGCCCTCCCCTTTCCAAAATGATATTTGGGGTTCGAAGCTCAACTGAATATTTGTAGTTGGTTTTAAGGTTAAATCTACCCAATAAGTATGATTATATTCAGAGCTAGTATTTACACTATGAGCCTGACCAATTGCGCCAGATACTCTTTTCGCCGTATTGGTATTGATGCTATAATTAAATTGATATTCGTCGTTAAGTAGTACAACGGGGCCACCTCTAGTTAACCTATCGTCATATTGTGATACTGTGGCTCGCACTTCTGTTCTGAAAGTCCAAAGGTTTCTAAATCGCCAAGAACCACCAACATTGTAACTGTTATTAATGCGGTCGCCATCATAATTCCAGCCAATTGATTGGTTCACCCAAAAATCATAGTTATGGAATACTTTAGCATAACGCTCTCTATAACTCAAGCGTGTTGAAATGGCTCTATAGTCGCCTCGATTCATGTAGCCAAGATCATTAGTTTCGTAACCTGGGCTAACCTCATCGTAAGTTACCGACCACGACCAATGCTCGCCCCCTCCTTTTCTGAAGCTAAGTTCGGTAGCAAATCCACCAAGATTTTCTTTACTCGGTGCAAGTGATAAATATTCCGAATCGATTCTTCCGTAATAGCGCTGGGGAGCTCTTTGAGTTCGTAAAATTGCATCGGCTGTACCGTTAACATTCGAAGCCGAGAATACACCACTTACCGTGTAGTTTTTATTATCCCAACTGTGTTCAAAATCTGCACCTGCAAGAATGGCTGACTTATGTAGATATTTTTCAAAATAGGTGCCCTGAATATCTCGACTTACACCACTAAAAAAGCCGCCGAAAATAGTGCTTCCGCCATTAATATCTTGTTTAACGCGCGTTACTAAATAATTGCTTTTAGGCTCTATAGTAAAGCTACCTTCCGCATCTCCTAAGCTTCTTTGCCCAATTGTAAAGTCTGCGTTTTCTTGAACAGTGTGGGCATACAAAACTCCAATGGATGTGCCAGAGCTCATTTTACCACTTACTTTAGCTGCTCCTAATATTCTAGTTTGATGTGGACTATCTTCGTATCGAGCTTGGCCAGCCGCGCTATCTGCATCAAAGTATCCGTTGTTGTTATAAGCGTTTGCTCTGCTTAGTGAACCTTGTGGGGAACGTCCGATTCTTCGGGAATAAAAAGTATCTGGATTGCCAACACTATTATAGGTCTTTGTTTTGCCAAACTTAAAGATGTCACTTCCCTCTAAGAAAAATGGCCTGCGTTCAGAAAAGAAGGTTTCAAATTGTGAGAGATTTATAGTGGAAGGATCTGCCTCCACCTGTCCAAAATCGGGGTTTATTGTTGCAGTTAATGTTAAATCTGAGGTAAGCCCATATTTAATATCTCCACCTATATTGGCGCTAAAATCATTTTTATTGTAGTAGGGATTTCCCGCATCGGTTGGTGCTTTTGTGAGTTTTGCTGATGTGTACGGAATAACTTCTAGTCGGCGAGGTTTTTTAAGATTCTCAATACCTTCAAGGCGTCCAAATCTTGAAACCATTCCTGGTTCGGTGGGACTCATTGGCGCCCAAAAATTAATCTCGCTATGGCGAGCTATTCTACGCTGAAAGTTAATTCCCCATACATGCGATTCATTTTTGGAACTAAAGCGAAGTTGTGATAATGGGATTCTAACCTCAACCGACCAACCATTATCTAACATCTGAGTTTCTCCATCCCAAACGGCATCCCATAGTAATTCCTCCCCCACATCATCGTAATACATAATATCTTTTTGAACCCCTTTCGGGTTAATAGCAAAAGCAAAAGCCGTTCGTCTATCAAAATAACTATCAATATTAATGTACACCCAGTCGCTTACATCTCTACCGTCTCGCCTAAATAAAGGAGCTATTACAGAATCTGGAGCGGTATCGTAGGCCATTATACCAACATAAATTTCTTTGTCGGTGTACATAATTTGAACCTCAGTTCTTTGGCTCGGCTTACCCAGCACAATTGGTCCACTTTGTGTAAACCCAGTAGCTATTGGTACATTTTGCCAAACTTCATCATCTAAAAACCCATCTAGCTTTATAGACTCTCCTGCCTCTAAACGAACAGCGTTCAACGTTGGGTTGGGAACTGTACCAAGTCTTATATCTTTTTCACTTTCACTCTGAGTTTGGTTGCTGGAACTAACTTGTTGTGCTTTTGCGCTTGAAAAAAGGCATACACTGAGTACAGCAAAGTAAAATATCTTCATAAATCCTGTATTATAAATTTGTTAATCCCCACACTTTAAAGCGGGCACTATTTACTAATATTTATTTTTGGAATTAAGCCGAAAATGAAAAAGAACGTAAAGCACATCTCGCCTTTACCAACTTTTACTGAATGATGTAGATTGACTATAGAGAAGTACCCTGCAAGTTAACTTCCATTAAACTTCTGTTATGTACCGCTAATGAAGTAATCCTAAAATGAATCTTGCCTAAATCTTTGTGGATTTGTATGCATCTTTTATAAGGATTTCCAACAGTAAGTCTTATCAAACTTGGATTGCATATTTTGAACCAATAGTTCGGGCAGATATTCCCAACGGAGGTTGGCAACGAGGGAAGTTAAGTGCCAAACCAGTAACTGAGTTTTACTAGAAATACATTGGTGGGTTTTGAATCGAAGATATTTCCTAAATCTCTGCCTAAATCAAAATCACCCCTTCTATTTGAGCCCGAACGTTGTTGCTGCCACACAAAGAAAAGGGTAGATCCTGGGCGATATTCCCATCTAAAAACGGCATTACCTTGTAACGATTTATAATTAAAATCTTGGTTTGCTATGGTAAATGAATTGTTTGGGTTGCCACCATCAGGGTCAATGGTGTACTCAGAGCCATCATAACTTATATTACTGCCTGCCTTGCCATATTCTAAAAACTCAAAAGTACCGGGTTTTAAAAACTCTTTGAAATTAGAATACTTCCCGCTAGCAATGAATGGACGCACATAAGTTTGCAAACTCATTGTTGGAGTAAAAGTCCAATTTAAGCGAATACTTGCAGACAGATTTACTGATTTTATATCTGAAAATATGTATCTGTTACCATAGGTATGTGTGGCTAAAGGGTCTGCTACTCTTTTAATATATTGGTCTTCATCATTTTCAAAACTAATTTCTGGTTCTAAACTTACCTGTATAAACGTTGTAGGACGGTAGTTAATATTAATCCAATAAGCATGGTCGTATTCATTCCCAATATCAACTCTGTGGAATTGCCCAGTTCCACCCGATACTTTTTTAGATGAATTGGTATTTATATTAAAATTGAAACTTACATCGTCGTTATACTTCATTAATGGTCCACCTCTTGTAATACGGTCGTTAAGGCGAGCAAATGACGCATTTACATTTGTATTAAACGACCAGAGATTTTGAAACTTCCAATAGCCACCTATATTATAGTTATTGTTTATTCTGTCCCCATCATAATTCCAGGCAATTATCTGATTACTCCAAATCTCATAGTATTGTAATTTTTTAGGGGAAGGCTCCATATATGTGATACCTGTAGAAATTGCACGGTAATCAGCTCGTTGCTCAAAGCCGATATCATTTGTTTCGTAGCCAGGGCTAACATCGTTATAAGTAAGTGACCCAACCCAATGATCGCCTCCTCCTTTTTTAAAACTAAGTTCTGTTCCTAAACCTCCTAAACTTCTTTTGCCAGTATCAACAGCAAGGTAATCGGAGTCAACTCTGCCATAATATCTTTGAGGTGCTAATTGCGTTCGCGTGATTGCATCTGTACTGCCACTCACATTTGTAGCCGAGAACGCACCACTTACTGTGTAATCCCTGTCATTCCAGCTATGCTCAAAATCTACGCCTGCTATTAACGCCGAATTATGAAGGTATTTTTCGAAGTAAGTTCCTTCAATGTCCCTATTCATTCCGCTAAAAAAGCCACCAAAAATGGTGTTTCCACTATTCAAATCTTGCTTTAATCTAGTCACTAGATAATTACTTTTCGGCTCAACGGTAAACTTACCCTCTATATCGCCGAGGCTTCTCTGACCAATGGTAAATTGAGCGGTTTCCTCTTTTGTTCGCGCATAAAGCACGCCAATAGAAGTTCCAGATTTTAGTTTTCCACTAACTTTTGCCGCGCCAAGAATACTAGTTTGCGTTGGGAAATCCATATACTGGGATTGACCTTGTGCACTATCGGCGTTAAAGTAAGAGCCACCAGCATAATTATTTGCTGCATAAAGCGAGCCTTGTGGAGCCCGGCCTATCCTTCTTGAATAAAATGTATTTGGATTGCCATAATTATTGAACGTTTTGGTGCCTCCAAATCTAAAAATATCACCTCCTTCTAAGAAAAAAGGTCTTCTCTCAGAAAAGAAGGTTTCAAATTGAGATAAATTTATAGTTGATGGATCTGCTTCAACCTGGCCAAAATCAGGATTTATAGTTGCAGTTAGAGTTAGGTCGGATGTTAATCCATATTTGATATCCCCACCAATATTTGCAGTTAATTCGTTGCTTTTATAATAGGGATTACCAATTTGTTTGGGTGCGCGAGTAAGGCGAGCTGAGGTGTAGGGTGTTATTTCTAATCTTCTCGGTTCTTTTAAACCTTCAATGCCTTCTAACCGCCCAAATTTTGATACTAATCCTGACTCTGTAGCCGAAATTGGAGCCCAAAAATTATCTTCGTTATTTCTTGCAATACTTCTTAAGAAATTGATTCCCCAACTATGGGTTTCATTACTTGAGCTAAATCGGAGTTGTGAAAGTGGTATTCTCATTTCTACCGACCATCCATTATCCAGTTGTCGTGCTTCTGCATCCCATACCACATCCCAAAGCAAATCCTCGTCTGTATCATCAAAAAGCAGAATATCCTTTTGTACACCTTTGGGATTAACTCCGAAAGTGAACGCTGTTCTTTTGTCGTTATAGCTATCTAAACTAACATACACCCAGTCACTTGATTCGTTTCCATCACGGCGAAACAGGGAAGCAATTACAGAGTCAGGCGCAGTATCGTACGCCATTATACCTACATATATTTCTGTATCGGTATAGAGTATTTGTGCTTCTGTTCGTTGAGTAGGCACACCCCCATCAATAGGAGATTTTTGAGTGAAACCAGTTGCAATAGGTACATTTTTCCATATATCATCATCTAAAAGGCCATCAATCTTTATAGATTGTCCTTCTGTTAAACGCACGGCATGCAATGTTGGGTTGGGATCTGAACCCAGTCGTACATTTTTTGAAATGTTGTTAAGCGCTTGGCTATTTGGGGGAAGCTGTTGAGCGTTTACGTTTGTAAGAAGGCAGTAACTGAGCACTATAAAGTAAAATGATTTCACAATTCAGATATTATAAGTTTGTTAATTATTAGGCTCGATATTGGCCACAATTAACTTTCATTTATCTTATGATTATACCAGTTATGAGAAGAGCTCTAATTCTAAAATGTGTTCACCAACCTTTAGGACCAAAATAGTTGGCTGAGAACAAAATTCGCTTTTATTAATTCCCCTCATAATTTCCGAGTGCTATACTAATTGGATAAAAAAAGGTTGCGCTTTATTTTTTGCTCACCCTAGATCTGGGCAAGTTGATTATAATTTTTTTATGCGATTGATCTAACTATTTTAGGATATATTTTCTACACCATTCTACTACATCCTATCTCATTTAATATGTATTCTTTAAAAAATATAGCGGTTTATATTTTCTCAATTGGTTGTTTAACCCTGAGTTGCGCTTCTTCACAATCTATATCTATCCATAAAGCTATTGAACCACCACCCTCCTACCAAACCATGAGTGTGGAACAGGAGTTGGAAACCAAATATCAGCTAATGCTGGCACAGGTTCGTAATTCTGCTGAGGAAGAAATTCTAGAAGTTATTTACAAGGGCGTGTTGGAAATGCGCCTTAATGGACAGAATGAGGATGTAAACATGGAGGACTTGATGGCCCATGCATTACAAGAAGCTAAGACCTTGATAGATAGGCTAGCAAATAACGAGCCTCTGCCTGATAACGCCCGTGGCAGAACTCTTTGGGATATTCGTATGGTGCCAGGAAATGATTTATTGGGAAATGTTTCATGGTCGGTTTGGCAGGCAATTACCGCAAATTATTTGATTTATGGAAGACATTTTAGCGAGTCATTAGCAAACTACTTCGATGATTTCATTGTGAAATATGGAATAGTTGCGGGCCAAAACATCTCTGCAGCAGAAGCTGATATAAATCACATAAATAAAGCTACTAATCTTTTTAAGAAAAAGCTGGCTGAAATTGAAGGAGAAGAGAAAGCAAAACAAATGCTTAGTGATTTACTAGATAATGTAGGCGATGTTATTAAAGATAAGCCAACCTTACATGTACAAGTTATCGCATCTTTAGTGCAAGCTAATTATAACTGGTTAGGTGTTCGAAATCCTTTTGCTGTACGCGCTTATTATTGGCTCGACTATCAACAATACTTAAATCCTAACTCTTGGTTAGGCCCAGTTCATATTTCCGATATTACTCTGCGGGGCGATTATGGTAAACAGGTAACTTTGGGGAATTCTTATAATGACCGTGGATTTCTATTTTGGTATCTAGTGACAGGAGATTATGCCGCCGTTGAGCAAATTAATAAGCAGTGGAAAGATGAGCCTGCTCGAATTACAAAAGCAGATTTAATGACCTTAAAAAATGAAGGTTTTATTCATTATTCGGATGAGATATACTTTAAGCTTCTTGCTTTACTGCCGGAATAATACCTTACCCTTGTAGCGAACGTCTCGTTCGGATTGCGTGATGGGAACCTCTGGTTCCGTTTGTTACTGAGCTCAAAAGTGTGTAATGGGCCTTTGGGCTGTGAACGGAATCCAGAAGGATAATTCCTAAAATAAATCTTGGCAAAATTTCGGTGGATTCCTACGCATCTTTTATAAAACAAGCCTACCCACCGACGCCTATTTTTAATCTATTTACCCCAAGATAAATCTCGGGGCTATGTATGTCCTTCAAAGCAAATCAATAACTATCCTAAAATGTGTAAAGAAGCGGTAATATTACACTAGTCCACCAATTTGGAACCAGAGCCTGCCTGCCGGCAGGGTTCAGGCAGGCATTGCCAATCGGAGGTTGGGAACGAGGGATGATAGATTTAAGACATAAGTAGTAAGATATTAGATGGCGGGAACAGGGGGGAATTGTTGATTATTCTCTTCCTTAATAAAAAAAGCCTCCGGATTTTTCAGAGGTATGTCTGAATATCCAGAGGCTTTGTAATTTAGTTGGTTATTTTAGTAACAACCGGCTGCAGTTCTTCTTAACCTGATATAGCGTTTCTTGCTGGGTTATATCTGTATTCTTCGTCACTATTAACTCTTTTTAGGTAGCGTATTATAGTCTGATCTTTTGTAACTATTTTAACGTTGTACAATCCTTCTTCTAGGCTGTAATAGTATCCATCTTTTTTGAATCGTTCAGGGTAAAGTGTAACGGGTTTGGTTCGTTTGTACTCATCAATCTTCTCAAAGTTGATTGAATACACTCCATAATCGCCACTAACACCTTCCTCACTTTCTTCGTCTCCACAGCCAGTAATATCAACTACATTATCGCTATTTGGACCTGCAGCACCATCGCCACTAGCTATTATATTGCCAAGGCAATCTTTGAAAATAAGAGAGGCTTGTTGAACAGTAGCGCTAGTGCCAGAGCCTACACCACCGTAATGGCTCCCATTTATTTTTACTTGTTTACATTTAAGATCGGTACCATATCGCGAGTCTTCTGGAATAATATCGTTGTTTATCTTTGAGCTAAAATATATCAAGTCCTGGCTGTTATTAAAGGAAAAGTCTCCACCATAGCTGTACCAGTTATTTTGATTGGAATGTGGATAATAAGGCGAAGCTAGAGCAGTCTCTCCTTCAAGAGGATTCCCTTTCCACTGACCAAAGTCTTTCTCAACAGCATAAACAGGTCCCTGAATTACATTATTTTGGCTATTGTAATAATCACCAGGAGGTAACTCACCTGGGAATACAACATCTACCGGATAAACAGGGCCACCGGTACCATGAGAAACTGGCGGATTTAACTGTTCCCAAGCAGAAAACTGTGTTTCATCCATATATTGATAATATTGAATTTCTAGCTCATCAGTATCTGTTGGATCTGGCGAATATCTCTGGCTCACCATTTCAATTTTATACTTGGTTGGGTTATTACCATCGTCAACAAAACTAGCTAAATTATAGGCATAATCAGGACCGTTGCAGGTAACCATGTTATAAAAATATGCTGGTGGTGATGGTTCCATAACCGATTGTACGCCTGTTGATGTGGAGATTGGACCTTGCGCCATTGCTGTCCCTCCCCCATCAAGTGCCGTAATCATTATTGCATATTTAGTTTCATTTCTTGTATTAAATTCCTTTGGAATACTTAAATAGGGTTTATCGAGAGTGATCTTATTTTCCCAAATTGTTACAAACTCGTACGTCCCATCTTTCATTTCTTCGCTTGCTTTAACTTCAATTTTGAAAGCACTAGCTTTGGGATAAGCTCCAGGATTTAAAACTAGAAAATTATTATTGTTTTTAGAAAAGGGTGCATAACGCACCAAACCGGTCATGTCATCATAATCAGGTCGTTCCTGAGTATTTTCGGTATCCTTTTCATCCACTTTATTATTAATGATGCTACTTTCACAAGCTGAAAGGCTTGCAATCAACCCAAAAAGCAGCAGAATTTTGCTCTTTTTAAATACTGTTGACAATCCGTGGTTTTTCTTATTCATGTTAAATCTCATTTTCTTTAGTAGTTAGAAGTAGTGCAACTGAATAGGTTTATATAACCGTAATAGTTAGACGACACTGCATTTATTAACAGTACACTTGTAGGGCACTACAACCCCTAGCCTAATATTTTGTTCAGCAGTTTTATACTGAAATAGGTCGGCTGTTTACACTCTTTCAAGATGTGTGGTGTGAAAAAGAGAGATTTTAGATATAAGTAGTAAGAAATAGGATTTTTTCCGATTAAAAATGCTAATCCGAAAATTGAAATATACCCAGTTCCAGCGGAGCCTGCCTGCGGCATAGGCAGGCGATATCATTCATCTTTAATAATTGAACAGAAAATAATTCCAATGATGTGCTCATAAGGACATCTTGCCTAAATTTCGGTGGTTTTGTACGCATCTTTTTTAATAAGACCCTACCCATCGATGCCTATATTTTATTCCAATTACCCCGAGATAAATCTTGGGGCTATGTTTGTTCTGGAAAAAAATCTAGTATCCTCATTTAGGACCATGGCTATGTCTATAACTTTTCCAAAGCTTTAAACAGCTCCCATTTAGATGAAAAAAGTAATTTAACTTTGGAAAAGTTAAATCATAAGCTAAATTCATAACAATAAATACACACTTTTTGGGATACTACCTTTACTTCTCAGTCTTTTGGGTTTTATATAGTTTCTCGAGGTCAGAGAAAGAAAGATCTAATTGATTCATATCATTAATTAATGCGGGAAGTTTAATTTCAATGAATTCCTCTCGTTTTATCGCCTTCACTTTTTTAAAGGCATCATCGGCAACAAAATATCCTACTCCTCTTTTATTATAGAGTATGTCTTTTTCCTGAAGTTCATGAAAAGCTCTCATTGCCGTATTTGGGTTTACCTCCATCAAAACAGCTACTTCTCTTACAGAAGGAACCCTCTCTTGATCTGGCCATTCTTTAGTCAAAATTTGGCTATAAAAGTATGCGACAATCTGCTTATAAATGGGTTTGTTCTCTGTGAATTCCATTATGCAATCTGTCTGTTTTTAAGTCTTAGATAAGTAAGGCTTAAAAAGGTTAGCGAAATTATTGTAGTAATCAGGATTTTAACCCAATGTTTTGTTTCATTTATATAGTATGATGGATTAAAATACCCCGTTTTAACATCTAGCATAAAAGAACTTAAAACTAGGAATGTCAATGACAATGCTATAAATACAAATAACATTGCAACCACCGTAGCTAGAAAATTATTGGTTTTAAAATACACTGCTCCGAATAAAAAGATAGAATGCATTACGATATAGGTATACAAGCTAGGCAAGCTGGCCGTGATTGGCACTGAAATCACATTTGTATCAATGATTTTGCTTAGAATATAAATGGCTGCCACACCGACAGCCGTATAGGCTACAAAGGATACAAACCATGCAGCTATTAATTTTTGCAATGCAGATGCAGGTAAGGTCAGAAACTGAGTGGCGCTTCCTGATGAGTTAAGTTCATTGAACATGGTACTACTGAAGGCATAACCGCCATAAGTGATAAGGATTGCAGAAGTGGAAAACAATAAAGGACCAAAAATTTGATTCTCTGTTGTGAAAAATTTTGTGAGGAGTATAGATATTATCAAGAACCCTATCATCACTGCTAAACCGCCATAAATCATACGTTTCTTCAAAACAATATATTTAAGAACTAAAAGTGCCGTTTGCTTTATAAATGAGTTTTGTTCTACAATTGTACTCATGATATTACACCTCCAAATTGTTTATTGATAGTATCCGTTTTTTGAATGATGCCATTGAATAGCAGCTCCATATCTAAATCTAACTCTGAATTGTCCCCATTTGTAGCAGGTAATATGGCATTAACACCACCTAGAGTTCGTTCTCCATAAATATATTCGTCCGAATGCTCACCCTCTATTTTCTTGAATTTTAAGTTCTGGGTTACTTTCTCTACACTTTGATTAAATACTATTGTGCCTTCTTTTATTACTATGATATGATCGAGCATCATACCTAGGTCTCTTACCTGATGGGTTGAAATTAGTATGCTTCTGTCCTCCAAATCCAACGAAGCTATTACCTTGCGGAACTGACTTTTTGATGGGATATCTAGCCCATTCGTTGGTTCATCAAAAAATAGCATTCTTGCATTGCTTGCAATTGAAAAAGCAATTAAGAATTTCTTTCGTTGTCCATAGGATAACTCAGATAGCTTTTTAGAGAAATCCACTTCAAATATGGTTAGGATTTCATGTAGTACCGATTCAACAAATTTTGGATAAAATGGTTGATGTATCTTCGTATACTTTTCTCCAGAAAGCTTTGGCAGATCGAATTGTTCTGGCACTATAAATAACTCTCTTAAAATCTTTGGTGTTCGATTTCGCACCTCCTCACCATTAAATTGGCAAGATCCTGATTCAGGGAATAGCATACCTGTTGCAAGATTAAGCAGTGTAGTTTTCCCCGCCCCATTCAGCCCCAGAATACCATAGACGTTGCCCTTTCTTAATTCAAAGTTAATGTCTGAAAGCAGCGCCTCCCCCTTTTTGTAAGCAAATGATACATTTTTAAAAGAAATCATAAGTCAAGGTTTAGTTAAAGTCACTGTATTAGTATAGTAATACACCAGAACAATTCAAATTTATTTTAATAAATATTTTAAAGTGACTGAATTTAGCACGTATTCGATGTTTTGCACGTTCTGCAAGTCACTTCCAGATAACATAATTGCAACTTTTAGTTTCTCGTAGGCCTAATGAGTTTTTAGATAGAGATTATGTGAGGATTCCTTACACAATTTCAATCAAACTTGAGCCACCAATTTGGAACCAGAAGTTTAGAACGAGGAGAAGGGTCTCCTTGTAGATGTTATGTAATTTGTTGGCGTATTTCTTGCAGAGTACTTTCAGGTTGATTTATTAATTGTAAGTATTATCTTGCATGAGAGTTGAGGAATTGATTCCTTACACTTTTACTGGATTTTATACGAACCGCTTATCCGAACGGTCGTTCGCATAATCTCCCAAATAAACCGAAAAGATGGTTCCACAGGCGTTAAACAAGGTTTACACCCGTTCGCCCTAAAAAACCTCCCTTCGGATAATATTATGTTATGTGTCTGGTCAGGCTAGTTTATTTGGTGGGGTAATGTTCAGAGCCTTTTTTCGTTTTTAGCTTTTAATGTGTTTCGGGCTTTGTTTGTGGGTTGCCCCTTTCTCGTTCCTAATCTGCACCAT